>Ga0102944_1000406_pt1 | contig 33958 bp, 41 predicted proteins | sample SalPonD_shore_MG_FD_78172 | JGI IMG/M metagenome (GOLD analysis project Ga0102944, IMG submission 78172) | Salt pond soil microbial communities from South San Francisco under conditions of wetland restoration - Salt Pond MetaG... | ecosystem: Environmental > Aquatic > Marine > Intertidal zone >... | reverse complement strand
TTATCTTCAGACAAGAGAGTCCATGATTGATGAGATTATTGTCGAAGCTCACTCACAATTACAGAAATTTACGAAGTCCAATGATTATCCTGACTTTCTAGCTAATCTAGTTAGATCCTCAGGTATCTCAATTGGTGGCGGTGATTTAGTGCTTCATCTCAGAACTGAAGATAAATCCCATTTCACCCAGGAATCATTGGACAGTTTAAGCAAAGAAATTGGAGACACAACAGGTCAACAGACCTCAATCTCTGTTTCTGGAGATGATCTTAACGCTTTAGGTGGTTTGAAAATGGTCCGTGCAGATAACCGGCTATTTGTGGACAATACCTTCGAGAGTCGTTTGGAACGTAACAAGGATGAAATTCGTGTTTCATTGCTTGATGTACTAAGCTGATAGCTATGTTGGTTTCTAGTAAACTCAAACCATTGTTAGCCACGCTACTAGTTTTGCTAGTAGCTAATCCATTGGCAGCAGCAGCTACAACTGGTGCCTACCATGGGTTTGTCTCAAATGATAATATCAACAAGGGAGATCGGATACGGTTTAGTGGTACTTTCTTTAATTTCAAATCAAGTACTGAATATGTACATTTCTTCAATGTCTCATTTGTAGAAATCCTAGGGGATACAGCCACTAAAAACCCTGCAAAACCAAATATCACCCGTACTTATACGGATCAACGACGTGTTGTCATCGCCAATGGTTCCTTCACCGATACCATCACTCAAAAAATTAATTTTGATCCTGGTCTTTATAATGTATCCATTTTCTTTATGCATACCAATTCAACTACTTCTACAGTAAATACTGGATTGGATATTTCCTATGCTCTCGTCAACCAAAGCTTTACGGTGCAAGGTGTTACTGAAGGTCTTGAGATCCTCAGAGTGATTGGTATATCCATTGGAGTTATTTCTGCAGTTGTTATTGGATTACTTGTCTATAATTCAAAATTTAGAAAATCCTACTAAATCAATATGCACTGTAAAACAATTTTCAGACGAAATTTTAATTTTGCCGTAATCGTTTAAATTTGGTATGACCACAGATATCACATTCCTTGATGATCTCAGTGGATATCGTTCCACACGCCCGGCACTGGTAATGATAATAGCGTTTTTGAGCCCCTCCGGTCGTGGTTATCCCTTCTGATTTGAAACCAAGCTCATGAGCTACGTTTCTTACTCCATAATCATCACTGTAGAGGATAATTTCAGTCTGTTTTGCAATCTCTAGTGCTGTAGCAAGTACTGCAATATCCTGATTTGACAATCTATTCTGCCCCATTTGTTGTGCTGTCATTCTTGCCTGATCAAGATATTTTTTCATAGGTTCAATCACCGTGAAATTACGATTAGCACGGAGCATCTCAATCAAATGTTTTGCCAAATTACTCTTGATCTCATCCATTACTTGCTGGGGGATGACAATATCATGTTCTATCTTGGGAAGGAGGGAGGTATTCATAACAATACCAGAATCAATTACTGCAATCATCGTATGGGATACCTGTTTGCAATTTTCAACGCCATTCTCCGGGAGAAACTACCTGGTCTACGGAGGAAAATAGAATACTGAGGTGCACTCTGCAGTGTAAACTGCTCTCCAGGATTTAACTCATGTCGACCGACTCCATCATAGAATACCTTACATCTTCTCGTTCGTTCAAGATTAAGGATCTCAATTGTACGCTTATCATCGAGGATGACGGATCGATCAAGGGTTAGAAATGGTGCAATAGGGGTAATTGAGAGAGCATGAAGTGATGGTGCAATAATTGCCCCACCAGCTGCAATATTGTAGGCAGTTGATCCAATTGGTGTATTAATAATGAGTCCATCTCCCCTACTCTCATACATCGTAACTCCATCGACCATTAATCGTAAATCCACCGGTCTTCCAGTATCTGCCCCTGAGATCACACATTCATTAACACCGAGGTAGTTATCTCCATTGTAGGTACTTTGGATCATATTGACATGTTCCTCCTCCCAGATCTCATCATCGAGGAATTGAACTGCAGCTTCAATATCTGCCGCTTCAAATTCGCTTAGAAAACCAAAACTTCCACAATTGATCCCAACCGTGGGTAAGCTGGGATGGCGTTTAAGGGCTCGAAGCATGGTTCCATCGCCACCAAAAACCACCAGTATTGGATTCTCTCGCTCTCCTTCCTCTTTTGGAATACTCGCGATAGAAGGAACATGTTTAGAAGAATATACCTCAAATCCCATATTTGTGGCGAGGTGATAGAATTCTAAAAACCGATCCTGGGAGAATCTATCATCCTTTGAAAATCCAATCAGTGTGGGTTTACTCATCTAGATCTGATTCAGATGACTGTTATGTTAACTGATTCGTTTGCGACTCCAATTATTGATCACTGTGTTGATAATCTATCACTATAATTAAAACTGGTAAAGAGAACGGAGAGTTGCACATGGTCAGGTAATGACCAGATGCCTTGGATCTTGTTATTTGAGACCGAGGCCATTACCGATCTGCTTGAGCCGGTAGTCTAGTCTGGTATGATGCGTGGTTTGGGACGATATTTTATCGCAAAAATCCACGTGGCCGGGGGTTCGAATCCCTCTCGGCTCATTATTTTGTTTTATTACGGTATCTGAGGTAAAATCTATCTTGGAATTGTATTCTGTCGAAATTCCTTTAACTGTATAGAAGAATGGTGAACATGAAGTAATCATGAGCGACCTAAAAATCCGTGTTGAATCCATATACGATCTAGCGCTGGCAAAATTGCTCCAAGATCATTTGAGTAATGTTATTCTTGTGAGTCCGACTGCAGATCAGGAAAAATATCTAGATGGACCAGTTACAAATGACCCCCATGAGGTGCATATTGGTGATCTAGAATATCGTAGTGGGGTGCAGATTAAAGGTAACTCATCTGTTGTTAATCAGATAGAGGAATTACTTCGAGAGAAATTACCTGATTCTATAGTCTTTCACCATCCCATTCAACAAGATGCAGTGTATAATGCCACCGTCATCAAATATATCTATCGTAAACGTATGTCAATTTTAGATCTTGATGGGAGAAACAAGGGGATAATGTTCAATACAGAAACCCGGGTAGGTAACACCCATCTCGTACAGGTTAAAGAATTGACCACAGATAAGGACAAGTTACCTGTCTGTTCTGAGGAGATCACATTATCAGGTGACTATGTTATCTTGGAAGTAGATGCTGATTTTGTCAGAATCTCCAGGAAGATCAAAGGCAAGGATAGAAATCGACTTCATGATCTGGGTAAGCGGATTTTGCCACAAGGATTTGGTATAATAATCCGTACCAGTGCTAATGCTGCAGATGAACAGGAAATCAAAGATGAGATAGACGAACTGGTCAATATGTGGGAAAGTATAGAAGCTGAGGCTCAGATGAGTTCTGAAAATACCAAGGTTGTTGGTGGAGAACGGGTATCTGAGATCATACTTGGCAATGCATCGAAAGTATTCCTAGACAAGATCAGAAGTAATGTAACTACGACTATTCCCAATTATCATCATTTCAAGGCGTATTCTATGGCTAGTGGATTAACTGCAGATTTTGCCCAGCATTTTGTAGATAAGATTGCCACCGATGAATTAGCGAGCACATTGGAGATGATGGTTCTGAATCGTGATTTCCCAATCAGTAACCATGTAAAAGCAGAATTCAACTATCTTGATGGGTCTTCTGATGAAAATATTATTGGTAATATTATCAAGTCGGGAGAGACAATTGTGACTAGGAAAACACTTGGTACTAATCATGAGCAGGAAGCTAAGAATTTTGAAGTACATGAAGGTGATATCATGGAGATTTACTTCTCCTATGGTAGTTGGACGGTTCACTATCGATTTTATTCTGCCCTGACGGGAGACTTAATTGGAGAGCGACTTCGGATCATCACTCCTCTTGATTTTGTCTACCGAGGACGAATACGGGCTTTTGATATGGGAATGTCTCTGTACAAGAATGCAGATGGTGAGACAACCAGTGAAGTTGATGATTCGACTTCTGATATGGTGCAACGAGGGATGATCTCCAAAAAACTAGATGAAAAACTAGGTGAGGTCCTTCGAGTTGCCATGCAGATGATTAAATCATCAAATGAAGCAATTTTGATCCATCTTAACCAATGAATAAGAACCAACAATGCCTGATCACTATTCTTCGTGATCATGGTGATAATCTAACTACCGCAGAAATTGTGAGGCTCGCATCACAATATCCTGATCTGTGTCGTGGATGCAGTAGTGGGTCCGCAGTCATCTCTGCCGGTATGATCCTACATGAAGAAGGAAAAATAGAACGTAAAATCGCAAAAGGAGGATTCCGATGGAGCCTGAAGATCTAGATACATCTCAATCAACAGAACAAGATTCTATTCCCACAGTAGATATTATCAGCCGATCCGTGCCAACTGCAGAAGGTAATAATACGATATATCTCAGTATTGTGACCTACAGTAATGCCATCCAGGCAGCATTGTATGATAATGCCCCGAAATTAGGATCAATGAGTCTTGCCTATCCGGTAATGAAGAAAGTGGAACGTCAGACTATATTCAAGGGAAAAGATGATCAGTTAGCCCATGCGCTAGCATTAATTTTAGCCAATACCACTAAAAAAATTGTCTATGCTTCGGTTAATATCAAAGAACATACTGTGGTGACGAATGAACTCATCCGAGAGATGATAGCTGAGTTTAAGACTACTTCTACTTAGTAGATGATTTTGTTATTTCATCCATTGCCGTATCAGGATTCCATGCTTTGATAACATCATGGTTGATCCCAATCACATTCAATATCTTCCCAACCATAAAATTGATCAAATCATCAACTGTTTTGGGATGATAATAGTATCCTGGTGATGCAGGCATGATCGTTGCTCCAGCTTCCTGAGCAGCTAACATATTTTTTAGATGTATTCGGTTAAGTGGAGTTTCTCGATTAACCAGTACCAGTTTTCTTCCTTCCTTTAGCATGACATCTGCAGCCCGATGGATTAAATTCTGCGAGAAGCCATGTGCAATAGCTGCTAGTGTCTTCATAGAACAGGGAACAATAATCATGCCATCATTGGGATGAGTCCCAGAGGCGATAGCTGCTCCAATATCTCTAACATCATACTGCACTGCGGTCAGATCAAGTATCTGTTGGTAGTTGTCACCGACTTCAAGTTCTAGTACTCGTTCTGCACCGGCAGAGACAACTAGATCTATTTCATGTCCTAGACTGGTCAGAACCTCAATTAATCGGAGACCATATTGTGCTCCTGATCCTCCCGACATGGCAACTATAAGTCTCATACTGTCACATTGTGTTAATCAACTATATAGTGATTCATACTACCAGTTACTGTCAAACTCCCGGATGTCACTCAGTCAGCGCTTCCATACGTTCAACTCGATCTGAGAGGACCTGTACTTGGGATTCCAGTTTGTCAATCACCTCAAATAATTTATCAACTCGTGGATCATATTTTGGACTATCATCGTTTTTGGTGGTAGTCTCATGCTTTTGGTTATGCTGATCCTGTAGAAGAAGATGTGAGATTTGTGAGAGAAGTTCTTTATGGATCAGATCGATTTGGAAACTGTTTATATTCAAGCTAACCTGATCAAAGAGATCGTTAAGATGTGCCCGAATACTTCGTTTACTGATTTGATCTATTTCTTCTTCTGCTTCGGTGACATCATCCAATTTTAATTTAAGATACCACTGTCCACCCTTAGATTCTAAAGAAGTAATATACTTTGTCCCAGGTATTTTAGCAATATACATTGTCTGTATTATCTATATCGAGATCTTACTTAGCTCTTTTTTCCGTTAACTCCATTTCATAGTCTTTTTTTGTGATGAAATATTACAATAGTCCTGAGAACCTTATGGCTGTTGCAGATAGTTCCGTCAATTATGATGTGAAATTGCCTAAGTATGTTGAGTCCAAGTCTTTTGCTATGGGCCTTGCAGAAAAACCTAGTGCTGCGGGAAAAATCGCAAAAATTTTGGATCCAAAAGTTAAGGAAGTAAAGATAAAGGTAACTCGTAAGAATGGAGACAAAGAAGAGCGTCTCCCCGATCCCACCGGTTATTTTCTCAAAGTAGACGATTCTTATATGATGATCGTATCTGCAGCTGGACATCTTTACACCCTTACCCAAGATGGAGTGGGTTGGCAATATCCTGTTTATGATTTCAGATGGGTTCCCAATCATATCAAATCCAGTAATCGTCATATAAGCAAGAATGATCTCCGCAATGAGGCCAGTATTGAGGCAATCAAATATATTGCCCATAAAGCCAAAGATTTCATCGTGATGACGGATTATGACGAGGAGGGTGAAGTTATCGGTGGTATCATATTATCACAGATACTCGGTGATGAGGTACTTCAAGATGCAAAACGCATGAAATTCTCCACGATAACGAAGAAAGAGATCAAACATTCACTTGAAGAGGCGCTTGATGGCAATCAGATTAATTTTGGCATGTATAACCGGGGGTTGATGCGACATTATCTTGACTGGTTGTGGGGGATTAATCTCTCCCGAGCTTTGATGTTATCGCTGAAGAATACATCAGGTCAGTATTTGACTTTATCTACTGGTCGAGTTCAGGGACCGACTCTTTCATTTGTCTCAGAACGTCAGTTGGAGATTGATAGTTTTGTTCCTACTCCGTATTTTAATATAAACCTCAGTATCGAGGCAGATGTGGTCTGGGATCTAAATTATACCGGGGGACCTATTGATGTCAGACAGGATGCTATCTCTGTTGTGGATAAAACAAAAGAGCAAGATGCCTTAGTTGCAGAGATCATCAGTAAAAAACGGAAGAAGAAACCACCTGCCCCATTCAATCTCTCTAAATTACAGGATATGTCTCACCGTTATTTCAAACTGACTTCTCAACGAACGCTACAATCCGCTCAGCGTCTCTATATTGCAGGTGCAATCTCTTATCCTCGTACTTCATCTCAAAAGTACCCCGAGGAAATTGATCATAATGAGATCCTACAAAATTTGGCAAAAAATTCCACTTACAAGAAAATTGCAACAAAACTTGCCAACCAGAAAAATAAAAAACCAGTTGAGGGTAAGAAAACCGATCCGGCTCATCCCTGTATCTATCCCACTGGTACAAAGCCTGATGATCTTAGTGGTAATGATAAGAAGGTATACGATCTCATCGTACACACTTACTTTGCCACTTTTGGTGAACCCGCTGTGATTGAGAATAATCGTATAAATTTTGATATCAATTCCGAGGATTTCTACATCAGTGGAAAACGTACGGTAAAACCTGGATGGAAAGCGTTAGCCGGTGATTATACCGGTACGGGGGATAAAGAACTTCCAAATTTCAAAGAAGGCGAGACCTATCCTGTCAAGAACGTGGAATGGATCGAAACCTTTACCCGTTCTCCTCCTTATTATAATGATAATTCACTGAGAAAGCGTATGGAAGAAGAAGAAATTGGTACCAAAGCTACACGTGGTGATATTATTGCATCACTGTTCAAACGTAAGTACATTAAAGGTAAGGCAATTGAGATCACTCCTGTTGGTGAAATTGTCAATCAGGTCCTACAAAATTATAGTTCTCAGGTAATATCAGTCCAACTCTCTCGACAATTAGAAAAAATGGGTGACCTCGTTGAGGAATCTATAAACGAACAGACTGATGAATTCTCACTAGCAGATGCGATTGTGCAGGGTGTAATTCTCCTCCATGAAATGCTGGAATCACTGCAGGATAATGAAGAAGAGGTGGGTAATCTTATCAGTAAGGAGTTGCAAAGTCAACGACGAAGCGCCCGTGAGGTTGGTCCCTGTCAGGAATGCGGTGTAGGTACCTTGAAGATTATTCGTTCAACCACCTCAGGTAAACGATTTGTTGGCTGTACTGAGTATTTCAATGATAAAAATTGTACTGCCACCTATCCTCTTCCTCAAAGTGGTCGGCTCGAGACAATGGATGAGAAGTGCAAAGCTGATGGCTTTCCTCAGATTCAAGTTTATCCCTCAGGTAAACGACCCTGGACACTTTGTCTTTTTCCTGATTGTCCAATCCGAGCGGAATATGAGAAGAAAAAGAAGAAACGGGAGGAGAAAAAAGCGAAGAAGGAGCAGAAAGAGATGGAGGTAGAGAACTGATGGATTGTATTATTGTCGATTGTGTACGTTCCACAACTGATCATTACTGTATGAAACATCGTTTAGCCAAGGAGAATATTGAGAAAACTTTTGCCAGCTGGCAGGTTGCCTATGGTGACGATTATACCTGGGAAGAATATTTGGATCATTTGGCATCTGATTATGAGATAGGTAGTGGCGATCTCGTTATGGAGGTAGCTGAACACCTCTTGTTAGAATCACAGACACAATGAGATCATCATTATCTTTTAATTTCTCCATCCTGTAATCAAGTATAGACAATGGTACTCTCCGGACTAGGTAAATCCCTAAGTAATGCAATGGATCGACTACTCGGTCGTGGTCCAGTTGACAAAGAAACCATCCTTAATCTAAAAAACGAAATCTTCAAATCGTTACTTGACGCAGATATTCAAGTAGATATTGCCTATCAGATGGCTGAAAATCTTCAGGAACGGGCAATGAATGAAAGTCCACCTCCAGGTGTCTCACGAAAGGATACCATGGTCACGATTGTCTACGAGGAACTTGCTCGGATCATGGGATGGACCGCCTACCCCCTCCAACTCGATCGCAAAAAGACCAATATTCTGATGACAATAGGTATTCAGGGTTCAGGTAAAACCACAACGATTGGAAAGTTGGCGAGATATCTTAAGAATGATAAATGGAAGATTGGTCTGGTCTGTACCGATACTTGGCGACCTGGTGCGTATGACCAATTGAAACAATTGGGTGAACGTGTTGGAGTAGAGGTCTATGGTGATCCTGATGAGAACAAAGCAGAAAAACTCGCGAAACGTGGGATTCAACATTTCAAAGAAGAAGGCAAGAACCTGATTATTGTCGATACTGCTGGTCGTCATAAAGAAGAAAAAGAACTTCTCAAGGAGATGAAACGACTCGATAAAATTGTCAACCCCGATGAGATTATTCTAGTCATTGATGGTACCTTGGGTCAAAGTGCATATAATCAGGCCAAAGCCTTCTCTGAAACCACTGAAATTGGTTCCATTATTGTAACCAAACTTGATGGTACTGCTAAAGGTGGTGGTGCAATTTCAGCAGCTGCAGCCACTGGTGCCCCGATTAAGTTTGTTGGTATGGGTGAAGATATCACTGAATTGGAGAAATTTGATCCAAAGGGTTTTGCCGGTCGTATTCTTGGGATTGGTGATCTCAAAGGTCTTCTTGATCAGGTACAGGCTGCCCAGATAGCTCCTGATGAAGAACGTGCCAAGGCAATGATGAAAGGTAATATCACCTATGATGATATGATGGAGATGTTTGAGTCCATGAATAAATTCGGTGGACTACGAAAACTCCTAGACAAATTACCCGGTGGTCTTTCCTATAATATAGATGATGAGATGTTATCTATGTCTAAGGATTCGATGGAGCAATACAAGAATATCATCCTCTCCATGACGAAGAAAGAACGGATGGCTGAAGTAAAATTAGGTGCTTCCCGTGTGGAACGTATTGCGATGGGTAGTGGAGTCCAACCTGAAAAGGTCAAAGAACTGGTAAAACAGAAAAAGATGGCAGAAAAATGGATCAAACAGATGATGAAAGGTGGAGGTCGTGGTCGGAATAAGGGTATGCCCGGAATGGCTGGATTACTCGGCAATTTAGGCGGCATGATGTAAATGGATTTGGTGTTACAGGCAACCGGGCCGGCACCATCAAAAAAAGATTGGCATGATCCCTCATCCACTGCTCGTAAAGATTGGCTTGATATCTATGAGGCTACCACCTCATGGTTCTGCTCTTCTCATGATTTCAACAAGGAAGATAATCTAATCGTCCTAATTGGTAATTCTCTGATCAAATTTGAAGGATCATCACTCCGATATTTGGGGCCATCACTCCGATCTGCTGCATCTTTGCATCACAAAGCATATCAGAAACTTCAAGAGCTTGATAATAATGAAATAGCTGAAAGCACACCAGGGATCTATATCTACAAAAACGCCGATCTCTATCAGCTTCCTCAACCCTATTATCAATTACAACTGGGTCAACAGATATCAGCTGACTATCCAACAACTGGATCTTTATTCTGCTTCACTGTTGCCAAAGCACAAGAATATTATGTCCCCGCGACTCGGATTAGTCAGGGACTAATTTGGTTCCTACAAGATCGATTTACATGAGTGTTGACGAACTACTTGCGAATCATAATTGTTGTACACGATGTTTAGGTAGGACAGATCCATCAGTCGGTGAGACGGATATGGATTCCTCCATTACCACGGCAGAAGATAAATATGCTGAATTACTTGATCAGACGGTTCCTCCTGCTGAATGTGATATCTGTCAGGGAAGTGTCGAGAGGTCATTAGCAGTAGCTGAACGATTGATCTCGAAATTATCTTCTTTGGAATTTGACACCTTTCTCGTTGGCTGTTCGTTAGCCGATCATTTGGAAAAATCAGATAAGATACTCTCTGAATATGTAGATGATTATCAAGATCTCAAATTTGAGATTCGCAAAGAGGTGGGTCTTCGAGTGGTGAATGCTCTAGGCAAAGAAGTTGATTTTCAGTATCCTGATATTACCGTATTGATTGATACTAGTTCGTACCGATTTGAGCTTGATATCAGATCACTTTACATTCTTGGTCGGTACAAGAAATTAACTCGCGGTATTCCACAAACTAAATGGCCATGCAGTAATTGTCGTGGTAAAGGTTGTGCAAGTTGTAATCAAACAGGTCAGCAGTATCCAAAAACCGTGGAAACAATCATCTCTCCCTACTTTATGGAAAAATCCAATGCTAGAGGTGCATCATTTCATGGTGCTGGTCGTGAAGACATTGACGCGCTCATGTTGGGTACAGGGAGACCTTTTGTACTAGAATTGAAAGAACCACAATTTCGAGAGATTGATCTCCAAGAGGCGGAATCGGTAATCAATGCTCAGGATGATGTGAAAATCAACGATCTGAGATTTTGTGATAAAGACACTATTGTATTCCTAAAAGAAGGATCACCCAATGCCAGCAAAACCTACCGGGCGTTGGTTGAGGTAGAACGAGAAATAGATGCCGATGATATTTTAGATATCAATCGATTCGGTTCAACTCCTCATATTTTAGAGCAACGTACTCCGACACGGGTTAATCATCGTCGGGTAGATAAAGTCCGGGAAAAATCTATCTATGGAGTTCGTGCAAAACCGGTTGATGACCATCATCTTGAATTGGATATTTCAGCACAGGGGGGCGCTTATATTAAGGAATTTATCTCTAGTGATGAGGGCAGAACCAGTCCTAGTATCGCAGAGATTCTGAGTAGTCCAGCAGTCTGCACTGAACTTGATGTCATAGCAGTGGACGATAGAGGGTTATTTTCTTCCTGAACCGTGTACCGAACTGATGAATTTAATAATGGTAATGTGTGAACTGATATAGAGATATAAATGGTAAAAAGTAAAGGATTTCAAAATCGAACAAGAAAGCTGTTCCGAAAATCTGCCCGGCAGAAGGGAATCAAATCCCTGCGTTATCTGCTTGAACCTATTGATGTAGGTCAACGAGTGGATATTCTGCTTGATTCTGCCATTCAAAAAGGCAGACCTCACCGAAGGTATAATGGAAAATCTGGTGAAGTTGTAGAAAAACGCGGAAATAGCTACGTCATTGAGGTCAAAATTGGTGGAGCCATGAAGACCATTATCTCCCGTCCAGAGCACCTTCGTGTCTCGAAAGCTCAGTAAATAGGTGAATATCATGCCCAAAGAGATCTATGAATCCAATCCTATCTCCATTCCCGAGGTAAGACAGCTCTTAATTGATCGTGCTAAAGAAGGCGAAGAACTTTCTTATATGCAACGAATCGCATTAGAGCATGCTCATCTTACTTCACGTATCAGTGCAGAGACCGCAAATCATCTGATTGAAGAATTAGTAGAAAAATTCTCATTATCGAAAAAAGGAGCAATCACTCTAGCTAATTTTATCCCTGATATGGTTGAGGAGATCAAAGTTCTCTTGGGTAAAGAGTCGGGAAATTTCGAACAGGAAACCTTTGAAGAGATGCTTGAACTTCTACTATCTGTTGAATTACTCTCACCCGAACAGGCTGAAATTGAACTCGAATCAATTGATGAAGAGGAAGAAGAATCGTTTGGTGAAGAAGAGAAAGAAGTAGATGATGCAATGATCCCTGATGATCTCCGTTAGTTTATCACAGTGATGAGAATAGGTGATTTAGATGTCATATAACCGAGGTAGACGATCTAACCGTCAGAGTAGACGTCGTAGTTCGACGAAGAAATACGAGGAAGAGGCTATTGTTTTGGAAGTCATGGGTCCTGAAATGAACAGGAAACGTGGTAAGTATAGTGATCAATCAATAATGCAAGTGGTTGGAACGTCATGGTTTACTCTACTTGAAGTCATACCTGAAGATGCCAATGTGGTTATGCTGGGTGATACCATTAAGTTGGGTAAGGATGAGAGAAATAAAGTCCAAACTATTATCGGTAGAATTGGCTATGATGATCTTACCCGAGTAGCTGAATTGCAACTCGATGATTCAATCACGCAGATTGTTGAGGAACGAGAGGATAAATTTGTCAACTGGTTGAATAATTCCACTCCTATTAGTTTGCGTATGCACTCCTTACATCTGATCAAGGGGATAGGTCCCAAATCACTCAAGATTATCCTTGCTGAACGGAAGAACAAACCTTTTGAATCCTATGCTGACTTCGAAGAACGGACGGGTATTGGTAACATCAAAGGTCTGCTGAAGCAGCGGATCATGGATGAATTGACAAATGAAGATGAGAAACATCATCTCTTTACCAGGAATTATCATAAGGACAGAAGATAACGTGCGAGACTGGAGACAATACACGGTAGAAACTCTCAAAGACTTAGATCTCTGGGCGAAAAAATCCCGAGGACAAAATTTCCTTATCAGGTATCGTGTGGTCAATCTAATGATAGATGCAGCAGATATCAGCCCCTCAGATCACATCCTTGAAATTGGAGGTGGACTGGGGATATTGACTGATGCTCTGGTTGATACCGGAGCAAAGATCACCGTCATTGAGAAAGAACCAAAATTAGCTGAATTCTTACGAGATAAGTACAAAGATCTTGAAGGAGTTGAAATCATCAATGATGATGCACTTCTAGCCGATTGGCCAAAAGGTGCAAGGTTAATCGCTAATCTCCCCTATAGTATCTCCTCACCTGTACTTGAGAAAGTTATGCATGAGGATATAAAAGATGCAATGGTTATGTTGCAACGGGAGGTTGCGTTGCGATGTTTGGCAAAACCTGGATCTAGTGATTATTCTCGAATAAGTACCCTGTGTCGTATTCATTCCTCTGTTAAACGCATTATGGATCTATCGCCCGAATCATTCTTTCCCAAACCGAAGGTAAATTCTACGGTCATTAGTATCTGGAAAAAAGAGCCCACAATTGAAAACGACCATGAAGAATTGGAATTGTTAATACGTAATCTCTTCTCACTCCGGCGACGAATTGTTCGATCGGTAGTACGGGGTTTTCTCAAGAGAAAAGATGTTGATGAAAATGCTTGGGAAAAATGCCCTTATAACCAAACCCGTATCTTTGATCTTTCAATTAAACAGATTGATGAGATATTAACCCATCTCAAGTCAATGGATGCTTTTCCACTTGCGTAGCAGGTATTACTATGACTAAGATAATTGAAACCCATGGATTACAACTGAAGGTAGATCATGAGGTATATACACCTCGTGAAGATAGTTTTCTGATATCTGATATGTTGCAGACTGAAGAGTTCTCCCGGGAACTATTTATGGAGATCGGTACTGGTAGTGGGATTGTGTCCTTATCTGTGGGATACCCCGATTCTACGGTCATCTGTACGGATATTAATTATGCTGCAGCAAGACAGACACACGAGAATGCCAGATATAACGGATTTGATGCCGTACTTGTTGTCTGCACGGATGGAACAACACCGTTCAGACGTGGTGCAATTCCATCTACGGTTATTTTTAACCCACCCTACTTACCCGAAGATCCGGAAATAGACCCCTACTCACCGACATATGAAAACCAACAATTGGTGGGAGGAAAACAAGGTTATGAGACGATAAATACCGTTTTAGATGGGATTCAGAACGAAGCTGAGGTGGTTTATACTATCATCTCTTCACTTGCAACCAATCCTGTTGAATATGCCAATATGCATGAAGAATGGAGAACCCGTGTTCTCAAGGCAGAGAATATGGGATTTGAAACTATTTGGTTGCTGAAAATGGAGTTTGAACACTGATGAAAATTGTCGTAGTATGTGTAGAGATAATGAATTCGGGTAATCTGGGTGCAATCGCTCGATTATGTGATAATTATGATGCAACAAAATTGGTTCTGGTCAATCCTCTCTGTGAGATTAACAAAGAAGCATATGATCGCGCCACCCATGGTAAACGATTTTTAGATGATCCCGTAATTTTGGATAATATGGAAGATGCTAGAGATCATGCAGATCTCTTAATTGCACTATCTGCCCGGGTTGGGGGGAGTAGCAGTATTGCCCGATCTTCGATCCCTGTTCAACAACTTTCCTCAGAACTCCATCATAAAGGTCGTGTAGGTTTTGTCCTTGGTCGTGAAGATAGTGGTTTAAGTAATGCGGATGTTAATTTCTGTGATCTGTTGGTCTATATTCCCCTTCCTGGAAGTAATCCCGTCTATAATATCTCTCATGCACTGGCAGTAGCTTTGTGGGAAGTCATTCGTGATTATGATTATATTGAAGAAACCGAACAACGTCTGATGAGTCGTGAGGAAAAGGATGCCTTTATGATGATGCTGGAAGATATAATGCCCCATATCTGGCTACGTAAGGATAAACATTTCGGAGTCTATCGTGTATTTAGTATGATCCTTGGACGTTCTTATGTTACCACTCGTGAAGCTAATACCCTGATCGGTACCTTACGAGGTATTGTTCGCTCCCTTGAGAGTGAACATCCACCATGGGATAATCATGAGTAGAAAACAACTTGAGATTCAATTAACCCAATCAATCCGAGGATTCAGCAAACCGAAGATAGAATTCGAGCAGTATCAGACCCCTCCACGTGTAGCTGCTAATTTACTTCATATTGCCTGGACCCGTGACCACATTGAGAACTGTGAGGTAATCGATTTATGTGCAGGAACCGGAATTTTGGGAATTGGTGCGGCATTACTGGGTGCAAATAGCACATTGATTGAGATTGATCCTGATGCTTATACTATTCTTCAACAAAATATTGCTGATTTCGATCTTCCCATTACCACAGAATTAGCAGATGTTATTGATCATGAGTTTACCTCATCCTATGATACTGCTGTTCTCAATCCACCATTTGGAATACAGCAGAAATCTCGATCTGACATGGATTTTGTGAAGAAAGCAGCAGATATTGCCCAACATATCTATTCTATTCATGATGGTTCCTCAAAAAATCAGGAAAGATTACCGAAATTGTTTGATAATAACGACTTGGAGATTGTTGAAGCGTATCTTGAAGATTTCCCACTCACCCAGAGCTATCCCTGGCATACATCAGCTCGTAAGATCCATCAAGTTTTAATTATTCATTCCAAATCATGATGCGATTTTCTGATGAGATGTCGGTATTTTTTTTCTTTGACTAGTGAGAATTTTGCGGGATAGGGGAACTCTACTTCCGCCTTACAATCAGGACAGTTACTACTATTGAAGGTATAGCGACTACAAGACGTACAGCGGTAAAATGTTTTCATCAGTTCTTCTTCCTTTCAATAACGTATTCCACATCGAGGTCTTCACTTACTTTCTCCATTTCCTCTTCAATGGCGTCGAGAACCTCGAGTACATCATCATAATTTCTACCTTCTAATGCAATACGGTACTGTGGAGATCCGATAGTTGTGATCTCACTTTCAACCTCGTCAAATTTCTTTGCAGTCTTTTCAGCTGCCATTAGAAGTTTTTTGACATGTTCTACTCCATCAGCAGCAAATGATCGAACTCCAAGATTTGCAGTAATCGAAACTGTACTGATTTGGATACTGATTGCAGCTACTTCAATCATTGCCTTTTTGATGTCTTCAGGGATGTCAAGATCCTGAATGGCTTCTCCTTCAGAGGCAGCAGTTTCTTCAAAACCAGCATACATACTCCCAAAAGTGCCAACCAATGGTCTTTCTATGGCATTTCTGACCTCATCCATCGATTTTCCAATTTTATCTCCAATGAGATTACAGATAGCTATGGCTGCATTCTGTCTCTTGTATTCTTGTAATTTCTCCCGTTTATGAGAATCATTGACTCGTTTCAAGGAGATATCAACTTGTTTATTATCAGGATTGACACGAAGAACCTTGGCAACAGAATTCTGTCCTACTTTAACAAAATTCCGTATATTACGGATAAACGAAGATGAGATTTCAGAGATATGACAATAAGCAGTAATTCCGTCATATTCTTTTAAGCTACAATAGATCCCATGTTTGGCGATATTATCAACAACGACCAGCACCAGATCATTTTTCTCAGGCATATCAAAATTTTTACTCATAAGTGAAATTGCTCGTGCTACCATAAAAAGATGAAGATATAATGTAGCTAGCAACTCATCCTAGTTATTGGTAAATCATATAAGTAAAATATAGAGAATCACAACTTGTTCTTGATGGTTGACAATCAATGGTTGGATGTATTTGGTCAATTGGGGTTTAACTCACATGAGATCAATATTCTGATCCATCTCTACAAACATCAGGGATCACAAAAAGCCGATGATATTTCTGATGCCACAGGAGTCCCTCTCACACGAACATATGAGGCTTTGGATACCTTGACCAATGATAAATTTGTTATCAAGCATGAAGGTCGACCTCGGAAATATGAAGCAATCTCTCCACAACAGTCCCTAGCACATTTTATAGCGGAGGAGGAACGAAAATCTACCCAGAAATTGAATAAAACCAAAAGATTAGCCAATGAAGGTTTAGAATTGGCCCAAGATCTCTATATCGCTCATCATACTCAGATTGAACCTGATGAATTACTTGAGCAATTTGGGAGTTTGGATGAAGCTCAGTTACAGACAATACGACTGATTCAAGATGCAGAAGAGGAAATTTTTATCTTCAGTCATGTCTTTCAATGGTACTATGATATCAAACCTCATCTTCTTGAGGCAAGAAATCGTGGCTGCACGGTTCGTGTCTTGATGCAGATTAGTGAAGTTGACCCAGCAACAACAAAGGATGAAATACGACCTATAGATGTTGATGAATTGAAAGAGATGGGAATCGAGGTAAAAAATGTCCCTACCTCTGAGATCATGACTCGTGGGACGCTAGTGGATCGTAAGTATGTGGTCTTCGTGATTTGGGCCGATCCTCAAAAAAGTAAAGAACGCCGAATATATCGTCCGCAATTTTCGTCCAATCAAGGGATTGTTGATGTCTTCTATGGGTATTTCAATCATTTGTGGAATTAGCTTCTTCAGACAGGTAAAATTCAAATTTCAGAAGAATATCCATGGTCCGATACCAACCATACAACCAGATCAAGATTGCAGTCAGTGATAATCCCACTTTCCCTGCACTGATGATCAATCTAAGTAGCTGAGAATTGATACTGGGATCGACAGGAACAATAAGATAGCCAATCAAAGCACAAAGTGCCAGCAAAATGAGCCAAACTCCAGTTAAGACAAATAAAAAGGGAATATTGAATTTCTTCATGCACGAAGTACCTCCAATCGAATGATATAAGCAGAGAGAAGTGCCAATAGGCAACTATAGATGACCAATCCCAATATCTGCCTGATAACCTGATCCTCTGTTGTCGGTTCCCGGGCAACAAGAAGTCGAATAAGTGTTATTGGTGCTTCTTCCTTCTTCGAGGGATAAATCACGCCATCTTCCACTCGAACGGGTCGTTCTTTCATCTCATGACGTTCTTGTAATCCACCAAGTGATGAAATAATTGAGAAACTGTTCATAATATGTACTAAGAGTGCAACAACCATTACAAATTCTATCTGCCCATAGATTGCAATCAGTCCAATTGTAGCTCCTACGCCAAGACTTCCCGTATCTCCTGCAAAAACAGTTGCCGGGTAGCGATTATACCACCAAAAACCAATAAGTACAGCAATCATGGCTAGAGACATAAATCGGATGAAATACATTGATCCTTCAGTGAAAACACTGCCATTAATCGGCATAATGAATGATGCAAGAAATGCAGTTAGTAAGATTATAATGCTTGACCCACTCATCAATCCATTCATGGTATCCATCATATTAGATGCATTAGCAGGGATGGAGATCACGAAGATAGCTAATGCCCAGTACACAATCGTCAGCTGAGCAGCTCCAACAAAGGGTAATACCGGTCTTGGTACGGCAATATCAACGCCGTTGAATTGTCTGAACACGTAGACCGGAAAGGCTGCAATTAGTAACAATAGGGGTTTCATTTTTGCTGATAACCCTCTGAAATCATCATATAACCCTATTAATGTAACCACTGTCAGAATGACTAGACTTAGGATCAGTTTTCCCCGAACTGCTGTAGATGGTGCAATAATAATCCCAATTCCGATAATGACAATAAAGATAAACATAAAGCCAATCCCTCCCGATTCCGCTATTTCAGGTCTTTCTTTTTTGTGTACATCAATTCCAACTTTACCAATTGATCGCATATAATTAATAATCAGTGGAGTGATCAAAAAACTGGCAATCATTCCAAAAAATGCAATGAGTATCATGGGTAAGTGATCTATCATACAATCTCCTCTTTAATCAACTCCAACGCTCTTTTAAACCCATCAATAGGTGTTTCGATCACCTCTAACAACTTATGTCTGGTCTGCTCCGACATCCGATCCTGATCCAATAACTCCACAATTTTTGCTGGAGCATTGGGATGATCAGGAAAATGGTAGAGAGGAAACCCCATATCTGCAATAAATTCACTTACTGCCAATTTCCAAGGAAAGGTGTAGATCGTCGGTGTACCCAGCATCGCAGCCTCCCGCCCCATGGTCCCTCCTCCCGTCATGGCAACCTTTGCATGATGAAGTAGTGTCAAGGTATCTACCGACCGGTCCGGTACAACCACTCCTAGACGTTGGAGGATTTGTTCCTGTTCAGGATACCGAGGAAATGCTACAATATCCAAATCCGAACGCATCTCTCGAAATTTGTAGACAATATCTTCCACAATCGTTCCTCCAGGATCAAATTCAGGAAATAGCTTTCTGAAATATGCAGATTTACTTTCCTCACAACGAAGCACAATATATTCATCAGACTTCAACTCCAAATTATCTAGTACTGTGAGATCATCCTCAAAGGATTTGATCCATAATGCCTCATCCACCCCTTTATAGGGGATGAATTTGGTAACTCCGTATTGACCAAATTCTTTCTCATTAATTGATGATGGGTAGACCAATGCCCGGGATAGAGAGATTGTTAATCTCGCAACGGCTTCAGCATGCGGAGTATCATTAAGTAAGATAATGGGAATATCCAAACCAAATGCAGTACGGGTGGCGTCAGGTGAAGAGAAGGATACCAATATATCTGGTTGTTCATGTTCTATTAATTCCGCAAGTTCAATAATTCGTTTGGACCCTGCAATCAATTTACCCTTGAGTGAGGCTCCTCCATAATAGCCAATAGAGAAGTAATCACGATTCAATCGCTTGAGGTTGAGATCAGTATAACCACTTCGTCGCGTGGTAAATAATGTCTGGTGTCCTTGCTGCTCATAAAATTCAGCCATATAATGGAAAAGCAGTGCTTGTTTGCCGGTGAGTGCCTCAAACCAGATTTTCACTAATTTGGTCTACAATCTAGTCCTTCTTGAATAATTCGACATATTGCATTAATTGTTGAAAGAATTGTAAAAAGATAACATGATTTTGTAAAAGTAAGATTGGATTAGTTATATCTTCTATCTACATACGACGTCCACGACGACCACCCTTACGACGAGAACCGTCATGGGGGAGTGGTGTGACATCATCAATTCGACCGATTCGCATCCCTGATCGTGCAAATGCACGGAGAGCTGCTTGTACTCCAGGTCCTGGAGTTCTACTCTTATTTCCACCACGAGCACGTACTCGCACGTGTAGAGAATTGAACCCCTTACTTTTTGCTTCTTCTGCTGCGGCATAGGCTGCTCGCATTGCTGCAAAAGGTGAGGGTTCTTGTCGGTCAGCCTTTACAAACTGACCACCAGTCTTCTTAGATATTGTTTCTGCACCTGTCAGATCGCTGATCAGGATATGGGTATCGTTGTAGGTACTGAGGATATGACATACGCCCCAAAGATTACGTCGACGTTTGCGTCTTCTTCGTTTGGGTTGTTCAGAAGTAGCTGTTTCTTCAACAGTTTCTTCCTCTTCTTCCTCAATTTCCTCATTTGAAATTTCTTCTTCTTCACTCATCTTCGCTTACCTCTTGTTTTCTTTGGTATCTCTACCAGCGTAGCCTCCCTGCTAAGTGATTCTTTCACTGTAGGATGATCAGGGTTGTTGTAGAATGGAGAGTTTGGTGCATATCCTATCTGATCTTCTTCCTGAAGGGGAACAAGATAGCTCGGTGAGGTAATCACCCTTCCTCCAATAGCAATATGCCGGTGGGCAATCAGTTGACGAGCCTGATGGATGGTACTGGCATGACCAGTCTCAAGTACTAAGGTTTGCAGTCTTCTGCTCAGAATTGCTTCAACTTCCATTCCAAGTACTTCATCAGAGGTAGTTCCTTCTTCGACAATTCCCAAACGTGCAAGTTTGGTAATGAGAATACCTTCTCGTTCATCACGTTCTTCTGCTTCGAGAGCTAAAATCTCTCTAGCCTGTGCACGATAATTACCCATACGGGTACGTGCCTTCCATAATTCTTTCTTATTTCGTAGTCCATATTTACCAACCAGTACCAGTTCTGATTCTAATCTGGTTTCCTGATAAGGATGTCCTGGACTATTGTATTTCTTTCTTCTTCTTCGTGGATCTCCCATTTATATCACCTATTTCTTAGCTGCCTTGGCTTTTGCCTTGGCTGCTTTCTTACGGCTAACACCAAGTGATCCTTGACGACGTCCAGTAGATTTGGTTCTCTGACCACGTACTTTCAGTCCTCGTGAATGTCTGATTCCTCGCCATGTTCTCTTTCTGATCATCCGATCGATATCGGTCTTGTGCTGGAGTAGCAGATCAGGTCCAACAAGTAACTTACTGTCACCTGTTTCAGGGTCATTTTGTCTATTCAATATCCATGGGGGAAGTCCGGCTGCAATTGGATCAAAGATTGCATCTTCAATCCGTTCACGTTCTTCCTCAGTTAGCGAACCGAGTAATGCGAACTCATCAACACCGACACTTCTGAGAATGGCTGAGGCCACCCGATGGGAAATCCCGGTGATTCGAGTCAACGCATTGCGGGTCGATGTGGTCCCGCTGAGATCAGTTCTACTAATACGAGTTAGGAAATTGAATTCTGAAGTTGAAACGAATTCTTCTAATTTATCACTCATATTGTGAAACCTCCAAAGTGATCAGGTGCTAGAGACCAGATGAACCAATCACGTTTTTGAGAGCACCCCGTTTGTTCTCAAACCACTTTAGTTATAGTCAACATCTCTCGCTTTAATAAAAGGGTGAGGATTGTGATCGCGAAATAATCCAGTTCTGCCCCTGAGTTTCACAGTTGTTTTGCTGGTAGAATATCCTACAGGTTGGTTAAAGATTTTTATCAAGCGTTAACTCTAACATCGAATTTATCTCCACTGGGAATCTTCATTGAAACGGAGGTATTGCAATATACATATTAAAACTAATAATTGTAATAATCTGTGAGTAATTTAAAAAGAGTATCTACAGGAATTGAAGGCCTTGATAGGATACTTGGGGGCGGATATCCCGAGGAACGAACAATCCTGATTTCAGGTCCTGCGGGAGCAGGAAAATCCACATTTGGACTTCAGTTCTTGGTATCTGGTATTGCTGAATATGATTCACCTGGTATTTATTGTAGTTTTGATGAAAGTTTGGAAAATGTTCGAAATGATGCTCTATCATACGGATGGGATTTGAAGGCACTTGAAGAACAAAACCTTCTGGCAATGATTGATGGTTACAGTGAACGTGCAGGAGTCCAATCAGGAGAAGAATATATCACCAAGCTTGAAGTAGATGAGTTACTTAGCCTGTTGATTCGATTGATTGATAGTATCGGAGCTGAGCGTGTTGTAATTGATTCGATCACTGCCATTGCCTTATCACTGGATTCAGAACTCGTAGTAAGAAAAGAGATATTAAAATTATCTGCAGTGATGTCCGCGTTAACCTGTACTACCTTGATGATCTCCGAAGCAATTAATTCAAAAGAAATCTCAAGATTTGGTGTGGAAGAATTCATGGCACAGGGAGTCATCTCCTTGAAATATGAGTTTGGTTCATCGGGGAGACGGACTATTCAGGTTCGAAAAATGCGAGGTATTAAACACTCACTTCGTGAACGTCCATTTTTAATCAACAATAGGGGTATCGAAGTATTTCCTGATGAGCAATTATACGGTATCAAAAAATTCTGATCATATACGGTGTGATGTATTCAATCTTAGATGTTCTGTCCCGACCTAAGCTGATGTCAACACTCGCGTTCCTTACCGAATCCTTTTTTTTATATCTCTTTTGAATTAGAGTTGGAGTTGTTTCAGTATAGGAAACGTAAGAAGCAGAACTATTAAGAGAATTGCAAAGACTATTGTGATCGATTTTTACGATCAGTTAACGACCGATTTTGAGCAGAACAAAATCAGGGTAATGCAAATAACCAATGCCAAAAGCAAGAAATTACGTAATCGAATTGCTGGCTATGTAACCACCCTGATGCGTCAGATTAAAGAAAATAAGATTCAGACTCTTGAAGAACTAGAATAGAGTCCCTTTCTGACTTACTTCCTATCTGAATCCAAGGGAATTATTCTGTAATTTTTCGGATACTCTTCTCAATAGTTTTGTCTACTGGCTAGTCAAAATTATCGTAATATCGTCTTATCGCGCAAATATCTACAATCATCGATCTTGTAAATACCTTTCTCTAAGCATAAAAGCTATAAGGAAAATTAAGGAGTAATGGAATTATCTTCAGCAATTTCGGGTTTTCACAAACTTACTCAGGATGAGAAAGTAAAGAAGATACAAGAATTAGTCGATCTGACTGATGAGGAAGTGGCTAATCTACAGGTCGCTGACGCACCAGTTACAATTGAAAATATTATTGGTGTCATGACCGTACCAATCGGCGTAGCAACCAATTTCAAGATCAATGGTAAGGATCGTTTGGTAACTATTGCAGTTGAGGAGGCAAGTGTTGTTGCCGCAGCATCACATGCAGCCAAAATAGCGAGAAAACATGGTGGTTTCACGACCTCAACCACGGGTCCGTACATGATAGGTCAGATCCAACTTCTTGATGTTTATCAACCATATTTTGTATCTCAGGCGATTCACTCTGAAAAGGAGAGGTTATTGCAACTTGCCAATGATCAGGATCCCGTCCTTGTTAAATTTGGAGGGGGTGCGACTGATCTAGAAACCCGGGTGATCGATACAGCTACTGGTCCTATGTTGATTGTTCATCTTATAGTCAATTGTCTTGACGCGATGGGTGCAAATGCGGTTAATACTATGGCTGAGGCAATCGCTCCTGAACTGGAAGAAATCACTGGTGGTGAGGCTAGATTACGAATAATCAGTAATCTTGCTGATCGCCGGGTTATTCGCGCTCGTGCTGTTTTTGATAAAGATATGTTGGGTGGAGAAGAAATTGTTGAGGGAATTGTAAATGCATGGGCATTTGCAGAAGCTGACCCATATCGGGCTGCAACTCATAACAAAGGTATCATGAATGCGATTTCTGCCATTACTCTAGCTACCGCCAATGATTGGCGAGCTATCGAGGCAGGTGCCCATGCCTATGCTGCACAACGTGGTTACTATGGTTCACTTACTACCTATGAGATTACCGATGAAGGTCATCTAGCCGGAACAATTGAGATACCTTTGGCATTGGGTACGATTGGAGGTGCAACTAAGGTCCATCCGATTGCTCAGATTTGTCTGAAGATTATGCAGGTTGAAAGTGCACAGGAACTGGCTGAGATTGTTGCTTCTGCAGGTTTAGCCCAGAATCTCGCCGCCCTTCGTGCTTTGTCTGATGAAGGAATTCAGCAGGGTCATATGAAACTCCATGCTGCCAATATTGCCAAATCAGTAGGTGCTGAAGGTGATGAAATTGATCAGGTAGTTAAGCGAATTATTGCAGAAGGTGCTATTCGAATGGATCGTGCTGAAGAAGTACTTGATGAAATCCGATCTAGTTAATTTATCTAAAACGACAAGAAGACCCCGTCCTTCAGGGCGGGGTAGTTCACCGATAAAATCGAATTTCATCATCCTGATACCAATCATAGATGATTTTTGTTGCCTCATTTGCTGCTTCGATTGCCGTCTCCTCGCCTTTAGGTTCGAATTCACCTGTCTCTCGATTGGCGTAGACTGCACAGACTGCACCTGCATGCAACTTATAGATACTACTCATGACAAACAATAATGAGGCTTCCATCTCGAAATTGAGTACATTGGCTTGTTTTAAGTCCTCTACAAGATTAGCTCGATGTGATGGCAGGTAATTATTCCATCCTGGTCTTCCCTGCCCTAAATAAAACGATGAGGAACTTGCTGTAATACCAACATGATAGGGGAGATTATTCTCTTCACATGCTCGGATCAGTGCTGAGGTGACCATTCGGGATGCTACTGCTGGATATTCAGGTCTAACGTAATGTTTTGAGGTGTCTTCTAAACGAACTGCTGCCTCCGAAATTACTAACTCTCCAATCTCAATATCTGCATCAAGTACTCCGCAGCTACCAACTCGGATAATATGCTTGATATCTACATTCTTCAACTCGGCTACTGCAATTTCCACGGCAGAGGGTCCAATACCACTGGATAATGCTGAAATTGGAACACCTTTGTAACTACCCCGATATGACACATACTGGCGATAATCTGCAACCTGCTCTGAGCTATCCCACTGCTTAGCTATCTTTTGAACTCGTTTGGGATCACCAGGCATCAGAACTGTGGCAGGAAGATCACCTGGTTTTACCTTAATATGGTATTGAAGTCCTTCATCAGAGGCTACATGTTCTGCATCCCCGGTTTTGTATCTTGTCATAACTAAATCATGTAAATTTCGCTTAGAAGCTTTATTATTGACCACGACTAAGATGAAAAGATAAATCAGTATTTTCGTAATATCTAAGATATGGGTCCTTCCAATATTATCCTTGAATCAATAGATCTTACTCTTGGATCGACAAGAATCCTCCATCATCTAGATCTTCATCTTTCAAAAGGGATCCATTGTCTTCTTGGACCTAATGGGGCGGGAAAGACCATGACTAATCGACTCTTAGCTCTAGTAGAAGAGGTGACTGCAGGTCATCTATACTGGGATGAGGAGGTAGTCAATCCTTATCCTCCAGCAAAATTGGAATATATCCGCAAAATTGGCTATATGAGACAGACCCCTGTCTTTGTGAAGGGCACGGTTGCTACCAATCTGCTCCTACCTCTTCGTTTCAGAGGATTATCTGATGAGATCCAGCAATCACGATTAGCAGATGCAACTGTTGAATTTGATCTGGTATCTATTGCAGATCAACCAGTAAGTGAACTGTCTACAGGACAACGGCAACGTGTTGCTCTAGCTCGGACCTTGATTACCAAACCTGATTTGATTATTTTGGATGAGCCTACCGCATCGTTGGATATGACCACTACCAGATGGTTTGAATCCCATATTACGGACTTAATTGCAATGTCTCCGGTAATTGTCGTATGGACTACCCATGATCAGTTTCAGGCAAAACGGATTGCCTCCTCCTGTTCAATTATAATAAACGGAAAAATCAGAGCCACTGGATCGGTACAACAGGTTCTTCTTCAACAATCTGACCCTGATCTTCGTGCCTACCTTTCTGGAGAATTAGTCGAATTTGACTGAGAAAAGCTCCTCTTTAAAAACAAGTATGGTTATTATTAATTATGGATTATACCGAAGAAATACAAGCCTATCGCCAAGAAAAAGATGAATATTTAAAGAATAGTCCTCGGTCCCCACTCTCTTTGGGTGTCCAACAAAAATTTGACGGATTGGAATATTACCCAATTTCTGAGGATTATCGATTTGAATTAATTCTTCATGAAAATCCATCTCCTGAAGAGATTATCATGGATACTTCTGATGGTCAAAGTCGCCAGTACTATGATATTGGCTACTTGGAATTTGAGGTTCAAGGTCAATCTGCTCAAATTCATATCTATCAATCAAGCCGTAATCCTGATCACTACTTTGTTCCATTTCGTGATGAAACCTCTGGCAAGGAAACCTATGGTGCAGGTAGATATCTGGATATTGAGAAAGTGGCTGGTAAATTTCAGCTGGATTTCAATAAATCATATAATCCATTTTGTGCATACTCTGATGCCTATTCTTGTCCTCTTCCTCCTATGGACAATTGGTTAGATCTTCCAATCAAAGCGGGAGAAAAATCCTTCAAGAAATGAATTTCAATGTGTCGATCTCAATTTGATTTCAATTGAATTGCTGTCATTATAGAGGTCAATCCAAAAGAGATAGTAAGCAATAATATTCCTAGTGCCAATGCCATTGGTCGATCTCCCATCCCAATTTCGGTAATGATTGCTGTGGTCAGGACTCTAGTATGATATCGAATATTACCACCAACTATGATAATCGCTCCTACTTCTGAGAAAGCCCTCCCCAACGCTACAATTATGGCAATCATTATCCCTGATCTCGCCTCGCAGATAATCTGAAGAAATGTTTGTCTTTTGGTTGCACCCAGTGATTCCAATAATTCAGTCAGTTCATCGGGTAAATCTCTTATCGTAGAACGGGTGATGCCAATGATTATTGGCAATGTAAGTATCATCTGTGCAATAATCATCGCTCCTGGTGTAAACAGTAGATTGAACAAACCGAAAGGTCCCTGACGGGTAAGCAAGAGGTAAACCACTAATCCAACCAGTACGGGTGGTAATCCCATCCCGGTATTTAGAAGTGAGACAGGAACTAGTCGAATATTATTCTGTTTAAGTCCAAGATATATTCCAATTGGTAAGCCTAGTAGGGTGGCAAGAATTACTGCGGTCACAGAGATGAAGAGTGATAATGCTGCAATATTCCAGATTTCTGGAGTACTGAGTATTATTCGTATACTTGCGATTAAATCCTCCAGTAGGGTCACAATTTTCTAGTGTGTTTGTTCTACATCAATTCATTGATCTATCAATTTTGCTGATTCTGTTAACTTTCGTATTATCCTTACAATAATTCAATCGAGTAAATATCGTATCGTCGATTTTCCTGTGATCAATCTAGCTACAACCCTTATCGAAATACCGCCAGTTAGAGCCTTCTTCCATGGTCTGAACGCGATAGAATTGGTAATTTTTTGATCTGATCTAGACTCTAGATCTAGCTGCTGAAAGTTTACTGAAATCATGTTACAAATATTCATATACTGCCATTTCGTTAGCTATCTTGTGGTTACTACATATGACATCTCTCAATATACCGGTGGTGCGGTTCAGGGAGATGATGACATTATTGAACTTGCCTGTGCGCTCGTACAGATAAATCGACTTCATGAAATTGGAGAAATTGCCTTTTCATCAGATCAGATGTTTGAAATCGGTCAACTTAGTCTTATCAAACGGATTCTTCAATCTTCTACAACAGAAAATAATCACGCTTGGATGAAATTATACAAACGATTGCAAGAACTCAGAGGTTAACCTTGGATTGGCCCCTCTAGATCAATATACTGCTGATCTAGGATGATATCACTTCTAATAGGTTTGAGGTACTCATCTGCAATAGGATAATATTTCGAAGTTTTTTCTATCCCTTTTATCTCAGAAAAATACTGAACTAGGCTTAACTCCGAATAATCAAAATATTTGATTCGGATTTGGAAATCATCATTATTTCTACCGATTGGTGCAATTATATTTGGATCTACCCGATTACCAATATCTTGGATATGATATGGCGTAAATGTTTGAATTGTAGAAGAGTTAATGATGTCTTGCGAATCAATAATTGAAATTGGCCATGGAAATACAATCAGCTTAGTTGATACTATCACTTCATGAGGGTCATTCTTTATCCAACGAAGAAGACTTTGCCAAAACGATTGAGGAATTTTGTCATATCCCTGAATATATATTCCAATTCCTGTATCTGCCGATTTATTTTCTAACAAGTCAACAAAATAAACAATCTTATCGTACTCTTCAGCCATAGGGATCGCAATCCTGATCTTAACAATTCCCTCTTCAACTAGTTTGACAATGATGTCACACTCATAACCGAAATAAGTTCTAACTAACGTTTTAATTGCCAATTCTACCGAGGATTGAAATTCATGAGGTGTAATAATATAATCGGTATTTGGTGGTAGCATATTAAATCTAATAGTATAGAATAAATCCCCCAGCTTTTCTCCTACCTTCCATAATTCTACTGCTTTTGACCGCTGTGATGATCGTTGAAGGAGATCTTGGAGCTGATCATAAAATTGCATACTCTTCACATTTTTCTCTCGTAGTGATGGGTTCAATCGATCTACCCCATTACGAATATTTCCCTGACCATCAATTCCAAAATACACCTGATGTCGCTCTGTATAGTGTTCATAATTTTTGACAGAGAATGGCGTTAGATTTGGATTTGGTGCAATTTCCCAGAGATTTGAGACCTTCTCTTTCCAGTGTGGATCAAATCTCAAAGCTCTTCCTTTGGCCTGGTTAACAGAGGCATAAGTGGCAAATGTAGTTAGATCAATCAATGTATTAAGAGATTGACTGTCCCAACCCTCTCCAAGTAGAAATTTCGTACCGAGTAATAATTTAGTAATCCCGGATTCAAACAGGTAGGTCACAAATCGGGTATAGGTATCAGTATTCCAATCCTCTCCTGATCCATTGACAATGGCATACTTCTTCTTGGTTCGCTTTATCTCTATGTTGATCTCCAATCCAAACATTTTGGCCCATTTCATTCCCTTTTGATAAAAGGTCTCCGTAAAATCCTCATCAATCACCAGTGATTTGCCGGTTACAAATACTGGATCGAGGATATCTATCTCAGGTACCTGAAGAATATCCTCAAAAATTCCAATAACCCCTCTATTCCCCCGTGGATCCAACTTATAGTTTGAAGGAATATTCTCCTGATCAGTTAGTATTAGTCCTCTAAAATGATCTCCCAGTTGTTGATATTCATGAACGACAATGATAATGGCAAGAGCTGTTTTAACCGAGAGATTGGAGCTGAGCCATCTGAATTGATAATCCTGATTATATATCTGATCATAATTTGTGTTGAGATAATTGATCTCCTCTTTCGTTCGATCTATTAATTCTTTGAGGATTTTTTGTTTTTCTTGTGATTGTGATTCTGCAATAAGTAACAGATCATTCAACATTTCTGCACGGGATGGAAGTAGAATTGAATAATCTCGATATGGAACCAAAACTTCAGCTCTGACCAGCATTGGAAGTGGAATCTCGGTTTTCCTATCAGAAAAGAGTTGTTCAAATTCTTCATCTATGCGTTGTGGAGGAGTTGCTGTTAACCCCAGAATTTTAACATCTCCGATTTTCTGCAGTAATTGGTAGATATCTCTTCCCCATTTACCAGTTAATCGATGAGCCTCATCTAAGATGACCATACCGATATCATGATCAAGTATTCTATCGATAAAATTTCGTGGTTCTTTGAGAAGAAGTTTTCCCTTTGCTTGTTTTGAATTATTTGAGGTGGAATCTTCTTTCAACTGTCGAAGTGAGGTGTTTATCTGCTGATAGGTAGTAATGGTTATCGGTCGGAGAGACCCTTTTGATCTGGTATAAACCTCATCAATTGGTAATTCACTTGCCTCAGCATCATAGAACATTGAAAGACGATCTATCCAGGAACCAAGTACCGCCAAATTTGGAGTCAGTACCAGCGTATTTGTGGAGAAGTGACTGGCAGTTGCTAATCCTATAATGGTCTTACCCGATCCCGGGGGTGATATCAAAAGATGTGATCGGTCAAATCGTAATTGTGATAATATATCCTGAAGTATGGTATTCTGAAAATCATAGTAGGGATACTGAAAACTGAACTGGTTAAATATCTGCTGTCGTTTGAAATAAATACTGGATTTCTCAATATATAGCTGTTGTACGGTACCATCTTCAAGTAATATCTCCTCAAATAATTGTTCTTCGTACTCAATGCGACAGACTGGACAGGAACCATGAATGGTCAGCCATTCTCTAAAATTCTCCTCATGACCCATATAGAAGCATTCTCTGCATCGAATGATCTCATCCTGTTGTTCAAAAGTTGTAAAACAGAGTACACACGTCCCCTGATCGCGTAGACATTGGCTACACACATCATTGTATTCCTGACCACAGATCGGGCAGATTTGCATTATATTTTTTTTCGGTAATATCCCTATTAAAGTCTGATTTGCCAAATTTACTGAAATGTAGTTAAATTCATATTATATCGAGCTTGTTACCTGAACTTATTCTACATCTCTCATGGTTTTACAATCTTTACATGCCTGTTTTTTAACACCCTTGATCTCGAATTCTCGACCCCAATTATGACCATCAAATCTGCATTTGTCAAATGTCTGAAGAAAGAGGTCCTTGTACTTGGTTACCATCGGCTGGACCTGGTTCTTATCCAATTCTCTATTTTCCAACTCACATGCTGTATGCCACTCATTATTTTCCGAGGAACTTTCTGGTCGCCACATGGGATAGTAAATCCCGATGTTCTTTCCATCAGACTCGTAGTGAAAATAGATATCATCATCAAATTGACTACAGAACTTTTGCATGTATTAATCCTCACCTCACTACTTTTTAACTTAGTTGTACTATCACCCACCCTGCATCCTAACTAACAAACATCTTCTGTGATGATCTGATATGAGTAAGATCCATTTTTTATGTAATGTAATGGCTCTGCTCGTGGAATGTAGTCTGCTTACTAACTCAAGTATTTTAATGGAGTAATTATCACTTCATATTAGGAGTTTAGATTCCAATATGCAAAGTAAGCGCAGGAAGGGTCCAACTAACCCTCTCGTAGCAAATCTCATCAATTCCTTGCGATCTACTGCAAGTAAGAATGATACAGGTGTATGGCGAAGCATATCCGACACTCTGGAAAAACCCCGACGACGACGATCGGTGGTTAATATTTCCAAGATTGCCCGATATACGGAAAAGAATGATACTGTAGTTGTACCTGGTAAGGTACTTGCCGCAGGAGAATTGACAGAACCAGTTACTGTCGCAGCACTAGGTTTTTCATCCCGTGCAAAGGAGAAAATCGAAGAGGCCAAAGGTCGTGCTCTCAGTATTGATGAACTTGTGGAGGAAAATCCATCAGGTTCAGGTGTGAGGATTTTGAAATAGGTGAATATTATGGCAGATATACCCAAATTTATTGATGGTACCGGACTAGTCCTTGGTCGTTTGAGTTCATGGATTGCTAAGCAATTGATGAATGGAGAAGAAGTTGTTGTCGTAAATGCCGAGAAAATAATCATTACCGGCGGACGACGTTATCAGATTGAGGATAAATTACGTAAAAGAGCTCGTGCAACTCACACTAATCCCCAACGCGGTCCATTCTATCCACGATTTCCTGATAGAATCCTGCGACGAACAGTCCGTGGTATGCTTCCCTGGAAGACCACCACCGGACGTAAAGCATTCCGTAATCTTCAGGCATTTATTGAGGTGCCCGAACATCTTGAAGGTCTAATTTTCGAGACGGTCAAAGATGCTGATACCAATCCCCGAGGAGAATACCATGAACTTGGTGAGATCTCACGTGCTATTGGTTGGCAACATGGAGCAAATAACTAGGAGCGATTATTATGGCAAAAAATATTATATTATCAAGTGGTAAACGACGAACAGCCATTGCCCGAGCACGTCTGATGGAAGTTGATAACAAAGACAAAGCAATTATTCGTGTTAATGGTGTTCCAGTAGATAAGATCCCCAATAAATTCGCACGGTTGCGAATGTTAGAGCCAATTTATCTGATCTCTGATTATTATGATGATAATCTGGCAATTAAGATCCGTGTCCATGGTGGAGGAGTCTCCTCTCGTGCAGAAGCAGTTCGTATGGCAATTGCTCGAGGTTTGAATGATTACCTCAATTCTGCAGAGGTAACTGAGATCTTCGAGGAATATGACCGAACCATGATCTCTGGTGATGTTCGACGAACAGAGTCCAAGAAATTTGGTGGCCCCGGTGCTCGTGCGAGATACCAGAAATCTTATCGTTAATCCATATCAGCTCGACTAGATCAGAACTTACAAACTGAAAATTCCCTAATATCAAGATCCATTAGCATTAAGTATAATCAGCTAATAATTGAATTATGTATGATATCGATGGTGCTACGGGTGGAGGATCTATCCTACGTATTGCCCTACCTATTGCGCTGGCAAAGCAAGAAGACATCAAACTGACTAATATTAGAAAATCTCGATCAAAACCAGGCTTACGTCCACAGCACCTACGGGGAATCGAACTGCTTTGTGAACTGACAGGCTCGATACTTGATGGTGGCGAGGTCGGCTCAACTACCATTAACATCACTGCCGGTCAGAAGGTTCAGCAGTCTGCAGCAGAAATTGATATCGCAACTGCCGGTTCTATTTCATTGGTCTATCAAATGCTATCCAATTATTGCATGGTTGCCAATACCAGTGTAGATATAGTATTCCGTGGTGGTGGAACTCATACCAAATGGGCTCCAAATGCAGATTATTTGAAACAGGTGACTATTCCCGCACTTGAGTTATTTGGTCAGCAAGGAAAAATCACCACACATCGTGTAGGTTACTACCCCAAAGGTGGGGCAAATGGTCTTATCTCGATTAAACAGGCAGATCAACCTGGTCGTGTTCAACTAGATACAGTTGAAGGACGAGCTCCAATCAGGGTAATATCTCGTGCCTCCAATCATTTACAGAACGCTAAAGTGGCAGAACGGCAGCTACAAGGTCTTTTGAACCATGGTATCAGTCCTACAGAAAACTGGATTTATTATGATGAAAGTGATAGTGTTGGAAGTGTAATTACAGCGTGGATTGTAGAACCATCAAAGATGTATCGAGGGTTTTCACAGTTAGGTAAACAAGGAGTGAAGGCTGAAACTATTGGTCAACAGCTAGCAAATCTGATTACCTCCTATCAAGAGCCTGCTGCAGTTGATGAGTACCTAGCAGATCAGTTGATGGTTGCCTTATCACAATCAGAATCAGGTGCATATTATAGCATGCCGAAAATAACCAACCATATCACCTCTAATCTTAATTTGATCAATTCTATTTTGGAAGATAATCTTGCTTTACAAGATCACGGTGAGTATTATCTCCTACAGAAATTATAATTTGTATAATTATTCGAATATTTTTGTCAGATAAACTACTCATTGAGTCCAACATCGCTAATAAGTTATATCAACAGGAGAAAAATAGACAAGTTGATCATGGCTCAAGGAGTCTACTTTTACATACGTAATAGTGGTTTTGCGTTATTACTTATTTTCTCATTTTATATCGC
>Ga0102944_1000405_pt1 | contig 34022 bp, 28 predicted proteins | sample SalPonD_shore_MG_FD_78172 | JGI IMG/M metagenome (GOLD analysis project Ga0102944, IMG submission 78172) | Salt pond soil microbial communities from South San Francisco under conditions of wetland restoration - Salt Pond MetaG... | ecosystem: Environmental > Aquatic > Marine > Intertidal zone >... | reverse complement strand
TCCTGAACAGGACGGTCTCGGCCTGGTCGTCCGCCTGGTGTCCCGTGGCGATCCGGCCGGCCCCGAGGTCGTCGGCCACCCGGCGCAGGAAGGCGTAGCGGGCCTCCCGGAACGCCTCCTGCCTGAGAGGGAGGTCACGCCGGGCCCTCCCGACCCGGCAGGGGATGCCGAGGTCGCGGACCCGCCCGCGGACCTTCTCGGCCTCGGCCGCGCTCTCCGCCCGCACCCCGTGGTCGAAGTGAGCGGCCGTCACGGAGAGGTCGAGCTCCCCGGCCACGCCGCGGATCAGGTGGAGGAGGGCCGTGGAGTCCGGCCCCCCGGATACCGCGACCACCAACCGGCCGCCGGCGGGGAGCAGGTCGGGGTGCTCCCGCAGGTGCCGGGAGAAGCGGCCCGCGAGGTCCGCGACCGGATCAGCCCCCGGTGCGGTCGTCGTCGTCCGCGCCCCCGATGCGGACCCAGGGGAGGCGGCGGCGCCAGGTGCTGGCGCTCCTGTGGAAGTCCAGGCGGTCCGGGTCCGGGATCGGGACGCCGTAGGTCGAGCGGGCACCCGCCGCCGTGGCGTCCTCCCACCCCTCCGACTCCGGGCTCGTGGGACGGACGGACCGTCCCTCACCCGCGGGGAGCGGCCTGCCGCCCTCGGCGCGGACCGCATCCGCCAGCTTGGCCTCCGCGTCGCGGCCGCGGTCGTGTCCCGCCACGTAGGCCCTGAGCGCCACCCGCCAGTCGGTGCCCCCGGGGACGACGCCGGGCCGCCCGAGCGTGCGCCGCCAGCTCTCCTCGCGGAAGGGCTCCGCGCCGCCGCGCCCGTAGGTCTCCTCCCATGGGCGGGTCTCCCGCTCGTCCTCGGCCGCCTCGACCAGGCCCCTCCCCTCGTCCTCCGGGATGCGGGCGTCGGTCGGCCGGGGGATCTCGGGGGCTGCGTCCTGCTCGCTCACGTCTCAGACCTCCATGACCTCTGCTTCGCGCTTCTCGAGGAGCGCATCGATCTTCGCGACGTGCCGGTCGGTGATCTCCTGGAGCTCCTCCAGACGCCGGTGGATCTCGTCCTCCCCGGCCTCGCCCTCCCGCTGCTTGCGTTGCAGCTCGTTCCGGGTCTCCTGGCGGATGTGCCGCACCGAGATCCGACCCTCCTCGGCCATGCGGTGGAGCACCTTGACCATCTCCTTGCGGCGCTCCTCGCTCAGCGGCGGGACGGGCACGCGAATGATGGCGCCGTCGACCGACGGGTTGAGACCCAGGTCGCCGGACTGTATGGCCTGCGCGATGGCTCCCGCAATGTTCTGGTCGTAGGGCTGGACGACCAGGAGGCTCGGCTCGGGAGCGCTGACGTTGGCCACCTGGTTCAGCGGCATGCTCGACCCGTACGCCTCGACCCGAACGGTGTCCAGGAGGGCGGGCGTGGCCTTGCCGGTGCGCACGGTGTTGAACTCCCGGTGCACGGCCTCGACGGCCTTGTCCATCGCGTTCCGGGCCTGCTCGAGCGTCTTCGCGGTCATGGTCGGGCCTCCTCCGTCCCTACGCGGCCGGGTCGCTCTTCTCTCCGGTCCGGCGGCCGGTCAGGCCACCATGGTGCCCACCCGCCGTCCCCTCAGGGCCGACAGGATGGCCCCCGGCCGTCGGATGTTGAGCACGACGACCGGAAGATCGTTCTCCTTGCACAGCGAGATCGCCGCGGCATCCATGACGCGCAGCTCCCGGGTCATGACCTCCAGGTAGGAGATCTCCGGGATGAACTCGGCGTCGGGATCGCGCTCGGGATCGGCCGTGTACACGCCGTCCACCTTGGTGGCCTTCAGGATGACGTCGGCCTCCATCTCGATGGCCCGGAGGACCGCCGCCGTGTCGGTGGAAAAATAGGGGTTCCCCGTACCGCCGGCGAAGATGACGACCCGACCCTTCTCCAGGTGGCGAAGGGCCCGGCGCCGAATGTAGGGCTCGGCGAGCTCCTCCATGCGGATGGCGGTCATCACGCGCGTCTCGATCCCGTGACGCTCGAGCATGTCCTGGAGCGCCAGCGCGTTGATCACCGTGGCCAGCATGCCCATGTAATCGGCCGAGACGCGGTCCATCCCCTGCTCGCTGGCCACGGTCCCCCGGACGATGTTCCCGCCTCCGACCACGAGGCCCAGGCGGACCCCGGCCTCGTGGACCCCTTTGATCTCGCGCGTCAGCTCCTCGATGACCGGGGGCTCGATCCCGAAGCCCCGGTCCCCGGCCAGCGACTCGCCCGAGAGCTTGACCAGCGCGCGGGGGTACCGGAGGCCGGTGGGCTCGTCCGCCGGATCCCCGCCCCTGGCCACGCCGGCCCTCAGGCCCCGACCTCGAAGCGCACGAAGCGGCGCACCTCGAGGTCGCCGGGCGCGCCCGCCAGCAGCTCCCCGACGGTCGTGTCCGGGTCCTTCACGAAGCCCTGCTCGAGCAGGGTGTTCTGCTCGTAGAACTTGCGCATCCGACCTTCCACGATCCTCTCGACGATCTCCGGGGGCTTGCCTTCCTGGCGGGCCTGCTCGGTGAGGACCGCTCGCTCGCGCTCGCGCTCCTCCTCGGGGATGTCTTCCGGACGGATGCCCGCCGGGTCCGCCGCGGCCACGTGCATGGCCACCTCACGGGCCATCTCCGCCCCCGCCTCCTCATGCTCGGCGCCCTCGAGCTCGACGATGACCCCGATCTTGTTGCCGAAGTGAATGTACTGGCCGACCACGGAGCCGTCACCCGGCATCCATTTCACGTAGCGGCCCAGCCCGACGTTCTCCCCGATCCTGGCGCGGAGCTCGTTGAGCTCCTTCCTCAGCGGCTCGTCCTCCGGGTAGTCCAGGAGCTCCTCGCCGTCCCGGGTCTCGCCCTCGGGCACGTCGGCCTCGGCGGCGGTGGCGGCGGCGCGGTCGGCGAACGCCAGGAACTCGGCGTTGCGGGCCACGAAATCCGTCTCGCTGGTGGCTTCGACCATGACGACGGTGCCGTCGCCCGTTCGCGTGATGCGGACGGCGCCCTCGCTCGTCTCCCGGTCGGCTCGCTTGGCCGCCTTCGCCGCCCCCCGCTGCCGGAGGAGGTCGATGGCCTTCTCCTCGTCCCCACCGGCTTCCTCGAGGGCCCGCTTGCAGTCCATCATGCCGGCCCCGGTGCGGTCCCGGAGCGATTTCACGGCCGCGGCGCTGATCTCCGCCATGATCTGTTCCCCTCTCTCGTCTATGATACGCCGTCCGTCGCGCTCGATGGTCGCTCGGCGCGGACCCATGCAACCTGCGGGCCCGCGTGCCGCGTCCCTACCCTCAAAAAAAAAGGCCACCGAAGTGGCCTTTTCCGGGCGGTCCTCAGGAGGACTCTTCGTCCTCCTCGTCCTCCTCGGATCCGCCCGCTCCGGCCGAGACCGGCACCTCCGCCTTCTCGGCCTCCGCTTCGGGCTCCTCGGCCGAGCCCTCCTCCGCGGACGAGGCGGCCTCCGCGGACGCCGCCTCCTCTTCCGCGGCATCGGCACCTTCGGCGGCCTCTCCCTCCTCCGCGGCCTCTCCCTCCTCGCCGTCGCGCGCCTGCCGGTGCCGCGCGATGACCTCCGGCCGGGGCCGGCGGCGTCGCGGCCGCTTGCGGCGGCGCGAGGAGTCGCCTTCCGAAGTCTCTCCGACGTCGGAGGAGTACGTGAACGCCTCCTCGGCCTCCTCGGCGACGCCCTCGGGGACGTCGCTCCGTCCCTCGAGGACCGCGTCGGCCATGGCCCGCGTGATCAGCGTCACGGAGCGGATGGCGTCGTCGTTGCCGGGGATCGGGACCGAGAGCATGTCCGGGTCCGCGTTCGTATCCGCTATGGCCACGACCGGGATCTCCAGCCGGTAGGCCTCCTTGACGGCGATCTCCTCCTTCTTGGCATCGACGACGAAGACGAGGCCGGGGAGCCGGCCCATCTCCTTGATGCCCGACAGATAGCGTTCGAGCTTCTCGCGCTCGCGGTCCAGGAGGAGCCGCTCCTTCTTGGTGTAGAACTCGAAGGCCCCTTCCTCGGCGCCCCGCTCCAGCTCCTTGAGACGGCGGATGTTCTTCTTGATCGTCTGGAAGTTCGTGAGCATCCCTCCCAGCCAGCGCTCGGTCACGTAGAACGCGCCGCAGCGCTCCGCCTGCTCCCGCACGATCGGGGCGAGCTGGGGCTTCGTGCACACGAACAGCACCGAGCCGCCGTCCGTCACGACATCGTGCACGAGATCCTGAGCCTCGCTCAGCTTCTGCTGCGTCTTCTTGAGGTCGAGGAGGTAGATCCCTCCCCGCTCGGCGAAGATGTACTTGCGCATCTTCGGGTTCCAGCGACTGGTCTGGTGCCCGAAGTGCACTCCCGCCTGCAGGAGATCCTTCAGTGCCACGTCGGCCATCGATCCTCGTCCGGTGCTGTGATCAGCGCTTGGAGAACTGGAAGCGCTTGCGCGCCTTGGGTCGGCCGGGCTTCTTCCGCTCCACCACCCGGGAGTCCCGCGTCAGGAGGTCGCGCGAACGGAGAGCCGTGCGGTGCTCCTCGTCGACCTCGAGCAGGGCCCGGGCCAGGGCCAGCTGGATGGCGTCCGCCTGACCGGTCAGCCCCCCGCCCCGCACGCGCACGAGGACGTCATAGATGCCCTCCGAATCGGTGACCTTGAGGGGCTCCTCGATGGCCTGGCGATGTCGCAGGATCGGGAAGTACTCGCCGGCCTCGCGGCCGTTGATGTCCCAGGCGCCGGCGCCGGGCCTCAGGGCCACCCTGGCCACCGCCTCCTTGCGCCGACCCACGGTCTGGATCGGCTTCTTACGGGAAGGTGTCGCGCTCTTCTCCGCCAAGCTGCCTCCGTGCTCTCTTCTTCCTGTTCCTGGAACGCTCGCGCGCGCCGTCCCGGCCGTCAGAGCTCGAGGGGACGGGGCGACTGCGCCTCGTGCGGATGCTCGGGTCCGGGGTAGACCCGCAATTTCTTGGCCATCTCTCTTCCCAGAGTCGTCTTGGGAAGCATGCCCTTCACGGCCCGCTCGATGACGTACTCCGGCCGCTTCTCGATCATCCGGCGGAAGGGGATCTGCTTGGAGCCCCCCATGAAGCCGCTGTGCCGGAAGTACGTCTTCGTGTCGGCCTTCTTGCCGGTGAGCCGGACCTCGCTCGCGTTGATCACGATCACGTGGTCGCCCACGTCGAGGTGCGGCGAGTAGGTCGGCTTGTGCTTGCCCCGTAGCACCCGGGCTACGCGCGTGGCCAGGCGCCCGAGCACCTGGTCGCGCGCGTCGACCACGTACCAGTCGCGTTCGATCTCGCCTGCTTTGACGCTGTACGTCTTCATCGCCTCGTGTGTCCAGCTTGCGCGTCCCCGGCGCGGCCGCGACCCGGACTCGTGGAACCGCGGGAGCGTGCGTCGGGGACAAAAACGAACCGCCCCGCGAACGAGGGCGGTCGGCTCACTCCGCTAGCAGCCTCGAAAGGTAGGCTCGCTCCCGGGATGTGTCAAGCACGTGGCGGGGCGTTCGGAGGGTGTCGCCGGGGCGCCCGCCGGCCGGGCTCAACCGCGTAAGGGAGGGACGGCCCGAAGCCGCGACAGCGCCCGGGCCTTGATCTGCCGGACGCGCTCGCGGCTCACGCCCAGATCCCCGGCGATCTCCGCCAGGCTGCACGGCCCCTCCGCGCCCAGCCCGAAGTAGAGCCTCAGCACCCTCTCCTCCCGCTCCGGCAGGGCCGCCAGCCGGGCGTCCACCGAGTCGCGGCGAGTCCGGAGCTCGAGGCCGCTATCCGGGGCGGGGACGCGCTCGTCGGCGAGGAGGTCGGAGAGGAGGCTCCCTTGCCGGTCGGCCAGCGGCTGGTCGAGGGAGACTATGCGGGCCCGCTGGCGTGGCCTCCTCCCCGCCGCTCCGCGAGCCGCTCCCGGGCCCGCTTCCGACGCCGCGTGCGGAAGGACCGGGGGAGCCGAGCTGTCGAGGGCGCGCAGGATGGACTGCCGAATCCACCACACCGCGTAGCTGATGAAGCGCACCCCGCGCCGACCGTCGAACCTCCGCGCCGCCCTGAGGAGCCCCAGGTTCCCCTCGTTCACAAGGTCCTCCATCGGGAGGCCCCGGTCCCGGTAGCGGCGGGCCACCGCCACCACGAAGCGGAGATTCGCGCGGACGAGGAGATCGAGGGCTCTCCGGTCGCCATCTTCGCGCCAGCGACGGGCGAGCTCGGCTTCCTCCTCGAGGCTCAGGGGCGCGGATCCCGCGATCTCCCTGAAGTAGAGGTCGAGGCTCCCCGTGGGGGCGTGCTCGGTGCGTCGGTCCATGCCGTTCTCCTGGTGGGCGGCGGGCCGGGGGCGGCCGACCGCCCCCGGCCCGCTCGCCCCCGCCCGGTCAGTGGATGGGCGTCAGGAACCGTCCCCAGCGGATCTCGGTGATCCACGGAACGACATCGGGGCTCCTCCGCCGGTACGAATAGTAGACGATCAGCGGTTTCCCGGTGATCGCGGCCCGGGGGACGAAGCCCCAGTAGCGCGAGTCCTCGGAGTTGTCCCGGTTGTCCCCCATCACGAAGTAGCGATGGGCCGGCACGACGATCGGACCCCAGTTGTCACGCGTCGGCCGGTAGCGGCCCTCGGCCCGCGCCGGCCGCACCAGGAAGTGGCGCTGCCAGTCGAACCGGGGGTTGGCCAGGTCCCGGTAGGGCCGCGTGTGCTTCACGTACGGCTCGGCGACGCGGCCGCCGTCCCGGTAGAGCACGCCGTCGTGCATCGAGAGCGTGTCCCCGGGCACGCCCACGACGCGCTTGACGTAGCGGGTCGTGGGGGACTGGCCCGCGGCGGGCGGCGGCTGAAAGACCACCACGTCGCCCCGGCGCGGGTCCTCCAGCGAAGGCAGGTGCCAGTCGGTCCCGGGCACCTCCGCGCCATAGACGGCCTTGTTCACCAGGAGGAAGTCCCCCACCAGGAGCGTGTTCTCCATCGAGCCGGTCGGGATCTGGAACGCCTCCACCACGAAGGATCGGACGAAGAGGAAGATGAGCAGGGCCGTCGCGATCGTCTTCGTCCACTCCCACACCCAGCGTCCCAGCGACGGACCACCTTCACCGCCTCCAGGCTTCATCGTGTCCCCTTCCTCGATCGAGGCATGAGCGCGGCCGTCCCTCCTGCACGGCCGCGCGTCCGCCGCCCTGTCGGTGCCGGCCCCCACAAGGTCCGCATCGTCGTCACGCCATCCTCATCCGGGACCGGGCCTCACCAGGACACGTCGATCTGCGCCCGCTGCAGCCGGCCGCTGTAGTCCACGTAGGCCACCTTGGTCTCGGTATAGAACTCGTAGACTTCCCAGCCCCCCTCCCGGTGGCCGTTCCCCGTGCCCTTCACGCCACCGAAGGGGAGGTGGGCCTCCGCCCCGATGGTGGGAGCGTTGATGTAAGTGATGCCGTTGTCCAGGCGTTCGATGGCCCGGAAGGCGGCCCCCACGTCCGACGTGTACAGCGCCGAGGAGAGCCCGTACTCCACATCGTTGTTGATCCGGATCGCCTCGTCCAGGCCGTCGAAGGCGACCACCGAGAGGACCGGGCCGAAGATCTCCTCCTGCTCGACCCTCATCCCGGCCTCGACACCCAGGAGCACCGTGGGCTCGAAGAAGTGCCCACGCGAGAGGGCTTCCCCCTCGGGCCTCTTCCCGCCGCAGGCGATCTCGCAGCCCTCCTCGCGCGCGATCTCCACGTACTTCTGGACCTTCTCGAGAGCGGCCTCGTTGATGAGGGGACCCACGTCCGTCCCCTCCTCGAGCCCGTCGCCGAGCGTGAGGTCGGCCGTCTGCTCCAGGAGCCGCTCGACGAACTCGTCGTGGATCTCCCGATGGAGCAGGAGGCGGCTGGTGGCCGTGCACCGCTGGCCCGTGGTCCCGAACGCACCCCACAGGACCCCGTCCAGCGCCAGGTCCATGGGCGCGTCGGGGAGCACGATCTGGGCGTTCTTCCCGCCCATCTCCAGGCTCACCCGCTTGTGCATGCGCCCCGCCGCGGCCGCGATGAGGCTGCCGGTGGCCGTCGAGCCGGTGAACGAGACCCCGTCCACGTCGGGGTGCTCGACGATGGCCTTCCCCACGGTCTCCCCTGGGCCGTGCACGAGCTGCACGCACTCGGACGGCACCCCGGCCTCGACCAGGATCTCCACGAACAGGTTGGCCGACTGCGGCACGTCCTCGGCCGGCTTGAACACGACCGCGTTCCCGCACAGGAGGGCCGGAAACATCTTCCAGCTCGGGATGGCCGTCGGGAAGTTGAAGGGCGTGATGATCCCGAACACGCCGATCGGCCGCCGGTAACTCATGGCCCACTTGTCGGGCAGCTCGGACGGGACGGTCCTTCCGAACAGCCGCCGGCCCTCGCTCGCGGCGTAGTAGGCCGTGTCGATGGCTTCCTGGACGTCGCCGCGCGTCTCCTCGAGGACCTTCCCCATCTCCCGCGTCTGAACGCGGGCCAGCTCCTCCTTGCGCTCGACCATGAGGTCGCCCGCCTTCTGCATGACGAGGCCGCGCTCGGGCGCGGGCACCCGGCGCCAGCACTCGAAGCCCCGCCGGGCCGAGGCCACGGCGCGCTCCACGTCCTCGGCCGTCGACCGCGGGAAGAGGCCGATCACCTCGTCGGCGCGCGCCGGGTTTCGGTTCTCGAAGGTGCCACCTTCCGACTCCGTCCACTCTCCATCGATCAGGTTCCTGAACGTCTCGGGCATCTGGCCTCTCTATCCGGAATCTCGGTGTCGGTGTCGCCGGGTCCTCACTCCGTGGACCCGCCCTGCGGCGGCCCTCGCTCCAGCCTGAGCCGGCCGCCCTCCACCCGCACGACCCGGAGGTCGCGCGGCACGCGAAGCGCGACCGCCCGCGGACGTCCGTCGGTCCGGGGGAGACCGAGCTCCTCGAGGAGCCACGGGACCATCATCGAGGGGATCGGGAGCCCCCCGGCCGTGACGTGCCGCAGGTCCAGGATGAGGATACCGGGCGAGGCCACTTCGGGCACGACCTCGGCGCTGGCCCGAGCCGAGTCGCCGAGGAGGCTCCGCATCGCGTCGGGCGCCTTCCCGTCCATGAGCCGCCCGACCTCGAGCGCCCCGCTCGCCTCCAGGGAGGAGTCCCCGATCGAGATCCGCGGGTCCGTCAGCCCCGGGGGAAGCGAGTCCGCCAGGCGGTAGACGAGGAGGCTCTGGAGCTCGGCTCCGTCGAACTCGACGCGCGAGGGTCCGCGGCGGTGCATGAAGTCGTCCAGCTTGTGCGCGGCGCGCTCGGCCAGCTCCGGCGACGGCGTCCCGGGCGCGGCGACCGCCGTCCGTCCGTGCCACCACTCGGTGATCGAGTCGCGCCACACCCAGGCCATGCCGGCCCCCACGACCAGCAGGGTGAGGCACCCGATGCGGGCCAGACAGCTCCTGAGCCATCTCACGGCGTCCTTCCGGCCGTCGTCCCTCGCGGGCACCTCACTCCTCCTCCTCGCCCAGGGCCGCGGAGGCCTCAGGGGAATAGCGCGCGCCTCCGCTGCCGAGCCGGCTCCGCATCAGCTCGATGCCGTCCACGCGGAACCCGCCCTCCACCCGCACCTGGCCGGCCAGGCGCTCGAGCGGCCGGAACTCGCCGGCCTCGGCCCGGTCGCGGGCCCGGCCCAGCGTGAGGTGGGGATGGAAGGCGCGCGACTCCCGCTCGAAGCCGAGCTGGGCATACGCGTGCTCGACATCGTGCTTGAGCGCGCGGAGCGGCAGGGTCGCCTTCACCCCGAGCCACACGACCCGGGGCCGCCGGAGCGACGGGAACGCGCCCACGCTCTCCAGTTCGAGCTCGAAGGGGACCGAGCCCGCGGCCGCCTCGCGGAGGGCCGCGACCGCCTCGTCCCGGCGCTCATCCCGCACGTCGCCGAGGAACTTGAGCGTGAGGTGGATCTTCTCCGGATCCGCCCAGCGGGCGGGCATGCCGGCATCTCGCAGGCTCGCGGTGCCCTCGTGGATCAGGTTCTGGAGCGCCGCGGGCAGGTTGATGGCCACGAACAGCCTCACGGGGACGCCTCCTCGTCCGGGGCCCCGTCCAGGGCCAGGTCCACGGCGGCGTGGTCGTACCCGGCCGCCCGGGCGCGCTCGACGACCTCCCGGCGCACCTCGTCCCGCAGGAGCGCGGGCAATGCCTCCGACGGGACCAGGAGGACCGCGATCTCGCCCTCGCGTCCGGCCGCCTCGACGCGGACGCGCCCCGCCTCGAGGCCGAGGCGCTCGCAGACCTGGCGGGCGAGCCCGGAAGCCGAGTCGCCGCTCACGGAGCGGCCACCCCCGTCTCGGCCCCGACCGCGCGATTCAGGGAGCCGCGACGGTAGCCCTCCAGATCCAGCAGGACCCGCTCGAACCCGATCTCCTTCAGGCGCCGCTCGATCCGCCGGCAGCGCTCGGCGCTCGCCCACGCTCCGAGCCTCCGCGGGTCCACCTCGATGCGCGCGGCCCCGCCGTGGTGCCTCACGCGGAGGTCCCCCTCCTCGCCGGCCTCGCGCAGCACCCTCTCGCCCTCCTCGACCTGACCGAGCCGCCCCGTGGTGACCTCGACGCCGTACGACAGCCGGCTGGCCAGGCAGGGCGAAGCGGGAGCGTCCCAGGTGGGGAGGCCGGCGGCGCGGGAGAGGGCGCGGATGTCGTCCTTGCCGAGGCCGGCTTCCTGGAGGGGCGAGAGGACCCCGAGCTCGCGCGCGGCGGCCGCGCCCGGCCGGTAGTCGGACGCGTCGTCGGCGTTGGCGCCGTCGGCCACCGAGGCGTAGCCCCAGATCGGCGCCAGGCGCGCCAGGCGGCCGTACAGCTCGCTCTTGCAGTGATAGCAGCGGTCGGACCGGTTGGCCACGTAGTCGGGATCCTCCATCTCGTGGGTGGAGAGCTCCCGCCACGGGATCCCGAACTCCCGCGCCACCCGCCGCGCCACTGCGTGCTGGCGGCCGGCCACCGACGGGCCGACGCCCGTCACGGCCAGGACCCGGCCCGGACCGAGGACGCGGACGGCCTCGTACGCCAGGAAGACGGAGTCCACGCCCCCGCTGTAGGCCACGAGCAGGCTGCCGCACGAGGACAGCACGTGCTCCAGCCTCCGGCGCGGCGCCCCTCTGTCTCCTTCGATTTCAGCCTCCGACACGACCTCCATCCCCTCCCTGATCGTCCCGCGCGCCGCCCGGCGCCGTCCACTCCCGCCGCTCCGGTAAGATACGCGACCGGGCCGCGGTCGTTTCACCCCGGGCGGGCCTCCGTGTGCCGCGGGGCGCGGGCCTCGATGCACCGCGGCGCCTCGGGCCTGCTCGGACCGCGGGCTCGAGGCCGCCCCGCCCGGGCCGGGTGTGCCCGCCTCGTCCCCGTCCCTATCTTGTCACGCGGAGCGCTCGAGCGGCAGATCCCCGACGGACGGGAGGCGGACGCGGTGGCGGACACGCAGGGCTTCGAGATCACGGTGCGGGGCGACCGGCTCACCTTCGCGGCGGCCCACTTCCTGGTCTACGGGGGCGGCCAGTGCGAGGCGCTCCACGGCCACAACTACCGGGTCACCGTCACACTCGGGGGGGCCCTGGACGCCAACGGCCTCCTGGTGGACTTCCTGGCCGTGCGCGGGGCGGCGGAGGAGCTCCTCGAGCCGCTGGACCACCGCACCCTCCTGGCGGGAGAGAACGCCAGCCTCGCCCTGGAGCGGGAGACCGACGTCGTGAGCGTCCGCCACGCCGGTCGGCGGATGACGTTCCCCGCCTCGGACGTGGTCGTCCTCCCGGTCGAGAACACGAGCGCCGAGCTCATGGCGGCGTACCTGGCCCGCGAGATGGCGGACCGGCTGGGGCCGGAGGCGGGCGGGACGCTGGAGCGGATCACCGTCGAGGTCGAGGAGTCGGACGGACTGTCGGGACGCTGCCGGCTGGAGCTCGGCGGCTGAGAGCTTGACCCCGGGGCTCGCTCCCTCCCAGACTTAGGGGAGGCGAACGATCCCTTTTTTTTCCTTTCCGCACCGCCGGGTGGCCGCCGTCCGCCCGGGGAGGCTGGCCATGTCGTCCCTCGAGGACCGTCTGCGCCAGGCCCTGTCGTCCGACTTCCGGGTCGAGCGCGAGCTCGCTCGCGGCGGATCCGCGGTCGTCTTCCTGGCCACCGACCCCGCGCTGGACCGCGCCGTCGCGGTCAAGGTCCTCCGCCCCGAGCTGGCCACGGCGCGGGGCTCGGAGCGCTTCCTCCGCGAGGCCCGTCTCCTGGCGTACGTGGCCCACCCCAACGTCGTCCCGATCCACCGGGCCGGAGAGGCGGACGGCCTCTTCTACTACGTGATGGACCACCTGGAGGGGGAGACCCTCCGGGACCGGCTCGCCCGCGGGCCGCTGGAGCCGGGCCCGTGCCTCGGGATGGCCCGGGACCTCCTCGCCGCCCTCGGGGCGGCTCACGAGGCCGGCGTCGTCCACCGCGACGTCAAGCCCGAGAACATCCTGCTCCGCGGCGACCGGGCGCTCCTCACCGACTTCGGGATCGCGCGGGAGGCCGGCGTGGGACCCGACCCGGACGCCGGCGCGGGCGCGGGCGCCCTCGGGACGCCGGGGTACATGGCGCCCGAGCAGGCCGAGGGGGGCGAGGCCACCCCGGCCACGGACCTGTACGCGACCGGCATGCTGATCTACGTGGCGCTCACGGGCCGGAGGTGGCGCCTGGCCTCGGCGCCCGGAGACGCCGACTGGTCGGGCGTGCCCCCACGGCTGGTCCCCGTCCTGCAGCGGGCGCTGGCCCCCGACCCCGCGGCTCGCTGGCCCGACGCGGCCGCGTTCCGGGAGGCGCTCTCGGAGGCGGGGGACGGCCGCGGGCCCCGGCTGCGGTGGCGCATCGCGGCCGGGGCGGCGCTCCTCCTGGCGGCGAGCGCCGTCCTCATCCGCGTGGCCGGAAGGTCCGGGGACGAGGTCGGAGAGGGCGTGGTCGATCTGGCCGTCCTCCCCTGCGAGGCGGCCGACCAGCGGGACAGCACGCTGGCCCAGTCGGTGGCGCGGATCGCCGCGCTCGACCTCGCGGGGTTCGCCGGGCTCAAGGTCCGCCGCCCCCTCACCTCGTTCCGCTGGTGGAACCGGCCGGGCGCGGGTCGGCTCGCGGAGGACGCGCCGTCGGCGCTCCACGCCCGGCACGCGACCTCCTGCGTGCTCGCCAGGCCGCGCCCGGACACGCTCGAGGCCCGGCTGGAGCTCGTGGACGCGCGGGGCGGGAGGCTCCCTGTGCCGCGGCCCGTCCGAGGCCCCGCGACCGATCCTCCTCAGGCGCTGGGAGACTCGGTGGCGCTCGCCCTCCTCCAGCGGCTGGGCCGGACCCTCTCCTCGGGCGGCATCTCGGTGCTCGGAGGCCTCCACGTCCAGGCCGTGTCGGCCTTCCTGCGGGGCGAGGCGGCTTTCGAGGCCGGAGACTGGCCGAGGGCCGACTCGGCCTACTCCGCCGCGCTCGGCACCGAGCCGGGGTTCGCGCTGGCGCTATGGCGGCTGGCCGACGTCCGGCGGTGGGAGCTGAAGACCTCGGTGGACCTCGGCCCGCTCCTCGAGACGCACGGGGCCGGCCTCGGCCCCCTCGACCGACGCCTCCTGGAGGTTCGGGGGGCGCCCCCGGGCCCCGACCAGTTCGCGCTCTACCGGGCGATCCTCCGGGACTACCCGCACGACCCGTACGCCACGTTCCTTTTCGCCGACGAGCTCTTTCACCGCGGGCCGCTGTGGGGCATCCCGCTCGACAGTGCCGACCACGTCCTCGAGCTCGCGGTGTCGCGGGACTCCTTCTTCCAGCCGGCCCTGGAGCACCTGGTCGAGGCGCGCATCCGGCTCGGAGAGCGAGAGTCCGCCGCCGAGACGCTCCGCCGGCTCGAGGCGCTGGCCGCGGCCTCCAGGCGGGGGCCCTCGCCCATCACGCGGGCCATCGCAGAGGCGTGGCGCGAGCGCTTCGCGTCCGACAGCGTCGAGGCCGGGCGGCGCGCCCTGTTCGGGGAGCGGCCCGACCCGGGCTCCGTCCTGTTCTGGGTCCGCCTCTCCGGCCCCACGCTGGACCTGGACCGGACCGAGCGCGAGATGGGGGAGGCGCTGGTGGCCATCGCCGGCCCCCGGGCCCGAGCCCGGCTGAGCGGTCACGTGGCGCAGGGGCTCGCGCTGATGGCGGGCGGGCGGCCGGCCGCGGCCCTGGCGCAGATGGACTCCGCCGCGTCCCTCTCCGACGACGACAGGTTCGTGGTCGAGAGCGCGGTCTGGAGGGTCGTTCCGGCGGCGCTCCGGGTGCCGGGTATCCCCGGGGCGGAGGTGGACGCGGGCCGGGCGCGACTCCGGGACCTCGCCGCGCCGGGCGCCTCCGATCCGGAGGCGCGGCGCGAGGCGGCCTGGTCCCTGGCCCTGGACGCCTACCGGCGGGGGGACCTCCCCGGGGGCGATCGCTGGGCCGGGGTGGTGGGCGGCGCGAGCCCGGACTCGGTGGGCGGGCGGCTCCGTACCCTCCTGGACGCCCTGCGGCTCGGGGCCCTGGGAGAGCCCGGGCGCGCGCTCGAGACGAGCCGGAGCCTCCTCGCCTACGATTCGGCCTCCGCCCTAGAGGCGCCCTTCTCCCGGGCAGCGCTCCATCTCCTGCGCGCGGAGTGGCAGGCGGACGCGGGCCGGCCCGCCGATGCGCTGACCTCCCTGACCTGGCAGGAGAACTCGGACCTGGAGAGCTCTCCGGGCCCGAGCCCCTACCCCGGTCCTCACATGCAGGCCGGGGAGGTGGACTGGGCCCTGGGGACCGAGGGCCGGCTCCGCGGGGCCGAGGCGGCGCTCAGGGCCGATCGGCGGCCCCGGGCCTGCCGGTGGGCACGCGAGGCGCTCAGGCTGTGGGACGACACCGACCCGGCCCTCGCGCCGAGCGTGGCCCGGGCCCGGGACGTGGAGGCCCGCGCGTGCCCCCGCTGATCCGGATCCGTAGCCTGGGGCCCGTCCAGGTCGCCGTGGGCGCCGGGCCCGCCCCGCGCGAGCTCCTGTGGCGGAAGAACCTGGCCCTGCTCGTGTACCTGGCGCGCTCCCCCCGGCTCCGCCGGACCCGGGAGCATCTCGTGGGCCTCCTGTGGGGCGGGAGCGCCGAGGCCGCGGCCCGCCACTCCCTCAACGAGGCGCTCCGGGTCCTCAGGCGGCACGGCGGCGAGGGGCTCGTGGTGAGCGACGCGAGGCAGGTCGAGCTGTCGGAGGGCGCGGTGTGGCTGGACGTGGACGCCCTCGAGGAACGGGTCGCCTGGGCGGACTTCGGGGGCGCGGCCGACCTGGTCGGCGGGGAGTTCATGGAGGGGTTCGGGATCCCGGACGCCTCGGCCTTCGAGGACTGGCTCGCGGCGGAGCGCACCCACTGGCGTCGCCGGGTCCTCGAGGCGCTGGTCGGCCGCGTCCGCGAGCGCCTCGAACGGGGGGACCTCGCCGCGGCGCGCGAGGCCTGCGACCGGGCCCTGGCCCTGGACCCGCTGTCCGAGGACGCGGTCCGGGAGGCGATGCGCGTGGCGGCGCTGGGGGGCGACCGGGCGGGGGCGCTGACCATCTTCGAGGAGTTCGGGGAGCGCGCACGGCGCGACCTCGGCCTCGAGCCGGACCCCGACACCGTGCGGCTGGCCGACCGCATCCGGCGGGAGCGGAGCTGGCACCTCCCCGAGGAGCTGGCGGCCGCGGAGGCCCCGCGCCGCACGCCCCTGGTGGGACGGGAGGAGGATCTGGAGAAGCTCCTCGGGGCCTGGAGGCGCGCGGCCGCGGAGGGCCGGGCCTGCCTCCTCACCGTCGAGGGGACGGCGGGCGTCGGGAAGACGCGGATCCTGGAGGAGGTCGCCTCCCGCGCCCGGCTCGAGGGCGCGGTGGTCGCCGCCATCCGGGCGGTGCCGTCCGACCGGGAGTCGCCGTGGAGCGGTCTCGCCGGCCTGGCCTCCGGAGGGCTGGTCGAGGCCCCGGGGCTGGTGGTGGCCCCGCCGGGCGCGCTGGCCGGGGTGGCGGAGCTCGCCCCCGCGTGGCGCGAGCGCTTCGCCGGGGAGATCCGGGGAGCCGAGCCGGATTCGCCGGGGCGGGCCTTCAGCCGGGTGGCGGGGGTGGCGGCCGAGGAGCAGCCGCTCCTCCTGGCGGTGGACGACGCGCGCTGGCTGGATCCGGACTCGGCCGGGGCGCTCGACGCCCTCCTCCGGGACCACGCGGACCGCCCGGTGGCGCTCCTCGTGGCCGCCGGCGCCTACCCGCGGGACGAGACGCTGGACCGGATGCGGGCGCGGGTCGGGCGGGAGCTGGAGGGCGCTTCCGTGCACCTGGAGCGGCTGGAGAAGCCGGAGCTCGGGGAGCTGGCCCGGCACGCCTTCCCCGACTACGACGCCGGGAGCCTGGACCGCCTCGCCCGCCGCCTCGAGGCCGACACCGCAGGGCTCCCCCTCCTGGCCGTGGAGCTCCTGGGAGCGGTGGAGCTCGGGCTCGAGCTGGGCGAGATCCGCGAGGCGTGGCCGGCGGCCCGGCGCACGCTCGACCAGACCCTCCCCGGAGAGCTCCCCGACGCCATCGTCGCGGCCATTCGGGTCGGCTTCGGAGGGCTGGGCGAAGACGCCCGGGAGGTCCTCCTGGCGGCGGTCGTCCTCGGCCCCCGCGTGGACGCCGGGACGCTGGCCGCGGCCACGGGGCTCCCGCCCGAGCGGCTGCGGCCGGCGCTGGACGAGCTCGAGTGGAGCCGGTGGCTGGCCTCCGAGCCCCGGGGCTACGCGTTCGTGGCCGCGCTCGCCCGGGACATCCTCGAGCGGGACATGGTGACGCCGGGGCGGCGGCGCGCCGTCCAGGACGCGGCCGGAGCCTCAGGGGAGTAGCGCCCGACGATCCCGGCCGCGATCCGCTCGGCGTTGGCCAGGATCGTGAGGCTCGGGCTCACGGGCAGCGGCCCCGGGAGGGCCGATCCGTCGCTCACGTACAGCCCCGGACAGCCGAACACCTCCCCCGAGGCGTCGGCCACCCCCCGCTCGGGCGAGTCCGCCATCGGGCACGTCCCCAGCTGGTGGGCCGTCGAGAAGCGCAGGTCGTCGAACGGCTTCCCCTCCCGGTCCACGAACTCCGGATCGACCAGCCGGCAGCCGTTTCGGACGAGGATCGATTCGAGGAGCTCGCGGGTCCGCTCGTGGTAGCGGCGGAGCGCCGGCGTGAGCTCGAGGCTCACCCGGGGACGGCCGTCCCGGAGCTCCAGGCGGGCCGCGCCCGGCGGCATCCCGAAGGCGCACAGGATCATCATGCGGCGGCGGTAGCGCTTCATGAGCTCGACGTGCGGCTCGCCCCACCAGTCGTCCTCGGGCGCGCCGCGGAGCCGGAAGCGCGCCGCCGCCACCGCCTGGAGCGGGAACGGCTTGGCGGCCGTCACCGTGACCCCGTGCGACTCGAGGAACTCGTAGCTCACCATGCCCGGGTGGGAGCGGCCGGTGAAGGTATCGCAATCCGGCATGCCGTCGGGGAGGAGTCCCACCGCCTGCACGGCCCCGTCGAACGCCAGGCGCCGTCCGACCGCCGGGCTCAGTCCCGGCAGGTGCTCGCGGGAGGCGAGTAGGAGGGAGGCCGTCCCCAGGGATCCGCCCGCGAGGACCACGAGGCGCGCGCGGAAGCGGCGGAGGCCGTCCGGAGCCTGGCCTCGGCGAGTCGCGGCCGGCGCGCCCCCGCGGCTCCCGGCCGCGGCGTCGCCGCCGGCGCCCGGGCCGTCCGCCGCGGCCTCCGGACCGCCGTCCACGGGGCGCTCGCGGCACACGACCTCCCAGCGGAGCGGGACCCGGCGGAGCGGCGCTCCGGGCTCGGCGGGGGCCGGGGCTCCCAGCGGCCGGACCGAGACCGCCTCGAGGCCTGCGATCACGCGCGCCCCCGCCGCCCGGGACTGCGGAAGGTAGTTGAGGTGGAGGGACTGCTTGGCGCCGTAGATGCAGCCCGTGACGCAGAAGCCGCTCTGGAGGCAGCCGTTCACGGCGTGCCCCACGCGGTCGCAGCTGTAGCCAAGCCGCTTCAGGAACAGCGAGAACACCAGGCCGGTCTTCGGCACCTCCTCCTCGCGGATCTGCCGGACGTGGAGCATCTCCTCGGCGATCCCGAACCACGGGTCGAGCGCCGCCCGGTCCACGCCGGCCGGCCACAGCCTGCGGCCCGCCTCGTCCGTCCGCTCGAAGGCCACCGACGGCGCGCGGATGGAGATCATCTCGTAGAAGCCCGAGCCGCCGCCCAGCGCCTCGGCGTACGTCAGGTTGAAGCTCCGGCCGGGCAGGCTGTGGAGGTAGCGGAGGAGGTACTTCGGGTCCTGCGTCTGCCGGAAGTCCCGTGGCGCCTCGACCCACGGCCCCTTCTCGATCATGACCACGCGGTGGCCCGCCCGGGCCAGCCGCAGCGCCGGGGCGGCCGCCCCGAAGCCCGTCCCCACCACCAGGACGTCGACGTCGATCGTGCGCATCGGATCCTCCCGTGGCTCAGGCGTAGTTGCCGTCGGTCGTGACCCCGGCCGCGAGGAAGCGTCCGGGCGAGGGGTAGGTGACCTGGTCCAGCGGGCGGGGCCGGTAACGACCTTCGAACTCGATGAGCGGGCACCCCCGCTCGTCGTCGTAGACGCCCGCGTAAGTGGAGAGCTGAGCCACGAAGGCGGCGCCCGTGTACAGGCGGCGGGTCGTGCCGTCGGCGTGGAGGCCGTCCCGCACCACCGCGGTGCGCGCTTCGGACGGGAGCCGGTCGAAGCGCCCGTCGCCGTGGAGACGCTCCGCGCGCCGGCACAGGTCCACGGCCAGGAAGCTCCGGTACGGCGCCAGGCCGTAGAACGGGTCCGCGTACACGCGGGCCGGGTCGACGCCCGCGGCACCCGGCACGACCGTGTCCACGAACGCGCGCAGCACCCGGTCGGTGAGCTCCTCGTCCGCGTCGAAGCGCTCGGGCCAGTGGTGGAGCGCGATCTGCACCGGGGCGCAGGCCGCCACCGCTATGCCCGCCGCCCCGAGGCCGAGCCAGCGAACCGCTTCCCGGCGCGACATCCCCCGGCCCGCCGCCCGGCCCACGCCGTCGGCCCCACGCGTCCCGCCGCGTCCGACCTCGCGTCCCGCGGCCCCGGCTCCCCGCCTCCGCAGCTCGTCCATCGCCGCCTCCCGCGTTCGGTGTCCCGGGCCATCCGGCCCGCACGGGAAGCCTCGGAAGGGGCGGTCAAGGCGCGATAAAGCCGGGAGGGAGCGCCGGGCGGCCGAGCGGGCTGCGGGCCGGCCCCGGGGCGGCCGGCGCGACACGGCCCGGCGGGCCCGGACGGTCGCGACCGCACCGCGCCCCGGCTATCGTAGTCGCGTGATCCTCCTGGTAGACAACTACGACTCCTTCGTCCACAACCTGGCCCGCTACCTCCGGGAGCTGGGCGAGGAGGTCGTCGTGCGCCGCAACGACCGCGTGGACCCGGCCTCCGTCCGGGACATGGCCCCGAGCCACGTCGTGCTCTCGCCCGGGCCGTGCACCCCCTCGGAGGCCGGCGCCTGCCCCGCCATCGTCCGCGAGCTCACCGACGACATTCCCCTCCTCGGGGTGTGCCTCGGGCACCAGTGCGTGGGGGAGGTCTTCGGGGGCGTGGTGAGCCGGGCCGGCCGCCCGATGCACGGGAAGCTCTCCGGGGTCCGCCACCGGGGGACGGGGCTGTTCGCGGGCCTTCCCTCGCCCCTGCGCGTGACCCGCTACCACTCCCTTGTGGTCGAGGCGGACGGCCTCCCGGACGAGCTCGAGATGACCGCGTGGACGGAGGAGGGCGAGGTCATGGCGCTCCGCCACCGGGAGCGCCCGGCATGGGGCGTCCAGTTCCACCCCGAGGGCGTCCTCACCGAGGCGGGCCACGCGCTCCTGGCCAACTTCCTGGCGCTGGGCCGCGGCCTCGAGCCGGACGGCTCCGTCCCGGACGGGATCGCGGCGGAGGTCGCGCCCGCCGAGCTCGAGCCCGCGGGGGCCGGGCCGGGAGCGGGGGCGAGCGCCGGCACCGGCGCGGGCGCGCCGGGAGCCACCGGAGCCGCCGGAGCCCCGTGACGAGCGGCACGCTGGGCGCCGCGGCGGCGCTCGTGGCCATCGCCAACCCGCTCGGGGCGCTCCCCGTCTACCTGGCGCTCCGCGCGCACGGGGATCCGGCCGAGCACCGGGGAGACGCGTGGCGCTCGGCGCTGGCCGTCGGGATCACGCTGGCCGCGTGCGCTCTGGTCGGGACGCGGGTCCTGGACGCGTTCGGCGTGCAGGTGGCGGGGCTCCGGGCCGCGGGCGGGCTTATCATCACGGCCATGGCGTTCTCGATGGTCCAGGGCGAGCGGCCCGGCGCCCAGTTCTCGCGCGGCGACCAGGAGGTGGCCGCCTCCCGGGACGAGGCGAGCTTCGGGATCTACGTCCCGCTCTCGATCCCCCTCATCGCGGGGCCGGGGGCCATGACCACCACGATCACGCTCGCCGCCTCCCCGGAGATCGGAGTGCCGGCCACGCTGGCGGCGGTGGGCGCCGTGTGCGTCCTCGTCTTCCTCACCGTGTTCTTCGCGCGGACGTGGCACCGGGTCCTGGGGGACTTCGGCCTCCGCCTGGCCACCCGGATCCTGGGCCTCCTCGTCATGGCCGTGGGCGTGCAGATGGTGGTGGCGGGCGTGCGGGAGCTGTGGGCCGGATGACCGCGGGGACGGCCCGATGAGCCTGCGCGCCGCCGACCGGCTCCCGGAGCGCTTCAACGCGGCCGAAGGGTTCGTGGGACGGCACGTCCGCGAGGGACGGGGAGACCGGACGGCGGTCGTGTGGGACGGGGGCGAGATGAACTACGCCGCCCTCGACGAGAGCGTCCGGCGGTACGCCGGCTGGCTGCGGGAGGCCGGTCTCCATCCGGGGGACCGGGCGGCCCTCCTCCTCCCCGACGGCCCCGAGCTCCTGGCCGGGTTCTGGGGCGCGCTCGCGGCCGGCTGCGTGGCGGTCCCGCTGAACACCCTCCTCCCCGGGAAGGACCTGGCGGCCATCCTGGACGACTGCGACCCCCGCCTGGCCGTCGTGGATCCCACGATCGCCGACCCCGAGCGACTGGCGCGGGAGGGGACGGAGGTCGTGGCGGCGGACGAGGCCGCCACGCGGGCCCGCGAGGCGCGGGCCGCCGGGGCCTACGCCCCCATCCACCGGGACGCCTTCGCCTTCTTCCTGTACACGAGCGGCACGACCGGCGAGCCCAAGGGCGCGGTCCACCTCCATCACGACCCGTGGGTGTGCTCGGCGACGTACGGCGAGCGGGTGCTCGGGATCCGTCCCGACGACCGCTGCCTCAGCCTGGCCAAGCTGTTCTTCGCCTACGGGCTGGGGAACTCGGGCTACTTCCCCGCCCACGTCGGGGCCGCGTCGATCCTGTACGGCGGACGGCCCACGCCGGAGGCCATGTTCGAGCAGATCGCCCGCCACCGACCCACCCTGTTCTTCGCGGTGCCGACGGCCTACGCGCAGATGCTGGCGGCGCTGGAAGAGGGGGCCGCGGCCGACTTCTCCAGCCTGCGGCTGTGCGTGAGCGCCGGAGAGGCTCTCCCCGCCCCGATCTTCGAGCGCTGGCTCGAGCGCACCGGCACCGAGATCCTGGACGGGATCGGCTCGACCGAGATCTGCCACATCTTCCTCTCCAACCGCCCCGGCGCGTGCGACCCGGGGACGACCGGGACGCCGGTGCCGGGCTACGACCTCCGCCTGGTGGACGAGGAGGGGAAGCCGGTGCCCGCGGGGACGCCCGGCGACCTCCTCGTGCGCGGCGACTCGACCATGGCGTTCTACTGGAACCGGCACGAGGCCACCAAGGCCACCGTCGAGGGCGACTGGATCCGTACCGGGGACAAGTACCTGGTCGACGAGGAGGGGAGCTGGCGGCACGCGGGCCGCAGCGACGACATGCTCAAGGTGAGCGGGATCTGGGTGTCGCCGGTCGAGGTCGAGGGGACGCTTCTCGAGCACCCGGCCGTCCTCGAGTGCGCCGTGGTGGGCGAGGAGGACCGGGAGGGCCTCGTGAAGCCGACGGCGTTCGTGGTCCTCAAGGAGGGCGCGTCGGCCGGGGCCGGCGACGAGGGGCGCACCGGCCTGGGACGCGAGCTCCAGGACTTCGTCAAGGAGAGGCTCGCTCGCCACAAGTACCCGCGCCGGGTCGTCTTCCGGAACGCGCTCCCCAAGACCGCCACCGGGAAGATCCGCCGCTTCCTGCTGCGCGAGGAGCTCCGGGAGGACGGATGAGGCGCCGCCCGGGCCGCGGCGCGTGACGGGCGGACCGGACTTCCTGGAGGTCGGTGGCGTCCGCCTCGAGGTACGGCGGTTCGGCGAGGCGCCCGCCGGGGCGCCCGCGATCGTCTTCCTGCACGAGGGCCTGGGCTCGGCGGGCCTGTGGCGCGACTACCCGGAGCGGCTGTGCGGGGCGCTGGGCGCCCGGGGCCTGGCGTGCAGCCGCCGGGGCTACGGCGCCTCCGACCCCGCGGATCTCCCCAGGACCCCGAACTTCATGCACCGGGAGGCGCACGCCGTCCTCCCCGCCCTCCTCGAGGCGGCCGGCATCGAGCGGCCCGTCCTGTACGGCCACTCCGACGGCGCCTCGATCGCCCTCCTGTACGCCGCGAGCCGGCCCGACCGGGTCCGGGCCCTGGTGCTCGAGGCCCCGCACGTCTTCGTGGAGGACGTGACCGTGGAGAGCATCGCCGCGCTGGGGGAGGCGTACCGGAGCGGCGCGCTGCGGCGGACGCTGGCCCGCTGGCACGACGACCCGGGCGCGACTTTCCGCGGCTGGCGGGATATCTGGCTCGACCCGGCCTTCCGCGACTGGGACGTCCGGGACGAGCTGGCCGGCGTCACGGCACCGACCCTGGTCCTCCAGGGAGAGGACGACGAGTACGGGACGTGGGCGCAGGTGGAGGCGGTGGAGGCGGGCGTCGGCGGGCCGGTGCGCGCCGTGCGCCTGGCCGGCTGCGGGCACGCGCCGCACCGGGACCGGCCGGACCGGACGCTCAGGGAGGCGGAGCGCTTCCTGCGCGAGCCGCGGGGCTCCTCGCGGGCGCCGGAGGGCGCGCTCCTGAATCCGGACGGGCCATGAACAACCGCAGGTGGAGCGTGGTGAGCCGCACCGCGCCCCCGGGCGGCTCCGTCCAGCCGATCCTGTCCACCTCGACCAGGAGCCGGCCCGCGGGCCCCTCGGCCCGAAGACGCATCGAGTCCGGCGGCTGCGCGGAGGCCGGGTGGCCGCCGACCCGCGCGCGTCGCACGCGCTCCATGACGGAGCCGAGGGGGACGGAGAGGAGGTCGGAGCCATCGAGCTCCAGCGTCAGGCGGGGCGGCCGGGCCCCGAAGCGCAGCCGGTAGCCGGGCCGATCCAGCGTGACCGGAGCCGACGTGGTGCCGCCGGAGAGCATGACGGGCACGGCGTAGTCGTAGCCTGTGATCCGGAGCGGCATTCCCCAGGGCTCCGCCTCCGCGCCGAAATAGGCCACCACCGCCCCGGGGCTCCCGCCGGGCACGTACTCCAGCCCCAGGCGCTCGACCAGGAAGCGGGCCCGGCGGGCCGCCCCTGTCCGGTCGGAGGCCGCCACGGATCCCGAAGTGTCCGCCGGCAGCGTGTCGCCCGGCCACCACGCCGCCACGGATCCCGGCCCGTGCACCTCCAGCAGGTAGGAGAGCGCCGCGCCGATCTGGAGGCGGTCCGCGGCCGGCACCGCCCCGCCGGCGGCGGCCTTCCGCACCCGCCCGTCGGCCAACATCCCGTGCGTCCGGAGGAGGTCGGCGAGGCGGACCCGCTGGCTCCGGAGCGACACCGCGTACGCGCTCCACGGACCGAAGGCGGTGACCACGGCCAGGAGCCCCAGCGACGCGGGGATCGGCCGGAGGCCCGAGCGCGGGCGCAGACCGTACAGGAGCGCCACGCCCGCGAGCCAGGCGGCGAGCACGACCAGGAAGTAGCGGTCTTCGGTGACGCCATACTGCGCGATCCGCTTCCCGACGGCGGCCAGGAGCATGGCCACGGCCGGGAGGAGCGCCACGTGGAAGCCCCGCCCGTACAGGACGACCCAGCGGTTCTCCCGCCGCTCGCGGATCGGCCGCACCAGGAGCAGTGAGAGGATCCCCGCCACGGCCACGCCCGAGACGAGGTAGGCGATCCAACCCGACGGCCAGTCGCGGGTCACCGCCACGCGGGCCAGGTAGACGATGAGGATCGCCATGTACACGGTCACCAGGGGCAGCAGCACGTACTGGCTGAAGGCCTTGAGACCCGCGGGATACTCCTCTAGGCGGGAGAGCGCCGGCAGGTCGCGCGGCACCCCGGCCAGGACGAACCACGGATGGAAGCCTACGGCGAGGACGATCCACAGCCACAGGTACGAGCGGTCCGGGACGGGCACGCCCAGGAGGCGGTCCAGGGCCCCGAGGGCCAGCGCGAGCCCCCCGAACAGGACGGCAGCGTACAGCGCCCCGAGGAGGAAGCGGAGGAAGAGGATGCGGTTGAACTGCCAGAAGGCGTTCTCCCCCCGGTCCCCCAGGAACGGGCCCACCGCCACCAGCATGTGGACGGCCACCACGAGCTGCAGCCAGCGCCGGAGCGCGACCGGGTCGGACCAGTGCGGCAGCGCCACGTAGAGGCCGACCAGGAGCCCGAGCCCGCCGAGCCGCGCGGCCAGCCGGTTCGCCCGCCGCCAGCAGGCCGCCTCCGCCCACAGCGTCAGCGCGGCCAGGAGCGGGACGCCGGGGAGCGCGGCCGCCAGGAGACGGGCGGCGGGCTCATCCGGTCCGGGGCCCACCAGGTCCAGGCCCGCGCCCACGGCCACCAGGGCCGCGGCCAGGGCGAGCGGGAAGCGGCGGGCGGTCCGCGCCGCCTCCCTCACCACCCGGTCCAGCGATGGCAGCCTCAGGGCGGGACCGGCGCTCCCGGCGCGCTCAGCGCGGCCATCGGTCGTCGGAGCGGTCGGTGTCGGGCAGCCGTCCGTCCGGGTCGATCCGGGCCCCCACCACCCGGCGGTCGTCCGGCACCCGGTAGGTGAAGCGGCGCCCCAGGTTCCAGGCGTCGACCGGGAGGTGGACCCGGCTCCGATCGCCGCCGGCGTACTCGATCTCCAGATCCACCGGCATCACCATCGTCCCCCGGTTCGAGAGGCGCACCTCCCAGCCGCCGTCCTCGCGGCGCGCCACCGTGTCGACGGCCACGTCCAGGCGGGCGGTCGTGTAGACCCACTCGCGCCAGAACCACCCCAGGTCGCGGCCCGACTCGTCCCGCATGACCCGGAAGAAGTCGGCGGGAGTCGGATGCCGGAAGGCCCAGTCCCGGGCGTAGGCCCGGAAGGCGCGGTCGAAGCGCTCTGGCCCCAGCACGACCGTGCGCAGGAGATGGAGCATGAGGGCCGGCTTCTGGTAGCCGGTCCAGAACAGGTCGCGCTGCTCGACCGGCCGGTCCGAGAGCGGCTGCTCCTCGCCCGGCACGGCGTGCGCCGCGTACAGGTGCAGCGGCCGCTCGCCGATCGTGTCCCCGTAGGTCGTGCCGCGGAAGTACTCGGCGGCGCCGATGTAGTCGATGAAGGTGTTGAAGCCCTCGTCCATCCACGGGTACAGGCGCTCGTTGGAGCCCACGACCATCGGGAACCACTCGTGCCCGAACTCGTGCATGATCGTCCACTGCAGGTCGTGGCGGTCCTGGCCGGCCGGGCAGAAGGTGAGCATCGGGTACTCCATGCCGGCGATGGGTCCCTCCACGGTGGTGGCGTGCGGGTAGGGGTAGCGCAGCCAGTGGCGGCTGAAGCCCGCGATGGCGGCCCGGGCCATCCGGTTGGCCTCCGTCCACAGCCGGGCCGAGGGGCGGTAGAGCGTCTCCACGAGCACGCCGTCGGCCGAGCCGGCGTCCCAGCGCAGCTCCGGACCCGCGGCGAAGGCGAAGTCGCGCACGCTGTCGGCGTGGAAGCGCCAGGTGAGGGTACCGGACGCCCCGGGCGGACGCGTCGCCGGGGTGCCCGCCTCCGCGGCCGTGACGATGGCGACGGTGGTGTCCGAGGTGCGGGCCGCCTCCAGCCGCCGCCGCTGCTCGGCCGTCAGCACCTCGTCCGGGTTCAGCAGCGTGCCGGTGGCCGCCACGAGGTCGCCGGCCGGCACCGTGAGCGAGACGTCGAAGCTCCCGTACTCGAGGTAGAACTCGCCGGCTCCAATGTAGGGCTCGTGGTTCCAGCCCGTGACGTCGTCGAAGACGGCCATGCGCGGATACCACTGGGCCATCTCGTAGAGGGGGCCGTCGTGGCCCATCCTCCCCGCCCCGTAGGGAGGCACCCGGAAGCTCCAGACCACCCGGAGGTCCGTGGCCCCGCCCGGCCGCAGGGTCGCGGGCAGCTCCACCCGCATCACCGTCCCCTCGACGGATCGCTCCACCTCCCGGCCGCCGATGGAGAGGGAGTCGAGCGTCACTCCGCCGTCGAAGCCCCGACAGGAGAAGTCGAAGGAGACGGCCTGGAAGACGAGCGGGGGCTGGTTCAGCGTGTTCGTGAGGCTTCCGGGGGCGCAGATGTTCTGCTCGAGCTGCATCCACAGGTGGTCGAGCGTCCGCGGCGAGCGGTTCACGTAGTGGATCGTCTCGCGGCCGCGCAGCTCGTCCGCGCCCGGATCCAGCGTGGCCTCGATCCGGTAGTCCACCCGCTGCTGCCAGTAGTCGGGGCCGGGGCGGCCATCGGCGCCGCGGTATCGGTTCGGCGCCCGAAGGTCCAGCGGCCGGAAGGGCGAGCTGTCCGCCACCGCCTTCCAGGCTCCTGCGGAGGCGCCCGCGGAGGCGCCCTCCTGGGCCGCCAGCCCGGACGCGGGCAGGAAGGCCCCGGCGAGCGCCGCCAGCGCCACGGCGAACGCCACCAGCAGCGTGGCGAGGGCCCCGGGCGCCGCACCGGGAGGGTACCCGGGGACGGCGGTGGCGGGAGGGCGGCGGTCGGAGCTCACGGGGTGGGCCATGGCAGCTCTCCGGTCGGGACGCGCGGCTCGGGGGGCGGCGGCGTTCCGCCCGCGCGGCGCCGGCCGTCCCCGGGATCGGCAGCAAGCTGGTGCGGCAGCGGGCGCGGCGGCAAGGCGGCCGGCCCGCCGACCCGTTCCTGTCACGACCGCGGAGCGGTCCGGCGACAGGGGGGGCGGGAGGCCTCCGGGCCCGGCCGGACGCCGCTCAGGCCCGTGCGAGCAGCACGACCGTCCCCATCCTCCGAATCTCCTCGCCCTTCTTCGGGAACAGCCGGCCGACGAGCCGCGGGATCCACGCGCCCCGCATCTCCCGGCCCAGGCGGTGCGCCTCCACGAGGTGGGAGCGGACCTCCGCCGCCCTCCAGCCGTGGGGCTCGAAGAAGGCGGGGCCCTCGGCCGGCCCGAACCGGAACGGGACCTTCTCGACGTCCATGCCGCGGGAGTAGCGGCGCTTCATCATCTTCAGGAGCTTCGGGGAGGCCAGGTCGATGAGCCACCGGCCGAAGGAAGGCGCGGCGTGGAGGTCGCGGGCCAGCGAGGCGACCTCGTCCGGCTCCAGGTAGACGAGGAGGCCCTCGGAGACGACCAGAGTCGGGAGGCCCCGCGCGTCGAGCTCCCCGAACAGGCGCCTCCGACCCTCGCGGTCGGAGAGGTCGAGCTCGACGGTCTCCAGCGCACACACCGGCGTGTCATCCGCCAGCACGCTGCGCTTGTGGGCCAGGAGGGCGGGGAGGTCGACCTCCACCCACCGGAGATCCGCCGGGAGGTCCAGCCGGTAGGGACGCGCATCGAGCCCCGCGGCCAGGTTCACGACCTGCCGGAGCCCCTCCCCGACGGCCCGCAGGATGATCTCGTCCATCACGGCCGTGCGGACGATCATGGCCCATGCCGATCCCCGTCCCCCGGGGATGGCGTCGACGATCTCCTCGCCACGGCCGCCGATGAGCCGGCGGGCGTAAGGGTCCCGGAAGAGCGCGTCGGGCCTCTCGCTCTCCATCGCCCTGTATGTGGCCACCCACAGGGCGGTGTCGGAGACGTGCTCGATCCGGGTCACCGCGCCGTCTTCCTCCGTGTCTCTGTGGACCCGGAGCCCGTGACGGGCCCGGAGCCCCGGATCGGACCGGGGCCCCGGGACGGACCGGCTACCGGCCGCCTCCGCCGCCCGCCTTCTCCTGCCCGCCCGCCGTGCGGTCCTGGTAGGGCGGCCGCTTCGGGCTCGGCGGCGGGTTCTTGCGGATCTCCTCCTCGACCACCTGCACGGCCCGCTCGAGCTGGGGGTCGTGGCCCCTGGCGAGCGCGGTCGGCTCGTCGACCACCCTCACGTCCGGCTCGACGCCGTGGCCCTCCGGGAACCACTCCCCCTCGGGGCTATACATGCGGAACGTCGGCACGGTCACGCCGCCCCCGTCGATGAGACCCGGCACGCCGCTGATCCCGATGAGGCCGCCCCAGGTGCGCATCCCGACGAGGGGGCCGAGCTTCGCCTCCTTGAAGTAGTAGGGGAAGGCGTCGCCGCCCGAGCCGCTCCACCCGTTGATGAGCATGGCCTCGGGCCCGAAGTGGCCGACCGGCGGCCAGCGCCAGTCCTTGCCGTTCCGGACCGCCCAGAACGAGAGCGCGGGGCGGTTCAGGAGCTCGATGAAGCGGTCGGGGATCTGGCCGCCCGAGTTGAAGCGCTCGTCCACGATGAGGCCGGGCTTCGTGTACTCGGCGGTGAACTGCCGCACCAGCTCGCTCTGCCCGTCGATGCCGGTGTTCGGCACGTACACGTAGCCGATCCGGCCGTTGGAGAGCGAGTCGACCACCCGGCGGTTGTGCTCGATCCACGCCAGGTGGCGGAGGCGCGTGTCGTCGCCCAGCGTCTTCACGACCACCTGCCGGGCGCCGTCGGCCGTGGGCCGGTCGTTCACCGTGAGGACGACGGTCTCGTCGGCCAGGCCGTCGAAGGCGGCCCACGGGTCCTCGCTCGGGTCCAGGGGACGGCCGTTCACGGCCAGGACGTAGTCCCCCACCTTCACGTCCACGCCCGGCTGGTCCAGCGGGGAGCGCGCCTCGTCGTCCCACGGGGCCCCGTGGAGGATGCGCGCGATCCGGTAATGGCCGTGGTCCACGGCCCAGTCGACCCCCAGCACGCCCGTCCCGCGGCGGGGCCCCTGCTCGAGGTCTCCCCCGCCCCGGTAGGTGTGCGAGGAGCTCAGCTCGGCGATGAGCTCCCCGATCACGTAGTTCACGTCCGACCGGGTCACGGCGTCGTCGAGCATCTTCCCGTAGCGCCGGCGCATGGCCTGCCAGTCGACGCCGTGCATGTTCGGATCGTAGAAGTAGTCGCGCTCGAAGCGCCACACGTCATCGAAGATCTGGCGCCATTCCTTCGGCGGATCCACCGTCATGGCCATCTGGTCCGTAGCCATGGGCTTCTCGATCTTCTGGCCGGGCTTGAGGTCGACGATCGCGAACTTCCCGTGGCTGGCCACGAGGAGCTTCTTGCCGTCGGCCGACAGCTCGTAGCCATCCGCGTCGTCGAGGACCGTCTGCTCCTTCCGGTCCTTCAGGTCCCAGTAGACGATCGGGCTCTTCTCGTCCGCCGAGCCCGAGCGGGGGAGGCGGCGGTAGACGACCTTGCCCGAGGCCGCCTGGAGGTCCGCGTAGTTCCCATGCTCGGGGGGGAGCTGCACCATACGGCTCTCGAAGCCGTGGAGGTCGATGTCCACGGGCGCGGGCGCCTTCGTGGCGCCCTTCTCCTTCGCCTCCTGGCCGCCCCCGTTCCCGGTCCCGGCCTTCTCCCCGTTCCCGGCCTTCTCCCCGTTCGCGGCGGCGGCCGTGTCGGCGGCGCCCTCGGTGTCGTTCCTGGGGGCGAGCGGCGAGGCCACGTCCTTCCGGAGCGGGATGGCCGCGACGTTCGTGGCGTTCGGGTAGACCCAGGTGCCCTGAAGCGCGCTGTACACGGGCTGGAAGGTCCGGTCGGTCAGCACGTACAGGTACTTCCCGTCCGGGTCGAAGACGGGGTAACCCGTGTCGTAGAAGCCGGAGGTCACCTGGTGCCGCTCGCCCGCACGGGTGTCGTACAGGACGACGGCCCGGTGGTGATTGTCCTGCTCCATGTCGTAGGCCAGCCAGCGGCTGTCGGGCGACCAGCTCACGCGGAAGCGCTGCAGAGCGCCCTGCCCCATCCACATCGTGCTGTGGTCGATCGTCGAGACCTTCCCGGACGCCCGGTCCAGCACGTGGAGGGCTCCGGTCTGGTCGATGAAGGCCAGCTTCTTCGAATCGGGCGACCAGAAGGGCGTGTAGCGGAAACCGCTCTCGAACGAGGTCAGGGTCTTCGCCTCGCCGGTCCCGTCGGCCCCGCGGACGGCCAGCTGGTACTCGCCGCTGGCGTCCGTCCAGTACGCCAGCCACCGGCCGTCCGGCGACCAGGTCGGGTCGCGCTCGGCGGCTCCGGAGGTGCGGGTGAGGTCGAGGACCGCCCCGTGCTCGGCCGGCACGGTGAACAGGTCGCCGCGGGCCTCGAACACGGCCCGCTTCCCGGAGGGCGAGATCGACGCGGCCTGGACGAGGTCCCCGACCTTCGCCTGCCGCGGCTTCATGTCCCGCTGGTCGGTCACGACCGTGACCGGGACCTCGGACGTCCTGCCGGTGGAGAGGTCCATCCGGTAGAGAATGCCGCCGGCCTCGAACACCATGTCGTCGGGCCCGATGGCGGGGAAGTGGACGTCGAAGTCCGTGAAGTCGGTGACCCGGCGAACCTGCCCGTTGCCGGTGTCGTACGCCCAGATGTTCTCGCGCTCGGCGCCCCCCTGGTCGGACAGGAAGTAGAGCGTCTTCCCGTGCCACATGGGCATGTCGTCGTTGGCCGGACGTCCCGTGATGTTCTTCGAGGCGAAGGTCTTCAGGTCGAAGATCCAGATGTCGGGCGCCCACCCGCCCCGGTAGCGCTTCCAGGTCCGGAAGGCACGGCTCTTGGGCGTGTAGGCGATCGAGGAGCCGTCCGGGGAGATCGCCCCGAACTCCCCGTACGGGACCGGGAGCCTGTGCGGCAGCCCGCCCGAGGGCGGCACGCTGTAGAACTGGTCGTAGCGCTGGCGGCCGCTCTGCATAGAGGTGGCGATGAGGAGCGAGTCGCCGTCGGGGTACCAATCCACCAGGCGATCGCCCATGGGATGGTGGGTGACCCGCACCGGCTCGCCGCCCTCGGCCGGGATCACGTACACGTCCTCGTTCCCGTCGTAGTCGCCCGTGAAGGCGATCCGCTTCCCGTCGGGGGAGAAGCGCGGAAAGGACTCCTCTCCCGGCGGCGTGGTCAGCCGGTGCGCCGTGCCCCCTCCCTTGGGGACGACCCAGATGTCCCCCGCGTACACGAACGCGATGGTCGTGGCGGAGACGTCGGGCTGGCGGAGCATGCGCGCGTCGACCTGCGCGCGGGCCGCGGCAGGCTCGAGGGCGGCGGCCAGGAAGCACACGGCTGTGAAGCGGGCGGCGGCTCGTGACATGCGGTCCCTCGTTCTCGAGAGTTCCGTCGCGGTGGCTCGGTCGCAGGATCCTACGGCCGTGCCTCCGCATCGGTTTCGGTCCGGTCTCCGATCCGGTCCGTGAACACCCCGGACCTCGGCCGCGTTGCCTCGCGGCCGCCCGGACGGGAGCCTACGTTTCCTCCTTCATGGGCGAGATATCCCTCCTCAGCCTCGGCCACGTGCTCCTGGCCCTCGGCCTGACCCTGGACGTTCTCCTCCACAAGGAACGTCCGGTCTCGGCGGTCCTGTGGCTGGCCATCCTGTGGGCGGTGCCGTACGCCGGCGCCGCCGCCTACCTGGCCTTCGGCGTCGACCGGGTCCGCCGGGGCGCGCACGAGCGCCGGGTGGTCCAGGAGATGGTCCGGCAGTCGGCGCGCCTGGCCCCGCGGCTGGACGAGCACATCCTCCGGGAGGCCGCCCCGCCGCCCGGAGCGCCCGACCGCCTGGGCCGCCACATCCTGCGCGGGACCGACCCCGCCGTGCCGGCCCACCGCGTCCTGACCGGGAACCGGGTCCGCCTCCTGGTGGACGGGGACGAGTTCTACCCGGCCCTGCGCGAGGCCATCCTGGCCGCCGAGCAGACGGTCCACGTCCAGACGTTCATCTTCGCCGCCGACGCCACCGGACGCGAGTTCGTGGAACTCCTCTCTCGCCGGGCGAAGGAGGGGATCACCGTGCGGCTCCTGTACGACCGATTCGGGTCGACCCGGGCGCACCTCACCCGCTTCTTCGAGCCGGCACGCCGCGCCGGCGTCCACGTGCGGTCCATCTCCCAGGCCAACCCTCTCAAGGGACACTTCCAGATCAACCTCCGCAACCACCGGAAGGTCTCCATCGTGGACGGCCGGGTGGGCTTCGTCGGCGGGATCAACTTCGCGGACCCGAACGTGGGCGCGCGCGCCGGCGGCGAGCCGATTCGGGACTACCACGTCCGCCTGGAGGGGCCGGCCGTGGCCGACCTCCAGCTCGGCTTCGTCGAGGACTGGCTGTTCGCCTCGGGCGAGCGTCCGGAGGAGCTGCTGGGACCCGACTGCATCCCCGACCTCGCGCCGGTCGGCTCCGCGCTCGTGCAGGTGGTGCCGGGGGGACCCGAATCGGCCGGTCGAGGCCTCGCCGATGCCTTCTTCGCCGCGATCGTGGCGGCCGAGGAGTCGGTCTCGATCGCCACGCCCTACTTCGTCCCCGACGGGCCGATCATACGAGCCCTGAGCTACGCCGCCCGGCGAGGGGTGCGGACCCGGGTGGTCGTCCCGGCCAGGAACAACCACTGGTACACGGGCTACGCCGCGCGCGCCCTGTACGGGCCGCTGCTCGAGGCGGGCGTCCGCGTGTTCGAGCGCCGCCCTCCCTTCATGCACGCCAAGGCGCTCGTCGTCGACGACGTATACGCCATGCTCGGCTCGGCCAACCTCGACTACCGGAGCCTCCACCTCAACTTCGAGACGAACGTGGAGGTGGTGGACCCCGATTTCGTGGGGACCGTGGCCCGGCAGGTGCAGTCCGAGATCGATGCCAGCCGGGAGGTGACGCCCGAGGCGTACGCCTCGCGTCCTCTGCTCCGGAAGCTTGCGGAGAATTTCTGTCGGCTGTTCGAGCCGGTCCTCTGATGCCGGCTACGCCGGACGGGCCCCAGCCAGGAGGGATCATGCCGACCCGACGACCGTGGACGAAGACACGAGAGGAGCGGGGCCCCGGGCGCGTCGGACTCGCGGCCCTGGTGGTGACGGCGGCCGGCCTGGCCTGCGGCTCCTCGGGCGGCGGCAACGGAGGCGGCACCGGCCCCACGCCTTCCCTCGTGGCCACGCCGGTGGCGCAGGGGCTCTCCAACCCCCTCTACCTGACCTCGCCGCCCGGCGACGCCCGCCTGTTCATCGTCGAGCAGGGCGGCACCATCCGGATCTCCGAGAACGGAAGCCTCCTGCCCGACCCCTTTCTCGACCTGTCGGGCGCGATCTCGAGCGGTGGCGAGCGGGGCCTCCTCAGCCTGGCTTTCCACCCCGACTACGCCTCCAACGGAACCTTCTACGTCGACTTCACGAACGCCGACGGGAACACGCGGGTGGTGCGCTACGCGGTGAGCGCCGCGAACCCGGACCGGGCGGATCCGGCCAGCGGCGACACCATCCTCGCCGTCCACCAGCCCTTCGCCAACCACAATGGCGGGCTCCTCCTCTTCGGCCCCGACGGGATGCTGTACGTGGGGCTGGGCGACGGGGGCTCGGCCGGCGACCCGAACGGGAACGGACAGGACCCGACGACCCTGCTCGGCACGATCCTCCGGCTGGACGTGGACGGCGGCTCGCCGTACGCCATCCCGCCCGACAACCCGTTCGCGGGCTCGTCGTCGGGCCGGGGCGAGATCTGGGCGTACGGGCTCCGCAACCCGTGGCGTTTCACGTTCGACCCGACCGCCGGGCTCCTCTACATCGCCGACGTCGGCCAGAGCGACTGGGAGGAGGTCGACGTCGCGCCCGCCGACTCGGCCGGCGTGAATTACGGCTGGAACATCATGGAGGGCGACCACTGCTACTCGTCCTCGAGCTGCGACCGGACCGGCCTCGAGCCCCCGGTCCTCGAGTACGGCCACGACGAGGGCTGCTCGATCACGGGCGGGCTCGTCTACCGCGGGC
>Ga0102944_1000404_pt1 | contig 34081 bp, 24 predicted proteins | sample SalPonD_shore_MG_FD_78172 | JGI IMG/M metagenome (GOLD analysis project Ga0102944, IMG submission 78172) | Salt pond soil microbial communities from South San Francisco under conditions of wetland restoration - Salt Pond MetaG... | ecosystem: Environmental > Aquatic > Marine > Intertidal zone >... | reverse complement strand
CATCTCCATCGGTATACCCTCCGGAATGTGATGATGGTACCAACGTGACTTCGATACCACTCTCCGTTGTAAATGTACCACCAAAATTCATACCTACAACATTAGCTCCAGAATCCTCTCCAAGTTGTCCATTCAGATAAACACTCATTTCATGGATTACTGGAATAGTTGGTTTAAATTCCTTTGCTAGGGAGACGGTATCTCCAAAATGATCATTATGCCCATGAGTCACCAGTAAAAGATCGATTTTCTCAGGTTTGAATTCCTCAGAATATTTGGGATTTCCGGTGAAAAATGGATCGATAACAACAGTCGTTCCTTCGTAATCAAGCTGCACTGCAGCATGACCCAACCAAGTTAGCTTTACAGTCATAGTATGACAGATTTGTTGTCAACTTATATTATTTTTTTCAATGAAGAAATATCTTGGAGGTGAGGAAATCAAGTTTGAGATGTCAGCTCTTGAGCATACATTTCATCTAGTTTCCCCGAAACTACCCACTTCTCATACCAAGAACTGATCCGGTTCATCCGTCTAGCTATTGTCTCTGTATCTGGTTCAGCAAGAATACAATTCACAATACACTTGCCACAGCCCTGATGTTGTTTGAAATATTGAAAACAGCGATGTGCATTTATCTTGAAATCCATTGGTTCGCCAGATTCAACCTCCTCCATGTACGTTCCATCAGGAAGTGCGTTGGGTGGACAGTAACGGACACAATATCGACATCGATGACAAAACTCGGTAATACCTTTATGCTCTCCCTTGGTATTATCAAGGTCTGCAGAAGTAGTCAAGGCAGCTAATCTGACGGTTGGTCCATAGATATAATCAATAAACAATCCGGTTCGACCTCTCTCACCCAAACCTGCAGCTACCGCATGTGGTGGCATTAAGATATGATGATATTCATTGATATCTCCCATCGGATGATGAGGCAACACATCATAACCCTTGTCGCGAAGGTAACGTGTGAGCTTAATGACTCTCTCGCCTCCATCTCTGTAAGATTTGAGAATCTCCGTGGCAGAAGTTAGGGACGGTGCTGTAATCATTTTTTCATAATCCATCGGACAGACTATGATGATCACTTTCTGATGATTTGCTGGAATTTGATGATGTTGAAATAAATAGTTAGGATCTAGATCAGTCACCCCGATTCGCATATCCGGAAAATTAGCCTGGAGTTGATCTGTAGTTAGTGGTTGGATTTTCTGATTAATTTCTCCCAAATTTGCCAATTCCGCTTGCTGGGCTGTGATCTGATCTCGATACTTTAGATGAGTAGGAGTTTCCATCATACCCAATGGCACAGTTTCTGCCAGCTGTTTCTGTTTATGCTCATCCAACACGATCTATATACTCACATCCTTGAATTTGAGATGTAGGATTCCTTCATCAGAGAACTGATTTAAAAAAAGTCATATTGACTCATTTGCCAGCAATCTATAGAGGAAATTTGTAAAAATGGGATAAAATTTATCTGAATTCTTTTTGATATGAGATGAAATTATAAATCAACACCAAATAGCTCATCCGACGATGACAGAAGAACTAACCAAAGAGACGATCGAGGGCAGAACCAAAACCCAAGTTGTCATCAATTTGGCTAATACCATTGATTATGCGGATGCTCAGATTGATGTTGCGGTATATAATCCGGTAGAGGTAGAATTTGGATTATCAACCACTCAACTTGGTGCCATCACCGCCGTCCGTGCGGTACTTCAGGCAATTTTCACACCATTCTGGGGGATCATGTCTGATAAATATTCAAGAAAGAAAATACTGGCATTTGGGAGTTTTCTCTGGGGAGTAGTGACTATTCTTGTGGGTTCCTCACAGTCTTATAATCAGATGTTGTTGGCACGGGGAATAAATGGTATTGCTCTGGCAATTATCACCCCTGTCACCTACTCATTAATTGCTGATTATTTCAAACCTGAAAGTAGAGGAAAAGCCTTCGGATTACTGGGGTTGACTTCTGTCTTGGGTGCAGTACTGGGTACCTTATATGCCACAACCATCTCAGGATCACCAATCTTTGGTTTTGACGGTTGGCGATTTGCCTATTATTCATTTGGTGCCACTTCAATTTTACTCGGATTCTTGGTACTCCTATTTGCCAAAGACCCAATTCGAGGTGGTACTGAAAAAGGTTTTGAGAATGTCGGAATTGATACCACAACCTATCAAATATCAAGTGATCATGTTAAAACCATTCTCACTAATAGGACCTTCATCGTGATTGTTGCTCAGGGAATGGTAGGTTTTCTCCCATGGTCTGCTCTCGGATTTATGATCCTTTTCATGCAGTATGTTGGGGTAGATGATTTTACTGCTGCCCTGGCATATGGTATTATTGCCATAGGTGCTGCTTTAGGTAATCTATTCGGTGGATTTGCGGGTGATTGGGCTAATCAACGAAGTCCCATCAAAGGTCGATTATATGTCGCCCTGATTTCAATATTCTCAGGTATTCCCCTTTCCTATGTGATTTTTCAACTGATCCCCCGTAATCCATCAAGTTTGGGACTCTATATTGGGATAGGAATGATTACTGGGTTTATGATCAGTTGGGTAGCTCCAGCCGCAAATAATCCTATATTGGGTGAGATTATCGAACCGGAGGCAAGATCAACAGCTTACTCAATTCAACGGCTTTTCGAGGGATCCTTTGCAGCATTTGGTACGGTCATCGTTGGATGGTTGGCAGAAAATATCTTTGGCTATATAGATCGGACCGGCAAGATCAGTGAATTACCCGAATCTGTCAGAATCAATAATGTTGATGCCTTAGCCAATTCTATCTTTTGGGTATTGGTTGTAGGATGGTCACTTTGTTTTATCATCTATACCTTGACACTAAGAACCTATCCTGCTGATAAGGAGCGTATCACTGAAGTCATGGAGAAGAGGGCTGCACACAAATCATAAGGATATGATTACAAAATTCCAATTCTAAATATCGCTATTATGGCTTAAGAATTTGATACAACTTGTCAATTGCTGTAAATGCTTCTTGTTTGCGTTCATTTATCGGAGCCCAACCTCGGGCATCCGAATTCTCTGCAATACGAAGTAGTTTGGTGATCTGATCCCTTGTCTTATCTTCTAATGTCTCATATTGATTCTCAAACAACTGATAGATCTCAGTAATCCTTCTGGTGAGTTCCCGATTATCTTCACTATCAGTCCAGATTCGTAGCGATTTATCTGGTGCCCAAGAACCGGAGGTGATGGCTCTGCTGTCGGGGATAAATGCCTGATCCATCATACTTGGTGACTCCAATTCTATTCCCATCTTTTTCAAGTTCAGTAATAATTCTATTAGATCATCTGGAAGTGGTGCATTTCCCGTATGGGAACGATAGCCAAAGAATTCGATATCACTGGCATATAATGGCAGAAGTTCCAGTTCAGACGACTGGATCATTTTAATCAATTTTTTCTCAGTGAAAAATGGAGGTGTATGTTGCAATGAAAAGATCGATATATTTGTCCAAGCTACTGATGTTTGAACCAGTTTGATCTCCTTGTCAAGGTTTTTTACTGTAATAAGGGGATTAGTATAGCGATCTACCCATTGGTTTGCTACTCGATAAGCTTTCCAATAACGTAATGGCATCTGCCACCATTTTGCCCAGAAAGCATTAACCAGTGTCTCGGTGATAGTGGCAACTCGTTTTGAGAATGGGTCGAGATCATTGTGATATTCTTGAGCAATCGCTAGATGTTCATGATCAGAATATATCCAATCATATCCCGCATCAATAATCTCATTGATAATAATTGGACTGATTGCCTGTTCTGGAGGCCAAAATCCTCTTGGCGTCACTCCAAATACTTCTTTCAACTGATCTTTATGTGATTTAATCTGTTCTAACCGTCTAGATTTCGGTAAAAGTGGCAGTATTGGATGAGAATAAGCTGATCCCACAATCTCGATTTTACCAGCATGATGCAGATCGATGATAATTTCAATTAGATCCTCATGGTTCTCATTGAGATAATCTATGGTATGACCGGTGATATTCATGAGTACAGGTCCTAGATCATGAAGTTGGAGTTGTTCTAGCATCGGTCTATAACTCATATTTACCATATTCTCTGCCTCACTGCGAGGAAATTCGGCATAATCTAAATTCCAATGAAGTAGTATCGAGATCTGATTTGTCACAACTATCCCAGTGGAAGTCTGCATTACAATTTATTGGAAGATGTCTATTGCAAGGTCAAATAATATAGGCAGAAATCATCATAATGTTGGCTTCGAATATCCTCACTAATTACGATTAAAAACTATATCCCCATTGATATATGTCTTCTCAACACTTGAAGAGGCATCGAGTGGGTCACCGTTCAAGATCAAAAAATCAGCATCTTTGCCAGGTAACAAGCTACCAACGTGATTATCCACACCAAGAATTTTCGCGGGATTAATTGTAATTGTCTCCAAAGCACGTGTAGGATCTAATCCTTCACGTATGGCAAGGATCATACTTTCTCGTAGCATCCAAATAGGGATAACCGGTGCGTCATTGGTGATACAGACCAAGGCTCCAGCATCCATCATAATTCCAGGTGTACTCACCGTACGATCCCTCAATTCTGCTTTGGACCGTGAAGTCATGAGCGGACCTACAACAACCGGGATATCACGATCCACTAGATAATCCGCGATTTTATGAGATTCAGTGGCATGGTGGACGACCAGTTTATACCCAAACTCCTCACTGAGCCGGACTGCAGTGACAATATCATCCGCACGATGACAATGATTCATCACTGGAATCGTCCCAGCCAAGATTTTAACAAGGATCTCATTAGCCATATCAAATTCAGGTTGACTGATGACATTTCGTTCCTCTTCTGATTTGGATTGTTCATTTTCTAGCTTAGATTCGTATTCTCTCCATTTGGTTCGATAGTCTATGGCTTTGTAGAATGCCTCGCGTATCAGATGAGCATTAGCCATCCGGGTCGATGGTGCTTTGTTCTTGTTCTTGTAAACTCTTCTTGGATTCTCACCGAGTGCCATTTTTACTCCTGCTGGTTCTCGAATAAGCATATCTGAGATAATCTGAGTTCCGGGGATTGCTTTGATCACACAGAATTGACCACCGATGAGATTTGCACTACCTGGAGTTATACCGAGGGTGGTTACCCCTCCTTTTCTGGCATCATTGAAACCTTCATCCTCAGTAAAAATTGCATCCATTGATCTGAGATAGGGGGTGATTGGACTGGTCGCTTCATTACCATCACTTCCTCCAGTCCTCCCTTCCTCAAAGAGACCGACATGGGAGTGGGCATCGATTAGACCGGGGATGATAAATTTATTCTCACAATCCACGACTTCCATATCGGTAGTATCAATATCGTCGCCTAATTCCTTGATCAATCCATTTTCTACTACTAGCGTACCATTCTCTACGGTCGCTCCTTCTACTGGAATTATTGTTGCGTTGGTATATGCAGTCGTCACAGTTGATCTCTAGATTTAGCTTACTTAAGATAATCCTCAACTCATTGGAAAAGCGAGTTTCTTCATACTAGCTCAGTAAAAACGTAGATAATCCCAAGAATAGGTACTATCATATTATGATATGTAATTCGAAAAGATTGTTTGTCATCTAAACCTAATTGAGTGCTACTTGGAGGTAAATCATATCTTGGTCATATCCCTCTCTCTCGAGTCCAGAAACCATATAGATCTCCTTATGTCTGGCATTAATCTCGTTGAAGGTTTGATCGGTAGTGATCAGATCCATATCCAAGGAATCCATGCGATAAATCAACGGTTCTAAATCCTCTTCCCATTCAAATCCATTTTTCTGTAGGATTTTGAGGATCATGTCAAAAGTACTTGATGGTTTCATCTTCATCCGAAATACTTTTGGTGCATTCGGTCCACAGACCTGACATTTGGGATTTTTTGGTTTATCAAAGGAAAAGAAATTCGAGTACAATCCATTATAGATAGTGTATTTGAGGGGTAATGATCCTAGCTCAGTCCCTTTGAGATGATGAAGAATACGCAGTGCATCCTGACTCTGTATGGACGCAATTACCGCATTAACCGTAATAATTGCAGGTTCATGATGATCAATCGCTTTGACCACGTCATCTAGGGAGAATTTGCCCTCATTGGGGAAATATTCCTCGGCAAGATCATTGGCATAGCCAAAGACAAACTCTACCTCCTCTTTCTCACTGACATCTGGCAATCTCCCATTTTTCTCCTGAAAGGCCAATTGTCCCTTAAGTAAACAATGACTCCGTTTTCTTGGTTTTCCAACCAAGGTACATGCCGCAAGATCATCCTGTTCACGTTCTCTCATGGGATCACAAGCAAGACATGAATTTTCATTGGGGATGTAGCTATAGATATGTCCATGATACGTTGCAGTACCACCGTCAACCAGAGGTTTTCCATACATTACAGCACGTCGATTGAGTTCTTCACGGGCAGCTACAGAATCCAATCCTGCAATGTAAAGATCGACCTCCTCGTAGATACTTGGTTCGAGTTCCTGCAATGGTTTATGATACGGAATATACTCTCCATGAGGATTGACTTTTTTAAGCATCTTGGCAGCTGCTTCGGCTTTGGACTCTCCTTCTTTTGCCTCGATAAAGAGGATCTGTCGGTTAAGGTTCGAATATTCTATATGATCCATATCAACTAGATGCATGGTTCCAACCCCAGCCATCGCCAGATTTTTGGCAATTTCGGTTCCAAGACCACCAACACCAAGAATCAGCACGGATGAATCTTTGAGAGCTTTCTGATTCCAGCCTGGTAATCTCATCTGCCGATCCAGCCGATTACGTTCATCTTCGGTAATATTATCTGCATAAAAATTGTTTGTACTCATCGATAGTTACTCCTGTATGATATAGTTAAAACACACAAACTATATAAACATAATTACCAGCATTCGGAACGGCTCGTGATTCTGTCTAATGTCCAATATAACCCGTCTCTCTTGAATTTGCTGCCTATCTTTTAGCTGATTTTGTAGTTCGCTGATTGGATTTTGGATTTCATATCAAGAATAACGAAGCAGTCTAAATACCATGATCTCTACAATGGATTGTGGATACTAGTGATATGCAGGATGCTTCTACCCTAGATGAGGATCAACTACCTCATTACTCAGAATTCCCGCAAACTAGATTTCAGGGGAGTAAACTCCGTTTGCTTGACTGGATAGACAAGGAATTATCCATGTTGAATTACGATACAGTGTTGGATCCATTTAGTGGTAGTGGTGTTGTCTCCTATTATTTTAAGACCCAAGGTAAAGCAGTTACCTCCTCCGACGTACTGCATTCCAGTTATATCACCGCTCTTGCCTTAGTCGAGAATTCTACGAATAGAATTGATGATAGGTTACTCCAATCAGTACTTGATCTTCCTCCGTACCAAGAACATGACCATGTAATTGAGAAGAATTACGAGGATATTAACTATACTGTGGAAGAAAATCAATGGTTGGATGCTTTTATCTCCAATATCCGGTCCGTATCCAACTCCTATCATCAGGCTATCCTCTACTGGGCACTTTTCCAAGCATGTCTCATCAAACGACCGTACAATCTGTTCCATAGGAAAAATCTGTACATGCGTACGGATAAGGTGAAACGTTCTTTTGGAAATAAGGTCAGTTGGGATCGGCCATTTGAGACCTACATCCGTCGTTTTGTTAATCAGGCAAATTCTGCTATCTTTGACAATGGTAGAACTCATCGAGCATTCCAATCGGCGATCGAGGATCTATCCGTAGCTCCTCCAGATCTGTTGTATATCGATCCACCGTATATGAAGCAGAATTCATCGCAGAGTGGCAATGATTATCAAAATTACTATCATTTTCTTGAGGGAATTCTCGATTATGATCATTGGAGTGAGAAAATTAATTCTGATCTCAAGCATCAACCGTATAGTGTAGATAAATCTGAATGGATTGATAGGGATCATATCGTTGCTAAGTTTGATGCACTATTCGACCGTTTTCAGGATTCGATCCTGGTTATCTCCTATAATACTGAAGGATATCCCTCTCCTGATCAATTAAGAGATATCATTGGATCCTACAAATCTACTGTAGAAATTCGTTACAAAGAGATTAAATATGCGCTGAAGAAGAAGAAACGGAAAAATACAGAAGTCCTGATAATTGCGACTGACTGAATAGGATTATCCCTCACTAATAGGTGACATTGGGATTCTTTTTGGCTGTGATACTCAAGAGTAGCGGTACCTTTGTCTGCGTAAAATCATCAGGATACTCATACCATCCCGATTCATTCTCCACAAGAAATGGAAAAGACTTCCAATTGATCGTAGTATACTCACCAATATTCTGAATGATCATTTCCTGAGCGGTTAGACTATTAATAATCTCAGATAAGCTGTATTGCCAGAGATATTCATCTTTATTCTCAATATTCTCTCCTGTAGCGTATGACCCTTCAACATGGAAATGAAGGGCTTCCCCCTTTGTGCTGTATGGATAGATAGGAATTAATTGGGCATTTTCCACCTCGTCATCAAATACGCTTGCAAATGGATGACTATCAACAAAAACCAAACAGCCATCTGGTCGTAGGAATTTGCTAATAATTTCTCCCCATTTTTCAAGATCGGGTAACCAAGTGATTGTCCCATAGGAGGTGTAGACTAGATCAAAACTATGATATTCATCAAAGACCTCATCAAGTTGTAACACATCTGATTGTATGAACCTGACATTTGCACCGATCTGCTTGGCTAGTTTCTTGGCCTGTTTTATAGCTTTCTCTGAAAAATCAACTCCTACTACTTCTGCTGCGCCATGACGCCAGAGTGAGATGCTATCCATCCCAAAATGACATTGCAGATGGAGGACCCTCTTTCCTGTGAGATCACCAATTAATTCAAGGTCTAATTTCTCCAAGGAGGATGTACCTTTGGTGAAATTCTCGAGGTCATAGTACTTACTTTTTGGATGGATCTCAGCTAATTCATCCCATCGCCTTCGGTTTTTCTCGAGAAATTCATCATTCGGGTTCATAATTTCGGGTATTTTCAAATTTATTTCAATTATTTCATGAAAATACAGTAAAATCTAGGATTCTATGCGGATAATCTCTCCAAATGGAGGTTTCTCATCAGTAGTCAAAACCCAGATGGTAGGTATTATTGGTGTTTCCTCCGGAAACCGGCCATATCCGTCAGTAATATAGACGATAACATCGGGTTGGTATTCGTTAGTCAGTTCAAAAACGGGTCGAAAATCTGTTCCACCCTTGCCTTTGAAATTATGAGTTTGAATAGTCTCTCCTGCCTCATATTCCGTAATCTGTTGAATCTCAGCATCACAATCTGCAACGATCAGTTTGACATTGGTAATAGTTTCCAGCATTGCCTGGGCTTCCGAAAGAAATGTCTGGAGGATCTCATCGGTAATTGATCCCGAAGTGTCTAATCCCAGAAGTACCTCGGTATTCTCCTTTAGAGGACCCGGAAAATAATATCCCTGACCATACAGTCTCTTATTGGGTCTAGTCCAGGTCAGATCGTGTACCAATACTTTTTGCAGGAATCCAGCTAATTTTGCCTTCCAATCCACTTTTGGATGGAGTTGTTTGGAGATAAATCGATCCAGGCCCTCAGGAAGACTACCAAATCCTTTCTGTCGCTCATACGCTGTACGTAACATTCCCTCGAAATATTGTTCTTCTAATTCCTCGATGTCGGTAGATTCACTTGCTTCGAGTACAATTTCTTCTATGTTACATTCATTCCCTTTGATCCCAATCATCTCCTCGACCTCGTCGCGGAATTCCATGGAGAATTCTTCAAGATTAGGATCCTCTCGTAATTCCTCTTCTTCATCATCATCACCCGCACCGCGTCCCTGTTGGTTTTCCATCTCCTCCTGAAACTGGTCAATTAGCAGTTGGTAGGTCTTATCTGCAGAATGACCCAACAATTCCTCAGGTATTGTCCGGATGTCGGGTAAATCCCAGTCTCCCGGTGCCATCCAATCCCGTTGAATTTCTCGGAGATGTGAGAATACGACAATATCTGTAGCATAGCCCCAGATCTGAGGTATTTTTTCCTGTTGTCGTTTATGATGTCTGAAAATGATATGTATCAGGAGGTGAATCAATATCCCCTTAATTTTGCCCTTCCAATCTGAATTGTATTTGATGAGATCGAGGAGATAGGTAGTGTTAAAATAGAGATGATTTGTATCGGCTGCAAAGGTATTGATTCCTGTGTTAACCGGAGTGATCTTGAAATGACCGAGAATATACCCAAAAAATGGTTGATCAAGTATCAGAGAGCCCCGTGCAACCGATATTTTTTGCTTGATATAATTCGCATCTTCGGAGTTATCCTCATCGAATATGGATTGATGTTCAAATAATTCATCTAATCCACGCTCTCCATGAAGCATCAAGTAATGTATCTTGATATTTTGTAAAAAATGCTCTGTTCACTGAAACTCACTTCTCTTATGTTGGGATCCTAACGCTCTCATTAATCCAAACTATGCTTCCATTGCGAAATAGCCACTTAACGAATGGTTATAATGTAATAAACCAACATAGGATAGGAAATTGATGGTAGCTCGATTGAAAGAATTGGTAAAACTTGCCTTTAATGTCTCAAGATTTCGATTCTGGTTGTACTTAGGTGGTACCTACATGACCGGTTATCTGCTCGGTGCCACTCAACTTGAACAATTCACCAAACCTGCATTTCTTCTACAATTGTTCTATTTTATCATACCTGCCAATATCTTTCTCTATGGAATTAACGATCTGGCAGATCAGGATACAGATCAATTCAATGCCAAGAAGGATGACAAAGAGATGAGAATCTCAGAGCTACACCAGGAGCAAGATTTGAAACTGATCCTGGTACTAATGACAGTACTATCTATAGGCGTGCTCTTGCTCCAACCAGATCTTACTGCCATGGTCCTTTTTCTCAGCTTTTATTTCCTATGTTTTGCATACAGTTATCCACCATTTAGATTCAAGGCAAAACCCGTCATTGATTTTTCTTCTAATATCCTCTACGCTATGCCTGGTATTCTTGCATATTATCAAATCACTGCTGAACTTCCTCCCCTACCTATTTGGGTGGCACTCTACCTCTGGACAGGTGCAATGCATCTTTTCTCTGCAGTTCCAGATATTGAGGCAGATAGACAGGCAAATCTAGAGACTACTGCAGTAAAATTAGGTAAAAATCTGTCTCTATGGCTCTGTTTCATCTTCTGGTTCAGTTTTATTTTTATTGTCGTAGTTATCTACCAAGCTTTTACTCCATTTAGCTATATTGCGTTCTTATATCCCTTCATCCCGTTGATTATAATATTTTTACCGGATATTGATATAGATCGAGTTTACTGGTTTTATCCCTATATCAATAGCCTACTGGGTTTTCTGCTATCACTGCTGGCAGGTTGTGATCTTCTTCAGGAATTATTCCACTTCATTATCTGATTCAATTCTCAGCAGTAATAATATCTCGGACAATCGTTGATGAGATGATGACCATGGGCACCCCTATCCCCGGATGTGTATACTGACCGGTGTAATAGAGTCCATCTACCTTTTTCGACTCATGATGTGGTCGAAACATGACTGATTGAAAAAGTGTATGTGATAGCCCAAGTGCAGTTCCTTTGAACGCATTGTAATCCTCTGCAAAATTCCGTTGAGAGAAAATCCGTTTAACAACAATCTTATCGCGAATAGATTGACCGATGATCTCCTCGAAATGATCCATGATCTTGTCATAGTACATTTCTCGGGTAGCATCACTATCTTCCAGACCTGATGCGACCGGTACCAACAGGAATAGGTTCTCTTTACCTTCTGGTGCCATTAGAGGGTCAGTTTTAGAGGGATTACACACGTAATAAGAAGGATTCTCTGGCCATCCCGGTTGATCAAAGATCTGCTTGAAATGTCTCATCCAATCATTATCCAGCACCAATGTATGGTGTTTTAATTGAGGTAACTCAATATCAAGTCCAAGGTAGATCAGAAATGCTGATGGTGCCAGGGTCTTTTTCTTCCAATATTTTGCAGGATAAGTCTGATATTTCTCATCCAGGAGTTCTGTTTCTGCAAATTGATAATCTGCATTAACAATAATCCTATCCGCCTGATAAGTCGTATCTGTGGTCTGCACTGCAGTTGCTCTTCCAGATTCTACCTCAATCGATGTTACTTCCTGATTATAACGGAAGGTAACCCCATAGTCTTCGGCTAGTTGGACCATGGCATCAACTACAGCTCCTATTCCACCCATAGGATACCATACTCCCAGATTAAAATCAACATGGCTCATAAGGGAATAGATCGCTGGTGTATTGCTAGGATTGCCACCTAGAAAAACTACCGAGTACAATAGGATCTTCTTCAGTTTCTCACTGTCAAATATCTTGTCAATTTTTTTCTCCAAATTACCAAATACATTTAATTTCAAACCTTTAACAAGTAGACTTGGTTTCATAAACTCAAAAATCGATGTCAGATTCTCATACAGGATATTATTCATGGATACATTATACTGGTATTCTGCCAGATCTAGGTACTTCTCCATCTTATCAATACCTTTTTCCTCTAGCTGATCGAAGATTTTGAGATTATCTTCCAACAATGGTTTGATATCAATAATATCATCTTTTCCAAATATCATGCGGTAGGCTGGATCTAATCGTTTCAACTCAAAATAATCGGTTGGTTTTTTATCAAATTCTGCAAAAAATCGCTCAAATACATCGGGCATCAAATACCATGAAGGCCCCATATCAAATCGAAATCCATCCTCCTCCCAAACTCTGGCACGTCCGCCTGGAGTTGCATTTTTCTCGAGAACTGTGACATCATATCCCTCTTTTGCTAGTAGGGCTGCAGCAGAAATTCCCCCGAAACCTGCTCCCACAATTACTATCTTTCTACCTGAATTCATATTCAATTCTTCCATTACATACTTTATTAAAAATACATTTGCGGTCATTTCAGTGTGATTTAAACCAAATAATTCCTTCCCTTCCATTCTCGCGTATTATTACGATACTTTTGGGTTGTTGCTGATAGGAGGATTCCAATTATAACGAGTACCCCAATTGGGAAGAGTGTAAAATAATACCATGGAGACTGATTTAATCGGGTGTCGATGATAAATACTCCCAGGGTGAAGAGAAGATAGATCAGAAATACAAAATTCAGATTGGCAGAAAGATGGAAACTGAGTATAATGGGAAAGAGGATTAGTGGTAGAATTCTCCAAATAAATAACCCCAAAGATGCCAGAACAACCAGAAAAATACTATCTCCTACTGATTCTACTGCATTCCGCTGAAACCCGGCTACAATCTCAGCTAAAGAACGATACATTCTGACCTGGTAGATCTCATTGCCATTGTATGCTCTGAATGATCCAGTTTTTGCAATCTTATCGGCAAGATGGATATCCTCTGCAATTTTACCTGCTATCGCCCGATGACCATCAAAATCAAAATAGGTCTGCCTATCAACTAGGATGTACTGTCCAATAGCCAGAGTTCTACCAGTATATCGGTTCAGTCTTCCCCCAAAAATAATGAAAAGTAACGATTTAAAAAATGGCAAAATAGTGCGTTCCCAGAATGATCTTGTCTCGAATTTACCAATAATACTAAGTCCTGATAGGTTCTGATGAAGATACGTTTTCATCACTTTTCGGAGAGAATCTCGAGAGTGTATGGTATCTGCATCAGTAAATAGAATCACCGATCCGATGGCATGCTGTACTGCATTCCAGCAACCCCAGGATTTCCCCACCCATCCAGCAGGTAACTCTTCTTCTTGAAGAATCAGTGTGTCAATATTCATCTGATTTGCATCCTCTATCGTATTATTTGCAATTGATACTGAATTATCCTCACTCTGTCCATCTGAGATAATAATCTCATAATCCGGATAATCTAGTTCAAATAAACTTCGGAGACAATTCTCGATATTTCTCTCCTCATTTCGCATTGGTACAATAATTGATACAGTTGGATACTGCTCGAGTTTGCTCTGCTTCTCAGCTGGTAATTTTGGATTGATTAGCCATGAATATCCCAAGAGGATACCTAGTAGTACAATAGAAAGAATAATAATAAAATTAACTTGGAGATGCTCTAACTGTAAAACCGAGGTAATCCATGCAACTGAGTTTATCGTGGTATGAGCCAACCAGGTATCGGGATAGTGTTGAATGAATTGTTGCAAGAGAATGACAAATATTATACCAATTACCGGTGATCTTGGAATTTCAAACCCCTCAATTTCAACTTCTACTGAGTGGGGATTTTGCAATGCATATCGCATATCAAATGGTATTTCTTGCTCATCAATAATCCCTTCCTGATTTAACCACTGATGAATATGAGCGACGACTAGGATATCTAGATGATGGGAGAAATGGATTATCTCTCGATCGATCTCAATTTCAGTAATCTCAGGTACCAGATTTCTGGTCTCATCCATAGCCTTCTGTGGAAAGAGTAAATCATTAGGGAGCCGAACAACTGCTGCAGGTACCGATGATTGATCTGGTACTGGATCAGCAAGAAGGGGGACCAATGTCTGATTATAGATGGTCTGTATACTCACAATTCCCTCACGTTTGAATAAATCAATCACGTTGACCCGCTGATACATCCCATTCCAACCATACAACAGAAACAGAAATGGAGCTCCCATGGCAATGAAGATCAGTATTAGTGCAATTGCCCACCGGGGTAAGGAGAAGATAAAATTCCAGCTTTTGAGCGGGTAGAATCTAGGTCCTCCTCCGATTAGGGTATATCCTCTCAGATAATGCAACTCACGGTGGGTAATATATCGATAGACCAGATTAGCACCTAGGGAGTGTCCAATCAGGATATACTCCTGTTCTGCCTTCTCCCAAGCAGACACATGCAGGTCAATTCGTTCCAGATGATCGGTAAGAGTCTCACATCCCTTGTAGCGGAGGATGGTCACCTCATCAAATAATCTTCGGTATTCTGGAAAATCACGATCAGACGCACCAATTCCGGGAAGAAAGAGAGCTTTCATTATCAGTCACTCAAAAATTTGGTAATATATCCAAGAAATATCTCCTGATTCTCCTGGTGGCTGACAAAATCATGACCTTTATTGCTAATCTCATGGTACTCAAGTTGAGTAACCGGGGAGATTAATTTCCTAGTTTCACGGACTGGTACTACTGCATCATTCGATCCTTGAATGACACAGATAGGAATATCAAGTTGACCAATCTTCTTTTTTGAACTTCTTCCCACTTTATAGAGTTCATCAATGATCTCAAAGGGGATAGTGATATTTCGGATAAACTCTTGTACCTTGGGATCATCTAGGTCCACATCATCAAAAGTATCTTCTAATGATTTCCTTTCATCAGGATTATCGAAATCAATATTTTCATAGACTGCCATCTCTGGTGAAAATAATCGCCCAATTGGCCAGACAATAGGACCGAAGAATCGAATAAATAGATTATACTGGGCAAATATATTCCAAAACGGTGCAAATAGAAGGATCTTATCCGGACGAATATCAGGATGATCAGCTAAGACATTGATGGTAATCGAAGCTCCAAAAGAATAACCGATGATGATAAATGCATCTGATTTATGTTGTATCTCCAGTGCTTTGTTGTAGACAAAATCAAACCAACGTTCCTTGGTCATCTTCTCTAGCTGATCGATATTCTTACCAAAACCAGGTAAGAGAATCCCATGTGCAGTATAACCGATCTTATTCAGTACTGCTCCCAAGATTCGAATCTCATCAGGCGTTCCAGGAAAGCCATGAATAAGTAACGCATGTCGCTTCTCATCTCCCTCAAATACAAAAGGCTCATATTTTGAATCGGTAAATGCACTGAATTCAGCCATATGACCATATTTCCTATCTTCTTATTTAGAAATTCTTGTTGTGAACCTTTTGTCAAATTTAATCGGCAATACGAATTCTGCAAATTCAATTACCTTCGAGAACAAAAATTAAAGGAAACAATTCAGCAAATAGTATGTAGGGTTATCATGAGTGTAAATTCAGAACTGGATATTCCCCAGATTACCATTGCCAATGCCAAGAAATTGCTGAAATTAATTACAACTCAGATAACAAAGGCTGGGAAACAGGCAATTATGCTTTGGGGTTCACCTGGAATTGGGAAATCCGATCTTGTCAGAGAACTAGCGGAAGAAACTAACCGAGAATTTGTCGATATTCGTCTTAGTACCATTGATCCCGTTGATCTTCGGGGATTGCCGAAAATTGATTCAGAAGCGATGTTGACTCATTGGCTCCCTCCAGATTTTCTTCCCCAGCATAAAGGACAGCCTGGTATTCTCTTTCTTGATGAAATCAATGCCGCATCACCGATGATCCAAGCTAGTGCCTATCAATTAATCCTTGACCGAAAATTAGGTGATTATACTGTACCTGAGGATTGGATGGTAATTGCTGCAGGAAATCGTCTGTCAGATCGGTCTGTTGCCTATCGGTTGCCCACTGCATTGGCTAATCGGTTCACCCATTTTGAGATAATAGTCTCTCCTGAGGAATGGTTCAACTGGGCTTGGCAGCATGATATCGATCCGTTTGTCATTAGCTTTCTCCGGCATCATCCCTCCTTGCTGATCAAATTTGAACCTGATACCAATCGCATCGCGTTTCCCACGCCACGATCTTGGGCTTTTGCCTCTAGCTTTCGTGAAGCCAGGGATGTCGATCTCAATCTCTATTACAAGGGGATCCAGGGCAGTGTCGGGAGTAGTGCTGCTCAGCAATTTTTGGCATTTCTCAAACACCGAGATCGTTTAGCCGATCCTGATGATGTCCTTGAAGGTCGAGACTATGACCCTCCCTCAAGTCCTGATGCGCAGTATGTCATGATGGGTGCATTGATTAACTCACTATTACAAAATCCGAGTGAAGACAGAATCAGTCATTTCTTTGACTATGCGGATCAATTTACTGGTACTGCAACAACCGATTATTCGGTCGTGCTGGTCAAAGAATTGATTACTGCATTTAATTCAGCCAATCGCAAGGTGGATGATAAGAAGATTGGATCTCTTCTATCAGACCATCCCAAATTCAAAGAATGGGTTTCCAATAATATGGAGATTCTCAAATAGATAGCAATTGTCAGTTGCTTTATCAAAAACGACAAGAAGACCCCGTCCTTCAGGGAGGGTAGTTCACTTGTACTGATTTTGATATTTCTCAATTTTCTGCTGTATGACATCCATATATTGGGTCGAGATCTCAAATGGTTCTGCCTCGCTAGTAAGATGAATGATCTTTGGATCTCGAGATGAGGGTGAAGTGTTGACCCAGCCATCCTTGAATACAATTTTAACTCCTGATAACGTATCCAACGCATATTTGTACCCCAATTCCTCAGGATAATCCGTCTCATACTCAAGAAACGTAAAAAGTTTATTATCAGTATTCTCCGGAACAACGATCTCCCGGTGATTATTTGGTAATTGGGGTAACGTATCAAGATATCTGCTAAGTGGTCGATCGATCTCTGCGAGTAGTTCCAGAATTTTTAGACTGGTATAGATCCCATCGGAGTCTACGGTAAATGAAGGAGCCCAGAACGAACCTGAATCCGATGCTCCAAACATTCCCTGATTCTCTCTGATTGCCTGTGCTATTGCTCCTGGTTGATCTCGTACTCTGATCAATTTCAGATTACCACTGCCATAGCTCGCAATAATATTCTCCATATTCTTACTAAGACTCTCAGAGATCACAATCGTTCCTTTCGAACGTTGGACGATTCTAGCAGCTAATCCTGCGGCAATTCGATCTGAGGTTCGTAGCGTTCCATTCTCATCACAGAATACGACTCTGCCTCCTTCTACATCAAGGGCTATTCCCAGATCTGCAGAATTTGCCCGGACTGTTTGTGCTAGAGATACCAGCGAACTAGAATTGGGTAGATTCTTGGGAATTACTTTGGGATTGAATGAATTGATAGCAATTACCTCACAGCCCATATCCGTCAGCATACTGGGAAGTACATTACTTACCGGACCAAGTGCACAATCGATAACTATCTTGAAATTTTCCTTGGCAATCGCCTCACGGTCGATGACATTTCTCATCCCGGCAACATAGACATCAATTGCCCCAGTTGCATCAGATATATTCATCATCTCAGCTGGTGGTACCCGTCTGATCTGTCCACTTTGAAAAATTTCCCGGATCTCATTTAGCCGGTCTGAGGTCAATTCTGCTCCAGTCTCATCAAAGATCCTGATCCCGGTTTTATCGCCCTCATAATGACCTGAGGTAAACATGATACCAGCATCTGCTCCAAATCTACGGATATAGAATTGTAGGAGTGGTGTGGGTGCACCATGAAAATCTAGTGCGGTGACTCCGGTGCTCATCAAACCTGCAGTAAATGCTCGTTTCATCATCCGGGAGTCTGTTCGGAAATCTCGAGCAATGGCAATTGTTGCCTTGTTTTTCAACCAGGTGCCAACTGCGGCACCAAGCGAAGCAGAGAATTCTGGGAGTATCTGTTCAAAGGTTCCCACAATTCGATTATCTTGTAAAATTTCGTCTAATTTTGTTTTTTCCATCATTATTCCTCCTATTTCCACCTGTATTGATGATCTACTTCATCGATGGTGATATTCGATGGATATACCATCTTGAAGAGTCGTTCATCAGTATTAACCGTGACATTTTTGGAGAGGATTGTATATTCCAACCTGGAATTTGCCCCCAACTTCGATCCTTTCATGATAACTGATTGAGTGATTTGACTACCATCACCGATCTCTACATTTTCATCAATGGTCACAAATGGCCCGATGGTGGTGTTCTTACCGATTTTGCAATTATCTCCGATCAGTACGGGTGGTACTAGATTGGCATTCTCACCGAATTCTACTCCTTCTCCGATGAATTCATTCTCCCTATGTTCCCGTTCCAGAGGGAGATATGGATAAGCCCATTTTTTCAGAACATCATTATTGGCCCAGATATATTTCTTATGTGTTCCAGCATCCACCCAATAGGGATCGCTCAGATACCCTCGTACATCATAATTCTGATCTAGCAGGTAAGGAAAGACATGACTTCCCCAATCCATCAGATCACCATGATTTTCCAACATATCTGCAATACGTTTATCGAGTACGTAGATCCCAATATTTGCAAGATTATGTTGTAATGATCGGGTAGCACCTTTGCCAGAGAACGTCATAGTCGTCATCAAGAGTTCAGGTGGACTGGGTTTCTCCAGAAAGAGATGGATGCGATTATCATTATCAATCATTGTCAAGCCAAATTGACCGGGGAGTTCTACGGGTTTCAGGCATATAGTCGCAAAAGGATTGGGATCATGACTTTCGTGAAATTCAATTGCCTTTCGGAGATTGAGATTGGTCACGATATCTGCCATGGTTACTACAAAATTACGGTCAATCAATCCTTCCTGTGCTAGTTTACGCACTGCATCAGCAGTATCCTTACTATCAATTTCAGGAACAATTACCTCGGTATCTCCAAAATAACCCTGTGCAGTTTTCTTCTCCACCCAATCGACTATCAATTCACCTTTGTATTTGACTGCAAGTACAATTTTCTTTATCCCTGCATCTCGTAATAATTGAATTGCATAATCTACCATAGGACGATTACAGATTGGTACCATCGGTTTTGGCCGTTCCTTGGTCAGTGGAAAGAGTCTAGAACCGATACCACCTGCAAGAACGACTGCCATCCAATCCTCACTCATTAAGTATCTCCATGTAGCGATTCAGAAAGAGTATTCAAAAAGCTTTGTTGATGGGAATAGATATGGTTTGTTAATAACCTGAGGTGAGACGTCATCATCCAAGAACTATCCAGGAAGATCATCCCCACCTGAAACAAGCATGACTGACTGTCATATTGTCTTTCTTGGTATTGAATAATTTCTTGGTGACTTCATCTTAGGGATCTGTTGGAGACTGAATGATTAATGGAATGATTGAATTCATTGGATTTGGTATTCCATAAGATCTCTATCAGGTAATAGCAGGGCTCAGGTCATAGATTTGACGTTTCTAATCCTTGAATTGACCAACCGCACATGTATTAAACTAAGTCACAAATGAATGGATATGGGTTATCCACTCAACTTGGCAAAACATTTTCTGGGAGTTGGAGGTGTGATTATTCGAGAAGGACAGGTCCTACTCGTGAAATTGAAATATGGTGGAGCAAGGAATTACTGGCTGATCCCAGGTGGACTGGTTGAACCAGGTGAGACCTTAGAAGAAGGATTGATCCGAGAAATCAAAGAGGAAACTAATCTGGAGGTACAACCAACGGGTATTTTGGGTATCAGATCAATGGTGCGAAAAGATGATGGGCTTACTGATGTGTACACGGTATTTTCTGCAGAAGTGACTGGTAATCTAGAAAATCTGAAAAAACAAGAAAGTGAGATATCTGAATTAGCTTGGATCGATTTGGCTGCATTAGATGATCGTGATGATGTCTTGGGCTATACTAGAACAATTGTGAATGTAGCTATAAAATCCCCTCCCATGGAACGAGATCATCAATTTGATCAACAAGCACGAGAACGTATCGGATTGACGTCCTATGAGCAATTCTGGGTGAACCATACCACTTGATCAAAAATATATCCTGATTGATGATTAAGTCGTTAAGATCTCATTGATATTGCAGATCTATAATCCACAAAGATATTTCACATTTTTAGGAAAATTCGGGGACGATAAAAGAAATGAGGTGCAACTATTTATTAGGAAAGTTTGTGTTACCTATGGTTGGTTACGTCAGTGAGCTCCCTATCAATCCCTGTTGAATATCAGTATATCTACAATGAGGTCCCAATAGATCAGCAACAGAGTTTTGAACACAGTCTCAAAACAGTAGGCGCAGAAGAAGAACACGAATACATCAGGTTGGCAATGGCAATTGAAAATACCATTCAGGTCTATTCCGAACCTAGTCCATACTGGTACCTTCTTTACGCCCGTATCAGTTTCGTTTCAACGAGATATAGCGAACTTGAAGTGTTTTACAATAATCTATCAGAGAAGTTCAAACCTGCGGTTGCACCGTTTCTTGGGAGAGTCAAAGCTTTTCAAAACGCATATGAAGAGGCAATTGAATTATCAAAACTCGCATTAGAAGGTGTCAATCGTGAAGAACCAACCCTTCGAGATGTGGTAGTTCTCTTCGAAAGTAATTTCACCCTCGGTTTATCCTATGCTTATACTCGACAATTCGAGGAAGCTGAGTCAATCATTGAAGAATTGGAAGAGGATTCTACCAAATTCAAGTATAAAAAATTATTCGGAGAGGATATGAATATGGATTACGTTTTCATAGAAAATATCATCAAAGGATACACCTCTTTCTTTGCAGGTAAACCCAAAGAGATGGCAGATGTGATGACTTCCATGCGTGAGTGGACCACCAATCTCAAGGATCCATGGCTGCAGGGATTTTATTTCAATATCTATGGTATCTCTCGGATGATGTTCAATGAACTCGCAGAAGGGGAGAGAGCCATGCGTGTCGCATTCAAGAAATTTGAACAGGTTCATGATCTTCGTGGATATTCTACCGTTGGAGCCAATCTTGGAGTTTCTCTGATCAATAAAGGTAAACGTCAGGAGGGAAGAGAATACCTGGAGGCTGTCATTGAGCCGATGATCTCAATGAAGAATTATTGGATTGCTGTGGGTAATATGCTCGAGGTTGCAAAGACATTACTTGATGAGCGGAAGACCGAAGAGGCACGGAATATGCTCTTACGTGCTGAAGAAATCACTGATGATCAGTCTATAGAGGATCCCAATATTTACTCGATGTTCTGTTTCTTCTACTCAAAAACAGGTGATCTAAATAAATCAACAGATTTCCTGAATAGATTACAACGAATTAAAGCTACTGAGGAGGCTGATCAATATACCGATCTCTACTATTATCAGGCTGCAGCGATTAATGCCATGGCGAAGGGAGATCTTCATACTGCCAATATTCATATTATTGAGGGAATTGAGATTGCAGATAAAGCAGATTATTTTCAATATGCCGTTGAATTGTCAATGATTCATCTTGATATCATTCTCAAACGGTATCTCGTCGAGCAAAAATCCCTCTATATTCTCAAAGCAATTGAGTTAATCAAAGATCTGACCCCACTCATAGAGATGGTGGAGAACCCGTTCTACGAGACCTTATTCTATATTATGTCTTGTTATCTATATCTGGGCGTTGAGAATTATAGTGATGCACAGGAGAATTTTGAGATTGCAGAACTGTTAGCTCTAGAAAATCAGGATACTGCCCAGTATCGTGAACTAGATCTGTACGAACAGCGGAGAAGTTTCATCACCCGAGCAAAACCCCTCAATGATATGCAGAATGTGCTCTTTGATGAATTTGTGAATAACTGGTTGTCTGATGATTATCTCCCTATTTTCTATACGATGGAAGCATTGCGATTACTTCAGAACTTGCAATTCGAGAAAACCAATCTTGAACAGAAGCAAGAAGATGCTGGTATGCCTAAACTTCTCTTCATCGTCGGTATGGGTGGTATTACCGTATATACTCACCGATTTGATGAGGATGAATCCATTGATGAGGTACTTGTTGGTGGATTCCTTAGTGCACTAACCACCTTCTCACAGGAATTATTCGGTGGGGGAATGCTGACCAGAATCGATCAGGAAAATCATGTTGTTCTGATGGAGATGATCTCAGATTCCAATATTTTGGTTATGATTGTTGATAAGGAGACCTATACCCTGCGTAAACGGTTCAAACGATTTTCCAGTGAACTTTCCAAGATGAAGGTGGTGGAATATCTCAATAATGATCAGATCCTATCCGAATACGATCCCCAATATCAGATCCTTGAAGGTATTGTCGAGATTGTTTTCTATGAGGAAGATGAAGAACCATCAGAAGCAGAGATGTCTATTAAAGAACCAACCAATTCAGAAAAGATCGAAACGGTTGAAGAAGCTGTTGAGGAGGAATTAGATGTCGATCCGGTAATTATTGATGATTCAACCGAGGAGGCAACTTCAGAAGATCAGGTTGATTCATCATCGACTCCGACTCCTGATATTAAGACAACAGAACGAGAGGAGGAGATGGGAGTTGAGAAGGAGAATCAACCAGATCCTTCCGATGAGGGACTCGAAGAAGATGAAACCGAAGATCTGAACCAATCTACTTCAGATGAGGTTAATGAAGAAGAATCTGAGGACTACGTCCCCTCATTTATGCGATACAACGAACAAGATTCTTAATCATCACAAATACTAGGAAAGATAACCTCAATATTTCAGCTGTAATAATTTCCCACGGGGACGGATAATTTGATCGAGGGTCCCAGCTGGCAAAAGTGATCGGACTTCGTCTGATGATGCCACCGCAAGAGGAAGTAAATTTGGAAGTACTCCATAATTTCGATCGGGATGATAGCCTTCCTTCATAATTACGTTACTCTGTTCAATAATCCATGCAATCTGGTTAATTAATCTTTTTCCAGATCGACCTATTTGAGCTGCTAATTTTGCAGGTGATGGTATGATATCATCGTTATCTAGCCGATAGTCGATCTGCCTGCGAATTTCTACAGACGCTATGGTGGTAAGATCATCAATGTCATTAGCTGACATCAGGTTCAATGCATTCTTGATTGTACGAAACATCACTGCGGATATCTGATGATAATCCAGAAAAACAGATACTGTTTTCCTTTCATCTTGGAGTTGCCAAAGTATCGGTCGAAATCCGAAGCGATAACAATGATACTGAAAAAGACCATACTCAATCCAATTCATCCATGATTGTCCGAGAATGCTTGATATTTCTTCGCTAAGTTCATAACTACTTTCAACATCGCCAGCAATTGTCTCAAGATACAATTGGACCTGGTCAATTACTCCATCTTGTTTTATTCTGTTGAATTGAAAGCCATCAGGTGCTGATTGTACTATTTCCATCACTTTGATCATGAGCCAATCTTTGACTAATTTTGATGGATCAAATACAGGATCTCTATCCTCTATATGTGCCGTCCAATACTGATTTAGTCCAACCTGCGTAGTTTGAGATAATTTTGCCAGAATTTGGGAATCAATTTGTTGATCTAGTTTGGCCAATCGAGCAATCAACATGTCAAAGATCAACTCTGCCTGGAGGAGGATTGTAGAAATTCGATTATCAGGTAGCTCCATGAGTGATTCAAGATGGTTGATTGAGCTAAGCTTGATTTTGGGATAGCTGTCCACAAATGGATGGCATTCCTGATAGATCGGCTGATCATTAGGACTGATCAATTTTTGAATCAAGGTAATTCGGAAGAGTGGAGAGACGGGATTGAAACTATCCCAATACTTTCTCAATAGAATCGCCTCGACTGCCAGCTTATCCAACTGTTCATTCTGGAGCAGATCTATTGGAATTGGAAATCGTGCGATATTTCCAACCTGCCATTTTCTGTCCTGTGATTGTAATCGTCCAAAAAATGTTCCTAGTTTAGAATTTAGATATGCTAATAACGCATATCTTGAGAATTCTTCGCTCTCCACTCGGATTGACATAGAAGCAACATCTGTCATCATCCCTCGTGGAGACAGGCAGAATCTCGCTCTTGGTTTACTGATCAATGACCAATGCAGATCTGCCTTACCCTGTAGCGACATATTTCTCAATTCACCATCTTTGTTAATCCGTTCAGCGGTAGGCTCATCCCATCTGAGCACATAAGGATTCATATTGTAATACCTGATATATCCTCCACCCTTAGAATACGGAATATAGTGTGGTTGCTGATCTGCCAAATCAGTTGGAGTCGCATCAGATGATATCAATCTGATCAGGTTGGTTGGTATTTCAAACCAAAACCTCAGATATTTCTGATTATTCCCAGTGGCAATTCCCTGATACACCCGTGCCAGTTGTGATCCGAGTGAGTGTAATTTTTCCTTTGTCGATAACTGTGTCCGATCCAATCGTGGTCTGCTCTGAAACCAGGAATACAATTCAGCTAGATTAGTCTGTAAGGTGAGATCAATCCTTGATCTGGGAAGAATCATAAAATGTGATTGTTGGATGGTTTTCCAGATGGTATCTGCAATATTCCTTGTTCGAAGGGTATTGATTGCCTCTGTCAACAGGGATTGATAATACGATTCAGGGTATTCTGAACTTGCATCCTGCTGCATTGGAAGATACAATCCAGTTGCATTATCATCTGGAGTTCTTGCTTCAAGAATTGTCAACAAGGGGATAGTTCGAGCATCAGGTAAGGCAGCTAGGCCAAGCGGTATGAGATGACGAATCATCACCTGCTCAAGTAGTATTTGTTGGCGGAATTTACTGAATTTAGATAATGCAAGCAAACCGGTATTGGTAACCATAGCTATCAGCCCTCCTTCATGGAGTTGATTGATTGCCTGATTGATGAACAGTGATATCAAATCCTTGTATGCATCGGGGTATACCTGTTTCAATCGTGTCTGCTCGGATCTGAGGGGTGTTCCAAATGGTGGATTGGTGATGATAATATCATATGTGTCAGGACTGATTTGATCATGATTTCCAATCGCTAACCAACCATAGGGATATTTTCCTGTACAATTGATATTATCGTATTTATCGATGATCGAAGAGAATTGAGTATTCGCCTGACTTACTGTCAGATCTGATGTGTTCACTAGCAACTTGATCGCTAGGAAGTAGATTGCTATTATGGTCAATTCTATTGCCTGATCATTGATATCCTGACCAAATAGATTATTTGATAATATTGCAGACAATATATCAATCATATTCCAATCAGAATGTCGTTCCTGATACATCTCTGTTAACTTACGTAGAAGTAAGAGCAGAAAATTCCCTCCACCACATGCTGGATCGATAATTCGTAACTGATCAAGAGGTCGATCTTTAATCCGTACTGAGGTCTGATACTTGGTTGGAATTGTATATTGATTCTGCCGGAATAACCCTGATTCAGGGTACCGATCAATCCAGTACCTACCCAGAGAGTTGTCAATCAGAAAGGCACACATCCATTGAGGGGTATAGATTGAATTGGCAATTATATGTTGGTTCAGGTTTTTTTGACTGGAAGAACGAGTCGTTCTCCGCCATGCCTGAAAATAATGATAAAACCAACTCAAAGCATCATCGCAGTGGAGTACTGTATCTGCTAATTCATTCATTATCCTGATAATCTGCGTAATCACTTGAGTTGATAGTTTTGGGATCAGTACTTGCTCGGTAGGTTGTTCAAGGATTGGTTGAATAATTGTTGTATAGGTATGCTCAACCATAGCTCTCCATTTCTCAGGTTGGTCTGGATCAGCGATTGGATTATTGGTGATGGTATTCCAGGTGGAGACCACAACTACTCGATGTAGAAACGCATAGGTCTGTGAATAGACGTTTTCATTACTACTAGTGATATTACTCGACAGCAAATCAGGTTCTGTCTGATCACTGGATAATTCATCAACTACCACCGAGATGAGTGTATTGACCTGTTTCTGATAATCTCTACTCTGCGCTGAACAGGTCATCTCAGTTGATCGTTATCATTCCAAGATTTGACTCCTCTGATAGCACAGCGAACCGATTAGCAATCAACCTAGTTCTCAATAAGCTCGATATCAATGATCTGCTCCCGTGCTCGGGTGATCGCAACATAATTGATCTGCTGTCCAATATTGACTGGTGGATGAATAAAAATAACGATATCTGCTTCCAAACCTTTACTCCGGTAGACCGAGTAGATTGGAATATTCTTGGCAGATGGCATAATGGGTGCAGATTTTGATACACAATCCCAAATTCTGACATCCTGCAATCCATATTTTCTTACCCCAAACAGTCGTCGAGGGGCTTTGATCTTGTCATGAATGATCATACCACTGAAGTCTTCGGGTTTGTCATTAATCAGGGTGGCCAGATAAGGAAATAGGGCATCATAACTCAGGGTTTTTGTGATGACCTTACCACCTTTTCTGGGTAATTCTCTGATTGCCAAGAATTGTTGTACTTCCTCATCTCCCTCCTTGTCTTCAAGATCACGAAGCTTTGATATGGCATATTCTCCTACCTTACTCCGATTCCGATAATTCTTTCTCAAATAGATCGTCCGACCCGGGGCACGGATCCCCACATCCGACCAGTGAAAGGAATTCTTATCCCGATGATGTATTGCCTGCATCGAGTCAAGACAGACTAAAAACAAGTCGAGGTCATCACCTGAATGAGCCATCTTGAGATGTTTCAACCAATCTTTCTGAAAATCCTGTCCCTCATCAATCAGGATATGATCGTAATGTGGCAGAGTTTTGCCCTGACTCAACCCCTCATCTATTCGATCAGCTAATGATGCAAAATAATCATTTTTGTAGGCATTACTCGCGGATTCGAGAACGGACAGGTACCGCTTTTGTTTGACCGGGTCCCATCTCTGCAAGATCGATCGATACCAACCATGAAGGGTGAATACCTGAGCTCCAGTTTTTCGTAATTGATTCTCAAGATATTGTCGTAATGGCGCATTATAACAGACCACCAAGACTTTTGATTGTGGTTGTAATTTTTTGATCTGTTTGACCCGATTGATAATGATCATTGTCTTTCCCGATCCTGCAACTCCATACAGAATTCTATCACCTGTCCGGGTATAGTCATGAGACATATTGAGTTGCTGTCGGTCAAATATCTTCAGTGGCAAATCATCCGTACAATCCGCATTCTGCTCAACACTTAGATGCGGTATCAGCTGATTCATGGCACAGATCATCTGATTTACTCCCGTTGGTCCTTCGGCTAGATTGACTGATTTGGCTGAATTATGCAATAGATTCTTGTATTTCTTGATATGGACCTCATCAGCAAACCAGGTATAGAGATTATAATCCGGTGCGAGTGCACGAGCACGGACTTCCATCGCCAATTCTTCGAATTCCTCCTCCTCGATAAATGGGAAGGCGACTATTCCGAAGATTGGTATATACCGACCGATCCGTTCCTGAAGAATGGTGACATACTCCCTGCACTGATCAAAGGCATTGCTACTCGTCCAAGGTTTGGTCTTGTCACTGTTGAAATCCCGGTAATCCTTGACTTCAATGACACAGACGAATTCTGGAGTGAAGACTAGAAAATCAACACGTTTGTCCTCACCACGGATATTCAACTGTGCCCATACGGTTTGGATTCGCCGTTCTTCCAAGCGGCCAATGTCCTGAAGATAGGGATTTCGTATCAATCTCCGTCCAAGATCTATTTCCCCCTGCGTCCATCCCACATTGGTAAGAAGCTCCTCATTCTGATCTACGGTAAAATTGAGGATAGGATCCATCCAGGTAGCACTACATTAGAACGATTGAAAAGAATTCGTAAGTCTTTGTATCCTATTGGTATTCGATTTTATTCATACTAGCTAATTATGATAATGCCGGGTGATATGGTGGATTGAACCAAGAACAATTTGCAGTATATTCTTACGAGATCAAACCTGTATGATTGAGGGAAATTATGCGAATGTCGGGTAATTTATAATCTTTAACCGTATATTTTGGATAGCATGACGAGTTATATCTTCTGCCTCAACTGTGATGCAAAGATTCCCAAATATGATGCGTATGTAGACCGAATCGGGCAATTTCCCAAGTTAAATGTTAAGGCAATGGAACAGGGTAGATCAGACGTTGAAATTTGTTATGAATGCTTTGAGGAACTAACAGAGGGAACATCGAAAAACCACCGTTCGGGTCTATTTGGTTACTCTTCTTAGCAGTCTTCTGTTGATATACTCATTTTCCTTAAGATCCGTGCAGGTACGTCAAGCTGATTACCGTCTGATTATCAGATTAAAGTAATAATAAGATACGATAATTCCAAGATGATGCGAGGAAAAATACTCCATCCCATAAAAAATGATGTCCCAGGAGGTAATCTGGATAAAAATTGCCTACTCTGTAGTGCAGAAGAGTAATGCTGGCCTATCTCTAGGCAATTCGTTTGTCAGGATCGGATTGTTCTACCATGTAGTAGAAGTTCCTTCCGAAGAAGATGACAACACTCAGCAACATCAGCCAGTATCCTAGTACTGCGATGTTATTCTGCTCAAGAATATTGACACCGAGGTGCACAGCACCAAATCCCATTGCCATCAGTAAGATAGCAATCAGGTAGTATGTCCAGTCTCTTGAGTTCTTCTTATTCATCTTTCTTCCTCCTTCATATAATAATACGCATCGGTTGGTATTTAAATATAGCTCCATATTCTATATATTCTCTATATATTCAGCCTGTACCGTCTGTATCACTCTTTTCCTTCCAGCTTATCCTATAGGTTCTGATTCATGATCCCGTACATGTTTCAGAGACTGTCGATTATCGCATACGGTAAGATCGCGTTATCTGAGAAAGATCACACTTTTCCCAAGAATTATTAATTTTCTATTGATTCTCTAGGTTGTGATAGAACTATGATAGATATTTATCCAACCGACATAATTGAGCAATCCTATAACTACGTAGAAGCCAGTAATTCTGTTCAGACAGGATTTGAAGAGGTAGGTGAGGCTATCGAGGAAGACAAAGCCTCTCTGGTTCTCATTGCCTACGATAGCCAACCACCTGAGAAGACCCTACACCTTCCCTGGATTGTTTCCAAAAATAATGTACCCTACGTGATTGTAGAGAGTGGTAGCCGTCTGGCGGAATTTGATCATGATCGCTCTCAAATTGCAGCCACTTCGATTGAAACCAACCCCGATGGAGTGGAATTTACCGAATTTATCAAAAATGTCAGATCTCTCAATCAGGAAGATGATATCAGAAAACCCGATGATTTTGATTATGACGCTGCCTAGTTCCTTGACTACCGATGTGATAATTTAGTAAGGAACCATTAGGTTCGAGGATCAAGTCGTCGCATCGGAATAAGTAAATTAGATACCATAATCACCTCATGGATCTCACCCTCGTCGAGGTCGGCATTTTCTGTATTAATCTCCTCTATGATTTTGAAAAAATCCTTCATCGCTGTAAAAATTTGGTCTAGCTGCTGTTCATCTCTTACCTTGGTAAATGATAATTGTCCCGTAAGAATTGATTTGTGCTGATCTGGTCCCTTTTGATTGTACAGATCAGCCAGTTCGACTGCTTTATCCTCCATATACTCGGCTGCATAATTACCAAAGGTCTGGGAGAGCATCGCAATCATGCGAAGTCCTTTTGCCATCTTTCTGTATGCCTGATCATCACGATTTGATTGATTATACGTCTGCTCCATCCGATCCTCTGCCTGTTGCAGATCATCTCTCCCGGAGTCCTGGAGCCGATAGTACTTCCCACGTTTACCCGCCTTGCTTGGATCAAGTTCTATCAGCTCACGTTCCAGTAATTCCTTGAGGTGAGCATGTGTTGATGGTTCTGATATGCCCAGAACAGTAGCAATCTGCCGGAGATTCATGGAATCATAGATCTGCAGCAGAAGAATAATCGACATCCGATTCTGATTCTCCATCAATTCGAACAGATCTATTTCCTGTCTACCTGTATCTGCAGGTGATGTATCAGTGGTCACAGGTAATGATCAACTCATTCAGATTTAAAAATATTTATATAATCTAAAGTATAAGTAATAATAATAACTTAGGAAAACTAAATTAGTTTCCCTAAACTTAGGTGATTGGATGAAATCAGAACTAACAAAAATCAATACCCAAGAGACAGATCTCTCAAAATCAGAAGATCAAGCCACAACTGATCTATCCGGTAAAACCCTACAAGATCAAGCTGACAATCAGCTCAAACAGGAGGATGTTTTCTCCACTGATATCAACCTCCGGTATGTCCTCTTCTGGGGTGTCATACTGGGACTGATGATGAACTGGATGGGAATGTATCTGAAGATCAGTATGGGATTTGTCAGTGTGGGTATCGGACCCATGGCCGTTCTGCTTATCTCTCGGCAGATCCTCAGACGACGTAATGCTGCCACGAGAAAGAATCTGACAATGATCATCATCGCCTATGGTGCAACCCAAGCAGCTGAGGCAGCAGTTGGTCTGCTCTTCCTGCTGTGGTTGGCGACACACGCCTCCTTCTTCGGGATGACTTTCAATCCACCATGGTGGCTTCTTCCACCTGATACCATTCTCAACAGCCGGTCAATCTTCAGTGCGACCTGGATTGTCCCACTTCTGGTTCATTATTTTCTGATGCTGATCCCCGGATTTCTGGGAATCATCCTGGGTTGGTATATCAAGGACAGTTTCATCGAGGATGAGGACAGTTTTCCCTTTCCCTCAGTTATCTCACAGAATGCCTCCGTTGCAGTTCTCACCGATGAGGCGGAGACCAAAGGTCCGATATTCTGGAGAATTGCCCGATGGAGTTTTCTGATCTCCTTGCTCACGGTATTCATACCTGGTCTGTATGTTATCGACTTCTCCAGTTTCTCGGCTGGCTACATAATTGGGATTATGCTGGGTCCAGTTGGCTTGGCTCTGTTCGCCGCGGGTATCCTGATTGGAAAGCCCAAGATCTCGATCAGCCCCATGATCGTATCGATTATGGCATATACAATCTTCTCACAGTTTTTTGCTACAAATGTTTCGGGTACTGATTTCTTTGATTTCTTCAATCTCCTCCTGCAGGATTACTACTTCGTCCCTGCAATTTCGCTGATGATTGGTGGCCTAATCCTGGGTCCGATCTTCTGGTCAATCATCAGCTCGATAGGTGGTAAGCAACAATCCCAAGAACCTGATGATGAAACGGAAGTCACAGAACATGCTGATCACTCGGCTGATACTACCGATGATGCAATCTCACCGAAAACCACGATCCTGTCGGTCCTGCGAAAAAATTCACAAGTCTTCATCTTCTTCGGTATTGTCTACTTCCTGCTGGTATTCTACGTGACCACCTTGCAGGTGATCCCAGCAGCCCCACTGTGGGTAATTGCCATCCTGATCTTCTGGAATATCGTCATCGGTGGTCTAGTCAATGGCTATCTGGTGACGATGGGCGTTGCCAAATCAAGCAGTGCCTTGAGTCCTCCCTTTATCTTCGATGTGATCCCCATCTTTCTTGCTGGTGGTGCGGGTTTCACCAGTTTTGTTGCAATGCCATCTGCAGAGACTGATGGTACTGCTGGTGTAGTCTCCAGTCAGAAATTAGCCATGCTTAATGATATCTCTCCAAAACGCTCCATGCTGGCGTATATCACCGGTTATCTTGCCACCTCAATTACCACACCGATGTTTGCACTGTTGATGTGGCGTTCCTTCGGAATTGGTACTGCCAAATTTCCAGCACCGGCATTTCCAGTTCAGGGTGCAATCCTTGCCAGTTTTGCCTCACGAGATATCAGCAGTTTCATCGATATTCAACTACTGATTATCTGTCTGGTGGCAGCAATTCTGCTATCGAAACTGGGTAATGATCTGCTGTTTGGCCTGGTCATCGGGCTGTTATTTCCGCCACATATGGCAATTCCCATGGCTCTCGGTGGTCTCTTTCGGATCTTTCTTGATCGCAGACAGGGTATCGATCAAAGTAAGGAAACCGCATCAACCGTGGGACCGGCCATCTCGGTTGGTGCCTCCTTTGTCATTCCCATCCTGATCATCGTCTCACTGCTCTAGTATCCAATGAGATTAGTCCTGACTCAATTCCAGCAACCAACATCCTCCTTCTACCCATTATTTCCATCGTTCAGCAGGTCATATTGAATCTCGATCAGGACTCGTCATCACAATCTCAAGATGGATTTGAGCTGACCTCAACCATGATTTGAGCTGAATTTTGATATTTATCCCCATCGTATGATATGTTATGGTGATTACAAAATGACCAGACATCCAATGCCAATGGGTGATCATTCTGTCCAAGATGGATATACTATGATGCACCCTGAAATGAGTTCTCGAACAATGACCAATGGTATCTTCAATTATCATGTCATCATCGCAGGCATCATAGTGTTTGCGCTGTTCCTCCTTGCCTTTGTCATCTCCAATGATGCTACCCGTCGGGGGAGATCAGGTATCTTCTGGGGATTTGCCACACTTGTCGCACCGTTCCTCAGTATCCCCATCTACCTGGTACTGATCATGAGTGGATCAAAGCCTACACATTCACCGATCATTGAGCCTGAGACTGCCCGAACATATGAACCTCGTGTCACGCAATATCAGGTAGAAAGACCTATCAGGCAAAAATCAATAGAACCACCAATGACAATTCCTGAACAGAGTAATCCAATAACCAAGACCTCCGTCCAGTTCTGTACCACCTGTGGTCTGAAAAATTCACTTGAAGCAACCTACTGCAATGGTTGTGGTAACAAGGTTGTCTCCTGAAATCCAAAATATCAGCTGACATGACGTCTAACCTGACTTCCTTTTTTCACTCAATTTCAATACGGAAATAATCCCATCCGTTGTTGGTATATACTCTCCTGATTAATCGACTCTACGTTCTAATCCGTTTAGCCTACAGAATTGTCCATTCTTCATTATTCTTGAGTATTTCGGGATTCATATAACAACGCAATCAGTGTGGCAATAGCTCCAACCAATTCCCAGCCACCAACCAAGATAAACCCAGCAGGCGCAATACCTCGTACGACAAGTATGGTAAATACTGTAAATGTCAGTCCTCTGAATGGTACCGTCCACCAGTAAAAGGGTTTGAAATCAACCAGAGAGGCGAGGATATAGTAAACTCCCATATTGAGTGATGCCATTGAGGAAGCACTGAGAAAAACGATGGTATAATCCGCAGCTACGCGTTGAGTTGAGGAGATTACCGCAAAATTCAAGATATTCAGCAGTACTTTCGGTTGGATCAGTCCAATAATTCCCAAGGCAAGTGCAATGATCCCAAATATCAACATGGTCCAACTGGAAGGGTCTCTGATCTTTAATTCATAGTTCATGCTGGTTAACCATCCAGTACTAGTTG
>Ga0102944_1000403_pt1 | contig 34093 bp, 39 predicted proteins | sample SalPonD_shore_MG_FD_78172 | JGI IMG/M metagenome (GOLD analysis project Ga0102944, IMG submission 78172) | Salt pond soil microbial communities from South San Francisco under conditions of wetland restoration - Salt Pond MetaG... | ecosystem: Environmental > Aquatic > Marine > Intertidal zone >... | reverse complement strand
CGCGAGGAGGCCATATGCAAGGCGCACACCGCGCAGCGACTGAGGCATATCAAGTAGATAGGTGAAGGAGCGAGCAGTGCGCAACGCCGCAGATGGCCTCCGCAGCAGTTTTTCAACGCCCTGCTAGAGCCGCAGCCGGCGCAGCAGCAGGGGCAGGGTGGGGGCCTGCACGAACAGGGTGAACAGCACTACGCCGTAGGCGGCCGACTGGACGGTCAGCCAGTCCTCCAGGGCCAGCGGCAGGGACAGCGCCAGGGCGGTGGTCACCGCGCCGCGCAGCCCGCCCCAGAACAGCACCGCCTGCTGGGCGAGCGTGACCGGGCGGGCCCCGGGCAGGCGAGCCGCCGGCCCCAGCACCCCGAACACCGCCACCGCCCGTCCGGCCAGGGCGGCGCCGATGCCCACCAGCATGGCCAGCCAGTGCTCGCGGAACATGGTCAGGCTGATGGTCACCCCCACCAGCAGGAACAGGGCGGCGTTGGCGGCGTAGGCCGCCCACGCCCACAGCTCCTCCAGGAACGACGGCAGCGAGCCGCTGCGCCGCCGGCGCCGCCACAGGCCGACAATCAGCCCCGCCGCCAGCACCGCCATGATCCCGGACAGGCCCAGGCCGTGGTGGGCCACCCAGAACGCCAGGTAGGAGCCGGTGAGGCTGGCCAGCCCCTGGCGCACGGCGTCGGTCAGCCGCTCCAGCAGGGCCACCGTGCCCGCCCCGATCAGCGCCCCCACCGCCGCGCCCCCCGCGCACAGCCACACGAAGCGCCCGCTCAGCAGCAGCCCGCCGTCGCCGCCGGTGCCGTCCAGGACGCGCTCCAGCAGCAGGCCGGCGGCCACCACCACCAGACCGCTGTTGAACAGGCTCTCGCCCTCTGCCAGCAGGGACAGCCGGTGGGGCACGCCGGCGCGGTGGAACAGGTCGAGCACCGCCGCCGGATCGGTGGCCGACAGCAGGGTGCCGGCGAGCAGCGCGGTGCCCCAGCCCACCTCGGCGGCGTGGCCGGTCCCGGCCAGGAACAGCGCCGCGGTGACCGCCGCCGACACCAGCGTCACCGGCAGCGCCAGCACCGCCAGGACCACCAGGTCGGCGCGCACCTGGCGCAGGTCCAGGGTCAGCGCCGCCTCGAACACGATCACCGGCAGCAGCACGTAGAGCACCATGTCGTGGAACTGGAACCAGCGCAGGCCCAGGTCGATGCCGGCGGCCACCAGCACCTGGGCGCCGGCCAGTCCGGTCAGCACCAGCACCGCGGAAAACGGCAGGTGGAGGCGGCGGGCCAGGGGCTCCACCAGCAGGGCCGCCAGCATCAGGACGATGAAGAAGCCGATGACGTGCTGCGGGATGTCCATGGGGATCCCGGCGAGAGGGCGGGGTGAATCCGTCATCCCCGCCGGTGCGTATGGGGAGATAAGGCCGGCCCGCAGGGCCGGGACAAGATTCCCATTCAATGTTCGCGGGGAGAACGTCTCATGTCCAGCAATTTCAAGAAGAACACCGCCTACCTCAGCGCCGTCGGCACCGCCTTTGCGGTGACCCTGGCCGCCTCCGCCGGGACGGCATCGGCCGAGCCGGCCAATCCCTTCGTGGTCAGCGACCTTGGCAGCGGCTACATGGTGGCGGCGGCCGAGGGCAACTGCAGCGGCAACGCCGCCGAGAAGAAGGCCGGGGAGGGCAATTGCTCCGCCAGCAAGGCCAAGGAGGGCGACTGCTCGGCCAAGGAGAAGGAGGCCGAGAAGGGCGGCGAGGGCAAGTGCGGCGAAGGCAAATGCGCGAGCTCCTGAGCCCGGCCGGCGCCGCCGCCGGCGGCGCCGGCCTGGGTCTGCGGCGGGCCCTGATGGGCCCGCTCGCGGACGCGGGTCCGGAGTCCGTGGACTTTCTGGAGGTGGCGCCGGAGAACTGGATCGGCGTGGGCGGCCGGCTGGGCCGGGACTTCCGCTTCTTCACGGAGCGCTATCCCATGGTGGCCCACGGCCTGTCGCTGTCGCTCGGCGGCCCGCACCCCCTCGACGAGGGGCTGCTGCGGCGGATCAAGGCGTTTTTGGACGAGCACGGCTTCGCCGGCTACAGCGAGCACCTGAGCTACACCGGCGACGGCGGCCAGCTCTATGACCTGCTGCCCATCCCCTTCACCGAGGAGGCGGTCCGCTACGTGGCGGAGCGCATCCGCCGCGCCCAGGACATCCTGGAGCGGCCCATCGCGGTGGAGAACGTCTCCTACTACGCCGCCCCCGGAAAGGCCATGGCCGAGATCGAGCTCGTCAACGCCGTGCTGGCCGAGGCGGACTGCGACCTCCTGCTCGACGTCAACAATGTCCACGTCAACGCCGTCAACCACGGCTACGACCCGCACGACTTCCTGGCCGCCCTGCCCGGGGAGCGCATCGCCTACCTCCACGTCGCCGGGCACCGCCGGGAGGCCGAGGAGCTGCTCATCGACAGCCACGGCGCGCCGGTGGCGGATCCGGTGTGGGACCTGCTCGACGCCGCCTACGGCCGGTTCGGGTTGCGGCCCACACTGCTCGAGCGCGACACCCGCATCCCGCCGCTGGCCGACCTCCTCGATGAGGTGGCGACCATCCAGGGCCTGCAGGCCGCCAACCGGGAGCCCCGCCATGCCGTCTCCGGCCTCTGAAACCCCGGGATTCTTCCGCCACCAGCGGGCCTTCACCGCCCGCCTGCGCGATCCCGAGGCCGAGCCCGGTGATGACCGCGGCCTGGCCGTCTACCGCGAGCTGGTGTTCAACAACCTGGAGTCCCTGCTGGCGGCCACCTTCCCGGTGCTCAAGGCGACCCTGGGCGGCGACGGCTGGGAGGCCCTGGTGCGGGACTTCCTGCACGAGCACCGCTGCCGGACGCCGCTGTTCCCGGAGCTGTCCGGGGAGCTGGTCACCTACCTGGAAGGGGAGCGCGGAGCGCGCCCGGGGGACCCGCCGTTCCTGGCGGAGCTGGCCCACTACGAGTGGGTGGAGCTGGAGCTGTCGCTGCAGGATCCCCCCGAAGCCGATGGCCTTGCTGCCGCGGGGGACCTCCTGGAGGACGTCCCGGTGCCATCGCCACTGGCCCGGGTGCTGAGCTACCGCTTCCCGGTCCACCGCATCGGGCCCGGCTACCGGCCCGGCCAACCGCCGGCGGAGGCCACCCACCTGGTGGCCCACGGCGATGGCGAGGGGGAGGTGGCCTTTCTGGCGGTCAGCGCCGCCACCGCCTGTCTGCTGCGCCGCCTGGATGGGGGGGCGATCACCGGGGCCGGAGCCGTCAGCGAGGTCGCCGCGGATTTGGGCCTCCGGGACCCCGCCGAGCTCCTGCCCGCCGGCCGGGCCATCCTGGCCGACCTGCGCCAGCGCGGGGTGCTGCTGGGAGTCAGGAAAACCAATTGAATCAGAGAGGAATGACACCATGGCCAACGTGATGGGCCGCATCATCGGGCTGTACGCGGGGCTGGACCGCGTCGGCGAGTACCTCGCGCCGCTGGCGCTGCGCCTGGTGATGGCCTACGAGTTCTGGGAATCGGGGGTGATGAAGCTCGGCGCCAGCGGCGCCTTCGGGCCCGCCCCGGACTGGTTCGCCGGGCTCGACTACCCGTTCCCCATCAACATCCTCCCCGCCACCCTCAGCTGGATCATCGCCATGTGGGCCGAGCTCCTCGGCGCGGTGCTGCTGGTGCTCGGGCTCGCCACCCGACCCACCGCCCTGGTGCTGATCATCCTGGATGTCGTGGCATGGGCCAGCGTCCACGCCGGCAACGGCTACAACGTCTGCGACAACGGCTGGAAGCTGCCGCTTCTGTTCCTGATCATGCTGCTGCCGCTGGCACTGCGCGGGGGCGGCAAGCTCAGCCTGGACCACCCCATCGGCAAACGTCTGTCCGGCTAGCGGCCGGGGGCTGATGGGAATAAACCGGAGGAGACGAGCGATGAGAGCCAACGCGCTTCAGATTGGCATCTTGTGGGCCGCATTGATGGGGTTGACGCTGCCCATGGCGGTACCGGCGGAGCCCCTGGACCACAAGCCCCAACCCACCCAAGGCCTGTATCACCCCGAGCCGAGCGCCGGCAAGCCGCAGTCGGCCCCGGAGGCCACACCCTTTGCCGAGCACTTCCTGGTGTTCCAGGTGTCGCGCTCGGACAAATTCAGCCAAGTGCTGGCCCTGAACAACGCCAGCAACACCAAGGCGGCCTACGGCAGCCAGAAGGCGGCGGTGGAAGTGGTGGCGTATGGCCCGGGGCTCAAGCTTCTGCTCGCCGATAACAAGCATGCCGACCGCATCGAGCGCCTGGCCAAGCAGCAACAGGTCCAGTTCTCCGCCTGCGCCAACACGATGCAGGCTATGGGGGTGACCAGGGAGGATCTGAACCCCGTGGTCGATGTGGTTGCCAGCGGGGTACAGCGCATCAACGAGCTGCACGAGGCCGGCTGGACTTACATTCGGCCCTGATGGGCTCCCTGCCCGACAATCGGCAGCCAATACCAATCGGTAACGGAGGAGGCAAGCATGCACTGGGTAAAAGCGGCAGCGGTCGGTTTCCTCGGCAGTCTGATCATCTTCCTGGTCATGATTCTGGGCGTTAAGGTGACCGGTTTCGCCCCCTTCAACCTGCCGCCCTCGGCGGCCTTCCTGGAGGCACTCGGGCTCAACATCGGCCCGCTGGCCATCATCGGCCACTTCGCCTACGGCATCGTCTGGGCCTGGATCCTGCTCGCCCTGTTCGGCCGGGGGGTGAATGTGGCCAACGGTCTGGGCGTGGCCGGGGTGCAGTGGCTGCTGCTGATGCTGGTCTACGCGCCGATCATTGGCTGGGGGTTCTTCGGCATCGGCGGCCCGGCCCATGCCCTGGCGCCGGATGAGGCCCTCCACCTGGGCAATCCGGTCAAGTTCCTGGTCCTCACCCTGGTGCTGCATGCGGTCTACGGGGGGCTCAACGGCTGGCTGATCCCGCGCTGGATCGGCGCCGCACGGTCCGGCCAGGCCGCCCGCTCGGCGGGCTGACCTTATGCGGAACGGGGGCCATGCGGCTACCATAGCGGCAACCCCCCCACCATGCGGCGCAAGGAGGCAGAACCGGGATGAGCGAGTTCGAGCAGGGCTACTGGGGCCGTTTCAGCGGCTGCATCCGCTGGGCCGACGCCGAGGCGGTGGCCGAGCGGGTGGCCGCCTCCGAGGGGCCGTGGTACGCCGCCTCCCCCGAGGCCGGCGGCGAGGCCGCGGTGGCCGAGCTGAGCCCGGAGGCTGCGGCCGAGCGCCTGCGCGAGCGGCTGGCCGAGATGCGCCGGCTCAAGCGCGGCGACTACTGCAACCTGGTGTTCGTGGACGACCCCGCCGACCCCGGCCTGATCAAGGCCTTCCATCCCAAGCGGGCGGGTGACGCCTGCCGCGTCGGCGGCGACCCCATCCCGCCCTGGGACGTGCTCAGCCGCGTCCCCATCGAGCCGGCGGTGTTCGCCCCGTCCGAGGCCCCGGCCCAGAAGCAGGGCCTGTGGAAGCGGGTGCTGCGCATCGGCTCCTGAGCGCCCTCCGAGCTCCCGGCGAGGTGCGGGGGATGGCCTCCGGCCCGAGTGCCTGGGCAGCGGCTGGCCGGGCGGGGGCAAGTGTCGGCGGCCGGCTTGACCGCGCCGGGACGGGCCTTCAGTCTGGTGGTAACCGACCGGTCAAATAGAGGCAGCCATGGGCCGTACCAGCAACGCCAGAGAGGGGCTGATCAGCGCCGCCGCCGACGAGCTGTGGCAGGGGAGCTACGGCTCGGTGGGGGTGGGGAGCCTGTGCGCGGCGGCCGGGGTCAAGCGGGGCAGCTTCTACTACTTCTTCGACTCCAAGGACGATCTGGTGCTGGCTGCCCTGGAGCGTTCCTGGGCTCGGCTGCGTGAGCGGTTCGATGCCACCCTGGGCGACACCGCGGTGGCCCCGCTGCAGCGGCTGCCCCGCTTGTTCGAGGCCATCGCCGATCTGCACGACGGGTTTCTGCAGGAAACCGGGCAGGTGCCCGGCTGTCCCTTCGGCAACCTGGGGGTGGAGCTGGGCAACAGCCACCCCGGGATCCGGGAGCGGGTCGCCGCCATTTTCGGGCGGGCCAAGGCCCGCCTGCAGACGGTGCTGGACGAGGCCCGGGAGGCGGGGGAGCTGGACGCGGATGCGGGCGAGATCGAGCGCCGCGCCGAGCAGATCTTCGCCTGTCTTCAGGGCAGCCAGGTGCTGGCCAAGACCCACAACGACCCCGATGCCATCCGGCGCATGGCCCCCGTCGCCGTGGCCATCGCTTGCGGCCGGGCTGAATCCGCACCGGCCCTGGACGCGTAAACCCCAGTAACCGGACGGAACGATGGGCGGTCTCCGTCGGCTAGTAGATGACCGGTAAACTACAACCAGAGGACAGAAGCAATGACCGACTTCCCCGTGCACACCCCCGAATCCGCCTCGGCCGATGCCGGTGACTTCATGCGCGAGCTGGAGAAGGGCTACGGCTTCATCCCCAACCTGGCCGGGGTCATGGCCACGGCCCCGGCGCTGATGCAGGGCTACTTCCAGCTCAATCAGCTGTTCGAGCAGACCAGCCTGTCCGCGCCCGAGCGGCAGGTGGTGCTGCTCGCCGCCAGCTTCACCAACGCCTGCGACTACTGCATGGGCGCCCACACCGCGCTGGCCGAGATGGCCGGGGTGCCCCAGCCCTCGATCGACGCCCTGCGCGCCGGCGAGCCCTTGCCCGACGAGCGGCTGGAGGCCCTGCGCCGGTTCACCAAGGCGGTGGTGGACAAGCGCGGCCACATGCCGGAGCCCGACCTGCAGGCCTTCTACCAGGCCGGCTTCACGCCGCAGCACGTCCTGGAAGTGGTCCTGGGGGTGGGCATGAAGACCCTGTCCAACTACACCAACCACATCGCCGGCACGCCGCTGGACAGCGCCTTCGCCGGCAAGGAGTGGAACCCGCCGGCGTGAGGGATAAGGCGGCTTCGCCGGCGGGGGATCGCCTCCCGCCGGCCCCCACATCGGGCCACAGAGGAAAAGGGAATGCGAGGACTTTGGGGTGGAGTGTTGATGGCCGTCCTGCTTGGACCGGCGGCGGCCGAAGGGGCTGAGCTCCCCGATCTCAGCGAGCGCATCGAGGCCTTCCAGCAAGAGCGGGCGGATAAGGGCGGCAGCGACCTGACCCCCGCCGACCGCCAGGCGCTCAAGGAGGCCATGGAACAAATCCGCCGGTCGCTGCCGGACCCGGGCCTGGAGGTGGGGGCCCGGGCCCCGGATTTCACCCTCCCCAACGCCTTCGGCCAGCCGGTCAGCCTGGCTGACCGGCTGGCGCAAGGGCCGGTGGTCCTGACCTTCTACCGGGGCGCCTGGTGCCCCTACTGCAACCTGGAGCTGCGCGCCCTCAAGGAAAGCCTGCCGGCCTTCCGCGAGCAAGGGGCCCAGCTTATCGCCGTCAGTCCCCAGAAGCCCGGCAAGTCGCTGGCGCAGGTGAAGGAGGACGGCCTCCCCTTCGAGGTGCTCAGCGACCTGGATAACCGGGTGATGCGGGCCTACAACCTGTTCTTCCGGGTGCCCGAGGGCATGGTGCGGGTGTACCGGGACAGGCTGGGCCTCGACCTCGCCGACTACAACGGCGACGGCCGCTATGTCCTGCCCGTGCCGGCCACCTTCGTCATCGACCGGGAAGGGATCATCCGGGCCGCCTTCGCCAGGGTGGACTACAAAAAGCGCATGGAGCCGGCCGCCATCCTGGAGGCCCTGCGCCATCTCCCCGAGCGGTGAGGCCGGGGGCCTCCCGGCCATCACCCAAGCCGTCAAGCCAAGGAGTAACAGCATGGACGAGCAAAAGATCGACTTCGCCATCGTCATGACCAGCGGTCCGGACACCCCCAAGCGCCTGGCCTCGCCGTTCTTCCTCGCCGCCACCTCGGCGGCCGAGGAGATGAACGTGGTGGTCTACTTCACCGGCCAGGGCACGGTGCTGCTCAAAAACGGCGAGGCGGACAACGCCTATCCCAAGGAGGGCGGCAAGCCGGTGAAGCACTTCATGGACCAGGCCGTGGCCAACGGCGCCCAGTTCGTGGCGTGCAAGGCCTCCCTGGACCTCAATGAGATCGACCCCGGCGACCTGGCCTACGACATCCCCATGGTGGGGGTGGCCGAAGCCCTGCCCTATCTGGAAGCCTCGAACAAGCTGATCTCTTTCTGAGACCCTGAGTGGAAAGCCGGACCGAGCGCTTGCGTCGCAGCCCGTCCCTCAACGGGTGGGACGAAGCCACCTTCTGGTGCGGTGACGAGCGTGGCTGCACCGATCACCCCACCCTCGCGGGTGGCCAAGCCGGGGCAAGTTGATTCCCCAGGAGGTTAGCGTTGGCGCTGCTGGTCTTCGATCTCAACGAGACCCTGCTCGACCTGGCCGGTCTGGACCCGGCATTCGAGGCCCTATTCGGCGAGCCCCGGGTGCGTGGCGAGTGGTTCGGGCAGGTTGTGGGCTCCGCCCTGACCCTGGGGGTGACCGGCGGTTATCGCCCCTTCACCGAGATCGCCGCCTCGGCTTTGGCAAAAATGGGGCGCATCCACGGCGTCGCCATCGGCGAAGGCGAGGTCGCACGCGTGGCTGAGGCCCTGCGTCGGCTGCCGCCCCACCCCGAGGTGCCCGCGGCCCTGGCCGGCCTCCGCAGCGCCGGCCACCGCCTGGCGGTGCTCACCAATTCGCCGCCGGCCACCCTGGCGGCGCAGCTCACCAATGCCGGCCTCGATGAGCTGTTCCCGGAGCGCTTCTCGGTTGCGGAATTCGGCGCCCTCAAGCCCGCCCCGGCGGTCTACCGGGGGACCGCCCAGCGGCTCGGGGTCGAGCCGGCGGCGATGACCATGGTGGCCGCCCACAGCTGGGACCTGGCGGGGGCCATGACCGCCGGCTGCCGCACCGCGTTCATTGCCCGTCCCGGCCAGGTCCCCGAGGACCTGTTCGCCGCCCCGGACGTCGCGGTCCCGAGCCTGGACGCCCTGGCTGGCCGGCTATGACCCTCGACCGGGGGCCGCGGGCGGGCGCACTGCCCGGCATCGACGCAACCGGGCAGCGGTAGGATACAATCGGTCCGCACCCGACCGATCCTCCAACCGTGCGTCGAGGGCCATGCAAGGGCTCAACCCCCAGCAGCGCAGCGCCGTGACCACCACCGACGGGCCCCTTTTGGTTCTGGCCGGGGCCGGCTCCGGCAAGACGCGGGTGATCACCACCAAGATCGCCCACCTGATCGAGACCGTGGGCCTGCGCCCGCAGGGCATCATCGCGGTGACCTTCACCAACAAGGCGGCGCGCGAGATGGCCGACCGGGTCAAGGGCGAGCTCACCGGGGGCTCGGCGCGCGGCCTGACCGTGTCCACCTTCCACCGCCTGGGGCTCAAGATCCTGCGCCGCGACATCGAGCGCCTGGGCTACCGCGAGCCGTTCTCGCTGTTCGACGCCGAGGACCAGGTGGGGCTGGTGCGCGGCCTCATGCAGGAGGCCGGCGGCTTCGGCGCGGTGCAGCCGGAGGAGGTGCGGGGTCGCATCTCCGGCTGGAAGGGCGACCTGGTGGCGCCCGAGGAGGCGGTGGAGCGGGCGAGCGACGAGGCCGACCTGGCCGCGGCGCGCGTCTACGGCCGCTACCAGGAGGCCCTGCACGCCCACAACGCGGCCGATTTCGACGACCTCATCAACCTGCCGGTGCGGCTGTTCCGCGAGCATCCGGAGGTGGCCGACCACTGGCAGGCGCGCTGCCGCCACCTGCTGGTGGACGAGTTCCAGGACATCAACGGCGCCCAGTACGCCCTCATGCGCCACCTGGCCGGGGACGACGCCGCCCTGACCGCGGTGGGCGACGACGACCAGTCCATCTACGCCTGGCGCGGCGCCGACCCGCGCGTGCTGGAGTACCTCAAGGACGACTACCCGGCCCTGCAGGTGATCAAGCTGGAGCAGAACTACCGCTGCAGCGGCCGCATCCTGAGCGCCGCCAACCAGCTCATCGGCCACAACCCCCACCTGTTCGAGAAGCAGCTGTGGTCGGACCGCGGCGGCGGCGAGGCGATCCACGTGATCGAGGCCAAGGACGCCGAGCACGAGGCCGAGCGCGTGATCGCCTCGCTGCTGCGCCACCGCTTCCAGGCGGCGACCCGCTACGGCGACTACGCCCTCCTGTACCGCTCCAACCACCAGTCGCGCGAGCTCGAGCGCGCCCTGCGCGACCAGGGCATCCCCTACCAGCTCTACGGCGGCATGTCGTTCTTCGACCGCGCCGAGATCCGCGATCTGGTGGCCTACCTGCGGCTGCTGGCCAACCCCGACGACGACATCGCCTTCCTGCGCGCGGTGAACACGCCGCGCCGGGGCATCGGCGCCGAGAGCCTGGAGCGGCTGTCGCAGGCGGCGGCGGAGGCCAGGCTCAGCCTGCACGCCGCCGCGGAGGACGAAGGCATCCGCGCGGGCCTGCCCAAGCGCGCCGCCGAGGGTCTGCGCGAGTTCGCCGAGCTCGTCGCCACCTACGCCGCGCGCTGCGGCGGCGGCGATCCCGCGGGTGGGGTCGCCGAGCTGGTGGAGGAGATCGGCTACCGCGACTTCATCACCGAGCGCGCCGAATCCGACAAGGGCGCCGAGCGCCGCGCCGCCAACGTCGACAACCTGCTCAACTGGCTGGCCAGCTTCGACGCCGAGCAGGCGGAGGACGGCACCGACGATCCGCTGGCCGCCTTCGTGCGCCGCCTGACCCTGCTGTCCGCGCTGGACCGCCAGGACGAGGAGGAGGAGTTCGACGGCGTCCACCTGCTCACCCTGCACGCCGCCAAGGGCCTGGAGTTCCCCTACGTCTACCTGGTGGGCATGGAGGAGGAGATCCTGCCCCACCGCAACAGCCTCGAGGCCGACACGGTGGAGGAGGAGCGGCGCCTGGCCTATGTCGGCCTGACCCGCGCCCAGTACGGCCTGACCCTGTCGTGGGCGCGCAGCCGCCGGCGCTTTGGGGAGACCCTGGAGTGCGAGCCGTCGCGCTTCCTGGACGAGCTGCCCGCCGACCAGCTCGCCTGGCACCGCCTCGACGCCGAGGATCCCGAGAAGAGCGCCGAGCTCGGCGCCGCCAGCCTGGACCAGATGCGCAACCTGCTGGGCTAGCGCGCGAACCATCGGCCGCCGCCCGGGTCCCATCCTTGGGCCCCCGGCCCCGGGCCTCCAGCGCCCCACGCTTTTATGGCGCCCGCTTATGCGCCACAATAGTGCGCCAGGAACGGCCCCGCCGCCGGGGCCCCGGGATCGGGGCCGGGCGGCGGGGCGAAGCGGCATCCGCCGCCCTGCGCAACAGCCCGGATAAGCCGGGCGGGGGCGGCGGCGGACACCGTGTCCGTAAGGGGAGTCCGTGCTTGATAGGCTGGCCCGGCTCGAGGCCGAGCTGGGCCGATTGGCTCAAGAGGTCGAGGACCTGCGGGCGGAACGCGACCGCCTCCGGCAGCAGCTGGAGGCGGACACCGAGCTCCGCCGGCGGGTGGACCGGTTGGAGCGGCACAACCGCGACCTGGAGGCCGAGCGCCGGCGCCTGCGCGAGCGGGTGGCGGAGCTGATCAGCCGGGTCGATGCGGCGATCGCGGGCGGCGATTGAATGAGCAGCGGCACCGACACCGTTCCGGTGGTCATCCTGGGCAAGGAATACGCGGTGCGCTGTCCGCCGGAGGAGCGCGCCCGGCTGGAGCGGGTGGCCCGCTTCGTGGATGAGCGCATGGGCGAGGTGCGCGACTCGGGGGCGGCCCTGGGCACCGATCGCATCGCCGTGCTGACCGCGCTCAATATCGCCAACGAACTGTTCGAGCTTCAGGAGCAACGGAGTCAGGAGACCGAAGAGGCCGGCGCCCGTACCTCGCGCATGCTGGAGCTGGTCCAGCGCCTGCTCGACGAGGAGCGCGACGGGGACGGCTAGCCGCGCCGGATGCACATACCGGGTTTTGTTTACATCCCCTGCGGTGTTCGCAAACGCCGAAGCGTAACTTGAACCAACACTTTTGAACCCAGGGAGCCCCCACTTGGTGTGGAAGAGAGCCCGCGAGCCCGGGTTCCGGAAGCGCTAACGGGGCACCCACTTGATGAGATGGGGTTCAAATACGCGGCCAAGCGGCACCAGCGGGGGATGTTTTTTTTATGTCTGACGAGTCGGCGGCGGCGAAGCAGCGTATCCGGCGGGAGGTCCGCCGCGCCCGCAGGGCCCTGGCGCAGCGCGACATCCGCCGGCGCAGCGCCGCCGCCGGCCGGCTCGTGGCCCGAACCGGGGCCTTCCACCGCGCCGACAGGCTCGCCCTGTACCTGCCCAACGACGGCGAGCTGGACCCCACCCCGCTCATGGAGCGGGCCCGGGCGCTCCACAAGCGGTGCTACCTGCCGGTGATCGACACCATGCTCGGGGAGCGGCTGGCGTTCGCCCCCTACGAGCCGGGCACCCCGCTGCGGCCCAACCGCTTCGGCATCCCGGAGCCGCAGGTGCCGCGCAGCCGCTGGGCCACCCCGCGCATGCTGGACGTGATCTTCGCCCCGCTGGTGGCCTTCACCCCGGCGGGCGAGCGCCTGGGCATGGGCGGCGGCTTCTACGACCGCACCCTGGAGATGCGCCGCCACTTCCGCCTGTGGCACCGGCCGCGGGTCTTCGGCCTGGCGCTGGAGCTGCAGAAGCGCGAGTGGCTGCCTACCGAACCCTGGGACGTCGCCATCGACGGCATCGCCACCGAGGCCGGGCTGTATCCCGGCCCGGCGGCGCTGCGCTAGGCGGCGACCCGGTGCGAAGGGGGCCGGCGGGCGCCGGCCCCGTTGACAAACCGAGACGGCCTGCCCGGCGGCATCCCCGCCGGGGTTGGTGGCCACTGATGCGGAGGTTGAACCGTGGAATGGGTGATCGGAGCGCTCATCGGCCTCGCCGGCGGCGGCGGGGCGGTGGGGGCCGCGATGCAGATAAGGCTGTCCCGGCTGCGCCGGGGCCTGGAGCGGCGGCTGGAAGACCAGCGCCGCGAGCTGGAGCAGGGCATGGACGAGCGCCTGCACCGGCGCGAGCAGGAGATCCGCCAGGAGGCGGAATCCCGCGACAGCGAGGCCCACAAGCGGCTGGCCGAGGCGGAGGAGCGCGAGCGCCGCAGCCGCGAGCGCGAGGACAAGGTGGTGCGCAAGCTCGAGGCCCTGGACGAGAAGGAGACCCACCTGGTGGAGCGGGAGAACCGCCTGGAGGAGTCCAAGAAGGCCCTGGAGGACGAGCGCGCCGAGCTGCAGCGTCTTGAGGAGGAGCGCAAGCGCCGGCTGGAGGCGGTCAGCGGCTACAGCCTGGAGGAGGCGCGCCAGGAGCTGGTGGCGGTGCTCAAGGAGGACGCGCGCAAGGAGGCCGACCACTACGTGCGCGAGGTGGAGGCCGAGGCCAAGGCCAACGCCCAGGCCAAAGCCACCGACATCATGGCCACCGCCATCCAGCGCTGGGCCGGCGAGTACGTGGCCGAGCGCACGGTGTCGGTGGTCAACCTGCCCAGCGACGACATGAAGGGCCGCATCATCGGCCGCGAGGGCCGCAACATCCGCGCGCTTGAACGGGAATTGGGGGTGGACATCGTGGTCGACGACACCCCGGGCGCGGTGGTGGTGTCCTGCTTCAACCCCATGCGCCGGACGATCGCCGTGCGCGTGCTCGAGGAGCTGATCGAGGACGGCCGCATCCACCCGGAGCGCATCGAGAAGGCGGTCAAGAAGCAGCAGGAGGCCATGGAGGCGGAGGTCAAGGAGGCCGGCGAGTCGGCCCTGATGGACGCCGACGTCCACGGCGTGCCGGACGAACTGATCCAGATCGTGGGTCAGCTCAAGTTCCGCACCAGCTACACCCAGAACGTGCTCTACCACTCCATCGAGGTGGCCCACTTCGCCGGCATCATGGCCGCCGAGCTCGGCCTCGACCCCAAGCTCGCGCGCCGCGCCGGCATGCTGCACGACATCGGCAAGGCGGTGGACCACGACCACGAGGGCGGCCACGCCCCCATCGGCGGCGACCTGGCGCGCAAGTTCAAGGAGGCCGACGAGGTGGTCAACGCCATCGAGGGCCACCACTTCGACGTCGAGGCCATCAGCCCCTACACGCCGCTGGTGCACGCCGCCGACGCCCTGTCGGCCGCCCGCCCGGGCGCCCGCCGCGAGCAGATGACCAGCTACATCAAGCGCCTCGAGGACCTCGAGGCCATCGCCGGGCGCTTCCCGGGCGTGGCCCAGGCCTACGCCATGCAGGCCGGCCGCGAGCTGCGCGTGATCGCCAAGCAGGACGAGATGGACGACCAGGGCGCGTTCATGCTGTCGCGCAAGATCGCCCACGAGATCGAGGACGAGCTCACCTACCCGGGCGAGATCAAGGTCACCGTCATCCGCGAGACGCGCGCCACCGAGGTGGCGCACTGAGACGAGCGCCCCGGGCGGGAAACTTTCCCGCCCGGGGCCGATCGAACCTCATTCGGAGGGGGCCGGCCCGCCGGTCCCCCGTTGTCGTTCGCAAGCCGCTCACCAGGGACCCAAACTGATGAACATCCTCTTCGTCGGCGACATCTTCGGCAAGCCGGGCCGGCGCGTCCTGCGCGACAACATCGACAGCCTCAAGCAGCGCCTCGAGGCCGACATGGTCATCGTCAACGGCGAGAACGCCGCCGGCGGCTTCGGCATCACCGAGGAGATGGGCGAGGAGATCCTGGCCAAGGCCGACGTCATCACCTCCGGCAACCACATCTGGGACAAGAAAGAGACCCAGCCCTACATCGGCCGCCAGCGCCGGCTGCTGCGCCCGCACAACTACCCGGCCACCACCCCCGGGCGCGGCTGGTACGTCTTCGAGTCCGCCACCGGCCACGCCGTGGGCGTGCTCAACCTCATGGGGCGGGTGTTCATGGACCCGGTGGACTGCCCGTTCCAGTGCGCCGACCGCGTGCTCGCGGACAAGCCCGAGCACGTCAAGACGGTGTTCGTGGACATGCACTGCGAGACCACCTCGGAGAAGTGGGCCATGGGCTGGCACCTGGCCGGGCGGGTGAGCACGGTGGTGGGCACCCACACCCACGTGCCCACCGCCGACGAGCGCATCCTCAAGGGCCACACCGGCTTCATCTCCGATGTGGGCATGACCGGCACCTTCGACTCGGTGATCGGCATCAAGAAGGAGAACGTCCTCAAGCGCATGGTGCACAAGCTCCCGGAGCGCTTCGAGGCCGCCAGCGGTCCCGCCGAGCTCAACGCCGTGCTGGTCCAGGTGGACGACGCCAGCGGCGCCTGCACCTCGATCCGGCGGGTGCGGGTGAGCGAGGAGGACTGACGCCGCGCCCCGCCGGCTGGACAGGCGCCCCGCCGCGGCGCTATCCTAGCCGGCTCCGATTCGCGCGATTAGCTCAGCTGGATAGAGCGTCGGCCTCCGGAGCCGAAGGTCGCAGGTTCGAATCCTGCATCGCGCACCAGATCCCGATAAAGGCCCCGCCGGCTGCAGCCGGCGGGGCCTTTTTGCGCCCGGGCGGCGGCTTTCAGGCCTGGCGGTGGCGCCAGGCGGTGGCGTAGTAGATGCCCTTGAACAGGGTCAGGGGCAGGCGGATGCCGCGGGGGTCGAAGAAGTCGCCGCCGAGCAGCGAGGTGACCGCGGCCTCGATGCCGAGGAAATTCTTGCGCGCCGGGTCGGCGTCGGTGGCGGTGGAGAACAGGCGCTGCATGGCGGGGCTGTTGAAGCGGTAGATGAACCAGGCGATGCGGGCGATGGTGCGGTCGAGCCGGGCCTGGTGGCGCCACAGGTGGTAGCGGGCCAGGGCCGGGCGGCGCAGGGCGCGGTCCACGGCGTCGGCGCCCATCTCGGCGCCGCTCATGGCCAGCAGCACGCCGCTGGAGAACACCGGGTCGAGGAAGGTGTAGGCGTCGCCCACCAGCAGGAAGCGGTTGCCGTAGGCCCGCCGCGAGCGGTAGGAGTAGTTGCCGGTGCCGCTGACCTCGCCGTCGAGCTCGGCGTCGCGCAGCCGTTCCCAGGCGCCGGGGCACTGGCGCACGGTGTCCCAGAAGAACTCGGCCAGCGGCTTGTCCCGCCCCTTGAGGTAGGCCGGCCGGCACACCGCCCCCACGCTCATCACGCCGTCGGGCAGCGGGATCAGCCAGATCCAGCCGTGCTCGAACCAGTAGATGCTGATGTTGCCCTCGTCCAGGCCCTCGCGGCGCACGGCGCCGCGGCAGTGGGCGTAGATGGCGGCCATGTCGTGGTGGGGGTGCTTGCGCTTCCACTCCAGCGAGCGGCTCAGCAGGGTGTCCCGGCCGGAGGCGTCCACCACGAAGCGGCACGCCACCTCGCCGGCGGAGCCGTCGGCCTCCTCCACCGCCAGCCGGTGGGCCTGCGCGCCGCTGCCCAGATCCACCTGCCGCACCCTTGCCGGCTGGTGCACCGCGACGCCGTGCCTTGTGGCGTTGTCCAGCAGCACGCGGTCGAAGCGCGCGCGCGGCACCTCGAAGGCGTAGCCGGCGCCGGGCTTGAGCGAGCGGGCGAAGTAGAAGGTATGGCGCTGGTGCTCGGCGATCTGCGGGATGAACTCGGCGCCGTGCTTGGGGATGCCGATGCGGCGCGTCTCCTCCAGCACCCCCAGGCGCTCGAGCAGGGGCAGGTTGCGGGGCAGGAGCGATTCGCCGATGTGGAAGCGGGGAAAGGCCTCCTTCTCGAACAGCTCCACGCGCCAGCCCTTCCGGGCGAGCAGGGTGGCGATGGTGGATCCGCCCGGTCCGCCGCCGATGACGGCGACGTCGGTGGTCCGGGGCTCGGCGTCGGGGCTGTGGGGCATGGGGTCGCGATTGGCGGGATGAGACGGTCCCGAGCGGGCCGGGGCAGGGCCCCGGCCGGCCGTCGGGCTCAGAGGGACAGCAGCTGCTGCTGGATGGCGCGGTCGAGGTTCTGCACCCAGCCGTTGTAGTTGCTGTGGATCTTGTCGTCGTGGTGCTTCAGGTTCTTGCTGTCGCGATAGGTGATGGAATAGCCCTTGGTGGAGTAGTTGATGTCCACCTTGGCCATGTGGCTGCGGATGTAGAGGGTGCCGATGATGTGGCCCGGCTTCTCCGCATCCATCTGCCAGCCCAGGCCGATGCCGGCGCGCTGGATGGCCTTGGTGATCTCCTCCAGCGACGGCGACCCGGCGTTGGCCGGAATGGGCGCGTCGTTGACGTTCTGGATGGGCGCGGTGCGGCAGGCGGCCAGGGTCAGCACCACCGTGAGCACGGCGAATGCGGCGAGAACGCGTCGAAGGTTCATGGACTCCTCCCTTTGGGGTTAGCTTTTCCGGACCCGCTTCGGGGTCCGCTCCAACGAGCCCATCTTGAGCTGGGGGCGCCAGCGCGGCCGGCTGCCCGCGGGCAGCAGCGCGGACAGGGTATGGGTCAGTATCCGTGAAGCTACCATACCAATGATCCGGGAGGTGTCCACAACGGCCCGGTAGTGGCTGGACAGTCCGCTGTCCGGGTACAGCGCGGGGATGGGCACCTCGCCCACCGCATAGCCGCGGCGGCAGGCCTCGATCAGCGTCCGGCCCTCGAAGTCGAAGCGGTCGCCGGGGATGCGGTGGATGGGCAGGTCGCGCAGCAGGCGGGCGCTGTAGAGGCGGAAGCCGGACTGGCTGTCGCGCACCCGCCTGCCGCCGGCGAGGCCGATCCAGAAGTCGGCCACGCCGTTGCCGAACTGGCGCAGCCGCGGCATGGCGGCGCGCTCCTGCAGGCGGGCGGCGATCACCAGGTCGTCGCCGTGGCGGCGAAAGCGCTCGGTCAGCTGCGGCAGGGCCCGGACCGGGTGCTGGCCGTCGGCGTCGAGGGTGATCACCGCCGCGGGCTGCTCCTCCAGGGCGGCGGCCAGGCCGGTGCGCAGGCTGGCCCCCTTGCCCAGGTTGCGGGGGTGGCGGAGCAGACGGCAGGGCAGGTCGCGGACGGTTTCGGCGGTGTGGTCGGTGGAGCCGTCGTCCACCACCCAGACCCGCTCGGCGAGGGCGGCCGCCTCGCGCACCACCTCCGGCAGGGTGGCCGCCTCGTTGAAGGCGGGAATGACCACGGCGATCTCCGGCGTCTGCGCCGACATCAGGCCATGGCCCCGTTGACGGAGATCACCTGGCCGGAGAGGTAGGCCGCCTCCTCGGAGGCCAGGAAGCCCACGACGCTGGCTACTTCCTCCGGCTCCCCGGCCCGCTGCATGGGGACCTGCTCCCGGATGGCGGCCTCGTCGAAGGCCTCGGCGGTCATGGAGCCGTTGATGATGCCGGGCGCCACGACATTGACCGTGATGCTGCGGGAGGCCAGCTCGCGCGCCAGGCTGCGGGTGGCGCCGTGCAGGCCGGCCTTGGCCGCGGCGTAGTTGACCTGGCCGGGATTGCCCATGACCGCCGCCACCGAGCTGATGCTGACGATGCGGCCCCAGCGGCAGCGGGCCATGGGCAGGGTCAGCGGCTGGGTGACGTTGAAGAAGCCGTCCAGGGAGACCTCCCGAACCTGGCGCCACTGCTCGGGGGTCATGCCGGCGAAGGAGGCATCCCAGTGGCAGCCGGCGTTGTTGACCAGCACCTGGATCGGACCGTCGTCCAGGAGCCCCTCCAGCGCCGCCCGCGTGGCCTCGCCGTCGGTGACGTCGAACGCCGCGCTGGCCGCGCTGTGGCCCTCGCCGCGCAGCGCCTCCGCCAGCGCTTCCGCCCGTTGCGGGTTGCTGTTGGCGTGGACGATGACCTCCAGCCCTGCCGCCGCCAGGCGCCGCGCGATGGCGGCCCCGATGTCGCCGCTCCCCCCCGTGACCAGTGCCCGTTTCATGGCCCCTCCGATGGCTGCCCCATGACCGTGATCTGTCCGGTCAGGATCTCCCGCTCCCCCGCGACCACCTCCAGTTGGTAGATGCCGTGCTCGCCCTGGCTGACCAGGCAGGTGGCGTTGATTACCAGATCCTCGGCGATGTCGTCCAGGGCGCCGTCGGTCACGGCCAGGTCCCGCACCGCCGCCAGGTACTTGACTCCCCCTTCCCCGCCGCCGGCCTCGGCGGCCAGCAGGCTGGCGTGCACCGCCACCGCCTGGGCGCCGATCTCCAGGGCCTGGATGGCCTCCAGCCGCCCCGCCCGCCGCAGGGGGTTGGCCGCCCAGCGGTGGCAGCCGGTGCGGCAGCGGATCCCCTCCGCGCTCCACTCCTCCACCCGCTCCACCAGCACCATGTCCCCGGCGTGGGGAATGAGCGCCGCGATCGCCTGGCGCTCCATCACGGCGCCCGGTACTCCAGCGCCAGCTGCCGGTCCCCGGCATAGGGCAGCCGGAGGCCGCGGGAGCGGCCCCGGGCGATGGCCTCCAGCAGCGGCAGGCTGCGCGCGGCCGGGTTGCCCCGGCGCAGGGCCTCCAGCTCGGCCCCGGCGCACGCGCTCTGCTCGCCGGCGGCGATGCCGCCCGGGGCTACCGTCCCCAGCCCCGGCTCGTCGCCCCCGGGGCCCAGCAGCAGGGCCGCCGCAAAGGGCGAGGCCAGCGGCCGAATGGCGTCCAGGGGCGGGGGCGGCGGCAGATCGTAGGCCACCAGCAGCACCTGCCGTCCGTCCGCCAGCACCTGGGTGGTGGCCTCCAGCAGGCCCGCCCCCACCGAGCCGTCGTAGGCGCCCAGGCTCACCGACGGCGCCGGGGATCCCCAGCCGATGCTCCAGTACCCCGCCGCCGCATTATGCACCGAATTGTGGAACTGGATGGGCGACACCGGCCGCCCCGGCTGCGCCAGCGAGCGGCAGATGGCCACGGCCACCTCGGTGTCGCCGCAGGAGGAGGCGAACACGGTGGCCAGCTCCGGGTCCCGCCCGGGGCGCTCGCCGGCGGCCTGCTGGGCCACCTGCAGCGCCAGCTTGATGGTGCGCGTGGTGCGTCGGCGCTCGTTGCGGGGCAGGAAGTCGGGCCGGAACGGCGCCAGCGGCTCCGCCGCGGGGGCCCGCTGCCCGGCCAGGACCGCCCGCCCGCTCGGCCAGTCGGGCAGGCCCGGCGCGGTGACCCCGGCGCCCAGGATGCGCACCGGGTTCATGGCTGCCTCCCGAACACCAGGGAGCAGTTGCTGCCGCCGAAGCCGAAGGAATTGCTCATGGCGGCGGCCACCGGCGCCGCCCGGCCGTGCCGCAGCAGCGCCACGGTCAGGGCGGGGTCGGGATCCTCCAGGTTGAGGGTCCCGGGGGCGAAGCCCTCCTCCACGGCGAGCAGGGCGAACACCGCCTCCATGGCGCCGGCCGCCCCCAGGGTGTGGCCGGTCCAGCCCTTGGTGGAGCTGCAGGCCACGCCCTCGGGGAAGAGGTCGGCCACCGCCCGGTCCTCGGAGGCGTCGTTGGAGGGGGTGGCGGTGCCGTGGAGGTTGACGTAGTCCACCTCAGCCGGCCCCAGCTCCGCCCGCTCCAGCGCCGCGGCCATGGCCGCGCGGGCCCCCCGGCCCTCGGGGTGGGGCGTGGAGATGTGGTAGCCGTCGCTGCTTTCGCCGTAGCCCAGGAGGGCGGCGCCGCCCCGGGCGCCGCCTTGCGGGTCGAGCAGGGCGAAGGCCGCCCCCTCGCCGATGCTCAGGCCCTCCCGATCCCGGTCCCACGGGCGGCAGGGCGAGGCCGAGACCAGCTCGAGGGCGTTGAAGCCGTAGAGGGTGGTGAGGCACAGCGAATCCACCCCGCCCACCACGGCGGCGTCGCACACCCCCGCCCGGAGATGGCGGTGGGCGGCGGCGAACACCTTGGCGCTCGACGAGCAGGCGGTGGAGATGACGAAGGCGGGGCCGGCCAGTCCCAGGTAGCGGGCGGCGAAGTCGGCCAGGGAGAACAGGTTGTGGCTCTCCCGGTAGTGGTAGGAGTCCGGCGGCGGGCCGTCGCCGTGGTCGCGGATGAGCCGCTCCGTCTCCCGGATGCCCGCGGTGCTGGTGCCGAGGAACAGCCCCACCCGCTCCGGGCCGTACCGTCCGGCCGCCTCGCGCACCCGCTCGGCGAAGCCGTCGGTCTCCAGGCCCAGGCGGGCCAGCCGGTTGTTGCGGCAGTCGTAGCTGGCCAACCGGCCGTCCAGGGGGTGCGCTTCCAGTCCTTCGACCCGGCCGATCCAGGTGGCCAGCTCCGCATCCTCGAAATCGCAGGGGCGCAGCCCCCCCTGCTCGGAGCGCAGCGCCCGCAGGGCGGGCGCGAGCCCGCGCCCGAGGGCGCTGACGGCGGTGTAGGCGGTGATCGGAAGCGGTTGCATGCAGGCGATTCGGTGACCGGTTGTCGGGGACGCGGCCCCGCTCCGGTCCGGACGCGCCGCCGCGGCTGCCCGGGACCGCTGGCGCGGAGCCCCCGCCATTCTCCCGGAATGGGCCGCCGAAGGGAACCGCCGCCTAGACCCTATGTATTTGGCCTGCCCTCCTCATGTCGGCTCTGGGCTTTCGGTTCCACCCCAAAGCCTAATCCACGAAGGCTGAGGAGCGGCAGGCCAAATACATAGGGTCTAGCGGCCGCTCAGGCGCGGGCTGAGGGTCATGGCCAGGAGGAAGCCGGAGGCCACGCCCAGGGCGGCGGTCAGCCCGGTCTGGTGCAGCACGGGGATGGCGGAGGCGGCCAGCGCGCCGAACACCAGCAGGGTGGAGGCCATGCAGGTGGTCAGCGCGCGCAGCGTCCGCTCCCGGTCCACCGCGGCGGCCTCCGGGCGGCCGAAGAACAGGCTGTAGTCCACCGTGATGCCGAACACCAGCAGCAGGGCGACGGTGTGGAAGATGGTCAGGCGCTCGCCCAGGAGCACGAGGGCGCCGGCGGTGGTCACCAGGGCCAGCCCCACCGGCAGCACCACGCCCGCCAGCCGGCGCCAGGAGCGCAGGGCGGCGCCCACCAGCAGGGCCAGCACCGCGGCCCCCAGGGCCAGGCGGCTGGCCCCGGCGGCCAGGAAGCCGGAGACCAGCCGCTCGGTCTCCGCCTTGAGGTCCAGGAAGCGGACGCCGGGATCCGGGAAGCGTCCGCGCACCTCGGCCACCGCCGCGGGATCCCCGGACAGGCCCATGAGCGGCACCAGGGCGGCGCTGCCGTCCGCCACCGGCGCCAGCAGGCTGGCCGTGCGGGCGTGCAGGAAGGTCCCCGCCAGGTCGTCCAGGCGCAGCAGGGGCTGGCTGCGGGCGGTCGCCACGTCGTCCAGGAAGGGCTCGAACAGGTGCGCCCGGAATGGCAGCCCGGAGGTGGCCTCGTCCAGGTTGGCGGCGAGCCGGTGGCGCTCGGGCAGGGCACGCTGCCGGCGGCGCTGGGTGGCCAGGCTCGGCAGCACGTCGGCGGGGGTGCGGAAGCGCTCGATCAGGCCCTCATGCTGCAGGGCCTGCAGCCGCCCGCGCAGGGCCTCGGTGCGGCGCAGGGCCTGCTGGCGGGAGTCGCCGGTGACCACCAGGAAGCGGCGGATGTCCGGGGTCCCCAGCTGTCCCTGCAGGGCGCGGAATCGCGCCAGCTCGTCCCCGGGCACCGGGCTCAGGGCCTGCAGGTCCCGCTCCAGGTGCCCGGGCAGGCCGCGGGCCAGGGCCACCGCCGCCACCGCCGCCGCCGTCAGCACCAGCGCGGTCATCGGCGCCGATGGCCGCAGCAGGCGGGTGAGACGGGGCCGGGGCGGGGCTCCGGCCAGGCCGTCCCGGCACAGCGGGGGCAGGCCCCAGCGGGTGACCGCCGCCGCCGCCAGCAGGCCGGTGGCCGAGAACAGGCCGAGCTGCATGAGGCCGCGGAAGTCGGTGGTGATCAGCACGGCGAAGGCCACCGCCGTGGTCAGCACCCCCAGGCGCAGGGTCGGCCAGACGCTGGCCAGGGCCCGCGGCGGCGGCTGCCCGCCGCGGATGTGACTGAGCAGGTGCAGCGGGTAGTCGATGGCCAGCCCCAGCAGGGTCACGCCGAAGGCGATGGTGATGCCGTGGATGGCGCCGAAGGCCGCCCACACCGCCCACATCCCGGCCAGCACCCCGGTGGCGAGGGGCAGCGCGGCGAGCAGCAGCACCCGCGGGGAACGGAACAGGACCAGCAGCAGCAGCGCCACGCCGAGGCTGCCGGCGATGCTCAGGCGGGTGGCCTCGCGGCGGATGCGCTCCCGGGCCTGGACGCCGAACACCCCCGGGCCGGTGAGCTCCAGGCGCAGCCCCGGGGCCGCCCGCACCCTGCGGAAGGTGCGCCGGAGCTCGGTCTGGGCCGCCTCCTGGGCGTCCAGGGCGGTGCCCGGGGCGTGCGTGTACAGCACCATCAGGGCGCGGCCGCCGTCGCGGCTGGCCCAGACGCCGTCGCGGCGGCTCGGCGAGGGGCCCTGCTGCAGGCGCGCCAGGATGGCCCACAGCTCGCCGGTGGGGTCGCGGGCCAGGAGGTCCTTGGTGAAGGCGGAGGCCGGCGAGCGCAGCTCCTCCAGGCGCCGCTCCAGGCTCCGGCGCAGGCTCTCGGGCCGGAAGCGGTCCGCGTCCACCCGCGGGCTGAGCAGGTAGCGGTTGCGCAAGAGCAGATCCCGCTCGGGGCCCGACAGCTCCCGGGCGCCGTTGGCCACCCGCAGGAATCGCGGGGAGTCCCCCAGCGCCGCGGTCAGCGCGCGGCTGGTGCGGGCGCGCTCGGCGGCGCCGCCGCCGGAGATGGCCGCCAGCAGCAGGCGGTTGCCGGTGCCCTGGTTGAGCTGCTCCAGCAGCACCTGCTGCTTGACCGTGGCCGCCCGCGGCAGGAACAGGGACAGGTCGGAGGTGACCGGCAGGCGCCACACGGTGGCCGCCGCCAGCAGCCCCAGCACGGCTACCCACGCCAGCAGCCCCGGGCGCGCCCGCCTAGTCCCCATCGCCCTGCCGGATCGCCAGCCGCGAGTAGTCGCCGTCCGCCTCCACCGTCTTCACCACCTCGATGCGCGCGCCGCTGCCGTGCACCTCCACCTCCCGGATGCGCTCGCGCAGGGCGGGGTCGGTGGGGGTCAGGCGCAGCGTCCACTCCGCCGCCCCGCCCTCCAGGCGGAGGCGGTAGCTGTCCGCCAGGGCCGCGCGGTCGCCGGAGAGGATGCCGCGCAGGGTGGTCACGAAGGAGCGCAGCAGGGGGTGGTCGCCGATGTCCACCCGGCGCACGCCCTCCTCGGGACTGGAGATGGTCAGGGTGTCGCCGCGGATGTCGTAGATCTTCTCGTGCGGGCTGGTGACCACCTTCCTGAGGTGGCCCGGGGCCTCGTAGAGCAGGGTGCCCTCCTGCACCAGGGGCTCGCTGAGCACCGCCAGGTGCTTGGTCTCGCGGAAAGTGGCCCGGTAGCGGGGGACCTCGCCCAGGCGGGTCATCAGGTCGGCCAGCCCCCAGTCGCCGGCGGCGGCCGGCAGCGGGGCCAGCAGCAGCACGGCGGCGAGAACCCGTCTAGCCGTTCCAGAAGTCATAGAAGTTGAACCAGTTGTAGGGGTGACGCCGGGCCTGCTCCTCGAGCCTCGCCGCGTAGCGGGCCACGTCGCGGCCCAGGTCCATGGCGTCCTCCTGCGGCGCGCCGGTCCCCTCCAGGAAGGGCTCGAAGCGGATCTCGTAGCGGTTGCCGCCGCGGTAGAGGCCGAAGAACAGCAGCACCGGCACGCCCAGGCGCCGGGCGATGTGCAGGGGACCGGTGGGGAAGCTGGCGTTGCGGCCCAGGAAGGGGGCGGCGGCGCTGCGCTGCTCGTTGACCACGCGGTCGCCCAGCAGGCCCACCACCCCCCCGTCCTCCAGGCTGTCGCGCACCTGCAGCAGGGAATCGGGCGCCTCCAGCGGGATCACCGTGCGCGCCACCTCCGGGTTGAGCTGCCGCAGCAGGGTGTCCACCACCGGGGTCTGTTTGGTCTCCATGACCACCTTCACCGCCAGGTCGCGCCGGGCCACGCCCAGGGCCCGCAGCACCTCGAAGCTGCCCAGGTGGCTGCCCAGCAGCAGGCAGCCCCGCCCCTGCGCCAGGGCCCGGTCCAGCTCGGCCTGGCCGTGCATGGCGATGCGCAGGGCCCGCTGGCGGCCGGTGAGCAGGTACACGCGGTCGAGCAGGGTGCTGGCGAAGTAGAAGAAGTGGCGCCAGAGGTCGCCCGGCCCCGGCGCCCGCCCCAGGGCCCGCCGCAGGAAGCGCCGCGAGGCCCGGCGCGCCCGGGGGGCGGTGGCGAGGAAGTAGGCGGTGATGGGAACCAGGAACAGCCGGCTCAGGGGGCGCCCCAGGAGCAGGGCGGTGCGGAGCATGAGCCGGTAGGCCACGGGGTGGCCGCGCTCGGCGGTGCGGGTCCAGGAGGTGCTCATGGGCGGGACTGGATCTGGCCGCGGGCGATCAGCTCGCCGGCGCAATGGCACTCGAAGGTCACCCGGCCCTCCGCCGCCTGCTCCAGGGTCACGGTGAAGGGGGTGCCGGGCTCCAGCGGGCGCAGGAACTTGACCTGGCGGAAGCGGTTGGCGGTGAAGCCCGGGAGCCAGCCGGCCACGCAGTGGCTGACCTCCTCCAGCAGCAGCGAGCCGGGGACCACGGGGTGGCCGGGGAAATGGCCGGCGATGCAGGGGTGGTCGGCGGCCACCGTGCGCTGTTCGCGGTAGCTCATGGATCCTCTCCGAGCGCGCGCAGCAGCGGCGCCAGCCGGGCGCGCGGGAGCTTGCCGGCGGCGGTGCGCGGCAGGGCGTCGACGAAATGCAGGGGCCGGGGCAGGAAGACCGCATCCACGTCCCGCGCCAGGGCCTCCAGGATGTCCTCGCGGCTCAGCTCGGGGGCCACCACCAGAGCGGCGGGGCGGCCGTCCTCTTGCGCCGGGGCCAGGAAGAGACCGTCCCGGACCCCGGGGATGGCGGTCAGCACCCGGTTGAGCTCGGCCAGGGAGGCCCGCTTGCCCGCCACCTTGACCAGGTCCTCCCTGCGGCCCTTGAGGCGGAAGCGCTCGCCGTCCACCGCCTCGATGGCGTCGTTGAGGGGGACCGTGCGGCCCAGGTGTTCGGCCTCCAGGGCGCCGTCAGCGCCGCCGCCGGCCGGGCGGACGCCGGGGTGCCAGCGCCACAGGGGGTCGCGCGCGGTCCGGCGGCTGGCCAGCGATCCGCCCTCCGAGCAGCCGTAGATCTCCCATAACTCGGCCCCCGAGGCCCGCTCCGCCCCCTCGGCCAGGGACGGGTCCAGGGGCGCGGTGGCGGACAGGATGCGATCCGTCCGGGGCCAGTCGAGCCCCGCCTCCAGCAGGCCCTTGAGGTGGATGGGCGTGGTCACCAGCACGCGCGGCTCCGGCATGGTCGCCAGGCGATCCAGGACGTCGGCGGGGTAGAACGGCCGCTCGGCGTGGAGCCCGAGCCCGCCCCGGAAGGGCCAGAGGATGGCGAGCTCCAGGCCGTAGAGGTGCTGCGCGGGCACGGTGGCCACCACGCCGCCTCCCGGCGCCGGGCCCAGCCGGTCCAGGGAGAGGTCGCCGGCGGCCGCCAGCTCCCCCCAGCTGTAGCGGTTGGCCCGGGGCTCGCCGGTGGTCCCGGAGGTGAATGCCACGACGGCGGACTGCCCGGCGGGGATGGCCGGCACCGGACCCGCCCCCGCGGGCGGGCCGGAGGGCGCCGGCGGCAGGCGGAGCGGCTCCGTCCCCGCGCCCGGGTGGGGGTCCGCCGGTCCCGCTAGCACCGCCACCTCGCCGTAGCGGTCGCGCAGGCGGGACAGGGTGCCCGCTGTCCGGTCCGGCGGCAGCAGGCTGGTGGCGCCACGCAGCAGGGCGGCGGCGAACCCCACCGCGAAGTGGTAGTGGTCCTCGCACAGGTTGATGACGAAGCCGGCCTCCGGCAGGTCCGCGGCGGCCCGGCGGGCGTGGGCCAGGAAGGCGTCGCGGCCGACGTGCTCCGGCGCCCCCGGCAGGGTGCCGGTGCGGGTCCAGAAGGGGGCGGCGACAAGCGGAAGGGTAGCGCCCAAGGGTGCTATGGCCTCATCTTGGTCCAGTCCACCCGGGCCAGGGATTTGAGGAATCCCCACAGGCCGGGATGGGGGTAGCTGCGAAGGTGACGGACCCGGAAAGCATACTCGCCCAGCATCAGGGCGATCACAAGCAGGTAGTTGATCACCCCGGTGAACAGGGACCACACCGGCAGCGGCGCGAACAGGGCCAGGGCCGTCACCTCCCCGGTCATGAGCGCGAAGAAGGCCACCCACAGGCGCGTCACGTTGCGGGTGTAGCGGTCCAGCACCGCGTCGCCATGGCCCCGCAGGGCCCGGGAGACCTGCGTGATCAGGGGGGTCCGGCCGGGCAGCAGGGACTGGGCGAACAGCGCGAGCAGGAACAGGCTGATCACGACGGGGGGCAGGTACAGCAGGCGTTCCCGGCCCGGGTCGCCCAGGAACAGTATGCCGGCCGCGGCCAGCGCCAGGAAGGGCAGGCGGGCCGGGTGGAGGAGCGAGCCCTGGTGGCGGGTGCGCAGCGCCATGGCCAGCGCCAGCCCCACCAGCAGGAGGCCGGCGAGGGTCTCCCGCCCCAGCGCGAGCATGAGGTGGATCAGCAGGGGGTAGAGGAGGAAGAGGAGGGATCGGAGCAAGGGGGTGTGCCGGCCGGGGGACGCCGGCCTTACGGCGCGGGACGGTGGTTTTCGATGTAGGCGGCCAGGTTCTCCAGGGAGGCGAAGATTGCCCCGTTGTCCTTGTTGTCCGCCCGCAGCTGGATGCCGTATTCCCTGGAAACGGAGAGCGCGATCTCCAGGGCATCGATGGAGTCCAGGCCGAGCCCCTCGCGGAACAAGGGGGCCTCGGGGTCGACCTCGTCCGCGCTGACGTCCTCGAGGCCGACGGCATCGATGACGAGGCGGGCCACTTCCTGCTCTAGGGGGGTTTTGTCTCGCATGCGGGGGAATTTGCGCTGGTGGCCGGTGGAAAGGGCGTCCCGGTGGCCGTTCCGACGGTCCGGGTGGGCGGATTTTACCATACGGCCTCTGGGGAGAAAGGGCCTCGCGGCCCGCCTCCGGGCGCCGCCCGGGTCGGTTGCGCGGGGCTCAGGAGGTTCCCGCCGCCGCTGGCGGCCCCGCGCCCCAGGAGGGCGGCGGCCCCTCCAGGAATTGCCGCCAGAGGTGCTTCCAGGTGGACCAGCGATGCTTGCCGGCAACCGACAGCACCCGCCCCGGCGGCAGCGTGGCCGCCATCAGCCCGCAGGCGCGGGCGAACTCCTCGTCCCGGCCGTACCCCAGGAAGATCCGCACGCCGCTGTCCGTGCCGGTCTCGCGGTCGCGCAGCCAGCGCCACAGGGAGTCCGTGGGGAAGCCCCCGTTCGCCCGGCGCTTGGCTTCGGGGGACGGCGCCGCGCCGTCGAGGACGGCGCGGATGTCCTCGGGCTCGCCCAGGTAGGGCGACAGGGCCAGCACCCCCGTGATCTGGCCGGGGTGGGTCTGGGCGTAGCGCAGGGCGCCGAAGCCGCCCAGCGAGATCCCCACCAGCCAGATCTCGGCATAGCCCCGGTCCCGCGCCGGGCGGATGACGTCCTGCTGCAGGCGCTGCTTGAAGGTGCCCTTGGTGTAATAGTTGACGTGGGCATCGGCGGCGATGGCGTCGACGGCCAGGTGGTGGCGGTGCAGCCCCTGCACGAAGCCGCGGGCCTGGAAGTCCGAGGCGCGGTCGCGCAGGCCGGGAAGGAAGACCACCAGGGCCCGGCTCCGCTCGGCGCCGGCCGGGTAGCTGCGGGTTTCCATGGGGGCCTGTGCGGGCAGGTAGCCGGCGCAGGACGGCAGGTAGGCGGCGATGAGCAAGGCGAGCGGGCTGAGCAGGGCCCTCAGGTCGAACATGGCGGTTCCCCGTGGCGGCGGCGCGGTGCCGAAAGGGTTTTGCCGGACCGGCGTTGGAGGCTACATTGGCAACCTTCTGAAGCCGGATCCGGGGGCTGCCCATGCTTCCCATAACCGACGGCATCCTGGTTACGCCCCTGATCGCCGTGCTGGTGCCGGTCCTGGTGGTCGCGGGGCTCTACCTGCTGCACCGCCTCGACCGCTAAGGAGGGGCGGCGGGAACTTTCCCTGGCGCCGCGGTCTGAGGGAGCGTACATTTCGCTGTGCCCCTTCAGCCCCGGCAATTGATCCGGGGCAAGGCCCTATCGGGAAGTTCGCGCCACCATGAAAACCAGGGTCCCCCGCTTCAGCAAGCCGGCCGGGCGGTCGGCGCAGCTCTATCGTCTGCCACCGGGGGCCGGGGAGGGGCGGATGTGGTCTCGATTGAGTCCTTCGGAGAAACGGATCCACGGTCTTTCCGATCCCCCGGGGGAGGGGCGGTATTTCTGGGACGACGGCGGCGCCATCGTGGTCTGGTATCCCGCCCACGCCCGCCGCGAGGATGTCGAGCGGGCCCGGGCCCTTCTCCCGCACCGGGTGGTGATCGGGGACGGTTAGGTCCGGTCCGGCGGGCGCGGAAGGCCGCATGAGCCGGGCCATCCCGGAAGCCGTTGCGGCCGCCGCCGTGATCACCGTCCGCCTCCGGCGCGGGCTCGACCGCCCCTGACCTCAGGCGCCGGGGTCGACCACCACCCGGCCGCGGATGCTCCCCTGGATGAGCTCGTTGGCGAGCTCCGGGACCTCCGCCAGGGACGCCACCCGGAACAGGGACTGCAGGCGGTCGTGGCTGAGGTCGCTGGCCAGTCGCTGCCAGGCTTGGCGGCGCCGCTCCATGGGGCAGGCGGCGGAGTCGATCCCCAGCAGGCTGACCCCGCGCAGCAAAAACGGCAGCAGGGTGGTGGACAGCTTGGCGCCGCCGGCCAGCCCCACCGCCGCCACCGCCGCGCCGTAGCGCATCTGGGCCAGGCTGTGGGCCAGCGTCTGGCCGCCCACCGGATCGATGCAGCCGGCCCAGCGCTGGTCCTCCAGGGGCCGCTCCGGCGGCCCGTCGAGCTCGGAGCGGTCCAGGACCTGGTGGGCCCCCAGCCCGCGCAGGTAGATCTCGTTCTGCGGGCGCCCGGTGACCGCGGTCACGTAGCGGCCGCTGGCCGCGGCCAGGGCGGTGGCCAGCGATCCCACCCCGCCGGAGGCGCCGGTGACCAGGACCTGGGCGCTGGGGGCGAGGTCGTGGTCCTCCAGGGCCAGCAGCCCGAGCATGGCGGCCAGGCCGGCGGTGCCGACGGCCATGGCGTGCTGCATGGACATGCCGGCCGGCAGGTGCTGGAGCCATTCGCCGCGCACCCGCGCCTTGCCGGCGAGCCCGCCCCAGTGGTGCTCGCCCACCCGCCAGCCGTTGAGCAGGACCTCGTCGCCCGGCTGGAAGTCCGGGTGGTCACTGGCCTCCACCGTGCCCGCCAGGTCGATGCCCGGCACGTGGGGGTAGGAGCGCACCAGGTTGCCCCGGTTGGTGAGGACCATGGCGTCCTTGAAATTGAGCCCCGAGTAGGCCACCGCCACGGTGACGTCGCCGGCGGGAAGGGCGTCGTCCTCGAGCTCGCGGACAACGGGGCGGGGCTCGCCGCTGTCCGCCTCCAGAACCAGGGCCTTGAACATGGGGGACCTCGGCGGCTGATGGGGTATTCCCGTAGGCGGGTAGAAGTAACATAGCCGCAAAAGGGGGGGCCGGTAAATCCCGGCGCGGACACTGTCGGGCCCCCGGGGACTCCCTGCGGGAGGCGGCTTACAGCCAGCCCTTGCGCCGGAAGAACGCCACCAGGCCCAGGCCCACCGCCGCCATCAGGCCCAGGGCGAAGGGATAGCCGAAGCGCCAGTGCAGCTCCGGCATGTTCCACGGCCCGCCGGCGAAGTTCATGCCGTAGAGGCCGGCGATGAAGGTGATCGGCAGGAAGATGGTGGCGAACACGGTGAGCACCCGCATGACCTCGTTGAGGCGGTGGCTCAGGGTGGACAGGTAGAGGTCGAGCAGGCTGGCGGTCATCTCGCGGTATGACTCGATCAGGTCCAGGATCTGCACCGCATGCTGGTAGGCGTCGCGCAGGTACAGCCGGGTGTCCTCGTCGAGCCAGCCCTCCTCGTCGCGCATGAGGCCGTTCATCACCTCGCGCTGCGGCCACAGCATGCGGCGCAGCAGCACCAGCTCACGGCGCAGGCCGTGCAGGCGCGCCACCATCTCCTGGCTCGGCTCGCTCAGCAGCCGGTCCTCGATGGCCTCGATGCGGTCGCCCAGGGCCTCCAGCACCGGGAAGCCGCGGTCCACCACCGTGTCGGCCAGGGCGTACAGCAGGTAATCCAGGGGGCGGCTGCGGATGCGCCCCGAAGCCTGGTGCAGGCGCCTGCGCACCGGGCCGAAGGGGTCGCCGCCGCCGCTCTGGAAGCTGATCAGGGCGCTGCTGCCCAGGAACAGGCTGACCTGTTGCAGGCTCAGGCGATCCTCGGCGAGCTCGGGCAGGGCCAGCACCAGGAACAGGTGGCCGGCATAGTGGTCCGCCTTGGGGCGCTGGCCGAGGCGGGCCACGTCCTCCAGGGCCAGGGGGTGCAGCCCGAACACCTCGCCGAACAGGGCCAGGGTCTCGATGTCGGGGCTGCCCTGGATGTGGATCCAGGTGCGGGTGTCGCGCTCCAGGTAGGGGCGGCAGTCGCGGGGATGGTCGAGGGTGACCTCCTCGCAGTGGTCGGGGCCGTAGTCGATGAGGGTGGCGGTCACCGGTGCGGCGCCGCTCTCCCTCTCCGGCAGGCTGCCGGGGGCGGTCCCCGGCTCGGCGTACTGCTTGGGGAAGTAGTCCATGACCCGCTCCTGGATGGCGACAATCTCCGGCTAGACCCTATGTATTTGGCCTGCCGCTCCTCAGCCTTCGTGGATTAGGCTTTGGGGTGGAACCGAAATCCCAGAGCCGACATGAGGAGGGCAGGCCAAATACATAGGGTCTAGGCGCCGCGGTAGGCATCGAAGGCCCGCTCCAGCTCCTCCGGCGCCAGCTCCGCGGCGCTGACCAGCTCGCCCTCCACCATGACCGGTTCATGGTCGGTCTGCCAGCGCTCGCGCTCGGCGGCGTCGGCCTCGGGCATGAACCAGCCGGGGCCGGCGTAGAGCAGCCCGATCAGCGGCGACAGCCAGCAGGCGAAGGCGAACGGCGCGTAGGCCAGGGTGGGAATGCCCAGGGCGCCCGCGGTGAAGGCGCCGCCGGCGCTCCATGGCACCAGCGGGTTGATCAGGGTGCCGCCCTCCTCCAGCGAGCGCGACAGGTTGAGGGTGGACAGCCCGCGGCCGCGGTAGGCCGGGGCGAACATGCGCCCGGGCAGGGCGATGGCCAGGTAGGGGTCGCCGGTGAGCAGGTTGGTGCCCACGGCGCCGCCGGTGCTGGCGGTGACCAGCGACAGCCGTCCGCGCACCAGGCCCATGACCGCGTGCAGGATCACCTCCAGGCAGCGCGTCTGCTCGACGATGCCGCCGAAGGCCAGCGCGATGAGGACCAGCGAGATGGTCCACATCATGGACTGGATGCCGCCCTTGGACAGCAGGTCGTCCACCGCCGCCACCCCGGTGGTGCTGTCGAAGCCGGTCTGCATGGCGGCCAGCACCTGGTGGAGGGTGGCGTCCTGGGCGATCACCGCGGTGGCCACCCCGGCCAGCATGCCCGCGAACAGGGTGGGCAGGGCGGGGTAGCGGCGCACGGCGAGGACCACCACCAGCACCGCCGGCAGCAGCAGCCAGGGGCTCAGCGCGAACTGGGTGTCGAGGCCGCGCAGGATGGTCTCCACCCGCTCGGCGTGCAGGCCCTGCCCGGCGTAGCGCCAGCCCAGCACCCAGTAGACGGTGCCGGCCGCGAGCATGGCCGGCACCGCGGTGGCCGCCATGTTGCGGATGTGGCTGAACAGGTTGGTGGAGGTGACCGCCGGCGCCAGGTTGGTGGTGTCCGACAGCGGCGACATCTTGTCGCCGAAGAAGGCCCCGGAGACGATGGCGCCGCCGGTGAGCGCCGCCGGGATGCCCAGGCCGTCGCCGATGCCCACCAGCGCCAGGCCGACGGTGCCGACCGTGCCCCAGGAGGTGCCGATGGCCAGCGACACCACCGAGGTCAGCAGCATGGCCGCCAGCAGGAAGTACTGCGGCGTGATCAGGGTCAGGCCGTAGTGGATCAGCAGGGGGACGGTCCCGGACAGGATCCAGGTGCCGATGATCATGCCCACGATCATGAGGATGGCCACCGACGGCAGGCCGATGTGGACCACGTGGAACAGGCCCGCCTCCATCTGCCGCCAGCGGTAGCCGATGGCGCGGCCCACCAAGCCGGTGATGGCGATGCCCAGCGCCAGCGGGATGTGGGGGGCGAAATTGTCCGCGCCGAAGTAGCGGATCTGGAACAGGATCAGGCCCATGGTGGCGGCGATGGGCAGGATCGCCAGGGGCAGGCTGGGGCGGGGCAGGTCGCGGGCCTTGGCATCGCTGACGGACTGCATGGGCGCTCCTCGGCGGCTTGGCTGGCATGGTCCTGGATTATACCGATGTCACCCCCGTTACCGGGGGCGGTCGCCGCCCTGTTGACGTCCCCGAGGGTTTACGCCACGCTCCCCGCTCTTTCCTGACCGACCGGTCAGTCCGCCGCCGGTCCCTGCCCAGGAGGCCCCGCCCAGGGGCCGCTCGGCACCGCCAAGGGAATACCCGACCCATGATCAAGCGCATGATCCTCATGATCCTGGCCCTCGCCGTGGTGCTCGGCGCCATCTTCGGCTGGAAGTACTACGTCGGGCTGATGATCCAGCAGCACATGGCTCAGCGGAAGCCGCCGCCGGTCACGGTCACCACCACCGAGGCGAGCGCCCGCACCTGGCAGCCCGAGCTGCACGCCGTGGGCAGCCTGACCGCGTCCAACGGGGTTCAGGTCAGCCCCGAGGCGGCCGGCCGGGTCGCCGACATCGCCTTCGAGTCCGGCCAGCAGGTGCAGGCCGGCGACCTGCTGGTAGCGCTCAACACCGACACCGAGGAGGCCGAGGTGCGGCGCCTGCAGGCGGAGAAGGAGCTGGCCGAGAACCAGCTGCGCAGGCGCCGGCGGCTGCTGCGCCAGAACCAGACCTCGCAGGAATCGGTGGACGAGGCGGCGGCCTCGGTCAAGAGCCTGTCCGCCCAGATCGAGCGCGAGCGCACCCTGATCGCCAAGAAGCGGATCCGGGCCCCGTTCGACGGCGTCGTCGGCATCCGCCGGGTGGACATGGGCGAGTACGTGTCCCCGGGCGATCCGCTGGTGACCCTGCAGGACCTGGAGCCGCTGTTCGTGGACTTCAATCTGCCCCAGAAGGACCTCGACCGCGTGGCCACGGGGCTGGGCGTG
>Ga0102944_1000402_pt1 | contig 34112 bp, 28 predicted proteins | sample SalPonD_shore_MG_FD_78172 | JGI IMG/M metagenome (GOLD analysis project Ga0102944, IMG submission 78172) | Salt pond soil microbial communities from South San Francisco under conditions of wetland restoration - Salt Pond MetaG... | ecosystem: Environmental > Aquatic > Marine > Intertidal zone >... | reverse complement strand
CGCCGAGCCCACCGCCGCCCGCGCGGTGCTGGTCGACGCCGGGCTGGCCGAGGCGCCGGTGGCCCGCTACACCGCCAACCGCCCGGTCGCCGAGGTCGAGCTCAAGGCGCTCAACCCGACCGCGCGCTACATCATCGAGGCCGGCGGCCTCGACCTCGACGCCCTGCGCCTGGCACCGAAGAGCTGACAACGGGCCTTCTCCGCCCTCCCAGCAATCCGTTGTCACTCGCCAAAGGCGGCACCTCACGGTGCCGCCTTTCTTTTTGGCCGCACCAGCACCTCGGCACACCGGAGACCACTCCGCCAGCTATCTCGTAGGCCCGCGTTCCCGCGGCGAGGGGCAGGTAGGGCTGAGCATAGCGATCCCGGCGCTGCCAGGTTCCTTCGGTGCAGATTCTCGGCCGAACAGGGCCCCAGCATTGACCGAAAGCAACACGCAGCGGGTACACGGTGCGTACATTGGCCGGTGCCGGACTCGTTTGAACCGCCGCGTCCGGACCAGTGCCGGAATCGCACACCACGAACTGGCTTCGAGATGGGATATGGACGGATGGCCGTCCGTCAGCGGGAGAAACGTATGAACAGCAAATATCCGGTCAGCCGATGGGGCCGTCTCAGCGTTCCACTGTTGGTCTGCCTGTCGATGTTGCCTGCGGCCGCGACCATGGCTGGCGAGCCCACGTACCGGCAGGGACAGGACATCTTCATCGAAACCGGCGTCGAGGCTCCGGACCGTACCCAGACCTGGTATGCCCCCATGATGGGCCAGCCGTTTGCTCCTGTCTTCGAGATGCTCGCCACACGGGGTACCCAGGGCCGCTACTACCCGTATACCTATCCCGTGACGCTCAAGGACATGATCAAGTTCCACGGACACGATTGCGAAGGAACCATTCACGCCGCCAACAGCGCCCGAGTGGCATTCGACATCCTGTTCCCGGACGGTATCGTCGACCGAAGCGTACTTTGGGGCATTTCCGGCAATTCTCCATGTTGGTCCGATGCCGTCGCGTTCGTTACCGGCGCTAGAGTGCAGTACGGAAACCTCGGCTTCTTCCAGGACCGGAAGTACGGTCACGCCATTGTTCTCTACCGGGAGGACACGGGCGTCGCAGTGCTGGCCACATGGAAGAAAGGCATCAACAACATCCCCGGTGAACCGGTCGTGCTGCCGAAGAGTGTCCACTGGCATACGGCCGTCGATACCGCCGAGGTCATGAAGCTCAAGGCGGACGTAAAGGCCGCGGGCGGCACGCCCACTCCGTACCAGGTGGACCGGCTGCGGTACCTGCAGTGGAAGCACGTGAACGACATTCTCGAACATCCGTTGGAGGACAGCTATCAGGCGGAGGTCATCGAGCGGTTCAAGTGGTCCGAATGGGTAGACCCGAACAAGACGATGCCCGAGACCCATCCGCGCACCGACACGCGCCTGAAGAACTTTCCCTATCGGGACAGGCCGATTTCCGGGCCGGGTGAATAGACGCACACTCGCGCGAGCGCGACAGAGTCCGGCTCAGCCCCGGGAGCGGCGCCGCGCCGCGACGGCCATTCAACACCGGGGACGCTCCCGCCGGGGTCGGTGCTCCCACGGTGACGGCGACGAACATCCCAAAACATCTGCGTTTATCCGCGTTCATCGGCGGCCAAAACCAAAAAAACGGCCCGAAGGCCGCTTCGGAAAGAGCCACCGGGTCAGAAGGGGTAGTGCCGCGACCCCGTCTGTATGGTGATCCAGCGCAGATCGGTGAACTCGCTGATCGAGGCGGTGCCGCCGAAGCGGCCGTAGCCGCTGGCCTTGACGCCGCCGAAGGGCATCTGCGGCTCGTCGTGGACCGTGGGGCCGTTGATGTGGCAGATGCCCGACTCGATACGCCTGGCCACTCCCAGAGCTCGTCCCACGTCGCGGCTGAAAACGGCGGCGGAGAGGCCGTACTCGGTGTCGTTGGCGACCCGCACCGCATCGTCGTCGTCGCTGACCCGGATCACGGCCACCATGGGGCCGAAGGACTCCTCGGAGTAGAGCCGCATGCCCGGGGTCACATGGTCGATGACCGTGGCCTGCATGATGGTGCCGTCCATGCGGCCTCCGGCGGCGACGGTCGCGCCCTTGGCGACGGCGTCGTCGATGAGGGTCCGCATGCGCTCCGCGGCCTCCGGGCCGACCAGCGATCCCAGCACCACGCCGCCGCCGGCCGGGTCCCCGGCGGGCAGTGCGGCGGCTTTGGCGGCGAATTTGTCCACGAAGGCGTCGGCGCAGCTCTCATCCACCACCAGCCGCTCCGTGGACATGCAGATCTGGCCCTGATGCATGAAGCTGCCGAAGGCGGCGGCGTCCACGGCGGCATCCAGATCGGCGTCGGCGAGCACCACCAGCGGCGCCTTGCCACCCAGTTCCAGCAGGGCGGGCTTGAGGTTCCGGGCGGCGAGCTCGCCGACTTTCCGGCCCACGCGCGTGGAACCGGTGAAGTTGACCCGTTTCACCGCCGGGTTGGCGATCAGGGCCTCCACCACCTCCGGCGCGTCCGCCGGTGAGTGAGTCAGGTAGTTGACCACGCCCTCGGTCATGCCTGTCTCGTGCATTGCCCGCGCAATCAGCTCATGGGTGCCCGGGCAGAGCTCCGAGCCCTTGAACACCACGGTATTGCCGCAGGCCAGCGGCACCGCGATGGACCGGACGCCGAGGATGATCGGCGCGTTCCAGGGCGCCATGGCCAGCACGACGCCGCAGGGCTGGCGGATGGCCATGGCGGTGTTGTCCGGCACATCGGTGGGGATGACCTCACCCTTGATCTGGGTGGTGAGAGCAGCGGCCTCGCGCAGCATGCCCGCGGCCAGCATCACGTTGAAGCCCGCCCATTCCGCGGTGCCCCCGGTTTCGTCGATGACCAGCCTGACGAACTCGTCGGTGTGGGCCTCGAGGCGGTCGGCGGCCTTCAGCAAATGGGTGCGGCGTGCCTGGGGGCCCAGGGCGGACCAGCGCGGGAAGGCGGCCGAAGCGGCTTCCACCGCGGCCTTGGCGTCTTCCACGGTTGCCGCGGCGGCGCGGCTCGCCACTTCGCCCGAGACGGGATTTTTGCGGTCGAACGTGGCGTCGTTCCGGGCGCCCGTGACCCGGGCGCCGATCAGCAAATTCACGTCGTGCATGGGACTCTCCTGCGAATAATTAATTAGTACAACTAAATTTTCGTTGTTTGGTTGTACCGGATCAAGTCGCGAGACCCAGCAGGATGCGGGCTTCCTCCGCCGTAGCGGGGCGGGCGCCGTGTTCGTGGCAGACGTCCGCCGCCACCTTCACCAGTTCGGCGTTACTGGAAGCCAGCCGTTCCCGGTTCAGCCGCAGGTTGTCTTCCAGCCCCGTGCGCATGTGGCCGCCCAGATCCGCGGCCCAGGGGTGGACGGCGGCCTGGTGGCGCCCTATGCCGGCGACGGTCCAGGTCGAGTCGGGCGCCACGTCTCCGAGCTCGCTCACCATGAACTCCAGGGCCCGGCGCCGGGCGGGCATGGCGTTGCGCATGCCCATGACGAACTGGGCGTGAATCGGGGGGTCGATCAGCCCGATGTCCACCAGATCCCGGGCGCTGTAGATCATGGACAGGTCGAACACCTCGATCTCCGGCTTGATGCCGTATTCCTTCATCAGCGTGGCCAGGTGCTCGATGACCGCCGGCGGGTTGTCGTAGACGGCGGTCGGAAAGTTGACCGAACCGGTGGCCAGGGAGGCCATGTCCGGCTTCAGGTACAGCGCGCTGCCGCGTTCCTCGGCGCTCCTGCCGCGGCCGCCGGTGGAGAACTGTACGATCATGCCGGGGCAGTGCTTGCGCACGCCCTCCTGTACGGCGGCGAAGTAGCCGGGGTCGGAGGACGGGGTCTCGTCGTCGTTGCGGCAGTGAATATGCACCAGCGACGCACCCGCTTCGAACGCCTCGTGGGTGGACTCGACGGCCTCGGTGGGCGTGACGGGAACCGCGGGATTGTCGGCCTTGCGCGGGACGGAACCGTTAATGGCGACGGTGATGATGATCGGACGCATGATCGGTCGACCTCCAGTGTGCCGGCCCCGCCGCGGCCCGAACCGGACCGCGGCGCGGGCTCAACCCTCTTCCTCCAGGACCCGCCGGGCGTCTCCGAAGGCGGCGTTCGCCGCTGGGACGCCGGCATAGACGGCCACATGCATCAGCGCCTCGCGGATCTCGTCGAGTGTGACGCCGGTATTGCGCGTTGCCCGGAGGTGCAGGCGCAGCTCGTCGCGGTGGCCCAGGGCGGCCAGCAGGGCGATGGTCAGCAGGCTGCGATCGCGGGTGGACAGCCCGTCGCGGGTCCAGACCGAGCCCCAGGCGTAGCGGGTGATAAATGCCTGAAAGTCGCGGTCGAGGTCCGTGGCCCGCTCGCCGGCGCGTTGGACGTGATCCGCGCCGAGGACGGCCTTTCGGCGTTCGAGCCCCCTTTCGTAGCTGTCTTCGCTCATGCGCGTGCCTCCTCCAGGAATCCCGCGATGACCTTCGCCAGTAACCGGGGTTGTTCCACGCAGGGGAGGTGGGCGGCGCCCACGATCTCCTCGACCCGGGCGTCGGGAACGGCCTCGGCGATCTCGCGGGACATGGCCGGCGGGGTGGCGATGTCCTCGGAGCCGCAGACGACCAGGGTCTTGGCCGCGATGGTTCGTGTGGACGCCTGCAGGTCGGCATCGCGGATGGCTTCGCAGGCGCCCGCGTAGCCCTCGGCGGGCGTGCGCACCAGCATGTTGCGGTAGCCCGCCAGCGACGCCGGCTCCCGGCGGAAGAAGTCCGCCGTGAACCAGCGCTGCAGCACGGCCTCGGCCATGCTCTCCAGGCCGGGGCCGCGCGTGTTCCGGGCCCTTTCCCGCCACATCTCGGGAGTGCCGATGCGCATCCCGGTATCGCAGAGCACGAGCCGGTCCACGCGTCCGCCATGTTCGGCCGCCAGCTGCTGGGCGATCATGCCGCCGATGGACAGACCGCAGAAATGCGCGCTATCGATGCCGAGGGCGTCCAGGAGGTGGACACAGTCGCGGGCCAGGAGCGCCATGCTGTACGGCCCCTGCGTGACGTCGCTGAGCCCGTGGCCGCGGGTGTCGTAGCACAGCACCCGGAAGCGCTGACTGAGTGCCTCGGCCACCGCGTCCCAGATCTGGAAGCTGGTGCCGATGGAGTTGGAGAACATGACCACCGGTGCCCCTTCGGGCCCGCTCAGGCGGTAGTGCACGGTGATGTCGCCCGCTTTCACGAATGCCATGGGTCTGCCTCCGGTCAGGCTGCGCCGCCGGCATGCCGGCGCTCGGTTCGCGCGTAGAGATCACGCAGAATCTCGAGCTCCCGGGCGCCGGGCGGGTCCGTGGTGCCCACGCTGTCGGCGAAGCGGATCGGCCAGCCCGTGTTGTCGCGGACTTCATCGGCGGTGATGCCCGGGTGCAGGGTGGTCACCATCAGCTCCGCCGTATCCGGTGCCGGCTCCATGACGCACAGGTCGGTGATCACGCGCTTCGGTCCCTCGCCGCGCGCCCCCATGGCCTCGCGGGAGCCCTTGCCGCTACCGTGCCCGAGGGACGTGACGAAGTCCACCTGGTCGACGAACGTCCGCGGCGAATGACGCAGGGTGATCAGGATCTCGCGCGAGGAGGTGGCGATCTCCGGTGCGCCGCCGCCGCCGGGGAGCCGCACCTTGGGGTGCTGGTAGTCGCCGATGACGGTGGTATTGAGGTTGGCGTAGCGGTCGATCTGGGCCGCGCCCAGGAAGCCTACGTCGATGCGGCCGCCCTGCAGCCAGTAGCGGAACATCTCCGGCACCGACACCGTCGTCACGGCCTGCTCGCAGAGCTCGCCGTCGCCGATTGACAGGGGCAGCACGTCGGGGCGGGTTTCGATCGTTCCGGATTCGTAGATCAGCACCACCCCCGGCGCATGGGTCATCCGGGCCAGGTTGGCGGCCGCGCTGGGCAGGCCGATGCCGACGAAGCAGACCGCGCCGTCCCAGAGCGCGCGCGAAGCCGCCACCACCATCATCTCGTTCGGGGTGTACTCCTGAGTCATTGCCGCTTCGCCCCCGCCGCCGTGCCGCTGTCCAGGGACATGACGTTGTCCTGCATCCAGCGGGTGAATGTTTCCCGATCCCGGGCGATGGCGTCCCACTGCTTGTAGTAAGCGTTGTCCCGCGAGTAGTAGCCGTGGGCGTAGGATGGGTAGGCCCCGCGCGGCGCCTCGACCACGGCGTCCACCACCCAGTGCGGCAGGATGGTGGCATTGGCCGGGGCGTCCAGCGAGTCGACGATCTCCTCGACGGTGACCACGGCGCGCTTCGCCGCCAGGACGGCTTCTTTCTGGACGCCCACGATGCCCTCCAGCAGCACGTTGCCCTGCCGATCCGCACGCTGGGCATGGACGAGGGAGACGTCGGGGCGGATGGACGGGACGGCGGCCAGGCGCTCGCCGGTGAACGGACACTCCACGTGCCGGATGTTCGGATTGACCTTGGCCAGGTCGGCGCCGATGTAGCCGCGGAAGACCGCACACGGCAGCCCCGCGGCGCCGGCTTCGTAGGCGCTGGCCATGGCCGCGTGGGAATGCTCCTCGATAGCCAGCGGTGCCGGCCAGCCGTACTCCACCGCATCGCGCAGGCGGTGCAGCGAGCCAACGCCGGGATTGCCGCCCCAGGAGAAGACCAGCTTGTCGGCACAGCCCATACCGATCATCTGGTCGTAGATCAGGTCCGGGGTCATGCGGATCAGCGTGAGGTTCCTGCGCCGCTGGCGGATGATCTCCTGGCCCGCGGCGAACGGGATGAGGTGTGTGAAGCCCTCGAGGGCCACGCTGTCTCCATCCTCCACGAAGGCTTCTACCGCCGCCCTCAGGGACATGCGCTCTGCCATTGTCGTCGCCCTGTGTATGTTCACATTACGAACATATATCCGTTAAACGAACATAATACGTATCGGCGGTGCTGCCCGTCAATCGCAGGCGGCGGCCCGATGCATCGGATCGGGCTCCCCGTGTCAATCTTCCTCGACGGGCATGTGGTGTTTGTTGCGCCGGCGGAATACGGTCGGGGCGCAGCCGGTCCGGGCGGCGAAGAACCGGGAGAAGTAGGCGGGATCCCGGAAACCCAGCGCATAGGCGACCTGGCTGATGTCCAGCGTCGTGTAGATGAGGTCGCGTTTCGCCTCCAGGAGGATCCGGTCGTGGAGCAACTCCAGGGCCGATCGGCCGCTAGCGCGCCGGCACAGTCGGTTGAGCTGCGTGGTCGAGATGCCGAGCCGACCCGCGTAGTCCCGGATCGTGCGCGGGGCGCGGTAGCTGCGTTCGATCATGCCGCGGAAGCGCTGCACGTGGGTGCGCTGACGATTGCCGATGCTGGGCGCGTCCTTCTCGTCTAGCTCCCGGGACACGGCGACCAGCAGCAGCGAGAGCATCGCGCGCAGGGCCTGGGCGCGGCCGCGGCCGCGGCCCTCGTATTCGCGCGCCAGCCCCGCGAACAGGGCGTCCACGTCGGCCGCGGGCTGGCCGCCCGGCGTGAGCTGCAGGTGGCGCGGCCGCCACAAGCCCGCCGCCAGCGTCTGGATCAGCTCCCGGATGTTGCCTTCCGGCACCGAAACCACCCAGCCCACGGTGCCGGACTGGAAGACGTAGCCATGAATGGACAGGGGTGGGACCACCACCACGCTGCCCGGGCCGAGCTCGCTGTCCTCACCCTCGAGCTCGGTGACGCCGCCGCCGTCGCGCACGTGCAGCAGCTGGAAGAGCGCATCGTGCTGATGGGGGCGGATCCGCCAGCCGTGGCGCGAGCCACGGGCGGCGATGGACTCGCAGTGCATCAGGTGCAGCGTTTCCTGGTGGTCGCTTTCTCCGTAGAGCGCGTAAGTCGGAACCGGCGACACCGCACCGGGCCTCGACCGCAGGGGGTGGGTGGCTGCCATGGGCGTGCTCCAGGCGGTTCTAATCAGTGCAAGAGTAGGGAGCCTCTGCCCGCTTCGGAGCGCCTGGCATGTTCCATTTGTCCAAGAGTTCTCCCGGATTGTCCATTCGTGCAGGTTACGCCGATTGTTAGGTTAGTGAAACAAGCGGTCGTATTGCGAACATCCGCGGGCTCTGGGCAAGCGCCGGGAGGAGGAGACATGCACGTCAGTGTTGCCATCATCGGAGCGGGCCCTGCGGGGCTGCTGCTGTCCCAGCTTCTGCACGTCCACGGCATCGACTCCGTGATCCTCGAACGGCGGGATCGCGCCTATGTGGAAGGCCGCATCCGGGCCGGCGTGCTGGAGTTCGGCACGGTTCAGCTGCTGGAGGAGGCCGGCGTCTCCCAGCGCATGCACGACAAGGGGCTGGTGCACGACGGTATCTACATATCCAACAACGGTCGTCGCACCCACATCGACTTCGCCGACCTCACCGGTGGCAAGTCGGTGATGATCTATGGCCAGACGGCGGTGGTCCGGGACTTGATCAAGGCGAGACTGGATGCCGGCGGAGAGATCGTTTTCGAGGCCGAGGACGTGAGCCTCGCGGATATCGACACCGACCGGCCGCGGGTGCGCTATCGCCATCAGGGGCAGGAGCACGAGCTGACCTGCGACTTCATCGCCGGCTGCGACGGTTTTCACGGCGTCTCACGCCAGAGCATGCCGGAACGGCTGCTGAAAACCTTCCAGCGGGAATACCCGTTCGGCTGGCTGGGCATACTGGCCGAGGCGCCGCCGGCGGCTGATGAGCTCATCTATGCCAGCCACGAGCGGGGCTTCGCTCTGTTCAGCATGCGCTCGCCGACGCTGTCCCGGAACTATATCCAGTGTCGGGCCGACGAAGACCTGGAGCAGTGGCCCGACGACCGCGTCTGGGAGGAGCTGCGCCTGCGCCTGGGCGAGGAGGGCCCGGCACTGGTCAACGAGGGGAAGGTCGTGGAAAAGAGCGTGACTCCCATGCGCAGCTTCGTCGCCGAGCCGCTCAGCTGCGGACGCCTGTTCATGGCCGGCGACGCCGGCCATATCGTTCCGCCGGCCGGGGCCAAGGGCCTTAACCTGGCGGCCAGCGACATCCGCTACCTCTACCGGGCCTTCGTCGCCTACTACAAGTCGGGGGACGGGTCCCTGCTCGAGGACTATTCCGACAGTGCCCTGGCGCGGGTCTGGAAGGCGGAGCGCTTCTCCTGGTGGATGACCTCTCTGCTGCACCGTTTCCCGCAGGCCACCGAGTTCGACCAGCGTATCCAGCAGGCCGAGTTGGAGTACGTGCTCGAATCAAGGGCCGCAAAGACGGTGCTGGCGGAGAACTACGTCGGTCTGCCGTTCTGAGCGGCACATGGCGCGCGCCGGCGGCCGCGCCCGTTCAGTACAGTCGGCGCAGCAGCCGCAGCAGGGTGGCGCGTTCGGGTTCGCTCAGTGACGCGGCATGCTGGCGATCGGCGCGCTGCACCTGCTCTTTGAGCTCCCGGAGCGTGGTCTCCCCCTTCTTGGTCAGGAAGATGCCGTGGGAGCGCCGGTCGGTCTTGCAGCGCACGCGCACGGCAAGGTCCCTGTCCTCCAGGTCGTGGATGAGGTTGACCATCCGGGGCGGATCCACTTCCAGGGTCTTGGCGAGCTGCGACTGGGTAATGCCGGGGTAAGCCTCGGCCATGATCATTACCGAGAATTGGGCCGGACGGATCCGGTGATCGGCGGTGGCAGCGTTGAAACGCTGGTAGTCGGTCAGCTGGGCGCGGCGAAGCGCGTAACCGACCAGGTTCTCAAGCAGGGTGCCCGCGACGCTCGGGGCCTCGACGTCATTCGGTGAGGTCGCAGTATCCGTCTCGCTGCGTTCGTGCTCCGTGGACATGGATCGCCGTGTCTCCGCTGTGGCCGGGTGCGGACCGGTCCGCTGCCGCGACCGAGCCGTTCGGCCAGTGATGTCTGCCGCTTGTGTTCGGGGAAGCTACCGCTAGCATACCCGATAAGCGGCGGATGGTCCCAAGGCGGCCGAACGTGGCGCGCCCCGCTTGCGGCCGCCCTCGATCGCTCCATACGGTATCACGTACTGGGTATACAGGTTCGGCGCGGCTGGGAAACCGTATGCTCTTGAAGTCGCCGCCCAGCGTCCCCCACGACTCATGGCAGCCATCGAACACTTTCGGCAGGAGGACGATGCAATGCTTGTACGTCGACTGGAGGACATCAAAGGCACGGACGACGACGTCAATCACGGCAACTGGGTGAGTCGCCGCTTTGTGCTCAAGCGAGACGGCATGGGGCACTCGGTCCACGAGACCACGTTCTTTGCGGGCGAGTCCCAGCGCATGCACTACAAGAACCACCTGGAGTCGGTCTACTGCATCGAGGGCGAGGGCGAGATCGAAGACCTGAGCGAAGGGGGCACGTACAGTATCGAGCCCGGTACGCTGTACGCGCTCGACAAACACCAGGAGCACATCCTGAAGGCCCACACCGACCTGCGTCTGGTCTGCTGCTTCACCCCGCCGCTGGTCGGTCCGGAGACCCACGACGAGGACGGCTCCTATCCGCTCCTGGACGACAACGGCAGCGTGATTCGGCGGTGAGCAGGACTGCCGCGGCAGGTTGCTTCCCTGGCGCTTTGCTTGGCCGCCGGGGTGAGGTGAGGGCGGTCGCGACGCGTCCGTTCGCGGCCATGGGCCGCTGCTACGATGGGTTTGGCCCGCGTGGGAGCGGCGACCTCGCCGCGATCCCTCGAGCCGTGCCGACGGCAGCCAATCGCGCCGGGGACGGCGCTCCCACGGGGGCTTCGTCAATTGTAGGAGCGGCCCATGGCCGCGAATGAAACGCCGCCCTAGAAATCGAAGAACACCGTCTCCCCGGGTCCCTGCAGGCGGATGTCGAACCGGTACAGGGGCTTGCCGTTGCTGCTGCCCTCGTGCCGGGCGAGCAGTGTCCGGCGCCGTTCCTCCGATTCGATGCGGCGCAGGATCGGGCACTCGGCGTTGGCCTCCGCCTCGTCCTCGAAGTAGATCCGGGTCTGGAGATGGATGTTGATGCCCCGGGCGAACAGGGTCAGATTGATGTGCGGCGCCATCAGCTCGCCGGTGCGGCTTCGGGCCCGGCCCGGTTTGACGGTATCGATCTGCCATTCCCCCGCGTCCAAGCTGGTGGCCGTCCGACCCAGGCTGTTGAAGGGCTGCTCCGGGTCGTAGACGGACTCGTACTCGCCCTGTGCGTTGGCCTGCCAGACTTCGATGAACGAGTCGCGCACGTAGTCGCCGTTGCCGTCGTAAACGGCGCCGATCAGGCGGATGTGCTCGCCGGGCGCATCGGGACTTGCCAGCACATTCCAGATCTCGTGTTCGCGCACCGGGTTGCCTGCCACGGCAGGCGCAAGGCCGATGTGCACGTACGGGCCGGCGGTCTGGGAGGGCGTTTCCTTCAGGAGCGCTTCCGTCATGGTCGTATTCCCCTCAGCAATTCTCGAAGAACGTGCGCTGCTCGCCGCGCAGCACGATGTCGAACCGGTACGCCAGGCAGTCCATGGGGTTGCCCATGTCGCGGTCCAGCGGTGCGATCAGCGACTTCACCGCCTCCGGGTCGCGGATGGTGCGAACGATGGGGCACTGCGAGATGAGCGGATCGCCCTCGAAATACGTCTGCGTGATCAGCCGGGTGGCGATGGACGGGCCCATGATCGAGACGTGGATATGTGACGGACGCCAGTCATTCGGTCCGTTCGGCCAGGGGTAGGGGCCCGGCTTGAGGGTCCGGAACTGGTAGTAGCCGTCGCGGTCGGTGACCGTGCGTCCCACGCCCCCGAAGTTGGGGTCCAGCGGCGCGATGTAGCTGTCCTTCCTGTGCCGGTATCTCCCGCCGGCATTGGCCTGCCAGATCTCCACCAGGGTGCCCGGCACGGGCTTGCCGTACTGGTCCATGACCCGGCCGAACATGACGATCCGCTCGCCGATCGGGAGCCCGTCATGGCGGAAGTTCAGCAGCAGGTCATTGTCGTGTTCGCCGAGCGGCAGCCGGGAGAAGTCGGGGCCGACGGTCTCGGACTCGGTCTGCGGAATGGAGACCAGGGCCTGATGCGGGGAGCGCGCCACGGTGGTCTTGTACCCGGGCGCGTACGCGGGTGGATGCCAGTTGCGGTCGCGTATGACGAATCGTCGATTCGGCGGGGCTGCCATGGGGTGCTCCTCCATCGTCGCGTTGTGCTGTCGTCGGGCAGCGGACTCGCGGGGGCAGGCTCACCGGCGGCTACCCCGTCCGGCGGGCAGACGCCGGCCGGCGACCGCCCGAAAGTTATATACTCTAACTGACTAACCTTTCGGGAGGTATAGCCAGGTTTCAGTGGCCGTGAGCTCGCGCAGCAGGCTCCGGACCGGCTCCGCGGCGGCGGACCGCTGCCGGAACTTCACGCGTGTGCCGAAGCTCACGGCTGCCGCGGTCCCCGGGGCCGCATGTCGTCGTTTGTCTCCCTTGGGCGTTGGGTGTATAAGACCCCGCTTGCGCTTTTCGCCTCACAGGGTGAGTCCATGGGTTTCACCGGCGCCCTCAAGATCCTCGGGCTCCTGCTGATCGTCTTCAGCACCACCATGATACCCCCGGCGGTGATCGCTCTGGTGGTCCGGGACGGCGAGTTCGAAGCCTTCTTCGTCGCCTTCGCCATCATCCTGGCCGCCGGCGCCGCCTGCTACCTGCCCGTACGGCACGTGAACCGGACGCTGCGAACCCGGGACGGCTTCTTCGTGGTGACCATGCTGTGGGTGGCGCTGGCCATCGCTGGCGCGGTGCCCCTGGTACTGGGCACCCACGTGAACATGTCCTTCACCGACGCATCCTTCGAGAGCATGTCCGGGCTGACCACCACCGGGGCCACGGTGCTCTCGGGCATCGACCATCTGCCCCTGTCCATCCGCTTCTACCGCCAGCAGCTCAACTGGCTCGGCGGCATGGGCATCATCGTCCTCGCCGTCGCCATCCTCCCCATGCTGGGCATCGGGGGCATGCAGCTGTACAAGGCGGAAGTGCCCGGTCCGGAAAAGGATAAGCTGACCCCGCGCATCGCCGAGACCTCCAAGGCGCTCTGGTACATCTACCTGGCCCTGACCGTGGCCTGCGCGCTGGGCTACTGGCTGGCGGGCATGAGCGCCTTCGACGCCATCGCCCACAGCTTCTCGACCATCTCCACGGGCGGTTTTTCCACCCACGACGCCAGCTTCGGCTATTTCGACAACCCGACCATCGACGTGGTGGGCAGCGTGTTCATGATCCTCTCCGGAATGAACTTCGCGCTGCACTATCTCGCCTGGCGCGGCCGTACGCTGCGCGCCTACTGGGCCGATGCGGAGTTTCGCTTCTACATCGTACTGCTGGCGGCAGCGCTGGCGGTCATCGTGATGGGCCTGACCCAGTCGCAAACCCTGCCGTTCTGGGGAGCCCTGCGGCACGGGCTGTTCCAGCTGGCCACCTTTACCACCAACACCGGGCTGGCCACCACCGACTACTATCACTGGCCGGCGGATGTGCTGTTCACGCTGATGATCATGAGCATTCTGGGCGGCTGTGCGGGCTCGACGGCTGGCGGCATCAAGATGGTGCGGGCGCTGCTGCTGGCCAAGCAGGGGCGCCGCGAGGTGGCCCGGCTGATCCACCCCCGTTCGGTGACCCACGTCACTCTCGGCGGGCGGGCGGTGGCCGACGACGTGGCCAGCGGCGTGTGGGGCTTCTTCGCCGTCTACATGGCCGTGTTCGGTGCCCTGATGCTGGTCCTGATGACCACGGGGCTGGATCAGGTCACCGCGTTCTCGGCCATGGTGGCCACCATCAACAACCTGGGCATCGGCATCGGCGGCGTGAGCACCGGCTTCGGCTCCCTGGCGCCGCTGGCCAAATGGGCCCTGTTCCTGTCCATGCTCATGGGCCGGCTGGAGGTGTTCACGGTGCTGGTGCTGTTCTTCCCGAGCTTCTGGCGTCGGTAATTGAATGACACAGCCGCAGATGAACGCGGATTCGTTTAGGGAATCGCGGTGGAGGCACCGCCGCTGCCACGCGGGCTTTGCCAACCGGCGCGGCGGATCGAAGGGCCGTGGGAGCCGCGTCCCCGCGGCGAGTCCATGTCGGGTCGAGCCAATGCCGTCTGTTCGCGGCCATGGGCCGCTCCTACGGGCTGCCGTCAAGATGTAGGAGCGGCCCATGGCCGCGAACCCGCCGTCTCTACCAGGTATCGATCATCGGCCGGCGCTTGCCCCGGCGTTCGGTCCGGTTCATGGACTTCAGCCCGCGCATGACCCATCGGCGGGTGTCGGCCGGGTCGATCACGGCGTCGATTTCCAGGGACACGGCCATGCTCAGCGCCTTGCCTCGCTCGTAGGACTCGGCCACCAGGCGGTCGAAGAGGGCCTGTTTCTCCTCGGGGTCCTCCAACGCTTCCAGTTCCTTACGGTAGGCCAGCCGCACCGCGCCCTCCAGACCCATGCCGCCGAACTCGCCGGTGGGCCAGGAGGCGTTGAATACCGGGCTGTGGAAGGAGCCACCGGTCATGCCCTGGGCGCCGAGGCCGTAGCCCTTGCGCAGTACGACACTGAACACGGGTGTGGTCATGTTGGCGGCGGTGACGAACATGCGGCTGGTATGGCGCACCAGGGCGGTGCGCTCGGCCTCGGGGCCCACCATGAATCCGGGGGTGTCGCAGAGACTGAGAATAGGGATGTCGAAGGCGTCGCAGAGCTGCATGAACCGCGCCGCCTTGTCCGCGCCGTCGGCGTCGATGGCGCCGCCGAGGTGGCGGGGGTCGTTGGCGATCAGCCCCATGGGCCGGCCCTCGATGCGAATGAAGGCTGTGATCATGCCGGGAGCGAAGCGCCGCCGCAGTTCCATGACCGAGCCCGCGTCGGCCAGGATGTCGATCAGGGCGCGGACATCATAGGAACGCAGCCGGTTCTCCGGGATGCTCCGGCGCAGCAGGCGCTGATCGGCCGCTTCCCAGTCGGCGGTGGGGCCCTGGAAATAGGCAAGGAGCCGGCGGGCGGCGGACGCGGCCTCGGCCTCGTTTTTCACCACGTAGTCGACGACGCCGTTGGGCTCCTGGACCGATACCGGGCCCACCTCCTCCGGCGTGAAGACGCCCAGGCCGCCGCCCTCGATCATGGCCGGACCGGCCATGCCGATGCTGGTGTCGCGGGTGGCGATCATCAGGTCGCTGCAGCCCGCGATGACCGCGTTGCCGGCGAAGCAGCGCCCGGAAACGATGCTGATCCGCGGTGCAATGCCGCTCATTCCGGCGTACTGCTGGAATGTCGGCACGTCCAGCCCCGCTACCTTGGTGGCGTTGTCCGTGTCGCCGGGCCGCCCGCCGCCGCCCTCGGCGAAGAAGATCACCGGCAGCTCGAGCCTCTCGGCGATCTGGAGCATGCGGTCGGTCTTCTTGTGGTTCATGGTGCCCTGGGTGCCCGCCAGCACGGTGTAATCGTAGGCGAGGACCATGCAGCGGGCCCGTTCCTCGTCGAAGCGGTCGCCGTTCACCGCGCCGATGCCGGCAATCAGGCCGTCGGCCGGCGTGGCGGTCATCAGGTCTTCCACCGAACGCCGTTTGCGCTGGGCGGCGAAGGTGAGGGCGCCGTACTCGATGAAGCTGTCCGGGTCGCAGACCGCGTTGACGTTCTCCCGCGCGGTCTGCTTACCCAGGTCGTGGCGCTTGCGGACCGCGCCGGGACGGGCCTCGTCGAGCCCCATGGTGTGCCGCTCCATGGTCTCGGCCAGGTCCGGCCGCAGGGCGTCCAGATCCACCTCGCCCTCGTCGTCGGCGTGCTCGACGTCCACGTCCGCCGGCTCGATAAAGGCCAGCGGCTGGGACTCGGTGACGGTGCCGGCCTCGGTTGCCGGCACGTGGCGGACGATGCCGCTGAGCGGGGCGCCCACCTCGTGCTGCATCTTCATGGCCTCGACGATGGCGATGGTCTGGCCCGCGTGGACCTCGTCCCCCTCCGTTACCAGGATCTCGACCAGGGTACCCAGCATGGGCGCCGTGGCCGGCGTGGTGCCCTCCGGGCCCGCGGCGTGGGCTGTCCCCGTCGCGACCGATGCCGCCGAGGCGCTCTCCGGGAAGAACAGCCGCGGATGCTCGGCCGCCGTGGCGCCGACCAGCTCCGCCATGCGATCGTCGACGAAGCGGGTATAGACCGCGTTCTCCTCCACCTCCGGCCGGCTGACCAGGCTCTGCAGGAACGGGATGTTGGTGGCCACGCCGTCCACCCGGAACTGGCACAGAGCGCGGTAGGCACGGCGGACCGTGTCCGCGAAACGGGGTCCCCGGTGATGGACGATGAGCTTCGCCAGCAGCGAGTCGTAGTGGGGGCTGACGCGGTAGCCGCTGTAGCCGAAGGTGTCGACCCGAATGCCCGGGCCCCCTGGGGGGTCGAAGGCGGTCAGCGTGCCGCCCGCCGGCCGCGTGTTGCCGTCCGCGTCCATGGTTTCCATGTTGATCCGCAACTGCATCGCGAACCCGGCCGGCGGCGGTGCCTGGTCCTGGGTCAGTGCCAGGGACTTCAGGGTCTCGCCGCCGGCCAGCCGCAGCTGGGTCTGGACCAGGTCCACGCCGGTGACCTCCTCGGTGACCGTGTGCTCCACCTGCAGGCGCGGGTTGGCCTCGACGAAGAAGTATTCGCCGGAATCGTCATCCACCAGGAACTCGAAGGTCCCCAGGCTGCGGTAGCTCACCTGCTCCGCGATGCCGACGGCAGCGGCGGTGAGCGCCTCGCGCAGAGCGTCGGACACGCTGGGGCTGGGTGCCAGCTCCACCAGCTTCTGGTTGCGGCGCTGCAGGCTGCATTCGCGCTCCCACAGATGGCAGACGGCGCCATGGCCGTCGCCGACGATCTGCACTTCCAGGTGGCGGGCCCGGGGCACCAGCCGCTCCACGTAAAGGCCGGGATTGCCGAATGCGGATTCGGCCTCGGCGGCGCAGCGCCGGAAGGCGTCCGCCAGCTCCTCCCGCTCCCGCACGGCGCGCATGCCGCGGCCGCCGCCGCCGGCGACGGCCTTGATCATCACCGCCACGCCCTTTCCGAGGCCGTCGTAGAAGGCGAGTGCCTCTTCCGGAGAGGCCACCTGGCCGGTGCCGGGCACGATGGGGACGCCGCACTCTTCCGCCAGCTCGCGGGCGCGCGCCTTGTCGCCCAGCGCCGCCAGCATGTCCGATGAAGGGCCGACGAAGACGATACCTTGCTCCTCGCAGAGACGGGCAAAGTCGGCGTTCTCGCTGAGGAAGCCGTAGCCAGGGTGGACGGCGTCGCAGCCGGTCTCCCGGGCGATCTCCAGCAGCTGCTCGGCGTCCAGGTAGGCGGCGACGCCGGTGCCTTCCAGCACGCGGGCCTCGTCAGCGATGCGCGTGTGCAGGCTCCCGAGGTCATCCTCCGGGTGGACCGCGACGGACGGAATGTCGAGCTCGCCCGCGGCGCGGGCGATCCGGACCGCGACTTCGCCGCGGTTGGCGATCAGCAGTTTGTTGATTGTCATCACGTCGTTCCGGCTGTGACGCCGCCGCCGGCCCGGTACCCCGGAACGGCGACGGCTTGGGAGTGTCTGGCGGGCGCGGGTCCGCGGCGCCGTGGACGAACATAGCCAGCTGCTGACTTGCGCGTCAATCAGTATATTGGCGATTATATTGACTTGCGCGCAAGTCAAAGTAACGCTTAACCCGACAACGAGCCGGAGATCGCGCCCTCCGGCCGGCATGCCGCCGGCGGGAGGGCCAAGAGGTGGATCACCCGATGCCCAAGGTAAACGCGGAGCAGGCCGGCGGCGCGCCGATGCGCGAACGGATCAAGCAGGCGGCACGGGCGCTGTTCATCCAGCACGGCCTGAGCGAGGTGACGTACGGCGATATCGCCGAGCGAGTCGGCACCACGCGGGCCAACCTCCATTACCACTTCGGCAACAAGGCCAACCTGGTGGCTCAGGTCTTCGAGGAGACCTTTCGGGAGGTCGATGAGAGTCTGCGGGCCATCTGGCTCAGCCCGGAGCGGACCCTGGACCAGCGTCTGGCAGCCAGCCTGGAGGATTCCAGGCGGCGTTTTTTCGAGTTCAACGAGCGCTCCGCGGGACGCAATCCCTGGAGCCTCACCGCACGGGCGTCCCTGTCCTACGACAACGCGCTGCTGTCCGACGAGATCCGCCGCGGCATCGGTCGTCTGATGACCCGCTTCGAGGAGTACGTGAACCACGCCGTGCGGCTGGCCATTGGCTCCGGCGAGCTGCGCGCCGACACGCCGGTGGAGACGGTGGTGCTGCTGATCGTCCCCCTGTGGCGGTTCGGTGCCCTGGTGACCCGCTTCGACGGTCTGGACAAGCTGGAGGCCCACTACGAGGCTGTCCGCACGACGCTGCGTTACGCCTACGCGAGAGACACCGGAGACTGACAGGAACAGGAGGAGCCGACATGGCCAGCCAAGGTACGCAAGCCGCCCAGCAGCATCCGCATTACCGTCTCGGTCAGCAGCCGATGCATGCCTACCTGCTGGACAATGCCGCCGCGATACCGGAGCGCACCGCGCACGTCTTCTACGGGCGCGAGGTCAGCTGGGCCGAGCTGGGCGACGGCGTGCGCCGGTTGGCGCATTTCCTGCGGCAGGAAGGCGTCGAGAAGGGCAGCCGGGTCGCTCTGTACCTGCAGAACTGCCCCCAGTACATCATGGCGCACTACGCGGTGCAGATGCTGGGCGCCATCGTCACGCCGATCAATCCGCAGTACAAGCCGGCCGAGATTGAATACCAGCTGACCGCCGCCGAGGCCTGCGCCATCATCACCGACCGCGATCTCTACCGCAACGTGGTGGCGGTCCGTGACAACCTGCCCCTGCTCGAGACGGCGATCACCACCGACTATGCTGACTTCCTGCCCGGGCAGCCGACGCTGCCGGTGCCCAAGGAGCTGCATCTGAATACGGGACCGGCCGAAGAGGCCTTCGACATGATGGCGATCCTGAAGGAGGCGCCTCCGCTGGAAGCAGCCGAGCCGGTGGATCTGTGGGAGGACGTGGGGCTGATGACCTTCACCTCCGGCACCACCGGGCGCCCGAAGGGGGCGATGCTGAGCTTCGGCAGCGCACTGTTCAAGATCGCCGCCGCCTGTGAGGCCCGCGACGTGCCCATGGACGGCGTCACCCTCGCCACGGCGCCGTTCTGCCATATCGCGGGGATGAACCTGGGCGTGTACATGTCGGTGTACACGCGTGCCAACCTGGTGATCCTCTCGCGGTTCGACCCGGAGACGGTGATCCAGGCCTTCGAGAAGTACGGCTGCAACATGTGGTACAGCGTCGCCCCGATGAACCGGGCGCTCCTGGACTACCCCGGTATCGAAACCCGCGACCTGAGCTCCCTGGAGGAGAACCCGGCCACCAGCTTCGGTCTGCCGGTGACGGAGGAGCTCTCCGATGAGTGGCGGAAGCTGACCGGCTGCCGGATGGTGGAGGCTGCCTACGGGCTCAGTGAGACCCACACCTCGGATACGTACATGCCCAAGGATCGTATCCGGTGGGGCAGCTGCGGGGTGCCGATCCCGGGCAACGACATCCGCATCGTGGACCTGGAGAGCGGCGAGGAGCTGCCGGCGGGCGAGAGCGGCGAGATCGTGCTGCGCAACCCGGCCGTGTTCAAGGGCTACTGGAAGCGCCCGGAGGCCACCGCGGAGACCCTGCGCGACGGCTGGGTGCACACCGGCGACGTGGGCTACTTCGACCCGGACGGATTCCTGTTCTTCACCGGCCGGGTCAAGGAGATGATCAAGTGCTCCGGCTACAGCGTGTTTCCGGAAGACGTGGAGGTGCTGATGCTGGATCACCCGGGCATCGCGCAGTGCGCGGCCATCGGCGTCTCGGATCCGAAGCGCGGCGAGAGCGTCAAGCTGTTCGCGGTCCTCAATCCGGACTACCGGGATTCGCTCACGGAGGAGGCGCTCATCGACTGGGCCCGGGAGCACATGGCCGCCTACAAGTACCCGCGCGAGATCGCCTTCATCTCCGAGCTGCCGGCTACCGGTTCCGGCAAGGTGCTGCGCCGCCTGCTGAAGGACGACGCCTGACTGAGAGCGCCCGCCGCCGCGCGCGCGGACTATCCGCCCGTCTCGCGCGCCTGCGCGCAGGCAATGCAGAGGGCCGCGGTGGGGTCGAACTCGAGCCGCCGTTCGGCAATCGGCTCGCCGCATTCCAGGCAATACCCGAAGTCGCCGGCATCGCAGCGCGCGAGGGCCGCTTCGATCCGGCGCAGCTGCGCGCCGGCGCGCTCGGCGGCGGCGCGCGCCATGGCCTGTCCCTGCAGGGCGTCCATGCGGGACAGCCGGCCCTGCCGGGTCTGATCGAGCTCCACCGTTTCCGCCGACGCCCGGCGTGTCTGCTCCAGGGCCTTCAGCTCGGCGCGGCGATCCAGCAGCCGGCGGCGGAAGGTGTCGATGCGCTGCTTGTCCATAGCGCCAGCACGGTAGGCGTATGCACGCCGGATGGCAAGGCCCCTGCACAGGAAACGACGCGCTGCCTGCAGCTGTCTCCGCATAGGACGCATTGGTGGCAGCGGAATCCGCTCGACGGCGGACAAAGAGGTCCTGCTATGGCGAAATGCGATTGCTGCGGCAACGACCCGCGAGGCATTCACCGCCACCCTGGAAGGCCGGACCTACCGCTTCGAATCCTTCCAGTGCGCGGTGACCACCATGGCGCGCACTGCGCCGGCCGCCGGATCGGCACCAGGCACTTCGCGGAGAACCGGCTCACGGGCGAGACCAACTTCGTCGCGGCGCTGACCCAGTGGGAAGCGGCGGTGACCACCTTCCGCCGCCAGGGTTACGGCCACCTGGTCAACATATCCTCCATGAGCGCCATGCGGGTGCTGCCGCTGCGGTTGGTGGCGCGGATGGTGTAGGCGAACGGGCGGGCGAGCCGGTAAGCGTTTGTCTGGTATTGCAGCGCGGGCTCAGAGCCCGAATACCCGTTGGGTGTTGCCCGCCAGGAACAGTCCGCGCGCCTCCTGGTCCAGCGCCAGGTCGTCCAGGCCCTCCAGCGCTTTGGCCGGCAGAATCATCGGGTAGTTGCTGCCGAACAGGACCTTGCGGCGGCCGTGACCGGCCATGAACTCTACGAGATTCGGTGGGTAGCGCCGTACCGTGTAGGCCGAGGTGTCGATGTACACGTTCTGGTGCTTGGTGGCCACCGCGATGGCCTCCTCGGTCCATGGATAGCCGATGTGTCCGCCCACGATGGTCAGCTCGGGGAAGTCCAGGGCCACCTGGTCCAGGTAGATGGGCCGCCCGACCTCGGAAGGCATCAGCGGGCCGGTATGGCCGATCTGGGTGCAGAACGGAACCCCCAGCTCGCAGCAGGCCGTGTAGACCGGGTAGAAGCGCCGATCCGTCGGCGGCAGCGCCCACAGCCACGGCAGCAGGCGGATCGCCTTGAATCCCAGATCCCGCACGCAGCGCCGGATTTCCCGTACGGCCTCCATCGGCCTGGCAATATCCGCCGAGCCGACGCCGACCAGGCGCTGTGGCGCCTGGGCCACGAACTCCGCCACCTCGTCGTTGGAGATCATTACGTTGTGCGGGGCGTACCAGGCGCTGATCAGCGCCCGATCCACGCCGGCCTGATCCATGGCGTCGACGGTGGCCGTCACCGGAATCTCCGCCTTTGGCGCGGGAGTCTTGGTCCAGCGGCGCAGCGATTCGAACATTGGATCCTGCAGATGGCGCAGGGTCGGATGCTGCGCCCAGGCGTCGATGATCATGGCGAGCTCCCGATCGAAGGGGCCAGGCGCTCCAATTGTATCCCTTGCCGGGTGTATGACCAGTGGGGGAAAGACGGCAACGAAGGGCGGAGCCGTTTCCGTTTGCCCCTGCGCTCCCGAGCAGTCGCAGGCGGCGGCGTTCGCGGTGGGCTGCCGTGTAACGGATCGCCAATGGATGCAGCAACTTGCGCGGTTTCACGGCGTGGGTTAGCGTGATTTTCTGGCCTCAACGTCGGCCGTAGAAACGCCCAAGTTGGGACGTGATGGCGCAAGCAGCAACCCAGAGAGTGAGCGGCCCAAGCTCGACGCGGCCCGTTATCCTGCCCGCGGGGCGAGCGTGATGCAGGGCGAAGTCCCGACGCCGGCCCAGGCGGGCGACACCATCCGCACCGCCGAGCTCATCGGAGCCTTCTCGCTGGCGGCGGATCTAGCCATTGGTCTGCCCGCCGGACATGCCCTGCGTGCCTGCTATATCGCCGTGGGCATTGGCCGGCAGCTCGAGCTGTCGGCGCAGGAGCGCCTGGAGCTCTATTACACGACCTTGCTGGTGGACGCCGGCTGCACGGCGTGGGCGAACTATCTGGCCGCGGCGACCCACGGTAACGAAACGCCCGCGCGGCTGGCCTTGCTCTTCGAAACCGATCTCGACAGCGCCGCCTCCAGGTTCAAATGGCTACTGCGCTACTCCGCGCCGGGTGGAGCGTTGCCCGAACGGGTGCGCGTGATGCTCCAGCTGCTCATCCATCGCCGGGCGTTTGCACGGGAGGGCTTCGAGAACGCATTCGAGGTGGCGCGGCGTCTGGCTCGACGGCTCGGGATGCCGCCCGGCGTGCAGGACAGTCTGGGCGGGCTGGCAAAACACTGGAAAGCGGGCGGGGCTTACGCCGCGACGCGGTCGGATATCCCGCTCGTTTCCCGAATCGCCTACATGGCCGTCGTCCTGGAGAACGTCCATCGGCTGGGCGCGAGGCAGGCTGCGGAGGAGACGGTTCGCGCGGATGCCGGCAAGCTGTTCAAGCCGACGCTGGTGGATGCGTTCTTCTCGGCGTCGCGCACGCCGGACTTCTGGGACGCCCTCGACGGCGACAGTATTTGGCCCGTCGTCCAGAAGCTGGAACCGTCTTCTCGGTACCGGCACGTCCCGGCCGAACGTCTGCCCGGCATCGCGGAAACCTTCGCCGACTTCGTGGATCTCAAGGTCCCCCACATGGCCGGTCACTCTCGAAGGGTGGCGGAGCTCTCCGTCCGCGTCGCGCACCGAATGATGTTCTCCTCGACTCAACTCTCGACGATCGGCATCGCCGGCCTTGCGCACGACGTGGGCCTGGTCGCGGTCCCTTCCTTCACGCTGACCAAGTCGGCGTCGACCCTCACCGCGGGGGAGAGGGAGGCGTACCGGCTGCACCCTTATCACGGGGGACGGGTCCTGTCGCGCGTTCCGGCATTCCGGGACGCGGCACGGGTCGTGGCCTGCCACCACGAACGAGAGGACGGCGGGGGGTATCCCCTGGGCCTGGCCGGCGCGCAGATACCCGCCGAAGCGCGCGTCATCGCCGTCGCCGACCGCTTCGACGAGCTGACCCACGAGACGCCCGGAGGCACGGCGCTCGACCCGGAGGCGGCCGTTGCCGCGATGCGCGGTGAGCAGGACGGGCCGGTCTGGAACGCCGCCGTCGAAGCGCTGGCCGAAGAGCTGCAGGTGGCCCGGAGCCGGGGGAGTGACTCACGCCGGCGCACGTACTGGCCGGCGGATCTCACCAACCGGGAGGTGGAGGTCCTCCGCGTGCTGTCCCAGGGATTGAGCCGGCGCGAGATCGCGCGGACGCTGCATATCAGCGAGAGCACCGTACGGCATCATCTCGAGCACATCTACGACAAGATCGGGGTCACCACGCGGACGGCGGCGACGCTGTTCGCGATGGAGCACGGATTGCTCCTTTAGGGCGTCGCCCGGTCGCAGCCGCGGGATCGCCTCCGCGCCTGCCCGGGCCGGGGCCGACCGCGCGACCGATCCTGTAGCCCCCTGATGCCGAGTTCCCCTCGATTGCGGCCGGCGGCCCCGCATTCCAGCGACGAAAAATAGGACGAACGTCCCATGCGGATGGTTTCGGCGGCGCCGTATGCTCCCAGATCACCGCTCTTCACGTCGGAGCGGGGCGCCACGAAGAAGAGGAGGGTGCAACCATGGCCGACATAGACGAAGCGAAACTCCATGAATTCGTAGGCCAGTTCGTGCAGGATCTGGGCGCCGTTGCCCACGCGTCTACCGTCCTGATCGGTGACCGGCTGGGCCTGTACAGGGCGATGAGTGACTGCCGGCCGGTGAGCAGCGCCGAGCTCGCCGAACGGGCGGGCATCGATGAACGCTATGCGAGGGAATGGCTGTCCGCCCAGGCGGCGAGCGGATACGTGGAGTACGACCCGGACAGCGGCAATTTCACGCTCCCCGAGGAACAGGCATACGCGCTCACCGACGAGTACAACCACCTGTTCATCCCGGGAGGGCTTCAGGTCGCCGCGTCCATGATCAAGGACGCGGACATGATGGCCGAGGCATTCAGCAGCGGGCGCCACGTCGGGTGGCATGAGCACGATCACGATCTCTATGCCGGCACGGAGCGATTCTTCCGGCCCAACTACCTCGCGAGCCTGACGTCCGACTGGATTCCGGCTCTCGAGGGCGTGGAAGAAAAGCTGCAGCGCGGCGCCCGGGTGGCGGACGTAGGCTGCGGGCGCGGCGCCTCCACGCTGATCATGGCCCAGACGTATCCAAACTCGACCTTCTTCGGCTTCGACTACCATCCCGAGTCCATCGAAGCCGCCCGCGAGGCGGCGATACGCGCCGGCGTCGCGGATCGGTGCCGATTCGAGGTCGGCACGGCGAAGGCGTATCCCGGAAACAACTACGATCTGGTCGCCGTGTTCGACTGTCTGCACGACATGGGCGATCCTGCGGGGGCCGCGGCCCACGTGCGGGACACGCTGACCCCGGACGGCACATGGATGGTCGTCGAGCCGTTCGCGAACGACCGGCTCGAGGAGAACCTCAATCCGGTGGGCCGGATCTTCTATTCCGCTTCGACGACGCTGTGCACGCCGAACTCGAAGTCCCAGGAAGTGGGGCTCGCACTGGGTGCGCAGGCGGGCGAAGCGCGAATTCGGGAGGTCACGTCGCAGGGCGGGTTCACCCGATTCCGGCGGGCGGCGGAGACGCCGTTCAACATCGTGTTCGAGGCGCGGCCATAGAGCGAAGCGCCGGCCGCCGGCATCGGGTCTCACGTTCCCGCAGCAAGCGGATGCGCAAGTCCGCCTCCAACGCGGGAACGTGGGGCACGACTGCTGCGGCAGGCGCCGACCGCCGAGCTCAGTCACGGCTGGGCAACGGGTCAACGCCAACGCTGGAGGTTGCCATGAGTACGGCAGAAATCGAAAAGGTGCTCGGATCAATTGGTGAAACAACGCCGAAATCGGGAAGCGGCTCCCAGGAGAGGTACGACGCCGTCGTGATTGGTGCGGGGCTCTGCGGGATCATCTTCCTGGCTTATGCCCGGGCGAAAGGTTTGCGCTGCGTCGCCCTCGACAAGCAGACCGACGTCGGCGGGCTTTGGAGCCGGCTTCCCGCTTGGCAGGACATTCAGAACCGGCGCCAGGACATCGCACTCGACGGGGTGCCCCTGGACGGCGTGGACCAGCCCGCCATGCACCGCTACACGCGGGAATGGGTTCGCCGTTTCGGGCTCGAGCCCTCTATCCGCCTGGGCCGCGAGGTCGCGGGTGTGTCGCGGACGGACCAAGGGTGGATGGTACGCACGAAGCAGGGCGAGGCGCTTCAGAGCGACTATCTCGTCGTAGCCTCCGGCGTCCAGAACGAGCCTTGGATACCGGCGGTGGAGCGGACCGATTCCGAGATCGAGGAGAACCACTCCAGTGATCTGCACCGGCCCGAGAGCCTGTCGGGCCAGCGCGTGACCGTGGTCGGCGGAGGGGCCTCGAGCCAGGATCTGCTGGAGCTCGCCATTAGAAACGGCGCGAAGGACATTCGCTGGGTTTACCGGAAAGAAGTCAAGTGGTTCCTTCCGACCGGGCGGGAAAAGCAGCGGGCGTGGCCAAACCTTCGGGAGCTGGGCCTTGGACAGAGCGTCCATGGCACGAAAGGTGCGACCCTGCTCATGCGCGGGCTCCTGAAACTCGGCTACATGCGCTTCCGGATCTCCGAGCTTGCCCCGGAGGAGGCATTCGACTTCGACAAGCATCAGCTGATCCCGGGGCGGGCCGCCCTGATGCGGGCTCTGAAGAGAGTCTCCCGCCACCGGGGCGAGGTTCGGTCCATACGGGGGCGCGAGCTCACCCTATCGAACGGCGAACGGTTCGAGACCGACCGGGTGCTTTGGGCGACGGGCTACCGGATGAACCTGCGTTACCTGGGCCTTCGCGAATACGACGAGATCGACGGGCTGGCGCAGCTGTTCCCGAAGCTCGGCTCCCTCGTGCGCTCGCGGGACTACCCGAACCTGTTCTTCCTCGGTATGACGCTGATCAACAGCACCTCGTCGACACCGTTCCTTGCGGCCGTGGAGGCGAAGACCATCATCTCCCACATGAAAGGGGCGTGCGAGATCCCCGAACGAACGCTGCCGCATCACCTGACCTATTGGGATCTCATCCACTATTTCGCGAGTTTCGACCGGCTCAACTATCCGAGAGGGTGGAAGATCAAATCACTCTGGCTTTGCCTGTGGTACGCGGTGCTTCAGAACAGGGGCCTGAGAGTGGGATTGAACCGAGTGCCGGGTCAAGTCTCCCCGCGCGTGGACTCTCATGTCGTTTGACCCGCGAGCGCTGACGGCATGCGCGGCGCAACTCGCGTCGGCGGGCGCGCACGTCCATCGCCGCGGCTGGACGCCGGCGACCAGCGGCAACCTCTCCATGCGGCTGGACCGGGAGACCTGTGCCATTACCGCCTCCGGCAGACCCATCGGGGCGCTAGGGGTGGAGGACATCATGGCCGTGGATCTGAACGGCCGGCCGCTCGTCGACGCGGTGCCCTCTGCGGAGACGCTGCTGCATGCCCAACTCTACCGGCGAAGCCCCAACATCCGGGCGGTGCTTCACACCCACTCCACCATAGCCACGGTCCTGACGCTCCAGTGTCCGGATGCGGCCATCTCGGTCGTGGGTTATGAGCTGGAGAAGGCATTTCACGGGGTGACCAGCCATGAAAGCGAGCTGATCTTCCCGGTGTTCGAAAACAACCAGGACATTGCCGCACTGGCCGGCCGGGTGGACCGCTGGATGGACGAGCACGGCACGGGATACGGCTACCTGATCCGAGGCCACGGCGTCTATACGTGGGGCAGGGACATGCCGGAGTGCCTTCGGCATCTGGAGGCACTGGAGTTTCTTCTGGATTGCGAGTGGCGCATCCATTCCGTCCAATTGGCGGGCCGCCCCTGAGCGGATTGGGGCCGCCTAGCAACCGGACCCGGGCCGGGCGGGGCATGTCCGCGCCGACTGGTCTTCCAGCTTGGGGGGTTGACGCTTGGTTCGAGCCATACTGACCGACATCGAGGGCACGATCAGCTCCATCAGGTTCGTCAGGGACGTTCTGTTTCCCTACGCGGCAAGGGAGCTGCCGCGGTTTGTGCGCGAGCATGCGGAAGATCCCGCAGTGCGGGGGCTGATCCGTGCAAGTGCCGTACAGGCGGGTCTCGGCGACGGTGACCTGGATGCTGTCATCGCGCAGCTGCTTGCCTGGATGGAAGACGATGTCAAAGCGACGCCCCTGAAGGCGCTCCAGGGGATGGTATGGGCGGCCGGCTACCGACGCGGCGACTATCGCGCTCACGTGTACGAAGACGCCTGGCGCAACCTGCGGCGCTGGTTCGAGCAGGGCCTCTCGCTGTATGTGTACTCCTCCGGTTCGGTTCAAGCCCAGGAGCTGTTCTTCGAGTACAGCGATCGCGGCGACCTGCGGCCGCTGTTCAGCGGTCATTTCGACACGCGGGTGGGTGGAAAGAAGGCCGCGGCCTCCTATCGGGCAATCGCCCTAGCCATAGAGAAGCCGCCGTCCGAGATGCTGTTCCTGTCCGACGCCCGGGAGGAGCTCGACGCGGCGAGGCGGGCCGGCATGCATACTTGCTGGCTACGGCGCCCCGCGGAGACCGCCGACGGGACGAATCGTCCAGACGCGCCGGGGCACCCCACGGCGCGCAGCTTCGACGATATCGCGATCCCGCGGTAACCGGGAAGGGCTCTGCGCGCGGGCCGGTGGCGCCGAAGTAGACGCGCAGGTGGTTGTCAGTCGTCTCGCTGACGGCCGGCGATCAGCTGAAGCGGCGCTTCCCATTCGCGCGGGATCACCTGGACCTGCTCGTAGCCGGCGTCGGTGAATGCCGCCACCAGCTCCTCCGTCGACCAGCGGTGAGCACCGGCACGGACGGTTCTGAGCTCGTCGAGCAGCTTCGCCGCCGGCTCTGAGCGTCCGCCGTAAATGCCGACGATAGCCCAGCCGCCCGAAGCGAGCGTATTGCGGGCGGCGGCGAGGGCGCCGGAGACTACTTCGCGAGGCAGGAACGGACCGGGAAGCCAGACCAGATCGAAGTGATCGTCGCTGAGGTCCCGTGCGTCGAGCTGCCGCAGCGCGATTCGCCCGGTCAGATTCGTCGCGGCGAGATTCTTCGCGGCCAGCTCGAGGACGTACGGCTCGATGTCGATACCGACCACGCGAGCGTTCGGCCACTGCTGGGCGGCGGCGATCGCCAGCCAGCCCACGCCGGTGCCGACATCGCAGAAGTCACCTCCCGCGTCGAGTCTTTCGGCCAGGTCGCCCAGGTTCGCGGCGGCCTTTGCGAGAATTCCCGGGACCATCGCCGAGGTGCGGCCCTGAGCCTGCAGCACCAGCGGGTCGTCGAGGCGCCAGCCCGGCGGTCGGTCCGGCTGCTCCAGAAGATCCAGCGCCTGTCGAAAGAACGCAATCATCCCGGCCTTCACGGTCTGGAGCGACTCGGCGGGCATGTCGCTGACACCGGGGACGACTTCCTCGGCCAGTGCCTGCACCGTTTCCGCGACCTCCGCCGGCACGGCGATCGGCTCGGTCAGGTTGCGCAGGTGCGCTCCAAAGGCGGCTGCTCTTTCGACCTCGTTGAGCATCCGCAGACTACGGCCCAGAAGCTCCCGCTCGGATATCTGTGCTGAGCTCATGACACCTCCCGTTCGCTCGGTTCTGCTCGATCGCCTTCAATCCCGCTCCGCGAATGGCGCGCGCTGTCGATCTTCAGCGGTACTCGAGCCGATGCGCGCAGAAGTTCACACATCCCATCAAGCGTGGCACATCGGTTTGGGACCCACCAGTTCGCACCTTGAGAGCGCGCTGCGTTACGGCGCCACCCCCGCCTGCAAGGTGGGTGTCCATAAAAACCGTAAGCTGGGTGTCCATAAAAACCGTCATAAAAACCGTCTCCAGGTCGAAATGCGTACCGGGGACGAGGCAGGGCAGGTACAAGTCACTGGAGCACCCGCCGCCTATTTGGCATCAGGTTGGGGAACCCTCTGTTTGACCTCGGTCAACCTCGCGGCGTTGGGCACCTGGGACGATGCACCATAGGGGCGGTTTGCGGCGAAGCCAACGTCCACCCACCATTTGACTGAGGAAGATCGATGAATCGGTATGGCACTAAGGCGTTGCTGGGGGTAACGCTGTTGGGGCTCTCCTGGCTCGCCCAGGCGGCGGACTGGCAGGAAGTGGGCCACGTGCACGACGTGGCGGCGTCCGCCCACGGGGCGACGTTCGTGGCCGGGCATAACGGCGTGTTCCGTATCGAGGACGGCATACCGGTCAGGGTCAGCTCCGCGCATGCCTCGTCCATCGCCGTGCTGGACACACGACTGCTGCTGGCGGGGCTGGATCATGACGGCAAGCCGGGACCATTGCGGGCGGCAAATCTCTCCGAGGGCATCGCGCACGCTCAAGTGCACGGCCCGGATTCCAGGACGCTGGCAGTTGTCGCGGGCCCGGACGCTGAACTGTACGCCGTTGCCGGTCGGACACTGTTCTTCAGCGGAGACAGCGGGCAATCGTGGCAGCGGCGCGGCGCATTGCCGAACAAGATGATTGACCTTGCCGCGGCCGACACTGACTCACTTTTATACGCGGCGACGTATTCGGGCCTGATGGTCAGCCGCGACGGCGGTCGCAGATGGCAGGTGGAGAAGGCCATGCCAACGCCTGCTACGAGCGTTGCAGTCCGCGGTGATCGCCTCGAGGTATTTCAGTACAAACGCGGGCTCCAGCAGGGCACACGGCGGGAGGTCTCGGACGTGCCCGTCAGTAACGACTTCGGCCAGCAGGTGCCGGTGCGAATGGTGTTCGCTGGGCAGAACGAGCTGTACGCGACGACCAACTGGGGGCATCTGTTCATGAGTACCGACGGCGGCGAGCGCTGGAGCCGAGTCGATCGCCTCGGTGCCGACACCTTGTCGACGGCCGCCCGACGAGGCAAAGCGATTTACCAGCAGGATTGCGTGAGCTGCCACGGGACAGACGGTGTAGGCGAGGCGCCCCGTCTCGGCGAGCTCGAAACGGGACTCGCTCCGGCGCTGGATGAGACGATGCATGCTTGGCACCACACGGACGAGAATCTGGCGACGATCATTCGGGACGGCACCTCCGGCCGCATGCCGGGCTGGGGAAGCGCGCTCAGCGATGGCCAGATCGGCGATCTGGTCGCCTATATCAAGAGCCTGTGGGACGAGCGCGCGCTGCGATGCCAGGGGCCGGCGCATATGAGCCGCGCCTGCCAGCAGCCACGTTGATCGCTGACGCCTCCCGCAATTCCCGGTATCCGGCCGCCCCTAGCGGACGCTGGCCGGACGAGCCTGCGCCTGAGCCTGTACTCCACCCAGAGCCAGCTTGGTAGCGGCGGGCAATCATTCGTTCGGCTTTCTTCCCATCCCCCGGCCCGACCCACCGCCATGCTGTAGGCCATGGCAGTGGGTCGGCATCCGCATGGAAGCGCGATCTAGCCGATGTGCCCCAGGACGGGGAACGTTTCCAGCAGCCAGTAGGCGAACGCCGTCATCTGGCCGGTCACCATCGCGATACCGACCACGATCATGAGGATGCCGGCCAGCGGGTGCAGCCAGCGCCCCAGCCAGCGCAGGCGAGTTGTGGCGTGTATGAAGCGGTCCGTGAACATCGCAGCAAGTACGAAGGGGATGCCCAAACCGGCCGCATAGGTGGAAAGCAGGGCGGTACCGTTGAGATCGCTGCCGTGGGAGGCGGCGATGGTGAGGATCCCTCCCAGGATGGGGCCGATGCACGGAGTCCACCCGACGCCGAACGCGATGCCCAGCAGGCTCGCACTGCCGACTCCCCCGCCGGGGCGGAGTCGGTGGACGGCGCGGTAGTCGCCCAGCAGCCAGCGCGGCTGGACCAGGCCGGTCATGAAGATGCCGAACAGGATGACGAGGGTACCGCCGACCAGATTGGCCTCGTAGCGGTACTGCAGCAACAGCCGGCCAACCGCGGTGGCACCGCCCCCCATGGCGACGAACACCAGGGAGAAGCCGAGCACGAAGGTGACGGAAGTCAACAGGCGGTGGCGGACGGAAACGGCGGCTCTCGACTCGTCGCCCACCGACTGGCCGGCGATGAAAGACAGATAGCCGGGGACCAGGGGTAAGACGCACGGCGAGAGAAAGGAGATGATGCCGCCCAGCAGGGCAGTCGGGTAGCTCATGGCCCATTCGGTCATGGAAATATCTCCGGTCGTGGCTCCGTTCGCGCTTGGCAGTTGGACGATAGCCTCGATTCGCCTCCGCGACTACCGTCCTCTGTTCGGTCGATTCAATCGCACGCTCAGTCGACTTCGGTGAAGGGTGTCGCCCCGCGGACGGGGCTTCGTTGACCTGCATCAAACCCGCGCTGTCGCAAGGGCGGACAATGAACTCCCGATTCCGTGATTGGTGGGGACGTTTCCGACTCAACGCGCCGGATTTCGATGGACCCACGAGCGAATTGCTCTGCTGACGCCTTCGCGAGCGGACAACACGATGAATTCTCCGTCCCACCCCGGATGGGCTGGAGACGCAGGGAGGTATTCCATGGCGCAGCATCACGACAACCTGTACGACGAGAGCACGGCTCCGGCGGGCGAGTCGGCGCAGCCGGAGAACGACGCCAGCGGCGACTATACCTGCCCGATGCATCCCGAAGTGGTCTCCGATTGGCCGGGGGAGTGCCCCAAGTGCGGTATGGCGCTGGAGCCGGTCGCGCCGCAGACTCCGGCGGACCGGACCGAGTGGGTCTGCCCGATGCACCCTGAGGTCGTGTGCGACGAGCCCGGCGAGTGCCCCAAGTGCGGCATGGCGCTGGAGCCGCGGCAGGCGAGCGCCGAGGCCGAGGAGAACCCGGAGCTGGTCGACATGACCCGGCGCTTCTGGGTGGGACTGGTGCTGACGGCGCCGGTGCTGATCCTGTCCATGGGCGGTTACGTGCCCGGCATCGACATGGAGGCGCTGGTGCCTCACCGGATCGGTATCTGGCTGGAGCTGGTATTCGCCACACCGGTCGTGCTTTGGTCGGGCTGGCCTTTCCTGGTCCGCGGCTGGCGCTCGGTGACCAGCTGGAACCTGAACATGTTCACGCTGATCGGTCTCGGCGTCAGCGTGGCTTACCTGTACAGCCTGGTTGCCACGCTGTTCCCCGGGATATTCCCGCCCTCGTTCCGGGATGAGAACGGACAGGTGGCCGTGTACTTCGAAGCCGCCGCCGTGATCGTGACGTTGGTTCTGATTGGGCAGGTAATGGAGCTGCGGGCCCGCAGCTCCACCAACGCCGCCATCAAGGCGTTGCTGGGGCTGGCGCCGAAGACCGCTCGCCGTCTCAACGACGACGGCAGCGAGGAGGACGTGCCGCTGGAGCAGGTACGTATCGGCGATCGGCTCCGCGTACGGCCCGGCGAGAAGGTGCCCGTTGACGGCACGGTGGTCGAAGGCGGCTCCTCGGTGGACGAGTCCATGATCACCGGCGAGCCCATTCCCGTGGAAAAGGGCGGGGGAGATCAGGTCATCGGCGCGACCGTCAACGGCACGGGGGCTCTGGTGATCGAGGCGCAGCGCGTGGGCACGGACACGCTGCTGTCCCAGATCGTGCAGATGGTGGCGGAGGCCAGCCGCAGCCGCGCCCCCATTCAGAACCTCGTAGACGTGGTCGCCGCCTACTTCGTGCCCACGGTGGTGATCTCCTCGGTGGTCACGTTCATTGTCTGGGCCATTTGGGGGCCGGAGCCGGCCATGGCCTATGCCCTGATCAACGCCGTGGCGGTGCTCATCATCGCCTGTCCGTGCGCGCTCGGTCTGGCGACCCCCATGTCCATCATGGTGGCGAGCGGCAAGGGTGCTTCGGAAGGCGTGCTCTTCAAGAACGCGGAGGCGATCCAGACTCTGCGCCAGGTGGATACCCTCATCGTCGACAAGACCGGCACCCTGACCGAGGGCCGCCCGCAGCTGCAGGACGTCATACCGGCAGAGGGCTTTGCCGAGAACGACGTGCTGGAGCTGGCCGCCACCCTGGAGCGAGGCAGCGAGCATCCGCTGGCCGCGGCGATCGTGGACGGCGCCGCGGAGCGGGGCGTGAAGCCGGGGCGGTACAGCGATTTCGAATCCATCACGGGCAAGGGCGTCCGAGGCCGGGTCGGCGAGCGGACCGTGGCCCTCGGCAACCGTGCCCTGATGGAAGCGTTGAATGTGGCGGCCGACGGACTTGCCGAGCGGGCTGAAGCCCTGCGGGGCGAGGGCAAGACCGCCATGTTCGTTTCCGTCGACGGCCGGCCCGCTGGGCTGGTGGCCGTGGCGGATCCCGTGAAGGAAACCACGCCGGAGGCCATCGAGGCCCTGCACCGAGAAGGCATCCGCATCGTCATGCTCACCGGCGACAGCGAGACCACCGCACGGTCGGTGGCGGGCCGGCTGGGCATCGACGAGGTGATCGCGGAAGTGCTGCCCGAGCAGAAGGCGGACAAGGTCAAGGCGCTGCAGTCGGAAGGGCGGTTCGTGGCCATGGCCGGCGACGGCATCAACGACGCGCCGGCCCTGGCCCAGGCCCAGGTGGGCATCGCCATGGGCACCGGCACCGACGTGGCCATGGAGAGCGCCGGGGTGACCCTGGTGAAGGGCGACCTGCGCGGGATAGTGCGGGCACGGCGCCTCAGCCGCGCCACCATGCGCAACATCAAACAGAACCTGTTCTTCGCCTTTGTCTATAACTCGGTGGGCGTGCCGGTCGCCGCCGGCGTGCTGTATCCGTTCTTCGGATTGCTGCTTTCGCCGATGATCGCTGCGGCGGCTATGTCGTTCAGCTCGGTTTCGGTGGTCAGCAATGCGTTACGGCTGCGGCGGG
>Ga0102944_1000400_pt1 | contig 34203 bp, 29 predicted proteins | sample SalPonD_shore_MG_FD_78172 | JGI IMG/M metagenome (GOLD analysis project Ga0102944, IMG submission 78172) | Salt pond soil microbial communities from South San Francisco under conditions of wetland restoration - Salt Pond MetaG... | ecosystem: Environmental > Aquatic > Marine > Intertidal zone >... | reverse complement strand
TTGATTCCCGGAACCACCGCTGCCTGCGTGCCTAATCGGCTTCCGGCGGCTCGTAGGGAAGGACGTGCAGGCTCTTTTCTTTGAAAATCAGGCTTACCTCGTCCCCTTCGGCAAACCACGGATTGAGAAGCGGATCCGCAATCCTTATTGTCAGCGTGTCTTCCCCAACGCGTACACGGTAGGTCATTTCATTTCCCAGGTAAACTACCTCGGTCACCGTTCCCGTTGGGCGCCCTGCCTGTTTGGCGGTGAGTTCCACCGTCTCCGGCCTGACAACCACCAGGGTGCGGTCCCCTTCTTTTAGATCTCCGTGAATGGATGAGACACGGTACCCCTGTCCAAAGAGCTCAACCTCCACTTCCGACCCGCTGTGCTTTGCAATGCGGCTTTCAACAAAGTTGACCCGGCCAATGAAGTCCGCGACAAAGCGGTTTGCCGGATGGGCGTAAATTTCATGAGGAGTGCCTACCTGCTGAATTTTCCCGCCCCGCATGATCACAATTCGGTCTGAGAGAACCATCGCCTCTTCCTGGTCGTGAGTAACGTAGACGGACGTAATGCCAACCCGTTGCTGAAGCCGCCTGATTTCCAGCCGGGTGGCCACGCGCAGCTTCGCGTCCAGGTTTGACAGCGGCTCGTCAAGCAGAAGCACCTTTGGCTCCATTACCAGCGAGCGGGCAAGGCTGACGCGCTGCTGCTGCCCCCCGGAAAGCTGCGCGGGAGAGCGGTCTCCCATCTTTTGCAGGCCGACCAACCGCATGATTTCTTCCGTGCGTGACTTAATGCTCGCAGCGTTCCCCCCCTTGATACGCAGTCCGTATGAAATATTCTGTCCAACGGTCATGTGCGGAAAAAGTGCGTAATTCTGGAAGACCATGGTTGTGGGCCGGCGGTTGGGCGGAACTTCATTAATCTTCTCATCATCAATCAAGATCTCACCGGAGGATGGAAACTCAAACCCTGCGATCATGCGCAGCGTGGTGGTCTTTCCGCACCCCGAGGGGCCAAGGAGGGTTACCAGCTCTCCCTCTCGTACCTCCAGCTCCACGTTGTCAACAGCTCTAACTTCTCCCTCGCCTTCACCAAATATTTTCACGAGGTTGGTTAGTCGCAAATAATCTTCTTTCATGCTGCATTCACCCCTTAACGTTAACGTACGATAGTTGTAGTTCTGGTGCCTCGCCCAATACGATTGACCACCATCTGAATAAGACCGAGCGCAACAAGAACAATGAAGATAAGCAGAATGCTCATTGCCGCTGCCGGTGCATACTGGCTGTTGTCGACAAACCCAAGGATGGCCACCGTGATCAGGTTCCATCGCCCCGATACCACAAAAATGATAGCGCTGATAGCCGTCATTGCTTTTACAAAACTATAGACCAGCCCGGAGAAGAAAGCCGGCGCAATCATTGGGAGTGTTATGGTGCGGAAGGTGGTTCCGCTGTTCGCCCCCAGGTCAGTAGACGCTTCCTCAATGGATGGATCTATCTGCTGCAGCGCCGCCGTTCCTGACTGTATTCCCACCGGCATGTTGCGGAATATCAAGAGTATTATGATGATCCATGCCGTTCCGGTGAGAACCACCGGGAAGAGTGCGGATCTCTGATTGAACGCAAGAATGTATCCAATACCTACCACGGTTCCCGGTACCGCAAAGGTGAGCATGGAAGTGAACTCCATCAGACCACGCCCAATAAATTTTTTGCGGATAATGAGATACGCGATGAACATACCAAGCAGGCCGGTGATCGGTGTAGCCACTGTTGAGAGCGTGAGCGAGTCTATGATGTAGTCTTTTCCCACTTCAAACATCTGCGTGTAATTTTGAAGAGTGAGCGTTGCGTCTACGCCCCACAGGCGCTGAAAGGAGCCGTATATTACGGTACCGTAGAAGAGGAAAACCAGAAGCGTAAATGCTGAGCAGAGAGCGTAGACCGGACCCTTTATGTACCACTCGAGATTTCTTATGGTTGCTGAAGTAGGCTTTCCGGTAACAGTCACATAGGACTTTCGGGAGACCCAGTACTTCTGCAAAAAGAACGCCACCAGCGTTGGGATTAGAAGCAGCACGGCGAGCGTGGCTCCGCGTGGGAGATCATACATTCCCGTAATTTGCAGGAACGCCTGAACTGAGAGCACCCGGTAATCACCGGATATCACCATGGGGTTTCCAAAGTCAGCGATAGACTGAATGAATACCAGAAGCCACGCGCTCGCGATGCCCGGTGTGGCCAGGGGAAGGGTTACAGACTTGAACACCTGCAACCGCTTTGCGCCCAGATCCATGGCCGCATCCTCAAGCGCAGGGTCTATGGCACTCAGTATTCCTACCAGTACCAGAAAGGCGGTGGGCGCGTAGGCTATGGTTTCAACCAGCACCAGTCCGCCCAGTCCATATATGGAATACTTCCCGATAAATGCCTGTAGAATAGGTGTCAGGCTCCCAGCTCTGCCAAAGAGCAGGATTGCCGCCAGCGCCACCACAAAGGGGGGCGATATGATGGGAAACGTGACCGTTAGGCGGAAGAAACGTTTAAACGGTAGCGGCGTTCTGGTAATGCCGTACGCAAAAACGAATCCCACAATCGTGCCGACCGTAGCAGTCACCACTCCCAGAACCATACTGTTTAGAAACGGTTCAAAATAGTAGGTTGCGCGAAAGAGGGACGCATAGTTGGAGAAATTCAGTCTGCCGTCAACCGTGACACTTGTCTTTATGACCTGGAATATAGGAAAAGCCACAAACGTGAGCAGGAAGTAGAAAATTCCAATGATGGTCACAAAGAGAAGTGGTTCTCTCCAGATTACCCGCAAATTGGCTGCTATTTCGTGTCGTTTTCGAGATGAAAATGCCATTGTTGTCTTTCCTCGACGCAGAAGAAAAACCCTGCCGCGTTACGGCAGGGTTTGTTATGTGATTACCGAGCAAGTATTACTTGCCGATCCGATCCCGCCACGCCTGGACGAGCTTATCTTTGTTCTCCCCGGCCCATACTGCGTCGTAATCAATGAGGTTGACCTTGTCCAGGGTAACCGCACCTTCTGCGACTGTAGCATTTGGATTTACCGGCAGGCGGTTGTACTCCTGAAAGAGGTTCTGTGCCTTTACAGAAAGACACCATTCAATGAACTTCTTACCAAGTTCCGGTTCCGGGCCGCCTTTGATGAGGGATAGTCCGCCAACTTCGTATCCGGTTCCTTCCTTGGGGAAGGTCATCACAACGGGGTAGCCCTGCTTGACACCCTTTGCAAGAATGTCATGAGAGAATGCAATACCAACCGCTACTTCACCAAGACCAACCTGCGGGATACAGCCCGTACCTGACTTGGTGTAGTTGTGGATGCTTTGCTGATCAAACTTTGCCCACCAATCCAGAGCCTTATCCAGGCCGAGCTGTTGAATGCGGGTGGCCCACGTGGTGTAGGCGGTTCCGGACGTGTACGGATATGCGAGTGACACGTTATCCTTGAAGGCGGGGTTGAGCAGGTCGTCCCATGAAGTGGGCGCTGCAACGTTATGTTCTTCTAGGAAGTTCTTGTTGCTCACAAATCCAATGGCGCCGGAGTAGAATCCGGTCCATGCCCAGTCTTTTGCATGGAACTGCGCGGGAAGAGTGAAATCGATGTTTGGCTTGTACGGCTCGAGCAGGCCTTTCGACGCGGCGTTAATGTGCGACGTATTGGAACCGGCATGCCAGACGCTGGCCTGCGGATTCTGTGCTTCCGCCTCAATACGGGCAAGTACCTCGCCCGAAGACATGCGAACGTACTCCACTTTGATCCCGGTGTCCTTTTCGAACGCCTCAATATAGAGCTTCGCCTCTTCGGTGTCGAACGCGGTGTAGATGTGAAGCACCTGCTGTTCCTGTCTTCCTTCTGCAAAGGCACCGGAAGCTACAAGTGCAACCAGCAAGAGAACGATAATTCTCTTCAGCATATCAGTAACCCTCCTTACAAAGCTTTGTCGCGCACCGTAGTGAACTGCAAACGTTTGCAAAATTCCTCACGGCCTCCTGCGGACATACATTTGATTCTACCCCCCGCTTTCAGAAACTGTCAAATTTTTTTCCGCGAAAACCGTACCTTTTTGGCTGGAACCATTTGTCCTTGAGCGATGCATACGTGACCGAGGCGAGCTGGTCGCGGCGCCTGCGAACATTTAAGAACCTGTAAATTCTTCTATAGCAGTTATTAATCTGTAGAGCATTTCATTTACCGGGAGAGAAAGTCCGTGACGTTCTGCCAGTTCAAGCAGTTTACCGGCAAACATTTCCACCTCAGTTTTTCTGCCGGCTTCCACGTCCTGGAGCATTGAAGTCTTGCCGGCAGCTGACAACGTATGCAGAACAGGGTACCAGTTTTCAAGATCTTTCTCTGAGAGTGACACGTCTTCCGCCTGTGCAACCGCAATACACTCCCTCATTGCATCACGCATGAGTTCCTGCACACGCTTTGAAGAGTGGAACGCGCCGTACGGCAATCGGAGCACGGCGGATACCTGGTTCATTCCCACATTAATCATGTACTTCCACCACAGGGCGTGCAGCATGTCACTGCGCTCTTCAAACGCCAGTCCCGCCTGCGTTAACACGGAAGTGACGCCGTCGAACAACTCTTGATTGGGCCAATCTTTTACCGTGCCGATAAGCAATTTCCCGGCGGTAGTGAAGTGCACGTTGTTCCCGTCTCTTACCGCGTCCATGCCAAGCGCCACCGTGTAGAGCACGTGTTCACGGCCGTATGCGGAAGCAAGCATGTCCTCACTGTCAATGCCATTCATCACCGACATAATTACCGTGTCAGGTCCCACAAAGCGCCTGATTTCCCGTACGGCATCCGGCAAGCCGTGATATTTCACGGCTATCATCACAATGTCAGCTGGTTCCGGTTCACCGGCCGGGGTGGCAACAGAAACCGAATAGGCCGTTCCGTTGACCACCAGGCCGCCCGCGCTGAGCCTGTCTGCTCGTTCCGGAGCGCTAATGTAGGTAAGGTCAAATCCGGCATCCATGAAGTGACTTCCATACAGCGCTCCCAGAGCTCCTGCACCAATCATGGCAATTCGTCTCTGTTCCATCCGTACCGCCTTCCGAAAAATTGTATTTGATACTACTTACTATAGCTGATTATTGAAACACGGTCCATTTTGCGTTATCGTGCCAGCTTCAATGGAAAAGGAACACGTAGCTCTCATAGCACAATCGCTTTCAGTTTCCCCCCGTCAAGTGAAAGAAACCGCGGAGCTTCTTGGAGGCGGTGCAACCGTACCGTTTATTGCACGCTACCGGAAAGAACTAACGGGCGGACTGGATGAAGTTCAGGTCATCGCAATTAGGGACGAGCTTGCCCGCCTGGCAGAGCTGGACAGGCGGAGAGCGCGCATTCTTACTTCACTTTCCCAACGGAGCCTCCTGACGCCGGAGCTGAAACGTGCGGTAGACAGCGCACCGGTACTGAGTCAGCTAGAAGATATCTATCTTCCGTTCCGGGAAAAGCGGAAGACGCGCGCAACCATGGCCCGGGAAAAAGGATTACAGGCGCTTACGGATTGTATCACCGCTGGAGCATGTTCTGATCCGACTGAGGCAGCGCGCGCGTTTGTCAATCCGGAGGAGGGTGTTGTGACAGTTGTAGACGCGCTCTCCGGCGCCAGGGACATTGTGGCTGAGCGCGTAAATGAAGACGCCCGCACGCGGGGAGCGCTGCGCACACTATTTCAGGAACGTTCTGTCATAACCTCCGCAATGGTGAAGAAAAAAGCCTCGGAAGAAGGCGCCGAGCGTTACCGGGACTACTTTGAATGGAGTGAACCTGTAGGGCGCGTTCGTTCCCATCGGATACTCGCCATATTGCGCGGAGCACGGGAAGGTTTTTTGCGGTTTAAAGTGCGCCCGGAGGAGGACCAAGCGGTCACGCTCCTTCACTCCCGCCATCTTGATAAGGCGCTTCCTGCTTTGTGCAGGCAGCAGGTGGAAATGGCAATCGCGGACGCGTACACCCGGCTGCTCTGTCCATCCATGGAGAATGAAATGTTGGGCAAGCTCAAGGAGCAGGCCGATCGAGCAGCAGTGGAAGTCTTTACCCGCAACGTCCGTGACCTTCTCCTCTCCCCGCCGTTTGGCCAGCGTCCAATTCTTGCCGTGGATCCAGGGTTTCGGACCGGGTGTAAAGTAGTATCACTTGACGCCCACGGGCGACTTCTTGAGAATACCACTCTTTTTCCGCTCCCGCCGCAGGAACAGCGGGACAAGGCGGTCAGCGCTATCAAAAATCTTGTGCAGAAGTACAAGCCGGAAGCAATTGCGGTTGGCAATGGCACCGGCGGACGTGAGATGGCAGAGTTTCTGCGGGAGATCAAGGCGGACGGCATGCCGCCGGTCATTTCCGTTGATGAGAGCGGCGCGTCCGTCTATTCAGCAAGCGAGGCGGGAAGGGAGGAGTTTCCGGATTATGACCTCACAGTGCGGGGCGCCGTTTCCATAGGAAGACGGTTGCAGGATCCGCTGGCCGAACTCGTTAAGATAGACCCGCAGGCTATTGGAGTTGGACAGTACCAACACGATGTAGATCAGAACATGCTCTCTGCTGCACTTTCTGACGTGGTGGTGTCCTGCGTAAACAGCGTTGGGGTTGAGTTGAACAGCGCAAGTGAGAAGCTGCTCTCCTACGTCTCCGGGCTGAGCAGAAAGCTCGCACAACAGATTGCAGCCCACCGAGACCGGCTCGGCGGCTTCACCTCACGGAAAGATCTTCAGAAAGTTCGCGGCGTAGGAGAGGCAACCTTTCAGCTTGCAGCCGGATTCCTGCGCGTAGGTGGGGGAAAGAATCCGCTTGACCGGACCGGTGTTCACCCGGAACGGTATACGCTGGTCGAACAGATTGCCCGGGACGCCGGCATGTCAATAGAAGAATTGATTGGAAATAAAGGCGCGCTTGGCACTCTGGACCTCTCCAGCTACGCGGGCGAAGATGTTGGGCTTCCCACACTGAGAGACATAGTGAGCGAGCTTCTTCAGCCAGGGAGGGACCCCAGAGACACGTTTGAAGCGGTAGAGTTTGATCCAAAGATCAGATCAATTGAGGACTTGAAACCGGGAATGGTGCTGCACGGTGTGGTAACCAACGTGACTGATTTTGGCGCCTTTGTTGACCTTGGCGTGCATGACACAGGGTTGGTTCATGTGAGCAACATGGCTGACCGATACGTTTCAGATCCAAGAGAGATTGTCCACGTTCATCAACCGGTTACTGTGACCGTTCTGGATGTGGATCAGAAGCGCAGAAGAATCTCGCTTTCAATGACCGGTTAATCGTCAACCGGTGGTGCTGCCGCGTCAGAAAGCATATCCTCCAGCGCCTGCGTGAGACGTGGGACGTCTATGTAACCTTGATGTTTTACGGCAGGTTTCCCGCGGAAATATACAAGGATAGCCGGGACATTGAAGACAAGATATCTGCTTGCGGCGGCAGGAAGCAGATCAAGATCTATGTGAAACCATGCAATTTCCGGATATTTCAGCCCCAGCCTTTCCATGCGGCGCAAAGCGGTTTCTGAGGGAGCGTCATTTCTGCGTGTGAAGCAAATGGCAAGAATATCCGCACGCAATACTGCTTGCTCCATCTCCCTCACTGAATGAACGGTACGCACGCCTATCATGATAGCGCGCGCGGTGGTATCGTAGCAAGGTGGGACAAAAAGAGAGTGAAAGGGAGGCGCGCATGATCGGTAAGAATTTGCCACGTCAGACATTCACGGTGTCACTCCTGTTTTTGTTTTATGTCGGACTTGTCCTTTCGTGCAGTACTGGTGCAAAACCCACCGGGCAGGGAGAACCTCTGAGATCGCAGCCAGAGGCGGCGGCCTCCGACGACCGGAAGCCCACCGGAATCTACAAAGGAGTGCTCACCACATCAGACCGGACCGGTCACATCAAACTGCGCGTACGCTCAACCGCTCCCGGAACCGTTTCCATTGAAGGAGTGTTTGACGGGAAACCGTTTTCTCTTTCCGGCTCGGAAACCCGTCTCCCCGGGAGCGCCGGGTACCGCTATGACGTCACCGGGACCGACCAAAACGGGCGGAGCCTGGAGTTCTCCACGCAGGTTACGCCGACCGGAACCGTAGACCACCGGCAGACCAGCCTGGTAGTTGCGGGAAATAAGGTAGGTGTGAATCTCTTTAAGGAACGTTCTGATGCGCTTGTGCGTGTGTTTGAAGGCGAGTACGGAAGCAGCGCAAAGGGAACGTGGAACTTTATTGAGCGCTCCGGTGAAATATCGGGGTCGTATGCGGGTGAGGAGAGTGACCGTTTTGGCGGACGCCTAAATTCTGAAAATGGAACATTATACGCGTGGGGAGAAAACGGTAAGATGATAGCCGCCGGCCGCATTTTGCCGGACGAGTCCGCACACGGTTCCTGGAGATATGAGCCTGACGGATCATTTTCTGCCGGGACGGCGGCAGAGCGCTTCCCGTCGAAAGAGGCGGGAGAGCGTGCATGGTGGCGGGGGAAACGCACGCTGTAATCCGGCGTCCTGCGTCTTGATTATCACTGAATAATGTAATATGATCTAAAAATCAATAGGCTCCAAAATGTAGGCTCTCGCACATGAAGATACTCTCAATTGATGATCATATGGTGGTGCGCGAAGGATTGAAGCGCGTGTTGACTGCCGCCTTTTCAGTCACACAATTCGATGAAGCGGCCAACGGCGCGGAAGGTCTCGCCAGGATTGAATCAGGCACGTACGATATTGTCATTCTCGACATTGTTATGCCAGAGAAAGACGGCTTTGAGGTGTTGGAGCAACTCAAGGCGCAGGTCAGAAAATTGCCTGTACTCGTGCTAAGCCATTTACACGAAGAGCACCACGCAGTTCGGGCTTTGCGCATGGGCGCGCACGGTTACCTCTCCAAGGGGAGAAGCGTAGAGGAAATTGTGGCTGCCGTACGCAGGATAAGCGGTGGTGGTCGTTATCTGACCGCGGAAGTGGCCGAGGCGATGGCCGCCATGCTTACCGAAGGGGTATCTGAAGCGCTGCATACCAGGCTTTCGAACAGGGAAATGCAGGTGATGCTGATGCTTTCCGGCGGTAAGGAACTCTCAGAAATAGCAAGCGAGTTGTATCTCTCAAAAAGCACGGTGAGCACCTACCGTTTTAGAATTCTTGAGAAAATGGGACTTAAAAATAACACGCAGCTTGCCCGTTATGCGATTGAACGCGGGCTCCTCTCATGATCCGTAGCATATCAGCTACAAAACAACCGTACTCCGTCTCTGTCTAGTGGTCAAAGAAATCCATAGTCTGCTATTGAATCTATATGACCCATATCACGTGCACGCCGGTAAGAATTTCCTCCACGCTGAAAGGACGTGAAAGCTGTGGGAGGTGTCGGCGCTTACAGGAAACATGTGTATGGGTGGCAACCGGCGCCGCCGGTACAGGCGCCTCTTTCAGTCTGAAAAGCCGGCCTATATTTCTTCGGTTCGGTTACGGCCAAGGTCTTTGGCTCGATACAGCGCTTTGTCAGCGCGTTCAATGACCTCTTCAAGCCGGAGATCGGCGCTGTGGTTAAGCGATGAGACGCCGATACTTACCGTTATGCGCTGGTCAATTCCCGGCATTTGCATTCCGGAAACCTGGGTTCTCAGGCGTTCGGCTATGGTGAGTGCGCGGCTGCGGTCGGTTTCCGGCAGCACAACCACAAATTCTTCCCCGCCGTAACGGCAAATAATATCCGTCTTGCGGAGGGTAGCCCTGGTGGCATCCGCAAGCAGGCGGAGAACGTCATCTCCCCGACTATGTCCGTAATAGTCATTTACGCGTTTGAAGTGATCTATGTCCATCATCCAGACAGAAAGCTCGCGCTCGTAGCGAAGCGCGTGCTCAAATACGCGTTCCGCCTGGAGAAAGAATGCCCTCCGGGTAGACGTGTCGGTAAGAGAATCAATCATGGCAAGCCTGCGCGATTCTTCGTACAGGCGCGCGTTATTCAGCGCCATTGCAACATGATCTGCAAAAGAGGTGGCCAGTCGGAGATGATCGGCCGTGAAGAAGTCTTCTCTTGCACTGTCCAATGCTAAAAGGCCAATGACATCTGCGTGAGCAATGAGTGGTATTCCCATCCATGATTTTGTGGGTGGATGCGGCATGTGCCTGAAACCTTCGTAGATCTTGCCGACGTTTCCAATGCGCACCGGGCGCTTTTCCATGATCACTTCCGTGTTTGGATTGTTTCCGGGAATCGGAAAGGTGGTGCCAATAATTTCTTCCAGGTTGCCCCAGCCGGTGCCGCCGACAATCTCAAGTACATCGTCCTTCCAGAGTTGAACGCTTGCCGTGTCATAGGGAACAACCTGCAGAGCCTGCTGCAGTACCAGCTCCATGATACGGTCAATTTCCAGGCTGGAAGCAACAATGGCACCGGCGGTGCGCAGCGTTTCCGCTTCCTGCGCCTTGCGCTCCGCATGGACCTTGGCCCGCGCCAGGCTTTCTTCCGCCTCTTTGAGCTCCGTGATATCAACGTCAGCCCCAATGTAGTCACTCGGCCCGCCGTCGGGACGGGTAGAGACTACCCTGCCGGAGCTACGTACCCATCGCCATTCACCCTTCCTTGTGCGAATGCGGTATTCCTGGTCAAACCTTGTTGTCTTTCCGTCGAGCAAACGCTGGTATGCTATCCGGACACGTTCCAAATCATCCGGATGAACCAGATCAAGCCAGACACCGGATATCTGGTCCTCGAGCGTGTATCCCCACTCTTTCCAGAGATGGTTCGCAAATCCTGTATTGGAAGCAAGATTGCGCTCAAAGACGCCCAGCTGAGAGAGCGCGTCACGAACTCGAGGATTTGTTATTGATTGCTTCTCATCGGACCGTTTTCCCATATCAGCACGTTCCCAGTTTGCCATTTATAGTAGCGCATTTGACCCGAATGCGCCACAGAGATTCTTGCCACGTGACTCTTGGCGCGGGCGCAGATACAATAGAACGCAGCAACCCGGGAGAGGAGGCAAAAATGAAAAGCTACCGGAAAGAACTTTGGTTTAACATTCCCGCGCGTATGGACTTTGAAAACATCACGCCTCAGGTTGAACAAGCAGTTCGGGAGAGTGGAGTCAAAGAGGGGTTTGTACTGGTGAACGCCATGCATATCACTGCAAGTGTGTTCATCAATGACGATGAATCAGGATTACACCACGATTACAAAGAGTGGCTGGAAAAACTCGCGCCGCATGAGCCGGTCTCCGGTTACCGGCACAACGTGGGAGAAGATAATGCAGACGCCCACATGAAGCGTCAGGTCATGGGGCGCGAGGTGATAGTAGCCATCACCGACGGTAAACTGGATTTTGGCCCGTGGGAACAGATATTCTACGGGGAATTTGACGGCCGCCGCCGAAAACGTGCGCTCATAAAGATAATTGGAGAGTAGCGCCGCCGGTCTTCCGATTGGGCCGACGGGCGTTCAGGCTCACCGTGCCGCGGATGCGATGCCCAGTCTGGCCCGCATTTCATCCGGTGAGAGTTCTCTCCAGTGGTGGAACCTGGGAGAGCCAAGCGTAATGACCATGTCATCCAGGTAGGTCGGGTTGTTGTAGTCCGGGGACGCCCACTCCATGTTACCTGACAGTATAAAGACTCCGCCAATTGAACCCATTCCACGGTCCGGTGCGTTCTCTGAGGTAGGGTTCTCATATCGCGCCTGGATCCGGTACGTATGATCCGGATCAAGTTTGCCCTGCCATGGAAACGGAAAAACCTTCACCGGCATGCCGGTCACGTGATCTGGCCCGTCTGTGAGCGGTTTTGCGTTCCAGATAGTCTTGTCCGCCGTCATGTCACGCAGGATGAGTCGCTTCCCGTAGTCATGAAGGTGTCCGCCGAGCGCAACAATTCGTCCCCCTGTTGCGGGTGCAGCGCTGTATGCTTCTACCGTTTCGCCGGGAGGAACCTCGTAGCTGCGTGGTCCAACCGGGCCGCCTGAATCAATGTAAAGCGGATACACGCTCTTAGGCTTGATCGTCGCCTCATCTCTAGTAGTGTAGGAGATCCAGAGCCTGAAGTAGACATCGCTGTAGTCCGTGCCGGTGGTGTTTGCAAGCATGGTCACCAGAAGCATGGGTGCGTTTCCGCGGACGGGAACGCCAACCATGGGCGGCATTGTTGCAGCAGGAGTTTCCCTGCCTGCGGCAAAAATACGGCGTGCGATGGGATAGAAAAGTTCCCGTCTATTAGGGTCAATGATATTGAAGTGGTGCAGGAGAGCCGGCGTCAGATCGTTGCCTTCTCCGTCTGTAATTGCCCAGTCATAGCCGGTCAACCAGAAATCAAATGGAAACGCCGTGACGGAAATTGGGCGCAGCGTGTGTGGCGTGCCATCCGGTAGAGAGACCGGTCCTACGGCAACCTCAAGTATGTTTTGATCCGGGTAATCAGTGACCGCTGCCGTGTTCGCCGGGTCAATTCCCGGCGCGGGCAACTGCAATTTGTTAAGAACATTCTGCGTTACAGGGTAGCTCTTGCCTTCTATTCCGGAGACCTCGCTCTGAAGGTTTTTTCCTTTGGTGAGCGCGCAGCCGGTGAACATCACGATGATTCCAAGTGCGGCAATTGCCCTCCCTGCATATCGTGCTCTCATAACAACCTCCTCTTCGTTAACATAGCTATAAGGAAGAAGTTGAAGCAAGTTTCGGGGGGCTACTTTGTCCACTCCGTTGTAAGTAGCTCCTTAGTGGCGGAACGTTGGCCTGAGCGACCGTTCTCTGCTTCACCAGACGGCGCAGTCACCTGCGAAGGTGCAAATCCCCCGGGCAGGGGATAGCGGCCGGAAAGTGACGGAGAAATATGGCTTGCGCGCTCAAATGCCGCGCGCGCCTGGTCACGCTGGCCCGTTTCAAAATAGGTCACCGCCAGGCCCAGAAGGACACGGGCGTTGTCAGGATCAATGCGCAGCGCCCGTTGCAGGTAGGTCTCTGCGCCTTCAAAGTCCTCACGCAACGTGAGCACGCTGGCTGCATTTATGAGTGCCGGAAGATACTCCTGTTGCCCGAGGGCCCGTTCAAACCGGTTCAAAGCGTCCGAATACCTTCCAAATTGTGCGTAGAGAATGCCCATGAGGTTTTCGGTCTCAGCGCCCGGTTCTGTTTCAAGGCGGGCGCGCAAGGCGTTCTCCCGTGGCCTCATAGCGCTGCTCCATTCATCGATTTCACGGTGATAGGAAGAGACTACCTTCTCCTGCTGCGGAAGCGTAACTGATTCCGGCCCGGCGAAGGCGGCCGGCGGGTAAAGGGCCCATGCATCCGCGGTACGGAAGAAGCCCGCAGTGCCCCCTTCATTTGCGCGTTTCCAGGTTGCCGCGCCTTCCTGCCAGGCGGCAGTGAACCCGCTGTCCAGGAGGGTAGACTCAATGGGCATCCAGGTGGTGCCGTCCCGCAGAATGTGGTTGGACCCGTTTCCAAAAAGGCGTTGCGCGGATTCCGGATGGAGGCCAAGATCAAATGCCATAAGAATGTGCCCCGGCGTGGTGATGTACGCTGTTCTCACTCCCACCGACTCCAGAAGCGTTGCAAGAAGCACCGAAAGATCATCACAATCTCCGCCGCGTTGATCAAGTGTTTCTGCAGGAAAGCGCACAAAATCCAGCGCGTTCCGGTCCCGGGAGACAGCATCATACGGACTGGTTGGATCAACCACGTAGTTCACACCCGCCGCCTTTACGGCCTCAAAGAGCCTGATTGCATAAAGCAGGTTGCCGGTGAGCGCGGCGGCAGGAGTATTGTCCGCCATTCCGATTACGCCGGCACTGAATTTCAGTAACGCCGGATCATCACTATACATGAACGCCGCCACCTTCCGGTCATCACTCCAACTGATAGCGTTCCGGTTTAACACCTGAAGCGGTGCGTGGATCAATTCCCGGTGAAGCTCCCCATCTGAGCGGTACTCTACTGAAATTTCCGCTGAGGCGCTTGTCCCCGCTCCGGCCCCGAGCGCGCGTGGATCAAAAAGCGCAACCAGAGAAACGGTCTGGTGCTGGCCCACACCCAGGCTCACCGGAGCATCTGCGGGAGTTGGAGTCTGCATGAGGCCGGGAACGTTCAAATTCACTGAAATGTCAGCGACCAGGCGCGAACCGCTATTGTAGAGTTCAAAGGTGCCGAGCGAGTGTTGTACGTAATAGGGGTAGAGCGATGGGAAGACGCCGTCAAGGGTGAGATTGCGAAGCTGCAAATCCTTGCCAACCAGGACCGCGGGCACGTGAACTCCAAACCGGTCCATCCGGCAGCCGGTAAAGGGGTTCTCCGTAAGGCCCATCGGCGCGGACTCTTCCCAGGAGGGCAGGCTCAATCTAAAATCCGCATACGTTGGGCCGTCCGGCGTAACAAGCCGCTTTGCAGTAACCCGTGCGTCCTTCCAGTTGGTGTAAAGCTCCCGGGCCCGGTCCCGTGCCAGTGTGACAAGCGCTTCCTGGTCCATAAACGTGAAGCGGTAGGTTGCACTGTCTGCGTTGTAGCTGCCCCGCGTCTGCAACCTCAGGAGCACGAGGTAGGAGCTGCCGTCCTCAGAGGTGTGCGTTGCACCATATGCTTTCTCTGTCTCTCGCTGCAGTGAAAGCAGTGCCTGCAGCCGTGCGCGCGCCGTGCGGGCGTTATACTCGGCGCTGGTTTCAAACATATCGCGCGGCGCTTTGGCTGCTTCCGGAACGGAGGCAAGAATTGTAGCCGCAAGCGTGTCTGTGAGAAGCTTTCTTTGCGCTGTGGAGACCTCGCTGTCCAGCAGCCGGAGCAGCTTGCCAAATGGTGACGCACCCACTCCGGTTACAGACCAGTAACCGAGCGCATTTGACTCACTCCTGCCGGCTACCGCAAGGAGCGTGCCATCCGGAGAGAGTTCAATATCCCGGACCAGTCCTTGATGCGGCGTAAAGGTTGCGTGCCCTATCCATTTGTCTCCGGAAAGCGCGTACATTCGCACGTCCCGCGGGTGGCCGGTGAACAGGCTGAGGGAATCAGGGGCAAAGGTGAGTGAAAGAACGCTTCCCAGCTCAATTCCTTCCACGGTTTGGACCGGGTTGGCCGCCGGGGAACCCGACCCGCCGCTTCCAAGCCGCCAGATCATAAGCCGGTCCGCGTACCCCGCGGCAAGCCACATTCCGTCCGGCGAAAATGCTACCTGAGTGAACTCGTGGGAGAGGTTATTCTCAGGCAAAGAAAAGCGGTACTCTTCTTTTAAGTGACCGCCGCTGGCGTCGTAAATGACTACATGGCGTGACATGCGGTCTGTCATCCCTGCTGCCACCTGGTGCCCCCGGGCGGAAAAGGCAAGCGCCGTGACTGCCGGGCCAGCCTTACGCTGCGCGTCGGAAAGCCGGAAACCGGTTTCACTGCGCTGCCAGAGAAAAAGCTCGCCGCCTGCATGGGATACCAGGCGAGTTGCGTCCGCGCTCAGCGCAAGGCAGGAAACGGTGTGGCTGTGCTCCGTGAGTACCGCAAGCGGTTTTCCCGTTTTGGGGTCCACTACCGCAACATCGTCATCTGTCCTGAACGCGGGAAATATCAGAAACGATTCGTCACCGGCAAATTGCAGCACTGCGGGACGGCGCAGCGTGCCGCCCCAGTAAATTGGCTGCCGGTGCCGCCAGAGAAGCTCTCCGTTTTCATCAAAGACCGACACGGAGTTTCCTTCCGTCCAATCGGCCACGGCAGTGAAACTTCCAAAGCGGGATAGCTCAACATCCACCGCCTGATTGACCGGCGGAAAGAAACGGGTCTGGATGGCGGAAAAATCTTCAGCCGCCAGTCCGGTAAATGCCGCCGCGCAGAAGATGAAGAGTATAAAACCGGCACGTCGCATTCGAATCAACCGCACCTCCAGGAACAAGCATAGTGCCAGAAGCGGGTATTTGCCAGGGGAAAGGGCGGCGTTTCTATGCCCTGGTCACCGCTCGTATTCCGCTGACCGGACCTTGCGCAGCAGCGTTACAAGGGTTTCCTTTTCCTGCCGCGTGAGCGGGCGGAACAGGTGGGCAACAATGTTTTTGCCGCGCTCGCGTGCGTCACGCAGCGCACTCCGCCCCTTATTGGTGAGGGAGAGTTCCACCACGCGGCGGTCCCGGGCAGAACGGTCAGTCTGAACAAAGCCGCGGCTGGAAAGCTGTGAAACAAACTGGGAGACCGCCGCGCTGGTCATATTGCTGCCTTGCGCGAGTTCCCGTGCAGTGGTCCTGTCAGAAGATTCTATCTCTTTGAGGATGCCGAGTTGTGCTTCGGTAACCTCGCCGCTGCCCGCACGGAACCGCCGGACTATGCGCCGCAGCACAGGCATGATCTCATCGCTCAGATCCGAGTCAATGAGGGATGCAATCTCCTCCGTTTGCGAATTCAGCTCCACGGCGTTATCCCTCGTTCTGATAGTATTCGTCCTGTTTGAGATGGACTTCTTTCAAGAGGACGCACGCTATCAGGGTGCCGGCGGCGAAGATAACGGTAAGGCTGAACAGGACGTGAAAGCTGCCGGAAAGGGAGGTTCTCACGGTTTGAATGAACTGGTGATAGAGGGCGTCCGACTGCTGGCCAAATGCCGCAAATCGGGAACGGATAGCCTCCTGGGCGTGTGCGCTGGTGAGGCTTTGCGGATCAAGCAGCGCCTGCCGGCTTGCCGTCGGCAGTGATCCTATGGCGTGCTGAAGCTGCTGCGGCATGTTGGTTTTTAACCGGCTGCTAAATTGGTTGTTTAGTATGGTTCCCAGAATGGGGGCCGCAATCACGGCACCGAGGGAGCGGGTGAACTGTTGCGTGGCGTTCACAACACCCATAACGCGGTATGGGAAGGTATTCTGTATGGCCACACTTAACAACGGAAGAATGGTTCCTATGCCTACGCCGAGGATAACCATGTTTCGCACCACCACCGGCCATCCGGACTCCTTGTCCATCTGAAAGAGGAGTACCGTACCGGTCAAGAGGATCAAGCTGCCAATTATTGCCTGGGCCTTGTATCTGCCGGTTCGCGAAATTATTTGCCCGCCCACAAAGCTTCCCGTAATGAAGCTCAGCATCATCGGTGTGAGCACAATGCCGGATCCCTGCGCTGAGAGGCCAAGGACGCTTTGAGCAAAAAGCGGCAGGAAGAGCAGTGAACCAAACATCGCCATTGATACCAGAAGACCCGCCGCCAGAGCGGAGCGAAAAATTGGATTGGCAAAGAGAAACGGAGCCAACAGCGGCTCCTCCACGTTTCGTTCATTGAAGATAAAGAGTGTCAACATAGCTATTCCAAAGAGAAGGAGACCCAGAATTTGAGGGGAGCTCCAGGCAAACTGATTTCCCGCCCACGTGAACGCCAGTAGAATTGGAAGTAACGCGAGCACGAGAAGCAGACTCCCCGTCCAGTCCAGTTTGGCGTGGTGCTCGGTGCGTACCCAGGGGAGGGCGTAGAAGACTGCTACAAATGCAGCCAGACCAAACGGAAGGTTAATGTAGAACACCCATCGCCATCCGAGCGTGTCGGTAATCCAGCCTCCCAGGGTTGGGCCAATGATGCTTGCCAGCCCGTAAATTGAGACTATGAGACCCATCCAGCGGCCGCGCTCACGCGGATTGAATATGTCCCCAATAGTTGCGCGTGGCATACTGAGCATAGCACCGCCGCCTATTCCCTGAACTGCCCGGGCCGCGATGAGCGCTTCCATTGAATGTGCCAGGCCTGATACCGCGGCACCCGCCATGAACATAATCAGGCCAAAGAGGTAGAACGGCTTGCGGCCATACATATCGGAAAGCTTTCCATATATTGGCACGGTGACAGCGGAGGTGAGAATGTACGCCGTCAAAACCCAGGCGTAGAGTGAGAAACCGTGGAGATGTGCCACAATTGTTGGCAGCGCGGTTGAAACCACCGTCTGGTTCATGGCGGCAAAGAACATGGTCACGCCCACCGCTGCCAGCGCCCACCAGCGCCTGTTGCCGGTAATTTGATTTGTCGTCTGTTTTTCACGCTGCAGGACCGTAATCATCTATTGCTCCGGTATGCGGCGTGCCACTCCGTCATGGAACAGCACGCCGGCCAATTAGTTAAGTAACTTACCTAAATTAGTCGCCCGGTGTTGCAGCGTCAAGTTGGGTATGAAGTTCTACGGCTTCGCCGGGGGGCGGCGGCACTTGTCCTGCGCTCCTCCGGGCAAATGTCACTGTGGCGATGTGCATAGCTGCGTGCGGTATGATTGCCGCGAGCACACTGCCGGTGAGAAGATAGGCAAGGGTGAATACCCCATTCCCACCAACGGCCCACAGGACGCGTTTGTTGCGAAACTCCCGATAGCCAAGGTGGTAGACCAGCGCCACACAGAGGCTTGCCAGAAGTGCAATTGCCCCGCGGAGAGCGAGCCCCGCCGGCAGCGTCCACATTGCGCCATGCAACCCTTCGTAGACTGCCAGTACGGGGAAAACTGAGAGCAGGAGAGCATCCACCACGCCGTACACAAGCCCGGGCCAGAGAACATCGATGACATACCCAATCCCGGTCCTGCGCCGGTCACGCGGCTGGGAAAGAAAGTTCTGTACTACATTGGAACCTACTGCTGCGCTGCCGAGCAGCCCCCACTGCCAGTTTACGTAAATGAGCGAACCAACATCCAGACCGGAAAACAGCGCGGCAATGACCCATGCACTTCCCGCGGCAGCCACTATCCAGACAATTTGAATTATCATAATTTTCTTCTCCTTCATTGATACGGTCACGGGCGAGCCTGGATGCCTGCCTGTGGTGCGTTGTTCTACCCGAGTGCCCGCGACGCGACTCCGTGTGAGGAAGTCCTTCCGCCTGCGGGCAACAGGAGCAAGACAGCAGTGATCACCGCGGACACGGCAAGCCCGTAGTCCTCGATCATGCCCATACCCACGGCAGCCATTGTTCCCACAGCGGCCCAGAGTAGCGGTATTATCACCAGATAACGCGGCACGCGTCGTCCTGTGAGAAGGAACATGCCAAAGGTAAAAATGGTGGTGGGACACGGCGCAGCGCCAAAGATTGGCGCAGATGGATAGGTGTGACCTGCAACAAGTCCCACAAGCGGATAACCGACAAGGGCGTAGAACAACAGCGCAATGCCTGCCGCGCGCCTTGCGGCTGACGCGGCAGGCGCAGATGCTGTCACGCGCAGCGCCGCAATTGCCAGCAACAGCCCTTGCACAATGAAGGCGGTTCCAAAAAAGATTGCCGCTGGATTTATGGAGCGAAAATAGATGATGTGATAGAGCGCTCCCATCCAGAACCAGAAAAGCGCAAGCAGTGCGAGTGAAAGCTGTGCTGCGCGAGACTTTCGTGCAATTGTAAGCCAGGAAACAGCCAGGCCGAGGACGTAAAAGAGAACGTGCGTTGGCCAGATTGCCTGGTTGTAACGGGCGAAGAGTTGCATGAACTCTGCTTGTGTGAACGGTAGATTCATTTCTTTCTCCTTTTGTGTGAGTTCAGTCCGCGCCGGCGGCTAATTCCCACACCGTGTGTTTCACCATGCCGGCAGCGCGCAGGGCGTCTGCAATGCTGCTCGCCGTGGTGCTTCCGGAAGAGGGAAGAACGATGTTCCAGTGAAGATGAACCGCAATGTCGGTCACAATGTCAGCTGCCTCGTAGATTTTCACCGCACACAATCCGGTTTGCGGCTGCGCCGGAGGCAGCCCGGAGAGCAACTGTGAAGTCACGTTCCGGCGGTTTCCGCGGGTGCATCTGAGCTGAATTTCTTCAAGGGTAACCATCGAACTTTTCTCTCTCATTCCACGCACTACAGTGCAAACGGCGTGCCAATTACATAAAGTGTTACTTGATAAAGAATTAAAAAACTCAATGTTTCCGTGAACTGCGCATTTGACACTTTGGACTGTCGTATGTGACACTTACGCCATGGAACTGCCACATGTGGCAGTTCTGCGGGAGGCCGCACATGACACGCGAACAATTGTTCCGCCAGGTAACACTCCGGGTCTGCGGGTCGCTTTCTTTGAGTACGGCACTTGAACAAGTCTTTGAACTTCTCTCCCCGCACCTTCCTCTTGATGAATTGCGTGTGAACATCCTTGACCGGGAGATGCATGCGGTGAAGACTGTAGCCGTTGCGGATGCAAACGGGGCGCGCACCATGCTCCACGCCCCGCTTGTAATGCCCATTCCACCAGGGGTTGAAAAAGAGCTCTCCGGAACTTCGCTTGCTGATGTCAGGACAGTGGGGAGAGTGGAAGATGACCGGGCCACTGCATCTATTCGGAGCGAGTTCTTTCCTCACGTGCCGGAGTCATCTATGCTCTTGATGCGGCTTCTCCTTGGGGGAGAGCGGCAGGGGTTATTGCTCCTGCGGGCGGAGGGTGAGAACCGCTACACGGAAGACCACAAAGAGCTGATGGCCGGGTTGAATGAGCCGTTTGCAATCGCCATTAATAACGCGCTGACCCACCACGCGGTAGAGCAACTGCAGAAGACGCTTTCGGAGGAGAACAGATATCTGGCCGGTGAGCTCCGTGGAGGCACCACGGAGATAGTGGGTGCTTCCTTTGGTTTGGCGCCGGTCATGAAACTGGTTGGCAACGTAGCTCCCACGGAGAGTCCTGTTTTGCTGCTCGGTGAAACCGGGGTAGGCAAGGAACTCATTGCGGACGCTATTCACAACGCATCCGGTAGAAGCGAGGGCCCGTTTATTAAGCTCAATTGCGGTGCTATACCGCGGGAGCTTGTGGACAGCGAGCTCTTTGGCCATGAAAAAGGCGCGTTCACCGGTGCCATTGCGGAGAAGAAGGGCAGATTTGAACGGGCCCGCGGCGGCACGCTTTTTCTTGATGAAATTGGAGAGCTTCCGGCGGAGGCGCAGGTTCGGCTGCTGCGCGTGCTGCAATCAAAGCAATTTGAACGGGTAGGCGGGACCCGGACCATGTCCGCTGACGTGAGAATCATAGCGGCAACACATCGTGACCTTCCGCGGCTTGTGGCAGAGGGCTCCTTCCGGGAGGATCTCTGGTACCGCATTAACGTGTTTCCCATCGTTGTTCCACCGCTGAGACAAAGAAGCGCTGACATTCCCGCCCTTGTTCACTACTTTGTGCAGAAGAAGGCGCTTGAAATGGGCGTCTATCCGCCGCCGCCACTTGCCGAAGGCGCGATGGCGAGGCTGCGGAGCTACGCCTGGCCCGGAAACGTGAGGGAGCTGGAGAACGCCGTAGAACGCGCTCTGATCTCCGGGCGCGACCGCCCGCTCAAATTTGATCATATCGGCATGAGCGCGCCGGACGCTGCCGGCCTCCAGGCGGCGGCCCCGGAGACGCCGGATGCCCCGCCACACACACTGGATAAAGCCATTGCGTATCATATCAAACGCACTCTTGCTTTCACGGAGGGCAGGGTTGGCGGTCCAAACGGCGCCGCTCGTATCCTGGGCGTGAATCCAAGCACACTTCGCAACCGCATGAAGAAGCTCGGCATTGCGTATGGAAGGAAAGGTTGACCGGCGTCGCTTCTACATGGCACCTGGACTCGCGTTTAAGCTCACGGTGAGGTACCGCCGGATTTATCGCTGTTCCTTACAGAATTTATTGACTAAATCCGCCGTTTTGGATATTCTATTCTGCGTCTTTCGAAGGCCCTTCCTTTCTTTCCTATGGCGCTGCATATCTCGCGGGCATTCTGAAGAAGACGGCACGACTTGAGCGCAAACCGTTCGGCACATTCTACCGCGTAATACAAAATTTGACCTGCAAGCCGGCCCGCGATAGATACCAACTGCGTCACCACACAAGGAATTTCGCTTGATTAACGAGAGAGCACGGGTGAGCACGCACGATAAAAAAACCATATTACTTGTAGAAGACGAAGCCATCATAGCGCTGGCTCTTGAAAAGGATCTCCAGCGGTTTGGCTTTAAAGTATGCGTTGCGTATACCGGAGAAAAGGCAGTTGAGTACGCGCTTTCCGAGCCGCGCATTAATTTGGTCCTCACGGATCTGGACCTTGGAGCCGGCATTGATGGAACTGAGGCCGCAAAACGGATCCTGTCTCACAGAGAGCTGCCGATAGTCTTTCACACAAATCACACTGAACAGGATTACGTGAAGCGGGTGAAGGAGATTACCAACTACGGCTACATCGTAAAGAGTTCCGGAGAATTTGTACTGAGGGAATCCATTAACATTGCGCTGGAACTCTTTGAAGCCAACCAACGGACCCGCTTGAGAGAGCGCGCGCTTGAGCAGCGTGTACGTGATGTTGACTGCCTTTACGAAATTGAAAAGTTTGCCGGGATTAGCGGACTCACTGAGCAGCAATTTCTGCAAAAAGCGGCTGATCGGCTTGCGCACAGATGGGAGGGACAGGAGAGCGTTGGAGTGACAATTTGCGCCGGGGAACAGCGTGTCTACAGCGGGGAGTTTTCTCCAAGCGCAATTGCCGTCCAGGCTGACATAGAGACTGGCACCCGCAACGCAGGCTTTCTCCAGGTGAGCTACCGCCGGAACGAGGCCGGGCCGCAACCGGAGCCCCTTCTCAGTGATGAGAACAAGCTTGTGAGCGCCGTAGCTGGAAGACTGGGGCAGTGGCTGCTGCACCGACAGATTGCGCGGCAAACGGATTTTCAGGCGCAGCTCTTGCGCTGTGTTCAACAGGCGGTCATGACCACGGATCTGGACGGCAATATCACCTACTTGAACTCCTTTGCCGAGCAGCTTTACGGCTGGCGGCAGACTGACGTGCTTGGAAGAAATGTGGAAGAGGTAACCGTCCCTGAGACTTCTCAAGCGCAGGCTGCCGCGATAATGCAGCAGCTTTCTGCAGGAAAGAGCTGGGAAGGAGAGTTTATCGCGAGAAACAAGGCAGACAAGCGCTTTCCAATCCACGTGGCGGATTCACCCATGTACGATGAACACGGCAGGTTGACAGGAATTGTTGGCATTTCCTATGACATCAGTGAACGGAAGCGGATGGAAGAAGAAAGAGACAGACTCATGGAAGAGTATGAGGCTGTGTTCCATGGCACACAAAACGTCCTGTTTCTGATAGAAGTAACCGGCGACAATCAGTTTGTATTCATTCGGAACAACCGCGCGCATCAGATTCAGACGGGAATTCCGCACACCGTCATTGAGGGAAAGACGCCGAAAGAGCTGCTTGGGCCGAAGGCGGGAGAAGAGGTGTCAAGACACTACCAGCGCTGCGTTGATGCGGGCGAGCCTGTCTCCTACGAGGAAGTACTCGATATGCCCGCCGGACGGAAGGTGTGGTCCACCACACTTTCCCCAATTGTTAGAGACGGCCGGGTAGTTTTCATTGCCGGGGCAGGGCTTGATATCACCCAGCGTAAACGGATGGAGGAGCGGCTGGAACACGACCGCTGGCGGCTGCAGAACATAATTGAAGGAACAAATGCCGGCACATGGGAATGGAACGTTCAATCCGGGGACGTGGCCTTGAATGAAAGATGGGCGGAAATGGCCGGCTACACGCTCCGGGAGCTTTCACCGCTGAGCATTAAGACCTGGGATGAGCTTTGCCATCCCGAAGATCTGACGCAGTGGGATCAGGCGATGAGGAAGCACTTTGCCGGTGAATCACCGCGGTATGATTGCGTGCTCCGCATGCGTCACAAAGCCGGCCACTGGATCTGGATCCACGACCGGGGGAAAGTGGTAACCTGGACAAATGACGGGAGTCCGCTTTTGATGTTTGGCACGCACGTTGACATCACCGAACACATTGAGGCGAAGCAACGAATAGAGAAGTTGCTCCATCAAAAGGAAGTTCTGCTTCAGGAGACCCACCACAGGATCCGCAACAACATGCACACCGTAATCAGCCTCCTCTCCATTGAGGCGTCCATGGCGGCCCACCCGGATGCGGAAACCGCGCTTTCTGACGCAAGAAACCGCATGCAGAGTATGACGCTGCTCTATGACAAGCTCTTTCGCTCACAGCGCATAGACGCAATGACGGCAGCTTCCTACCTCTCCCCGCTGGTGGATCAAATAGTGTCGATCTTTCCGGCTGGTTCGGAAGTGACTGTGCAGAAAGAGATCGATGACATAGTGTTGAACGCGAGCACTCTCTCCTCGCTTGGCATCATCGCAAATGAGTTTATTACAAACGCAATGAAGCACGCGTTTGGTGACGGCAGGGACGGAAGGCTCGCTGTCACCCTCCGTGCTGAGCGCGGCAGCGTATGCCTGGCAATAAAGGACAACGGCCCCGGGTTCTCTGAAACGGAACTAACCGGTCAGATGTCCGGCGTTGGTATCATGCTGGTAAAGACACTGGCGGAGCAAATTGGGGGACGCGTTTCTGTGGAAAAAGGTGCCGGCACGCGCGCTGCAGTAAAATTTCAGATCGATGCATCACAGGCCGGGTGAGGCGTTCCCGGCCGTTGTTCCTGCCTGCGCCAGCAGCGTCTACGCCACCAGATTACCGTAAATCATCCCAGCCGCGGTGGAGAGCACTACCACCAGCCCCACGTAGGCAAGCGTCTTTTTTACGCCCAGCTCGCCGCCAATCACAAGCAGTGACGGCAGGGAGAGCGAGGGACCGGCAAGCAGCAATGCCAGTGCGGGGCCCTGGTTCATGCCCGCGCCGAGCAGCCCCTGCATGATAGGCACCTCGGTGAGCGTGGCAAAGTACATGAGCGCGCCCGCCACGGAGGACATCAGGTTGCTGCCCACGGAATTGGTTCCCACAAGACCTGCCACCCAGCTTTCCGGGATAAGTGCCATGTGGCCGGGCCGCCCCAGGAGAAATCCGGCTACCAGTACGCCGCCAAAGAGTAGCGGCAGGATCTGCACGGAAAAGTCGCGCGTGGCCTTCACCCAGTCCGAGAGTTCGGCCCTGGTAAACCAGCGTATCAGAGAGTAGACCAGAACCCCGCCAAAGAGCGCGGCAATGATCCACTTCCCACGGTAGAGAAAGTCCCACCATCCAACCGATCCGCCGGACGGTGCCCAGTTGACAAATACCAGGATACCAATCATTGAGGCCATGTAGATCACCGTCTTCCCAATGCCGCGGGATTCTTCGCTGTCTACGTTCTCAAACATCGCGGCGTTGGTAGTCCGCTGCCTGTCCTCCGTAAGGAAGAGAAGTTGCATGAGAAGTCCGATGATAAACGCAAATAGTATGGCGCCTACCGCACGTGCCACGCCCAGCTGGAATCCAAGCACCTTGGCCGTGAGAATGATGGCCAGCACGTTAATAGCCGGACCTGAGTAGAGAAAACTCACTGCCGGTCCAAGCCCCGCCCCCTTCTTGTAGATTCCCTTGAATAACGGAAGCACTGTACATGAACAGACCGCCAGGATGGTCCCGGACACCGAAGCAACGCTGTAGGCAACGAGCTTTGGCGCGGTGGGGCCAAGGTATCTGATGACCGCCTGCTGATTGAGAAATACGGTGATCGCGCCGGCAATGAAAAATGCCGGAACGAGGCAGAGCAACACGTGCCGGCGGGCGTATTCGCCAAGCATCAGGAAGGATTCGTTCACCGCTGCCGACACGCGCGGTGCCGACCAGGGCACAAAAAACGCGATGAGGAAAACGCCCACCATCAAGGTGAGCCAGCGGTTTTTCTTCTCCGCCCAGAAGGCCTGGATCACGCCCGGCCGTGATCCAGCGATAACAGTGTCTGTGCTCACGCCGTGTACGCCTTGATGGTCTGGACAATTTCATCCGGTGTGAACACCTTACCGGATTTCTGGACTTTCCCGTCAAAGGCGAGACCGGGTGTTCTCATGACGCCCATTTCCACAATCCGGTCCATGTCCGTTACCTTTTCAAAGTCTGCCTCTATCCCCAGCCGTGCCACGGCCTCCCGCGCGTTCTTTTCCAGGTTCTGGCAGTTGGGACAACCCGATCCAAGAATTTGAATAGTCATAGAGTCCTCCATTAGGTGGTTATTTGGTTATATAACCAATAATACAAGAAGTAAGTGGAGCTGTCAAGAGTGTTGGCGAGGTTGTGTGAGGATCGTGTCCGTAGTATTGTTCACATAATACAAAATAGTGAGTGAGGTTGCCATTTCCGTGTGATTGCACGAACCGCTGCGGTGTGCAGGAAATGCGGTGTTTTGTTAGGAGAGTACGATGACCATACGTCGGAAATTGTTGCTGTTGATCACTATTCTAATAGGATCGTTTGTGTTGTCCGTAGGCACATACTTTGTTGCGATGGCCCCTATCAATAAGATCGAGTCTGAAAGTCAGTCCCTGGTGGATCTCAGAACCGCTCTTCTCAATGAGATTATTGAGGCAAACTTGCTTGCTTCGGGCCGTTTTGAGAAACAGATGCAGGTCTTTCGTGATGCAGTCCGTCAGACAGAAGACAGTTTTCAGGCACTGGCCAATCTTACCTATCTTCCCGGGCTGAGTGACTCTGTGCGGGAATCTCTGGAAACAATTTCCAGGCTCAATGCCAATCTTCTGGAAACGGACAGGGCAACCCTCTTGACCGCGGCAAACAGAATGCTTTCAGACGCTGAACAGACGTTTGCGTTTACCGATACCTTTACTCTCTTTGAGCTTGCAACAGCCCAAATGGCTCAGGAACAGTCACTGAGTGCCCAAATTTCGAGTGATGTGCGGGGGTTCCTCACCCAGCTGAATGTCATGACCGCGAGCTTGAGGTCGGCGGTTGATGCAATTGACACACAGTCAACCAACATTGCCGCGGTTACCGGCCGTATAGAATCCTACAGCAGACGCCTCTCGGCGATCATTGCATCGCTTTTTATCGTCGTAACACTCGTTCTTTCCTTTGTTATTGTGAACCGAATTGTCGGCAGCGTAAAATCGATAGAGCGAAATATCGCTTTGATGAAGGACGGCGATCTTACTGCCGAGTTCGCGGTAAGGAGTAAGGACGAAATTGGGCAACTCTCTTCAAATCTGGATCAGTTTCTGAGTTCCTTGAGTGGTTCAATCACCGCCGTGCAACTGGTCTCTTCTGAAAATGTGAGGCTAAAGCAAGGACTCATTGCCACAACGGAACAGGCATCAGCTTCAACGCAGCAAATCACCGCCACTACGGATTCCATAAATCAAAGAATATCAGTGCTGGACAGCACCCTGGATGAAGCAGCGGGGGCGGTCAGCAATATTGCGGACCGTATTGGTGAACAGAACGAACAGATACAGGAACAGATGGCCATGGTTGAGGAATCGACAGCCTCGGTTACCGAGATGATAGCGTCCATTGAAAACATAGCAAACATCACTGACAAACGCAGAGAAGCTACGGATCAATTGGTAAACACGGTTCGGGTTGGCGAAGAGAAAATGACTTCAACGGTGCGGACCGTGCGGACAATTAATGAGAGCATTGACAGTATCAAGAATATTACCGGCATCATTGAGAATATCAGCGCGCAGACAAATCTACTGGCAATGAACGCGGCCATAGAGGCAGCACACGCCGGTGACGCCGGTCGCGGCTTTTCCGTGGTAGCTGGAGAAATTCGGGCACTGGCGGAGGCGTCTGCAAAAAATTCAGGGGAGATTTCCAACATTCTTAAGAGCATTGTGACGCGGGTAGGGGAAGCAACCTCTTCAGGAGAGCAAATGAACGCCGCCTTTGCAAATATCCAAAGAGAAGTCAAAGAGCTCGCGCAATCCCTTGCAGAGATATTTGCCAGCATGAGTGAGGTGCGTTCAGGCAGTGATCAAATTCAGCAGGCTATGAGCGTCCTGAGCACGGTATCGTCAAACGTGAAAAGCGGTTCATCCGAGATAAGCGATAATGCGGAAGCAATCCGCTCCACTATGGAGACCACCAGAAGAATTTCAACGGAGGTCCATTCAGGCACCGTGGAGATTTCCGGTGGTGTCCGGGAAATATCCGCCGTAGTGAACGAGATTCTTGGGACGGCAGAACATCTTGGGAATCTTGCCGATACGTTGAATGCGGAGATAACCCATTTTAAAACAGCCGCAGATGACACAAAGAGCCCTGAGACTGCTGAAGCCCCGGCGGCTGAAGGGCCGGAATAGGTATTCTCAACAAGCGGAGGCAGCTCACCGGAGGCTAACGGTCTACTGTTTTTCAACCGGATGGCGGACGATCGTTTTCAGTTTTTCCGGCACCGCTATCATCACCTTCCGCTGCCACTCCCCTTTTTGCTGCTCACTGAACTCAGCCGGGTTCTCCGTCCTCCACTGTTCTTCTAATGGCATGACCGTGAAATCCCGCCCGTCTGCTTTAGATGCGAACTTGATAGTGTAGGCCAGGCCGTAGAGCACGCCCATTGCGTCCTGAAAGTCCTGTGAAACGTTGGGGTCCCCGGCGCTCTGGTAGGTGATGTAGGAGACCGCCGGCACATCGACAAATTTCACAGTCTTTGTTGCCGTGTAACACGCCTCATGCGTTTTTTTCATATCGATTTTTTCCATACTCTCCTCGCGCATGCTCTCTCGAATACAATAGTAGTCCAACCCGAACAGCGGTGTCGATGGTGTTTGGGACGCAGGGTGAGTACTCATTACAGGCGGGGAAGAGTCCGGCCGAGCCGTCCACCTACTATGAAGCGAAGGCACGTGAGGAGGCCTTCCTGCGTGTTTCGCCGCCTTTGTCTTAGACGTGATCGTCAGGTGGCGGGTTTCCTGCTCAATGAGCAACAAACTCACCCTCGATGCGTTGGAGCAGGCGCTGCGGGTGATTCCTGTGCCAATCGATGAATCGGTAATTGGACTGTGCAAAACGGAGATCATCCACCGATGCGGGCCCATGGAAGAATCTGCAGTCAATGGAAAATGCAACACTGGAATGGGTAGACTGGTTTAACAGCGGGAGGCTCTTCGAACCGATTGGAAATATTCGTTCGGCAGAGTTCGAGCACGCCTACTATAATGAGTTGGAAGCTTCGGTCGAGGCGGTTGGAGTCGAATAAAAAAGTCTCCGGGAAGGCGGGGGCAGTTCAGCATTATTATAATCGGGGAAGATTACACCATCATTTCGGAAATTTATTCGTCCATGAGCCGATATCCCACACCTGCTTCGGTAAGGAGATATCGTGGTCTCGCCGGATCGGGTTCCAACTTTCTGCGAAGATTTGCCATGAAAACGCGTACGTACTGCGTTTCCGAAGAACTTTCAGGGCCCCAGACTTCAGTCAACAGTAACTGGTGGGTCACTACCTTTCCCGCATAGCGCACCAGAACGGTGACAATTCTATACTCGGTCGGCGTGAGGTGTACCTTCTCTCCGCGCATAGTCACCTCACGGTTATTTAGATTGACAAGAAGGTCTCCAGCCCTAAACTCCGCCGACTCGGACATACCGAGTGAACTTCGCGCGAGGTGTCTGAGCGCAACACGAATTCTCGCCAGTAACTCAGCCACCCCAAACGGCTTTGTCAGATAGTCATCAGCGCCCGCGTCCAGAGCCTCAACTTTGCTTCGCTCCTGCCCTCTTGCAGACACGACAATAATTGGAGCTTGCGTCCACACGCGCAATTCGCGAATCACATCGATTCCGTCCCGATCGGGCAATCCAAGATCGAGGATAATGATATCGGGCGCGTGGGAGGCGGCTTGCGATACGCCGCTGGCTGCGCTCTCAACGTCTATGACTCGGTAGTCCTGAGTGCTTAGTCCGGCGACCATGAAACGCCTAATTGGCGTATCATCTTCAACCACGAGAACGAGCGGTTTGTACTTCATGATTGTTCGGTCCCGTCAGGTACTTCATTCAGGAGCTCCGCATCGTAAACTGGCACTCGAACCACAAAACACGCTCCACCTTCCGGTTTATTGTGAACCGATATTGTCCCGCCATGTGCTTCTGCAATCGAACGGCAAATAGAAAGGCCAAGGCCCATTCCGCGCTGTGCATCTGCAATTGCCCGTTCCGTGTAAAAGCGCTCGAACGCGTGTTCAAGAGCGCGTTCTGACAAGCCCGGACCATTATCCTCCACAGTGACCAGTGCCCTGTCTGCCTCTCTTCTAATCCCGATGGCGATCCTACTCCCTTTTGGCGTATGCTGAACCGCGTTGCCTAAGAGATTCAAAATCAACTGCTCCATTAGACCACTATCCATTTGCACAAAAGAAGGTTCGCTCGGCAAGTTTACTTCTATTGTGTGTGTCTCATGAATGTGTTCAATGCGTCCGAGTGCGGAGCTTAGTATGTCCTCGAGTATGTCCACGTTGCCGGAGAATTGCACCGACTTCGCTTCTGCTCGCGTCAGACTTAACAGGTTTTCCACTAATCCGGTCAGCCATCTGGCATCATCTCGTATAGTTCTAATGAGCTCAAGTCGGGTCGTTTCGGAAATGCGGTTTTCTTCAAGTATCGCGCTCGCCGAGCCGACTATTGCTGTCAACGGTGAGCGCAAATCGTGACTAATAGACTGCAACAGATTAGCTCTTAGTCTTTCCCGTTCGGTCTCTATTCGGGCGTTCTGCTCGCGGCGGCTCATTTCTTCGCGATCAAGAGCAAGCGCAAGCTGCACAACAACAGCTCTAATCGATTCACGGTCCACTGGCGATAACTCATCCCCACGTATCCGAATAGCCAGGACAGCAAGAGTTCTGTCGTGTACGCCCACTGGTGTGAGCATCCACGGGGAATTCAAAACAGTGAGTTTGGTGCTGACTGGAGAGTAGGGTTGGCGCAGTAGAGCAGACGCCTTTTCGTGGATTTCCTCAATGTCTGCTAGCTCTTCGGGGGTAATAAATGGTAGGTCCCGGACACCTTTGTGCACAAAGCAACCTACAAACTGCTCTATGAGACCAGAAAGGTGATTTGCCGCGGCGACAGCGACATCCTCTTGCCCTTGTGCTCCCAGAAGCGCTCGGCTGGATTCATAGAGCTGTTTGGTCAGGAACTCGCGCCTTTGTGCTTCTTCGGCCTGTTTGCGAATTCGACCCGTCAGTTCGCTCGAAATTAGTGCGACAATAAGCAGCACCGGAAAAGTAACGAGGTATTGGGGATCACTAACGACAAAGGTGAATCTGGGCTCCGTAAAGAGAAAGTTGAAGAGCACTACGGCCACCAGCGACGCCACGATACCGGAGATTCTGCCCGCCAAAACTGACGCTATCACAACGCTGAGAAGATACAGCAGGACAATGCTTGATTCCGTGATGCCCACGGACCGAAAACCAAGCGCGAGAGATGTTGCCAGCCCCAATGAGAGTAAGGTAATGGTTGCTTGATTTAGCGGACCGACGGTTCGGCGAAGAAAATTGAGTCCGGCATTAAGAACATATCGAAGTTGTTGGAATAAGTATAAACATCGCATAAAGAAACCGCGTCTGCAATTGTTCGAGAGAGTCACGTAATTATACGATAGCGCCACCGTGAATTTCCAGTCACTCTTTCGCAGCACTGCCGCAGTATGCGCTGGATTCGTGCTTGTTTTCCTCATTCCGACAGGTGTCGCTCTATTTTATGGAGAGCGCTGGCTGGCATTCGGAGTACCCACGGGCATCCTCGCGTTGGTCGCGATGGCGGGTGGATTGTACGGGTTCAGACCAGTAAAACCCCTTGGCCCACGGGAAGGTATTCTGATCGTTGTAATCACGTGGACAATTGCGTGTCTGGCCGGAGCTGTACCGTTTGTGCTTTCGGGGGCAACCACAAGTTTTGCGGATGCCTTATTTGAATCCGCGAGCGGCTTCACCACGACCGGCTCTTCAATATTCTCAGATGTGGAGTCCCTGCCGCGGTCTATACTTTTCTGGCGAAGCTTTTCCCATTGGTTGGGCGGAATGGGCATATTGGTTCTCGCGGTGGCTATTCTTCCAGCTCTTGGAATCGGGGGATTTCAGCTTCTACGCGCTGAAGCCCCCGGGCCGGACGTGGAACGTCTTGCCCCGCGGATCGCTCAGACTGCACAGGTCTTCTGGATTATCTATGCGGGAATGACGGCGATCGAGACGGGACTTCTCATGTTTGGAGGGATGAATCTATTTGACGCCGTCAATCATAGTTTCGCCACGCTGGCAACAGGCGGGTTTTCCACTCGGAACGCCAGCATCGCCGCTTTCCACAGTCCGTTCATTGAATGGGTAATTGCGTCGTTCATGATCCTTTCAGGTGTCAACTTTGCTCTGTATTTTCGCGCATTGATGCGCGACTTCGGGCGTATCCGCGACGACTCGGAACTGAAAAGCTACACCGGTTTCTTGCTCACCTCGATCGCGGTGGTCACTGTTTCTCTTATGGCAGGCAAATCTTACGCCGGATTCGGCGAGTCGTTGCGCTACGCAACGTTCCAAGTCGCAACCCTTGCAACTTCTACCGGATTCGCCACGGCCGACTATACGGTTTGGCCCGGTCTTTCAAAAAGCGTGCTTTTGATTGCTCTGCTACTCGGTGGATGTGTTGGATCAACCAGCGGCGGTGTGAAAATGCTTCACGTCACCGTCCTTGGCAAGATGATTGGGCGCCAACTCCGCCAACTGGCCAACCCTCAAGCGGTGATTGCGATCCGAATTAACCGCAAGCCCGTGGACGACAGAACGGAACGATCGATTGTAGGTTTTGTTGTTCTCTATTTAATGGTGGTTGCCATATCCACAATAGTGGTGGCAAGTTCAGGAGCCGATCTCGAAACCGCCTTTTCCGCAAGTCTGGCCGTTATCGGGAACGTCGGTCCGGGCTTCTCGCAGGTCGGTCCAACACTGAACTTCGGTTTTTTGCCTGATTACGTGAAAATTGTGTTGAGTGCTGTCATGGTGATCGGGAGACTGGAAGTATACACCGTTGCAGTGTTGTTCTTGCCCGGTTTCTTCAGAAGCTGGTGAGTCAGTTTGAACCGCGCCGGGATAGAGAAGCACGGGAGGCATTCGGCAGGTTGGAAACGGTAAACTAAAGTGACCAGCGCGCGCAAAACAGGTTTGACCACATAGAGCAAAAGAAAGGCTCTCCCGTATCGTTGCTATTGGAGAAATCTCAGCAACAAGGAGGGCACCATAAGGTGGTAGCTTTGTGTGCGTTCCAGGGCATCCAAATCTGCAAGAGGCACGAGGGAAACAAGAAAAAGACTGCCGAGCGACTGAATCTCGCACGCGGAACCGTCAGGAAGTTCTGGAATATGAGCGAGGCGGAGGACGATGCGACCCGTTTCGGGAGGAAATACTCACCGCCGTTGAGGTGAACACCGCCGGATCGTCGGGGTGCGGTGGCGCATCGGATTTGAAGCTTGCGTATGAACATCTCTGAGAATCGCAACAATCCGATCTTCCATCGCTGTTGGAGCACCCCAAGCCACTGGTCTCTTTGAGAACCGCTCGGGCCCCGAAGGTCGAAACGTAATCTCACCGCGGCACATCTTCCGGTGGAGAGATGACTGGAAGACTTTGATTTTGATCGTATCCGCGGCATCACCCGCAGCGAGGTAAAGAGTCTTCTGGACTTCCGCTGGATCGTTCTGTACGAGAATATCGTGTTTCTCGGGGCCCCCGGCCTGGGAAAGACGCGTCTCTCGATCGCACTCTCACTGAACGCGCTACACGCCGGCTATACCGTTTGATTTGAGCGGAAGACCTGGGAACTACAACGGGTCAGTGCAATCCGAATGAACAGGTCAAGAGGCATGTGCTGGTAATCGATGAAATCGGCAACACCCCCAATCGATCGCAGCGGAGCCAATATGTTCTTCAATCTGGCGAGCGAACTCTGCGAACGCACTGAACCGCCCCAGACAATATGAAGAACCTCCCGCGGTTGCAGTATCGTGGATTTGAGAGCGGGACTCTCATGCCACATACAACACACAGGAGGCGTATATGGAAAGGGTAGCGTACGTGGGAATGGACGTCGACAAGGAAAAGATCGCGGTCGCCGTCGTGCGGGATTATGAGAGCGAGCCGCGCCTGCGGTGCATCATTCGGAATCGGTTGGATGTGATCAGGGAGCTATTTGAGAGTTTGGTTGCGGAGTACGACCAGGTCAATTCGTGCTACGAGGCGGGAGCATGTGGATTCGAGCTGTACCGCCGGATAACCGATCTCGGTGAATTGTGTGTCGTTGTCGCGCCAGCATCGGTGCCAAAGAAGGCAAATGACCGTATCAAGACCGATCGAAGAGACGCGGTGAAGCTCGCGATGGGTCTGCGAAGCGGGGAACTGAGTCCTGTCTATTGGACTGACCCCGATTTGACGGACAGGTGAAATAGCTTGTGGTGCGATTTCCGGGAAGGGATTTCGATACCGCTTCGTTCCCGGAAACGCAACCACGGCCATC
>Ga0102944_1000399_pt1 | contig 34256 bp, 34 predicted proteins | sample SalPonD_shore_MG_FD_78172 | JGI IMG/M metagenome (GOLD analysis project Ga0102944, IMG submission 78172) | Salt pond soil microbial communities from South San Francisco under conditions of wetland restoration - Salt Pond MetaG... | ecosystem: Environmental > Aquatic > Marine > Intertidal zone >... | reverse complement strand
TAGGACTTCCCACTAATAAAATTACATTTCCATCTTTACTCATAAAAACCTTTCACCTCCTCTAAAACATTTTTGAAGTCTGTTTGAAACCCAGAAATATCTTGATTTTTGGTAAAAATTAAAGTCTTATGAATTTTTGGTTCCATATTTAATGAATTTCTATAGATAAGTTCTCTGAATGTCTCTTCTTGGTTGCCATTCTCACTATCTTGATACCCTATAACAATTAGACAGGGTCTTTCTTTATAGCGTTGCTTATGATGAATCTCTCCTTTAAATTTTCTAAAAAAAGGTAAAATTATGGGGATAGATCTGTCTATTACTTTTTTTAATTCCGAAGAATAACCCCCAAAAGTTATTGGGCTTAAATGAATGACTAGTTCACTGCGCATCATTTGTTCCGCTATTCTCCGACCATAATCATCAATTCTACATATGCCTGGTGTTTTTGCCCAACAATCAAAACATCCTTGACACGGTGCAATCTTTCTCTCTCTTAAGAGTATGTCATTCACATAAAACTGAGCTTGTCTTAATACTTTGATAACTATATTATGAACGCTTTCCATTTCTGGACTTGAATCTATTTGCCCATCTAAAATTAATGCTCTCATCTTTTACACAATTAATAGCTAAGATTTACCTAAAGTAGTTTAATTATTATGAAAATAGGTTTATAGAACTTAAATAATTATTGGAGACCGAAATTTATTCTTTGATGGTATTTTTTAAATTTTCATTCCTAGCAGAAAATAAAAAATTAAGAAATAAAGAAATATTACTTATAGTTATTTATTCAACTTAATAAAAATAGTTGTCTTTTACTATTCCATTCATGAAAAATAAATTGAAAACAATTTTAATTACAGGAGCAACAGGCTTTATTGGGTCTTGGCTTAGCAGATATTTTTTGAATAAGGAATTTAACATTATTGCACATGGAAGCTCAAATAATACAATTATGAAATTAAAACAAAAACTCGAACAACAAGGGTATTCATTAAAGAATTTAAAGTTTTGGCTGCAGGATTTTAAAACTAAAAAATGGACCTTTCCAAATTTCCAAGATATTGATTTTATAATACATTGTGCAGCAATAACTAGCGTTCGTCAGGGAATTCTAGAAACTTTTGACGATTATTTTACAGTGAATGTCCTTGGAACTAAAATTATTGCTGAAAAAGCTTTAGATAGTGAGGTGTCCCATTTTATTCATCTTTCTTCTGGACAAATCTATGGAAAACCTGATGAATTTCCTATTAATGATAAAACTCCGAAAGATCCTATAAATTTATACGGGTTCACTAAGCTCATGAGTGAAGAGATTGTAAAAGCTTTTGGAATTTTTGGATTGAATTATACTATTATGAGACCATTTTCGGTCTATGGAAAAGAACAAAGCAATATTATCAGTATTATTTTTAATAAAATCAAAAATGATGAAATTTTAACAATTTTTGGTGATGGCACTCAAACTCGAGCCTTTATGCATATAAATGATATATGTAATGCTATTCGACTGATTTTGGCCAATCAATCCTGTTTTAACGAGGAATATAACCTTTCAGGACCAAAAGAATATTCTGTAAATGAGTTAGTGGAAATGATTACTCAAAAACTCGGAAAAGAACCAATAATCGTATATAAAGATTCGGGAATTAATGAATTGAAACGAAATCTGGCGGATACAACCAAATTGCAGAAATTAGGATTTCAATATCAATATTCATTGGAGAATTTTATTGAAACTCTTGATGAATTGAATTAATACTAATTTTTTATTATAAAACTCAATTTACAAGTTAAAATATTTAATAAAAAAACTGCCAATCTCGGGCCTCAAGATATCTCCAAAATTTTTTAACATATGTTTCTGTTTGTTCATCTTTATCCATTAATGCACGTAATTGATCCAAAGTTTTTTTGTCTCTGGAAGTAATAACCGCAAAGAGTGCAATTTTCATCAATTCGTCATCTGATAATTTTTCAAAGTTCTTTAATGCTAAGTCTATCATTTCATTCCATTTTAAATCAACAACCAACCGTAATGCGAGCTTCTTTTTTTCATAAAATAAGGATCCAATCCTAGTCTCAGCCCCATCTCCTTTAAATGTCTCTAAAATTGAAACAAGTTCATTTCGTAATTCTTTCCATTCGTCTATTTTTTCTGGATGCGTGGTCAAAAATTCGCGGATAAATTCAAGGTGCCATTGGCTCCCTTTTTTAAGATAATTTACTAACATCTCTTCACTCAACAAATTTGACTTATTTAAATCAATAATTAAATCGGCATCATTTAATTCGTAATTTTTCACATAATCAATTACCATATCTTCCCAATTATCGATCCTATCCTTTATAACCATAAATGCTCGCAAAATATCTGTGATGAAGTAACGATTTCTAGTCTCTTGTATTTTTTCCAATAAAATGGAACGGAAGCGCTCATTATCCTTGTATCTTTCAGCAACTTTATTCAATGCATTAAAAGGACGCTCTAACTGTTTTATGAAGGAGAGGGTTTCCTCCTTTAAATCAAGACCCAATTTTGCCGCAATCCGTATAATCTCATCCTTCAAAATTCTCCTTTTCTTTTCATCAATATCTTCTTCATCTCCTACTTGTTTAAGTGAACTTAAATATTGTTTAAATATATCTGTGATCTTTTGCCTAATCTCTAAGTCTGAATATTCATTTAAATTCTCGAAGGATCTAATCAAATGTAATTTTGCATCATAATCGTTTTTGCCCACCTGTTGTCCATGCTGTATTAATAAGGCTTCTATCCTTTCATCAGGTCTCTTAGAAAGAACATCCTCTAATAAACCTCCGATTACATTATCTAGATGTCCGAGAGAAGCTTTACAATATTCATATATAGGTTCGAAAACAAAATAGGGATCCAACCAGCCTATCCGCTTTGCATGATGTTCCCGTAAGGTTGTTTCCGTTTTAATGGATCCACTCCAAAATGTAATTTTTTGATCGTTATTTAATAAATCCATTATAATTTCATGTAATTGATTTAAGGTCTGTTCTCGTTCATACGACTTATTCTCTAGGATTTGATAAATGCCTAAGATTGCCCATGCCTTTAGAGTAGGATCATTCCGCTCATATAGCCCTAAGAAAAAGTCTAGCTTTTTGCTATTAACAAGAGGCTTAAAAGTAAGGTCATAAACTTTAGCAATCCGAGGCTTTGCCCCTTCTCCTCTAGGAGCGTATCCTTTCCCTAATTCCCGAATAATTTTTTGTTCATCCACCATATGATTAAGTGTTATTTTAACTCATGGAATTTAAATTTTATTTAATTATTCTATTGGTTTTTTCCAAATTTAACTTCTTTTATCCAAAAAAATTTTCTTTTTTAAACAAATATTTTTTCCTTAATTTTTCTAATTTTATAAAAAATAGAATAAAAGATTAAATATGAGCCAGTTAGTAACTTCATAAAAATAATAATTAAAATACTAAAAGGTGTATATCATGAGTTTAATTGATTTGCTCACTTTTCCGCATTTTCTTATGATGTTGGGATTGTTAATATCCTTATCAATAGCTCTTATTGCTGTCGCAACACACAAACCTCAACAGTGGTTCTTAATACATAAAGTATTTATAGTAATTGCCTTAATTTTCGGTATAATTGGTCTTATTTTGCTCGGAGCCCTCCATCTTATACTTGTCCATGCAATTCTTGGCTTAATCGGCCTTATTCTCCTAGCTTTTTCCGCTCTCGGAGGATTATTTGCTACAAAAAAACAAGATCCTAAAATTCGAAATGTCCATATCTGGTTTGGCAGAGTTCTTTATATCTATTACTTGATTGTAATTTTAATAGGAATTATTACTTTTCTCTAAATTTTTTTTATTTCTTTTATTTATTCTTTCTACTCAAAATATTGTTATTTTTGAACCTATAGCATTAAAATAAATTTAATTTATTCAAATTCTATTTCAAGTAATATTTTAAGTGTTTTTTCTAAATTCATTTCCTTTATTTTGTTTCTTAAAAGTTTCATCTCTAATTTTTCTCTGTTTGCATGAAAAAGAGTTAAAAAATCAATTATATCTTGATATTCTAATAATTCAGATTTAGGAATATCCTCAATTTGCCCAATATATAATATTTTTCCAATTAATACATATTCTAAAGGAGCAATCCATAACTTCTTTCCAAAAATAGTATCTTTTATTGCATTGTTTAGTACTTCAAGCTCTCTCTGTTTATCAGCAATCTTAATATCTAATCTTAAAAAACTTTTTTTATCAAAAATGGAAGTATTTGTTTTTTCCTGATAAGCCATTTCAAATTGATCACGCATCACATCGAACTCATATGTTTCTAGTAATTCTAAAAAATGAGAAATTTTAGAAGGATTATCCTCAATAATGAGATCTATATCTTGGGTGGCTCTTATGTGTCCATAATGAATCACCGCAACTCCTCCTACAATTACATATTTAAGTTCTGTAGCTCTAAAAATATTTTCTAATCGTGATACTAGATCTTCTATTTCAGCCAATTTATTTCACTCTGTTTTTATGTTTTTTAATTTTTTCTTGTAGAGAAAGAATTTGTCGTATTTTTTGGTTTAGTTGTTCTTCTGAAAGATCTGGGTATTGATTTGATAGTCCTTCTTTCATTAATTTAAAAGACTCGTGTAAAAATTTATCAGCTATCTCAAGTGGTTCTATATCTCGTTTTAAAATTCTTTTTGCTGCCGTTATTTCATCTTTTATCTTTTTTTTTCTTATTTTATAGAGTTCTTTTCTGGAAATTATTTTTGAAGATTCTTTAGTGGTCATAGCAATTCTCTAGTCTGTTTTCTCATTCTCTAAATATATAATTATAATGATATAATATAAATTGTTAGTCTCTCCTTATTTTATACTTTCCCATCTACAATATTAAAACAAAATTCTTAATACTTTACATTTTAATATTTTATAATGTAAATCATTTTAAGGTTAATCCTCATCTTCTCGATTAATTAGGATCAAATATAAAATTCTCAAAAATGGCATAAAAGAGAAATAATAATGACAAAAACCGCCGCATTTATATGCCCCCCTTTGCAAGGCCATATAAATCCTATGTCTGCTATTGCATATAAATTGAAGGAAAGGAATATAAATGTACTTTTTATCGGTTTGCTGGATGCTGCTAAGTATCTTGAGGAATTTAAGTTTATCCCTATTGGAAAAGAGGTGTTTCCAAAGGGAAGTATTAAAAAAATAACAAAAAAAATGGCAAAACTAAAAGGATTTCTAATGGCGCGAGTATGGCAATCAAAGTTTTCAAATAAATGGTCTGATGTGGTGTGTAATGAATTGCCAGCAATTATTGAACGTGAAGAAATCGACTTCATTATATGCGACCAATTAGAGGCGGCGACCGCTTTAGTTGCGGATCATTTAAAAATTCTCTTTATAACGGTCTGTAATGCAATGACCATCGTGATGCATGAAATTATCCCTCCCTTTTTTGTGAGCTGGGATTATAAGACTACTGAGAGGAGGTTAAAAACCAATAGAGGGTTTTACACTGTTACTAAATATATTCTTAATTATGATACTCGCGTGGTAGAAAAATGGCGTAAAAAATGGGGGATGCCAGAAAGAAATGGAATGAAAAGACATTTTGCTTACTCTACAGTCGCCACTTTATGTCAACAAACCAAATCACTAGAATTTCCCCTTACTGAGATTAATAAAGATTGGTGCTACTGTGGACCATTCAGAAATGGTTTTTCTTCATCATATCCTATGCCCAATTTACCAAATGATAATATCAAAAATGTATATATTTCATTGGGAAGCATTTTAGGATCGAGATATCGTTTGCTAAAAAAATGTGCTAAGGCCTGTAAAACTCAAGGATTAAGACCAATTATTGTTCACGCAGGACTGCTTAACTCAAAAAAGGTTAAGAAACTTGAAAAAATTGCGCTTTTATTTGATTATTTAAAACAACCAGATATTTTTAAGGACTGTGAGATCTTAATTTCACATTGTGGTTTAAATACTGCTCTGGATGCACTAACTTATGGCAGACCCATAATTGCAATTCCTATCGGTATCGAGCAAGGAGCAATCGCCACGAAATTAAAAAGAGCAGGATGTGCGATTGTTCTTAAGAGATCAACTAAGAAAAAAATACAGAATGCTTTATCTGAACTCCTTTCTAATCCACAATATATAGAGAATTCTCGAAGCATTATGGAAGAAATTAACTCCGCTGGGGGAACAGAAAAGGCAGTAGATATAATATATAATATTGTGCAAGAAAAACCAGAAAAATACGTTGAAGTTAAATAACACTTATGGATTCATAAGTAACAAAAAGCATCTCACCCATTATTAAAAATAGTTCAAGATTCTCATAAGATTTTTTATTCATTTTTTACATCAAACCAGTATTCCGAAAGTCCTATTATATTTATATACTCTGATTTATATGCATTTCCTGGGTGTATTTCACGGGAAAAATAATTTCATTTTTCTTTATTGGGGGATTAATTTTAATATTCTTATTTACCACAATCCATTATTTTTTAGGAAAATCATTAAAAGATTCCAAAGAAGGAGATACTCCAAAATATCCAGAACAATTAAAATGCCTAGATGGGCATATTGTGAAATCTCGAGGAGAATTAATTATTGATAATTATCTTTATCGATTGAAAATTAAGCATATCTATGAGGGAGAGGTTATAGTAAATGACCATGTTATGAAATATGATTGGTATTTACCCGATTTTGATGTGTATATTGAATATTGGGGATATTACGGAAAAGAATATTTGGATCGAAAGGAAGAGAAAATACGATTATACAAAGAAGGCAATTTACAATTAATTTCAATTGAAGATGAGATGTTTCGCGATATCTATACACATCTTAGACAACACTTAGAAAAATACGGGGAGATTGGTACGCTTAAAAAAAGAAAGAAATTTTGCCCAAATTGTGGAGCCTTATTGGATGATCGATTCACTTAATATAAAACATCCTTTTTTTTTACTCATCTATTAATAAAATCGTCCTTTTTCCTGCCTAAAATAATATTTACATTAATAAATAATATTATCTTAAACACATTAAATAATCGTTTGATAATAAAATAATTCTAAGATGGAAAAGCATGGATATCTCTCGGAAATATTCTCTTCATTTCAAGGAGAGGGCGGAACAGTCCCAGGAAGTGTTTTTGGTAAAAAACAGATATTTATACGATTTGCGGGGTGTAATATTGCCAATAAGGAATTTGGTACTTCAGGCTGCTTTTTTTGTGATACCCCACGCTCTCAAGCTTTTGAATTGGAAACATATCAGTATGAAAAAAAACCCTCTTCTCAAGAGTTTACTGTTGCAAATAATCCTATAAAAATAAAAGAGCTAATTAAAATCATTCAGAACCTCATAACAACAGATCTACATTCCATAAGCTTTACTGGGGGAGAACCTATATGCCAACTTGAATTCTTATTAGAAATAGGAACAGCATTAAAAAAAAATGGTATTAATTATCCCTTATATTTAGAAACAAACGGGAGCATACTCCCAGACGAGCTAAAATTAACTCAAATTGAAGATCTTATTAAATATTGCTGCTGTGATATTAAAGATAGAAGCTCCCAAGCAGCCGAAGTTAATCAATGGGAAAAACTTGTAAAAAAAGAATTAGAATTCATAAAAACTATGATATCTATGAATGTATTCACCTTTGCCAAAATTATTGTCACATCTCACACAAAAATTGAAGATATTGATTGGATTGCTCATGAACTTTCGAATATTAAATATCAAGACGGCAACCATATAGGTTTGGCAATACAACCCGTCTATTTAGAACAAAAAGAATTAAAAAAGAAATTTTCAATTTCAAATGAGAAATTGAATCAAATATTTTATGCGGCAGCCAAATATTTGCCCCCAGAAAAAATATCTTTATCGATTCAGGCTCATAAATTCCTTAATTTATTATAAAATTATTAAGTCAATTAAAAATTATATTACTTAATAAAAATACCATTAAATAAAAATCTGTGAAAAAACTTAATTAGAGTAAATTATTCAAACCTACAGGATAATAAAATGAGTTATAAAATAATTGTAAATGAATCAAAGGTAAAATTTAGCGCGTGTCATTTTCTTAAAGAACATCCGAAATGCTCAAGATTACACGGTCATAATTATTATGTCTCTGTGGAAGTCGGCGGCAAATTGGATGAAAACTATTTTGTCATTGATTTTATGGAACTCAAAAAACAATTAAAAGCCATTGTAGAACCCTTAGATCACTATATTCTCATCCCGACTCAAGCTGCTGATATCAAAATTAAAGAAGATGATGATTCTATTGAGGTCAAGACCCCTAAAAAAAGATATGTATTTCCTAAATCTGATGTTTCCTTATTACCATTACCCGCCACCACCAGTGAACTATTAGCGAAATATATCTATGATGAATTAAAGCAGATTTATTCGAACAAAGAAATCATCGTAAAAGTGGGAGAATCTAAAAGCAGTATGGCTACATACCACGAATAATATTTGAGATTCTTCTAAAGAATTTTTCTACTTTTATATTCTAATGGATCTTTTATTCCCGCCTCCTCAAAGCCTTTTAATCTAAGCTGACATGCAAAACATTTCCCACAAGCTGGGCGTTCTCCCTTATAACAAGTATGTGTATATTTATATAATTCTAAGCCTCCTAATTTTTCCATCAATTTAATAGTTTCTGCCTTAGTTTTCCACATGAGGGGAGTATGAATAATGATATCATATTCCAATCCCAATTTTAAAGTGGCTTGTAGGGATTTGATGGTAGCATCTCTGCAGTCTGGATATCCTGAATAATCGGTTTGGCAAACTCCGGCTACTAAATGCTTTATATCTTTTTGATATGAATAGGCGGCTGCAATCGTCAATAAAAGAATATTTCTTCCAGGAACAAAAGTAGTAGGGAGTCCAGTCTCCACATCATAAGTAATTTCCTCTTCCCGGGTCATAGCCGTTTGTAATAATTCGGATACAAATGATATATCTACAATTTTATGCTCAACAATTTGGTTCTTTCCGAGCCATTCAAGATGATGTTTTTGCGTAGATTTTAAAATATTCACGATCTCTTTAGCGCACTCTAATTCGATTTTATGTCTTTGTCCATAATTAAAGCTAATAACAGATATTTTATCGAATCTTTTTAACGCCCACACGAGACAAGTGGTAGAATCTTGCCCTCCGCTAAAAATAACCATGCAAGATGCTTTTTTCTTCATCATTCTACCTTTATTAATTGTCAATAGTTTTTGTATATTATTAAGAACTTTAATAAAATTGGATTATGCTCCAATAAAAAATTTATAATTTCTGAATAATTTCATTGACAATTTTCTTTGGACTCTTCTCAGCACAAAAAATTATAATATCCGCATACTTCTTATATAAAGGTACTCGTTCTTCATAAAGCTTTTTTATAGAAACTTTTTTTAATCCCACAATTCCTCTTGTTTCTTTATTCTTTAACCTTGCGTGAAGGTTTTTCAAGGGTACATCTAAAAATATAATAACGGAGGATTTTTGGACAGCTTCCATTACTTCATTTGAATAAATAACACTTCCTCCAGGTGCAATAATATAGTTTTTAAGTGGAAGTAATTCTAAAATTCTGTCTTGCTCAATTTTAATAAATTCATTTATGCCTTTCTTATCTAAGATTTCCTGTAAACTCATTTGTTCTTTTTCCTCTATATATTTGTCAGGATCAATAAATTCAAACGCTAATTGCTTTGCTAATAATTGCCCTATGGTGCTTTTTCCCGATCCAGGCATTCCTATTAAGATTATGCTGAATGGTTTGCTCATCTTATATCTCTCTAATTATTAATTTGCTAGGTATTAATAATTTTTTTGTTGCCCTTTTTTGTGATATTTAAATATTAAAATTAAAACAGCAGCTATACACCATATAGCCCTAATATTCAGTATGATAAAAAAAATAAGCTCTCCAAATATTATTCCAAAACACCATACTACAGGACCTTCGAAAAGAAATACATAACTCATGACGAGACTTAAGGAATTTTGGAATCTATGATATATTAAGACAAAGATTATTCCTAACCAAATAATATCAGTGAGATAAAAGGCTCTTGTCATAAGGGGTTGATTATAGAGTAGAATAAAAAGAATAGATATTATGGGAATTGAATATTTCTTTGGATATTCTTTAAGACATTCATAAGGAAATGCCTGCCAAAATGAAAAAGAAATTATTCCACTTAAGAACCAATAAAATATGCCAAATAAAGGAAGCCAAGCAGGATAAGGCGGTTGAATTCCTGTATGCACCCATGTTAGCACCGTATCCGTACCTAATACATAGCACGCTATTGAAAGAGCCAGATTACTTGGTAATAGGGATGCGCTTGCCCATAAGAGACTTTTTGAAAAGTTCTTTTTTTTCCATCCTAATAGTTCAAGGTTCCAACCATCCAGTAAATATCTGATTATTATAAATATGAGTAAAAATATTGTCAAAGCTAAAGCAAATGAAATAAATAATTCTATTAAGAGAGAGAGATATTCAAAAAAAAATAATAGAAAAGTCAGCCCATAAATAATGATAAAAACTAATCCATAAAAAATTATCACAGTTTTTAATTTCTTATCCATTTTTCCCCTATTATTTTTCTATTTTTTATAATTTTATAAAAATTCATTGGAAATATATATTTTTCTGGATTAAGATAAAAAACATATCCATCTTTCATTAAAAAAGAAGTTAATTTTTTCTTAAAAAATTAAAAAAATAATTAATTAATGAAAATATATTATATATCTTTTTAATCTGATGTTCAGGATTGTTTTACTTTGCGAAAAATATTAAATAATCTTTATATTCTTAAAGAATGCATGATTGGGGAGCCCTCAAGTACAATTTTCCTATTAAATACGAAAAGTGTGGATGGATTAATCCTTATCGATACTGGCATTGGATTTGATTTTAAAAAGGAACTAGCAAAGATTGGATTAAACCCTAAAAATGTGAAACACTGTTTAATAACTCATGGTCACTATGATCATATAGATGGTTGCAAAGAATTAATTAAATTAAATCCCAAAATGCGCTTTTATGCGCATAATAAGGATTCTGAAATGATCGAATCATATATTAATAAGGATTATGATCTTAATTTCAAGATAACGGATATATTCACGGATAAAATCAATAGTTTAAAGCTGGGACCGTATTCTATTAAGGGATATCACATTCCTGGACATACGCCTGGCGGGCTGGCATTTTTAATATCAATAAATAAGCATAACGTTTTATTTTCGGGAGATATTTGTGGGGGTGCCATCGAATCAGTTGGTGGAAATTACAAGAAATTCAAGAAATCCCTGCAGGAATTATCCAGTCTAAAAGCAGATATCTTATGTGATGGTCACATGAATGTGATTCGCCCCTCTGAAGAGGTTTCTAAATATATCGAAGGTTGTATGAAGCTGAACGAATTCTTCCATGTTGGATTTGACATGGATCCAAAAAATCCAATTAATTGGTATAATCTAGCATTGGTCTCTTATCAAATGAAAATATATGATACGGCGTATGATGCGTGTAATTATGTATTAAAATTGGATGCGGAAAATAATAAAGCAAAGGCTTTATTGAATAAAATCCAAAAGCAAGATCCCCATAAATACGAACCTATACTCGAAAAATATCTTAAAGAGATTTATGGAGAAGATTTTTGATGCAGGAATCTTATATTCTCTTATTATAAGGATTAAAAACTTTATAAATTCATAAGACCCATATATAATTATTTAAGCTGTTAAACACAAATATAAAAAACCTCCTATGAACGATCAAGAAAAAAAAGTTTTGGAAAAAATAGATGAAATGAAAGATGAAATCATTCAATTTCATCAACAAATTGTCCAAATTCCCTCAGAAAATCCACCCTCTCAATATAAAGAGATTTCCAAGTTTGCAAAAGCAAAGATGGAAGAAATAGGGTTGAATCCAAAGATTAAAAGGAATAATGTTGTTGGAGAGCTTGGAAGGGAAGATGGCAAATCACTTATCTTTTATGGACATATGGATACTGTAGAAGCATTCAAAGGATGGACAAAAGATCCTTTCGGTGGAGAACTCATAGATAATAAAATCTATGGACGAGGCTCTGCTGATGATAAATCTTGTGTTACCGCTGAACTTTTTGCCGCAAAAGCTCTGCAACAAGCGGGAGTAGATCTCCATGGAAAATTAACTATTACTGCAGTAGTAGATGAAGAAACTGGCGGACTTCGGGGAGCTGAATATTTACTTGATAAAGAGATAATTCATGGAGATGCATGCTTATTGGGAGACGCTCCAGCAGAAAATCCCATTGGTTATACAGGTGGAGCTATCTTTGCGACTTTTGTCATTAATGGAAAACAAGCACATGGGATGAATGCTCCCGATGTGCCAGAACCATACCGTAATGAATATTCTGGAATTAATGCCATCCAGCGGATGGTAAAATTAATGAATTTCCTTCTTGAGCTTAAGGAAGAACTTAATAAAAATGAGACCACATATCCTATGCCTCCAGGATGCCCTTCAAGGGTGAGCGATATTAACTTAGCTGAAATTCATGGCGGAAATAAGATCTCAACTGTGCCAGGAAAATGTTTTCTGCACTGCAGTATTAATACAATCCCTGAACAAAAAGTTATGCCCATTAAGGAGCGAATTTTAAATTATGTGGAACAAATGAAGGAAGAGGACCCGCTTTTAGACATTACGGTTCAAATGCCTATTGTATTCGATCCAGGCTTAATTGATGAAAACTCAGAGTTTGCACAAATTGTTCAACACTCTATTAGAAGTGTTTATGGAGAACCGCGAAAATTTGCTACTTTTATTCCTACCACTGATGCACACTGGTTCCAAGAAAAGGGTATCGAAACAATTCTGATTGGTTCAATTCGACCAGAGAATAAAGTCCATGCAGAAGATGAATTTGTGTATATACAGGATTTAATTAATCTGACCAAAATTTACGCACTAACGGCCTTAAATTACTTAAAGCAAAAATGATTTTAACCCCAATTGATAAATATAATATTAAAACAAAAAATTATATTTAACCCGAAAATCATGAATAAAGAAGATATTTGTTATATGTCGGCTTATGAATTGAGTCGTAAAATAAAGTCTCAAGAGTTAACTTCGCAAGAAATAACCGAATTAATGATTGAACGAATAGAGAAAATTAATCCAATTATTAATGCTTATTGTACTCCGACATTTAAACAAGCAAGAAAAATGGCTAGTGAGGCAGATAAAAAAATAGAGAAAGGAGAAAAAATTGGACTATTACATGGAATTCCTACTTCTATAAAAGATTTAAACTTGACGAAGGGAATTAGAACCACTTTTGGTTCGAAACTGTATGAGAATTTTATTCCAGATGAAGATGATATCGTTGTAAAAAGGCTTAAGAAGGAGGGATGTGTTATATTGGGAAAAACTAATACTCCAGAATTTGGTTTCAAAGGAGCCACAGACAATTTAATCTTTGGCACATCAAAAAATCCTTGGGATTTAAATAAAACAACTGGTGGATCTAGTGGAGGGGCTGCAGCATCAGTCACTTCCGGGATGGCGTTTTTAGCTCAAGGATCTGATGGAGGAGGCTCCATTAGGATCCCAAGTTCTCTTTGTGGAGTATATGGTTTAAAACCGACTTTTGGAAGAGTCCCCAATTATCCCAGAGAGTTAATTTTTGCAGAAACACTCTCGGTAAATGGGCCCATTGTAAGATATGTGAAAGACGCTGCTCTTATGTTACAAACTATGAAAGGATCGTTTTTAGGAGATCGGCATTCTCTACCAGATGATGATATAAATTATCTTGAAATTATAGATGAAACACCAAATAAACTAAAAATTGGATATACACTTGATTTAGGATATGCTAAAGCTATTAACTCGGAAGTGGAAAAGACAATTCTAGATTCTTTAGAAATATTTAGAGATTATGGATGGGATGTGGAAAATATTAAGATGAAATTAAGAAAGCCTGAATTACCATTTTATACCCTATGGACGGGCAAACTCGCCTATGAATTAAGTCCAAAATTAAACGAATGGGAAGATAAAATGGATCCTGACCTAATAAAGTTAATTAAGGGGGGTATGGGTTATGATGCATTTTCGATAATAAGAGCACAAGATACAAGGAAAGAATTATATGAAGAATTTTATAGAATTTTTAAAGATATTGATCTTATGATTACCCCTACAACTGCAGTTCCTGCCTTTGCAATTGGTATGATGTTTCCTCCAAAAATTGATGGAAAAAGAGTTTCTCCTACTGCATGGCAAGCCTTTACTTTCCCTTTTAATTTAACCGAACAACCGGCAGCATCAATTCCTTGTGGTTGGTCAAAAGAAGGATTACCAATTGGAATGCAAATTATTGGACGTAAATTCGATGAGGCTACTGTTCTTCAAGTCTCTAAAGCTTTTGAAGATTCTCAACCATGGCAGAATAAGAGACCAACTTTTTAACTTATTTTTTTATTTTATTCAAATAAAAATTTAAACTGAATCATAATTGTAAAAATATTTTGCACTCTTGAGGATAAAATTTATATTAATAAGTCACTCTTATTAGATATGTATCTCCTATGAATATAAATTGGCAAGAGGCGGAAGAAAAGCCTGATAAAAAGCAGAAAGTAGATGGAAAAGAATTATTAGGTTTACGAGAGATAAGAAAAAACCTTGAAAAAGAACTCTCCGAAACAAGGCAAGAGTTATCCCATATTAAACAAGTCTTAGAAGAGACTACTAGAGAATTAGAAGAAACTAAAAGAAAAGCTGCAGAAAAGGAAAAAGTTAATGATGATCTGGTCTCACAAATACTGGAATTAAATGAAACATTAGAATCTTATGGAACTCAAATAAAAAACCTTGAAATGAGTTTAGATAAATTATCTTCTATTTCCTATGATTATAACGAAGAAATAGCAAATCTTAAGATAAAATTAAAACAAACCGAACGAAAATTGGAAGATTCCGACCAAAAATTGGAGGAATCCAACCAAAAATTAAAAGAAGCTCATAAAACTATTAATAAACAAGAAGGACGAATTTCAGCCTTATCCACTCAATTAGAAGAAAAAAAAGGGGTTCTTCCTAAAATTGACGAAAATGATCAGAAAATTTCGGAGATTTATTCACAACTTCAAGAAAAAGAAAATGAATTAAAAAAAGCTAGGAATCTGTTGGAAGAAAAGGAGAACATAATTGAGGATAAAAATACAAGCATTTCTGAATTAGAGTCACAACTTCATGGAAAGTCTAATGCTTTGAAAAATCTCATCTTGAAAATGGAGAATTCTGATCATCCAATTGAAGAATTATATAATCCCTCTCCTGAAATAGAATTTGAAGAAACTAAACCAAAGGAAGAGAGAGTACGGTGTCCAAAATGTGGTGCTTTTGGAAAAGATGTTCGAGCGATGGTAGACCGAACAAAAGTACTCAGATATCAAGGTCAAACACGAATATATGCCAAAAAACGCGTATGTAAAAAATGTGGCACTGAATTTTAAATATAAAAAGATAAATTATTGTTTAAACTATCTTTTGTTAACCTCTAATGTAAAATCATTTTTTAATTAATAAATATTTATAATTTACATCTTATACAAAACTTTCCTAATAAATTAAAAAAAATATATTAAGAGTATAATCTTACTAGAATAATTGTGAGATAAATTATGGATATTGATTGGGAAAAGGCAGAAGAAAATCCAGATAAAAAGCAAAGAGTTGATGGACAAACCTTATTAAATTTGCGAACCCAAAATGACAGGCTAGAACAACAGCTTGTTGAGACTCAAAATCAACAATATCAAACCGAGAAAAAACTAAATAATATAATCAAAGAACTCGAAGAAACTCAGCGAAAATTAGAAGTTAAGGTGAAAATAATTGAAGATTTAAATAAACAAATTAATGAATTAAATCAGAGTATTAAAATCTATAGCACTAAAGCTAAGGATCTTGAAAATCAATTCAATCAAAACAATCTATCCTCGGAAAAATTAAAGCAAGAAATAGCACATCTTAAGGAAGAACTAAAACAAACTAAATTTAATTTAGAAGAAGCTAATGCAAAAATTAGACAAAAAGACGGTCAAATTTCAGAATTTAGCCAAAGATTAAAGAATTCAAACAATTTGATCCAAGAATTAACTAAGAAAACACAGACATTAACAAACCAGCTGGCAGACATGGCTCAAGAAAAATCTTCTGAAAATTTTGAATTAACAAAAATAAAAGATCAATTACAGCAAGCAATTAAAAAAATTGATGAAAAAGATGCAAGTTTTTCAGAAATAAGCTCAGAATTCGAAAAGACTAAAAAACTTTTAGAAGAGTCGAGAATTGCTCGGCAAAAGGAACCCATTAAAGAAACCGCGGCCGTGGAAGAAAAACCAGTTATACAAGAAACTCCTGTCATGACAGAACCCCCTGTCATGAAAAAGCCTTCTGTGGTGAAACAGAAACAACAAATTAAAGAAGAACAGCCCGAAAAAGGACGTCTAACATGTCCTAATTGTGGTGCGTTTGGAAAAGATATAAAAACAGTGGAAGATCGAACAAAAGTACTCAGATATCAGGGTCAACAGCGAATATACGGAAAGAAACATGTATGTAAGAAATGTGGTACGGAATTCTAGCTTGAGAAAGTTAATTTGAATAATAAACACTTACTATTTAAGAAGTATTGAAAAAAAACACTTACTTCATTAACGATAAACTTATATGAATAATAAAATATTAAAATAACATATATTAATTAATAATTTTTTATAATATAATTGTGAGATAACTATGTCAATAGATTGGCAAAAGGCGGAAGAACGCCCAGATAAGATTCAAAAGATCGAAGGGAAGATATTATTAGATTTACGGACAAAACTTAATGAGCTCGAAAGACAACTTTCCAAAACGAAAAGTGATTTATCTGAAACAGAAGAAAAATTAACAGCAACTACAAAAAGCCTTGAAGAATCTCGCCAAAATGCTACAGAGAAAGATCAAAAAATCAATGAATTAAATTCGAAAATAGAGGATCTAAACTCCAAAATTGATGAATTAAGTTCCCAAAATGCAGAATTAAATTCGAAAATTGATGAGTTAACTTCCCAAAATAATGAATTAGATTCGAAAAATGCAGAATTATCTTCTAAAGTAGAGGAGCTCACAAATGAAGCTGAAAGGCTTGAAAATGAGAAAAGTAGACTTACCGTCTCTTTAGATGGTTCTAAAGAAAATATCTCAACTCTTCAAGGAGAATTGTCAGAAATAAAACAAAAACTAGAGGAATCGAACCAACAAGTTGAAGAATTAAAAGACGCAAAAGAACAATTGCAGGAGGCCACTGATAGCATCAAAGAAAAAGATAAACGAATCTCTGAATTAAATACTGAACTCCAAGAGACTAGAAAAGATTTAGATGAGACTCAGAAAAAATTGAGTTTATACGAACCCCCTGAAGTAGAAGAAGTCGCCGCAGGAAGAGAACGTATTTCTTGCCCAAAATGTGGTGCTGTTGGGAAGGACATTCGATCAATTGAAGACAAAACGAAAGTAATTAGCTACCTCGGTCAAATACCAATGTATGGAAAAAAATTTGTGTGTAGAAAATGTGGTTATGAATGGAGTTTATAATCGTTATTTTAAACCCTTCAGAAGCAAGGCAATGAGTTTTAAATAATAATAAATATTAGTTTTCTCTTTTTTTTACATTTTTTTCTTTCTTATATTTTTTTAACCACTAATTTTATCTTTAGTAAATAATGCTCTTAAATTTAAAAAGTTCAATACTGATTATCCCTTAACCTTCTAAAAAAACAGTTTAATTCTCAATTCCTTACATTCATCTATTAAATTTTTTCAAAATAAGTATTTTCTTTAAAAATAATATTTTATTAAAAAATTAAAAAAAATAAGGAAAAAAAAAGCAAAAAAGCTAAATTATTATTCAGGATGTTTTATATTACGATCCCACATAAGAAGATTTCTTCCCGAAAGTTTGAACGCATCATATAAGTCCGTGAAGAGATTCTCTTCTTCGATTTGTTCTTGAATAAACCAATTAAGCATATCATATGCATTGTAGTCGTTTTTCTGTTGAGCTAAATCCATTAAATTCCTTATAGTATTGGTAATATGCTCCTCATGGGCAATTGCTTCCTTTAAAACTGTTTCAACATCTGGATAATCAGTAGAAACCTTTTCTATGGTATCATACTCTACTTTCCCGCCTGCCTCTAAAATATACTCGACAAATTTCATAGCATGTTCGTACTCTTCCTTTTCAGCATGGGTTCTCATAAATGCAGCAAGACCTTTTAATCCTTGGGTTTCTGCCCATGCCGCCATTGCCAAATAAATATATCCTGATCTCAGCTCTTTTACAATTTGTTTATTCATTAAATCATTTAATTCTTTTGAAATAAAATTTACCAATTTCATTCACCTATAGTTATCAACAAGAAATTCTTAAAAAACTCTTTTTTTATGAAATAAAAATAAAATAAGGAAATCTATAATAATTCTCATCAAATTCGCTTCTTTTTTTAATATAAGTTAACTAAATTTATATAATAGATTAATATCTTATTAAGAGATTCCTCCTAACTAATAAATAATTTTATTTTCAATTTAAAGCAAAATGTACTGCGTATTTGAGATGAATAGTTAAGGTATTAAAAAACTTAATATCCACATCATTTTCTTTTATCAATAAGGGGAGCTCAGTGCAACCAAGAATAATACCCTCTGCTCCATTATCTTTAAGCTGATTTATAATTTTTAGTAATTCATTTTTTGTACTTTTCAGTAATTTGCCTGCTGCAAGTTCAGTATAAATGGCATTATTAATATAATCCCGTTCCACTTTTTCTGGGAGAAAAACCTTTAATTGATGCTTTCTCCGCAATCTTTTTTCATAAAAACCTTCTTCCATCGTAAATCTCGTGCCAAGCAGCCCCACGCTTCTAATACCCGCTTGTTTAATAGCTTCAGCAGTTGTATCCACTACATGAATAAGAGGGATTGAAATCTCTTTCTCAATTTCATCCGCTATTTTATGAATTGTATTCGAACACAGCACAATGGCTTTACATCCAGCAGATTCCAAATTTTTGGAGATCTTGATAAAAATTTTAGCTAGCTTCTCCCAATTTCCTTGCTCTTCTAAATTCAGAATTTCTTCAAAATTCACAGAATACAATAATATTTTAGCAGAACTCCAACCCCCCAGTCTGCTTTTTACATCTTCATTAATGATTCGATAATATTCAATGGTATTTTCCCAACTCATTCCTCCAATGAGTCCCAACAATTTCATTGTGGTTTTTGCCAATAACTCCTCCCTCGCCAAGTGTTTTTTAAATCGAATATCATCAATTCCTCGGGAAACGGGTCGAAAAAGGTTTGAGATTGCAAATATTCTTGATTAAATCGAACTATCCACGATTTCAATAAATGAGTTAATACAAATAACGAAATCCACCCCGCACGATATTTCTCTAATTCATCCAAAAAATATGCTTTCTCTTCAGAAGTTAGGTCTTTGGAAAAATAGCCGAGCATGTGCATTAAAACATTGATATTTGATGTATATTTAGGGGGATACATGATCACATTAAAAAGACGGCGCTCATACTCTTTCACCACCTCATTAAATGAATTTTTTTCGGGATTCGCCACGATTCGACCCATCTCTCTCATCTCTGCTTGATTATATGCCATGAAAAGAAATTTATTTACTGTATGAAATTGCACTAATTTATGCATCCTATTTGAGTACTTAACCTCTCTAAATCTTGCGATTGTGAATAATTTAGTGAGATAATGTTCTCTTATTCGAAAATTATTCAATCTTCCTTCATTTTCAATGGGCAACTTTGGAAACTTTTCAATCACCGCTTTTCCAAACGAGCCCGGTCCTCTGCCCAATTTCGCAGCTCCTTTATGAATGCTTGCTAAATAGGGGGTATGCAACGTCCCACAAGAAGGCGATTTATACTTTAATATGAACCCATCTACATGCTCTAAGGAATTAAGGAATTCTTCAGCAAAAGTATTCATTTTATTAGTTACATCCAAGCTTGTTGCGCTCTGGATTAACTTCAATCCATCATTCTGCTTTATAATCCGAATAGAATCTCTAGGGACTCCTAATCCAATCTCAACCTCTGCACAAACTGGTATAAATTCCACAAAATTTTTCAATATTTTTACCACATCACTACTGATCATTGCGCCATTATATCGACAGCGCGCAAATTCAATACATTTTGATACGACTACTGTAGGTTTTATTATTTTAACCATTATGTCCTCCATTATGCTTTATTGATATAGGTATTTATATATTGTTTTAGATCGAATTTCCTTTTTAATCCATTAAATGACATATATCTAATTTTCCCATAAATGTTTCTTTCACTCCATGCTCTATCATGAATTCCTCCTATTGACCAGGCGATTCCAGTATAACCATTTGGATCCCGTCCATCTAATTCATATTTATCGTTTAAATAAATTGCGATTTTAAGGGCATCTTCGGGCGATTCCGTCCATTCAAGAATTTTGCTATAACCCACAACCGATGTATATCCAAGTTCTTGTATAAAGTTGAGTATATCAATAAATCCAAACCCTACATCGAGAGGATTATGAGCATCAGAACTCAATAAAATAGGAATATTATGATCATAAAGCACATTTATTACTCTTTTACAAGGATATAATTTCTTATAGCCATTTCTTAATCCTTGAGTATTAATCTCTACTGCAACACCCCTTTCCTTTATAACTGGGACGAGATTGCGAATCTTCTCTACAATCAAATCATTTAACCGGGAAGATTCTTTTCCATTTTTAACAAAATCTAAATGACCGATAATATCTAAATCAAATTTATCTGATAAAAGCATTTTTCTTACCGTCTCAAAATATTGTGAATAGATATAATTTGCACCGTATTTATTTACTAAAAAAGCGAGATCTCCATTTTTTAATCCCCAAAATCTGTCCTTTAACTTGATGGTGTGTACACTGCCGATTAAATAATCAATCCTTCCGTTCAATCTCAATATTCGATTAAAGTATTTCCCTTCTTTTCCATCAAGATATCCAACTTCAAATCCAATCTTCACATCAATTAATTGCTTATAGTGCTCTCTTAATTTCTCTGCCTCCGCTAAATATTCATCAACCTCTTTTACGCTCATCGCAAATTGTTTCAAACGCAGAGATCCATCCTCCTTCGAATAAGATATTGGAAAATGGTCACTTAACCCTATTATCCCTAACTTTTTCTTCATCGCATTTACGATATACTCATTTAACTCGCCAGTTGCATGATTACATCGGAAATTATGTGTATGCCAATCACCAAGACCTTTGAATTTTGAACTCATCACGTAGAATATAGGATTATAGAGTTATATACTAGATCTCTTTACTATATATATCCTATTGTGAGGAATATATATCCAATTCTCATGGTACCTTTAATCCTCTTATTGGCCTTTATCATCTTTTCTGATTCTTATAAAGAAAATATTTTAAATTACGCAAGGTTTTTTTGTTAAAGAATATATTTCTTAAAATGATTAAAATGGATGCACAAACTAGAGTATTAATGACAATTGAGCATAAAGAACCAGATAAAGTGCCCGCTTGGGAAAGTGCTTTTACTAGTAATACTATAACTGAGCAATATGGGTTAAAACCAACTAAAGGAGATTATGGTTTATCTCTTTTGAAATACCTTCCCTTTAGGAATCGTCTTTTACGTTACCTTATGAAAAAAAAGAATATTATGAAAGCAGGATATCGTCATTCGCATGAATTATTCCGACGCATAGGGATTGATATTCAAATAAATGTTTCATCCTTATTCCCAAGAGAAATCTTAAAGGGAGGAGAGGGATTTATCGACGAGTATGGAAGGATTATGAAGTTTGAATATTATGAAAAAGACGGGACACCTATATTAGGGTACCATGGGGGCCATTTTAATAGTTTTGAGGATTATGAAAGTTGGGAATTACTGGATCCATCTTCAGAAGAACGCTTAAATTCATTTTATGCTGGTCGAGAAGTACAAGAGGAGTTAGACAATGAAGTTTTTTCAGTTCCCGCAACTGGTGCCTTAATGGAGTGTACATGGGAAGGATTTGGGTTGGAAACGTTTTCAAGGATTCTCGGAAGACATAAACACGCAAAGAAGGTTTTTGATGATAGGGGAGAATTTACATTGGAAATGGTGAAAATATTGGCGGAAAATGATGCGAAATTAGTAATACTTTGGGATGATTACGGCTTTAAGAATGGATTATTTATGCGACCCGCATACTATCGAAAATACATTTTTCCTTGGTTAACAAGGATATGTGATGCGGCCCATAAACGCAATTGTAAGATATTATTACATTCAGATGGGGATTTAATGGAAATTTTCGATGATATAGTCAATTGCGGAATTGATGCAATTAATCCTATTGAACCAACCACAGCCAATCCCGATTATGACATCTTTAAGTTGCATGCGAAATATGGCGATAAAATTACATTTGTTGGTAATGTTAGCCCTATAATGCTCGCAATGGGGGAAATTAATGAAATAAAGGTGTATTCTAAAAAACTAATCCGTGAATTAGCACCGGGTGGGGGATATATCTTCAGTTCAGGGCATTCCATTAATCCCGCGGTAACGGTTGATAGATTTGAAGCTATGCAGAATGTTAAGCGTAAATATGGGCAATACCCAATAAATCTACCGGAATGATTATTTTAATTCTTAATCTTTTTAATTAAATATAATGTGTATTAATTAATTTTGTAATTTTATTGGTAGGAAAATTTAGGAATTCTTATTTTTTTTAGGTTCACTCTCTTGTCTTTTGACCTTTCTTTTAAGAAAGTTCCATGCAGGTGGTCCAAACCCCTTAGGAAGACTTCCTACAAAAAATCTCGATGGTTCGCCCATATTAAAAGCTTCACCCGCCTTGAATAAATTATCATTTGCATACGAAATTAAATCTGCGGGCATTCCTATCGCCATTTCCTCTTCTTTTGTCAAGGCAAGAGTCCTATCCCCGGTGCCAGGGAGTACTACCTGTGGTTTATTTGTAATAAATGGGATCAAAACTCCTTTGAGACAAGATTCCCCAAATCCTATAAAAGCTGAATTAACTAAATACTTACCCTCATAGCTTAAGGCTTGTACAATATGAGTCATCTGAGCAGGATCACCGTACGTAAGGACCACATCTGGTTCAATAATGGTTCTTGTAAGTGGTGATACGATAAAACCCACATGATCTTTGATTTTGAGATAATTTTCTTTAGTTGAGAGTTCACTATACTGTGATTGGACGAGTAATTCTGCCTTAGCATCTTTATGATAGCCCGACATTACCTGAGATTCTATGATATCTCGAACGGGTGCTTTTTTCCATTGATGCACTAATGAACTGGTGATGCACGCATTATCTTCATAGGTCATCGCAATATGAGCACCCCATCGCCTCGCCATCGTGAATGCTTGACATAGGGTTATATTCTGTCCCATTTTCGAGGGACGCTGTGCCTTTTCTGGAATCTCCCCATAGTCCTTGATAAATTTAATCGCCACCGGAAACGTTAATAATCGCAATTTATTATAAAACTCTTTCCCAATTTCTCGATATTCTTCTTTAGTTTTTGACAATGTTTTTTCCTCTTTACTATATTTTTCTACATCAATTTTATACCAGCCAAAATCTTTAACAAATAATTATCATATAAAGATATATTAATCTTTCTAAGTTTTCACTTCAAACAAAGCTTATTTATAATAAGAAATAAAAATTAATAAAAAGAATAGAAAAAATATGAGATGATATTATATGAGTTTTTCTCAAAATGATATAAAATTTTTTGTTGGAATGTTTCCCCAAAAGAGCTTTAATGATAATACATGCCATTTAATTCCGTCATTTGGAAATATAGGAGTCATTGAAACTGATGAAGGGTTAGTCATGTTTGATATTGCGTTAAAACAGTATGGGCCTCGAAATTTTCAGGCAGTTAGAGACATCACTCAAAAACCAATCAAATATATCATCTTTAGTCATGGTCATTTCGATCATTGCTATGGGTTTGAACCTTTTATTTCAGAGATTAGGGAAAAGGGTTGGGAAATGCCTGAGATTATCGCGCATGAAAACTGTGTGAAAAGATTTGAAAAGTATCAAATGCTGGATGAGTATCATAGATGGTTGAATGCCCAACAGTTTGCATCAGTTGCGGGAAGTCAAGATGAAGTAGTATCTCCTCATGAAGTCTTGGATCCTACTATTATTCTTGATGGTAAAAAACCATATAACTTCGAATTAGCAGGGCTCGAATTTGAATTAAATCATAATAGGGGAGAGACTGATGATTCAATCTGGTTATGGGTTCCCGAAAAGGAATTATTATGCTCAGGGGATCTTATGATATCTTCGTATCCAAACGTGGGAAATCCATACAAGGTGCAAAGATATCCAAAACAGTGGGCACTCGCTATGGAATATATGATGGAAAAAGATGCTAAGTATATAATTCCAGGGCATGGACCTCTCATCGAGGGAAAAGAAAAAGTACGAGATATTTTAGCAATTACTGCGGAAGCAATGCATTTTGTTCATGATGAGGTAGTAAAGCGATTGAATGAAGGAAAATGGTTTGAGCAAATTTTTCATGAAATGTTGGAAATATATCCCGAGAAATTTAAAGCGCATGACTATCTAAAACCGCTCTATGGAGACTATAGATTCGCTATTCATGCGGTATATCGATTATACCATGGGTGGTACGATTCTGGAAACCCCACTGACCTCTTTCCCGCAAAATCGGAGAACATCGCAGAAGAATTTTTAAAATTGAATAACGCTCAAAATTATTATGATCATGCTAAGCAGCTCTTAGACAACAATGAATATCAACTAGCTCTACATATTCTTGATATTCTAATAAAAGGCCAGAGATTAATTAATGAAGAGTTATATCTCGATGCATTAACCCTCAAAAATAAGATATTAAAAGAAAAAGTAAAAGAAGAACCCTCTTTTATAATACGTAATATTTTAAATAATGGCGCCAGGCAGATTAAATTAAGGATCAAATCTATTAAAAATAAAAGAAAATGAAAAAAAATAAGGAGAGTGAAGTTTTCTGGATTTTCGTTCAATTTTGATTAAATCTTTCCATAAATATCCCCCAATAATCAAGACTTTTGGGATGCAGCTCTCATTTGACGATGAAGATAACGCAATCATCACTTTACCTTATAACCCTAATTTAGATCGTGGAAGAGGAGGTATACATGGAGGCGCGATAGCAACCATTTTAGATAATGCCGGTTTTTTTACCAGTGCCTTGGCTACTAAAGAAATTGTCATAACCTCCCAATTGAATCTCCATCTTCTTCGTCCGGCAAAAAAAGTTAAACTAATTGCTAAAGGGAAAATAATAAAGGTGGGAAAAACCTTGGTTGTATCAGAAATGAGTTGCAAAGATGAGCATGGGACTTTAATTGCTCATGCAACTGGCACATATCTTAGAATAAATCGTAAAAGTAAAAAACATGAAAAAGGGTAGTATAAAATTATGATTAGTCAAAAAAAAAAATTCTCATGGATGGTAAGCTTCACATCTTCTTGTTAGGTTCTGGAGGGCCCATTAATAATGAAAGAAGAGTAGCTTCTAGTATTGGTGTTATTGCAAGCGGGGAATTTATTCTTTTTGATGTGGGTCCCGGAAGCTACAGAAACGTTGATGTGATGAGGCTTCCAGCAGAAAATTTAAGCGCGGTGTTCCTCACCCATTTTCACTCGGATCATATCGGTGATCTCGGGGAAGCCAATATGCTTTCTTGGGTAAACGGAAGAGATCATCCTTTAGAAGTATATGGCCCGAAAGGCGTAGAAACAGTTGTAAAAGGGTTTGAAATGGCTTATAAATTAGATACGGGATATAGAATCGCTCATCATGGAAATGAAACTGTTCCACGAGAATATGGCGCTATGATCAGTAACGTCATTTCATTAGAAGATCCTAGTAAGAGAAAATTATGCTTCGATAAAAATGGACTCCAAGTATTTGCCTTTAAAGTGGATCATCCGCCCATCAAACCTGCGTTTGGATATCGAATTGAATATAAGGGAAACATCGTGGTCATTACGGGCGATACCATCAAAACTGAAAATTTAGTTAAACACTGCCAAAACGCAGATATACTTTTCAGTGAAGCGATATCCTATACCATGCTTGATAATATAGCTGCAGGAGCAAAAAAACTTAAGCTTGAGAGATATGCAAAAATATTGACCGATATTCAAAATTATCATATGGACCCTCCTACAGCTGCAGAACTGGCAAAGGAAGCACACGTAAAAAAACTAGTCTTGGTCCATATTACTCCTCCCCTCCCTAATGAAAATGCAGAAAAAATGTATTTAAAGGGTTTGAATGAATTGTTCGACGGAGAAATCGTTTTAGGAGAAGATCGTATGAAATTTCGACTTGATGAAAAATAAAAATCTTTTATGACTAAATAGTATTATATTATAACCCTCAAGTATAAAAAAAAGGATAGAGCAATGGATTTAAACGAATGGGAAATAGAAATAAGAAATAACACTGAGGAAGAGCTAAGTGAAGAACAATTCTTAGAGGCTTCAGCAACTAAATTCGCAGCAATCCTAAAGACACTACTGTATCCATTAAATACCAATGAAAAATTCAAGATTTTTGCCGAAAATATTGATTTTAAAATCCTTTTAGGTACCTCTGATGGGTATGGTTCCGCCTTACTTATAATCGAGAAAGGAAGCATTAAAATAGAAGGCTTAGTCGAGGAGGATCCAGATGCCTTAAAGAAAAACGGAGTAGAATGGGATGAAAAACTCATAGCACCTCTCTCTATCTTTAAAGGACTCTCAGAAGGAACGGTAGATGGAGGAGATTTGATGAAAAACATATTTACTGGAAAGGTTAATTTCTCGGGGATTTTAAGTATAAAGATTCTCCGTAAATTATTTTCCTTTTTAGATGCTGATTCAGAAACAGTATCTTTAATCAAGCAAAAGCACTCCTTTCTCAAAAAAAATACTAAAAAGATAAAAACTGCGGCGAAGGTTTTCTTTCTTTCAGGGCTACTTCATATAGTTATAGGATTAATCGCATTGAGGTTAGAATTAGCTCCAGCGATTGAAATTTTGGTAACGGCATTGATATTTGCTTTCCTTTTCTTGGTCCGTGCTCGTAAACTGCTAAAACTCTCTATCTATAATTTTTCGCTTGAAACATCGGTAATCATTACTTCCGCTACTATTACATTTTTGAATTGTATCACCTATTTTATATTAATGATGTGGGGTGTGGCCCAAGGCAAATTGTTTATCAATATCTTAATGATTATCATATTGGTGATGAATGTCTTTTGCTTTTATGTATTTTTTACTTCAAAAGTAAGGTATGAAGCCATGAATCCTCTTGAGAAATTTGATTACCTTACAGTAGTTATGATTAGAGGCTTAGGATTGGGCTATATTTTATATTTATTAGCTTATATGGGATTTATAACGGGAATCCCAGATTATGAAATGTTAGTATATAATACTATTTTCGGGATAGCCTTGGTAATTTATGGAGAAAAGCTATATAAAGAAAAGGACTCAAAGAAAGTACAAATAAGAGCCTTCATCGTGATCAGCTTAGCCTTTTCGCTCCAGATTCTCCTTATTATCTTCTTCTCCCTCGATCCAAAATTTATAATACAATCAGTATTATTCATTATAATCCTCATCATCCGGGTATATTATCTGTTTAAAGTTTTTTAAAAAAGCTAAAAGGTAACAATCAAAAATATAGATTTTGTTTAATAAGATAATAGGTCCAAAGAGGTTATTCTATTAAAATAGTCTATATTCCTTGTAATGATTTTTAAAGAGTTTAAAAAAATTATCACATTTAATTATTTACGTTAAACTTTAATCTTCTTAAAGTAATAGCCAAAATATTTTTGAATTTTTACTCTTTAATTATTATAATGGGAAAAAGAAAAAAGAAAAGAACAAAACGCGGCTTTCCGGTCTGCATTTTAGTGGGGTTTGATGAGCAAGCAATTCATATATGGAAAGTCTTTAGTGAAACGGTGAGAAAATATAAGATCATGAAATTACCAAGAAAATGGAAAAATGCCAGTGAGAAGGATATGTATCACTTTTTTGAAGACTTGATCGATCTCTTGAGACCTTTGATGGATTCGGGTCTAAAAAGCGTCGTTCTGGCAGAACCTCAAGGATCCAATTGGACAACTAAGTTTCTGGAGCATATAAAAAAGCATCAGCGCTGGCTCATAGATTCGAAAGGAAGTACTCAAGTAGCATTTGGGCAGATTTCCGGAAATGTTCATGAATTAAGCGGAGTACGGTATCTCATAGAGCAAGAAAAGACCCAGAAAGTAATTAAACGGATAACTTCAGAAGAGGCTTATTTTTTAATTAAAGAACTTGAAAAAGCTATCAATTCCAATAATCCGAATATCTTAATTGTCTATGGATTAAATGAAGTTGAGAATCTAATTTATAAAGGCGGCAAAAAGGATAATTCAGTCGCAGAAAAAGTTGATTATCTTCTTTTAACCTATGAATTTCTCGAGAATCATGATGATAAAAACCGAGTTTATCGGCTAATACAAATAGCAGAAAATAAAGGAATCATAACTAAAGTAATTCTCGAGGAAAGTCCCGCTGGAAATCGTATCAACCAATTTGGTGGAATTATATGCTTTAAAATGGCGGGCTATTATTGAAATCATCGTTAATGCTTCATTCTGGTTTGTTTCTTTTTAGATTTTTAATCTAATAAAAAAAAATTGATTCTTAAAAAAAAATTAGGTTATGTAAGATATTTCTTTTTTATTGTATACCTTTAGTACTATATCTTCTTTGGTTAATTCATCTTTCAATGGAGCGATAAGGTTTAAAGTTTCAATATCTCGTCCTACATCCCGAAAATCAACTCCACATAAGATACTTGATAAATGAATTATTGAGTCAATTGTAGGCGTATCTACTTGTAAAAACTTACCCAAAGAGGCTAAAGGGACAAGACCGGTAGGTACATCTTCAGTAAAATATCTCGTTCTCAATTTTGAAGGAGATCCAATATCATCATAAGCTTTAATTTTTTGGATCGTATCATAAATTGTTTTTCCAGAAACTCCATATACTTGAGTGGCCCAACAACAAAAATCAAACCTTTTTAAACCTATTTTCATAAGAATTTGATTAATTTCAAATTGTATTGATTCAAGGATTTTACAAATACGTTTAGTTGCGCCTTCCTTGTAATATTTAAATTCCTTGCCAGTTTCAATAGCTCCTGAATTTAATAAGGTTATTGTTGGATGTAGTAGCATCCCCACATTATTTAAGGTAAGTTCAAAATAGTTATCAACAGATTGGAATTGTGGAAAGATGTCTTTTAATGTATCTTCGATGAAAAAATTATATCTTTCAGGAAAAGCAGAAAATTTAATAGATTCTTTTATCTTAAATATTCTAACTCCATGCCTCTTCAATGCCCTAGCTGTAAATAAAAGAGTTTGCGTTTCGGCTATAAAAATATTTAGCCCGCTCCGTCTATTTTCAATCTCTCTTTTAAATTCAACAGCACCAAATGTTCTACCGGGATTAAGTATTATTATTTGGTCTTGTGATAAATAAGGTGCCAGTCTCTTTGCTATATCTCTATGTCCTGAAGCGGGAATCGCAATCAATATTACATCTACATCTTTTATTGCGGACTCCAAATTTATGGTGATTTTTTCAAGTGGAAAAAAACCCGTTAAGGCCCCTTTTGCTTTAATACCACCTTTCTTTTTTATATATTCGATTCTTGAAAAAGAACGATTATAAAGATGCACGTAACATCCTTTTGATGCTAAATACGCAGCAAAAGCTCTTCCTCCTGAACCTGCTCCAATTACACAAAATTTCATCAATTTATCACCTCCTGTTTTTTTAACTTTTTAATTCTAAGAGTATCGAAACTAAATTCTTTCAAATTACTTAAAATTTTTGTAATTCTTTCTATTTCATTAATGGGTTTTTGAAGGTGCTTATCAATAGAACAACATGCTCCTTCTATTAGATCTGTTTTGATTTCTCCCTTAGCGAATGGATTATTTATCAAATGTGGTGCATCAAATATTCCATATTGAATTAAACGATTCAAGACCTGAGGGTTTGTCCATGGATTTTGCTGTTCTTGAGGGTTTTTTGCTAATTGTGGAATTAAATTTATAATCCATTGTGCTTGTTCGATTAAAGATCGTTTTCTTTTTTCGATTTGCTTATTATGAACCGTTATTTTACTTGAATACATTCGATGGACAACTTGATCTACAATATCACAACTCTCAATAATATCTTCCGGTAATGCCGCATGTGAGGCTTCTGAAAAACTAACAACATGTATTATGTCAGGTTTTAATAGTAATTGAATCAAAGTGGCTGCAGCTAACTGCCCTTTCGCCTTATTTAAGTTTAAGGGAAAACTTGCTAACCCTGTTCTCACTTGTTTTATAATTCGAAAGGAATTATCCTGAAGAGACATTAACAGCTCATTTTTCGCTAACATTTTAGCTAAATCCATGTCGAAAGAGAGATTCGGCGGAGTATTAAACATATATTGAGCAATAAAATGTTTTACTCCCAATTTTTTCGCAATTATTCCGCATAAATACATGTCCGCGACGGCTATCGCATCTGGCGTGTTTCTAAGACTCCATTGATGGGGATCATTTATTTCAACAGGAATAGAATGCTCTCCATGCCATTTAATTGCTTCTAAATGTTGTTTAATGGATTCTTTCACAGATAAAGGCCCTCTTCCGTCCATTTGATTAAACCAAAAAATTGGTATCGCAGCCCATGCGTTTTTTATCGTTTTTTGATAGAGTTTTGCTAATTTTATGAAATCTCGCGTTCCCGCATAAATTCGTAATAATGGTTTGTTGCCACATACACGAGCCTGGTCTAACTTCCTAAAATCTTCAGGACTCCTTAAAGAAACCCCTCCTGCTCCAGATAATTCTTTATTCTGGTCCTCTGGATGAAAAAAATTCTCTTGTGTGTTTTGATCGGGCGCTATAGATATTACATCTAAAACCTTTGCTTGTGCTATTTTTTTAATCCCATCAATTGTTTTTTCTAAACTGGGAAGACCAAAATGTGCTCTTATTACGGGAAATGGTTTTTTCCACTCTATCCGAGATATAAGAGTTGAAGGAATGTCCAATAATGCATCTCCTTTAGTTTCGGAATTTTTTAACACGGAAATCACTTCATACCGTGGTTCTCCTCCCACAAAGTAGTGATCAAACCTTTCAAATTTTTTAGCAATTTCCACCACTTCTGGAGTTCCCGCAAAAATTAATTTGCTGGGTTTTTGGTCTAATTTCTCCATCTTTTTAAAAAATTTCTTAAGTAGCGGTTTTACTGTAGAAGGTGTTAATCGATAACTTAATCCAATTATTTCGGGATTGTATGATTTAATAGCTTCTATCACTTCTGAAATAGATCTAGCAGGACCTAAAAAAATACATTTGAATCCTAATTTTTGTGCGATATCAATGAAATTCTGCGTTCCAGCAACATGAACACATTGTCCTATGCACGTTGTAAGTATTGTTTTCTCTTTATTGAATTTTTGTTTATTTATTTTCAAAATATAATCACCTCAGAAAAGTTATTTCTGGAGGTTTAAATTAAAAAATTTAAACTAGTTGAATTTGTGGGAAAAATCCATAAAATTAAGCTTTTTGGAATAGTGCTTTATAAATGTTTTTTTAAACCTCATTTTTATACCCACATTCATCAAGTAAAAATTGATATTTAAATCTTATTATATTAAAACCTATTTATTATAATAAAGAATAAGTTAAATAATTAGATAGATATTAAAAAAAACTTCAACCATTTTTTTAATTATAAAATAAAAAGAAATTTAATTCATAATACAATGAAATTCTTGCTAAAAGAAACCTTAACCCAAGAAGATGTACGAAAAGGTCTTAAATACGTTTTAAACGATGGCTTTACCTCCCAAATAATGGTAAACTTGACTTCAGGTACTTTTTTAATTGCTTTTGCCTTAAGTATGGGAGCATCTCCTATAATTACAGGGCTTATCGCTGCTATTCCGGCATTCTGTCAATTAAGTCAAATCTTTGCCGTTTTTTTGGTGGAAAAAGTTCGAAAAAGAAAATTAATCACCATTTCTTTTCTGCTCTTTTATAGAATCTCTCTTTTATTAATAGCTTTAATTCCTTTTTTTTTCCAGTCAGAACTACTTCTCTTTTTTTTTATGATATTTATTACTCTGCGATATTTGTTTTCTTCACTGGGTCAAACGGCGTGGACTTCTTGGATGAATGATTTAGTTCCGAAAAATGAATTGGGAAGATTTTTCGGCAAACGACAGTTTATCTCTACTATATTTATTCTCCTTACAAGCTTAATTGCTGCTAACTTTATTGAATTTTGGAAAACCAACTTTCTTGAATATGAACTTTTCTCTTATTCTATTTTATTTTTTATTGCGTTCGTGTTTGGAATGATAAGTATCTTTTTTATCTCTAAGGTCCCTGAACCTGTTATGAAATTACGAGAAAATAAATTGAGATTTTCAAAAATCGTTTTCACTCCCTTTAAAGATAAAAATTATAAACGCCTTCTTACTTTTTTAATTTTTTGGAGCTTTGGCTTTAATCTAATTACTCCCTTTTTTACGGTATATCTATTAATAAATTTGAAGTTTCCGTTAAGTTTTGTGATGTTTCTAACCATTCTGAGCCAGATTTCTAATATAATTTTCTTTAGGATATTCGGTCGCCTTACTGACAACTATAGTAATAAAACTATTCTTAAAATATGCTGTCCGCTATTTATACTCTGTACTTTCCTATTCTCACTTATAACAATCTTAAATAATAGTATAATTTTAATACCGCTATTAGTAATAACATATCTATTCATAGGTGTAGCAACATCAGGCATCATTCTTTCCACAGGAAATATAAGCCTAAAATTGACGCCAAAAGAAGAAGGAACTTCCTATTTAGCTATAACAACAATAATTACCTCTATATCGCTAGGGATTTCTCCAATCATTGGAGGTGTAATATTCGATTATCTAAACCCCTCAGAATTTAAGGTTTACTCTAATCACATTTCATATTTCTTTACATTCAATGGAGTATTCTTTTTATTCTTTATTGCCATCATTATTGCTTTAGTTTCAATTTATTTCCTGTTAAGAATTGAAGAAACAGGAGATATTAAAAGTAGACAATTATTCAGAGAATTTATTATCGAATTGAAAAATTCTCTCTCAAATTTTTCCACAACAATCGGAATTCGAGATATTTTGTTAATCCCTTCTCTCTACTTAACTTATAGAGCTCTCAAAAAACAATCAAAACGAGAACAAAAAAAGAAAAAATAAATTATAGAGGTTAAAGAAATTACCATTAAGGGGCACTTAATAGATTGGGAAGAATTCATATCTATTTTCTACGCTGAATTATGAAAAATTCAGTATCCTTGTTAAGCTATTTATAACAAGCAATAGATTGGAATTCTTCCACTAATTTTTTTACGCTCTACTGCGTGCAATAAAAAATAATTTTGGTTTATAAGATTAATGATTAAAAATTAAAAAGAAAACAGATAAAATCTTAATAAAATATTGAAAAAAAATCAATAATACAACTTGGGGCCGATTGTTGTATAAATTGTTCCAAAATTCATCTTCCGCACGGGCGCCTCCTTAATTTCAGTCCATTTTTTTCCATTCCATCGAAATATTTTATTTGAGTGCGGATTGCGAGCCCTAATATCGATATCTTCTTCAACTGTCCCTAAAAATCGCCAAAGATACTTCTCGCTGCCTCTGGTGCCCCCATGATGCCAATTTCCTGGCAACTCCTCCTCGAATCGCCAAGTATTGGAATCATAATTATAGACAAGATGCTGCCTCTTTACGGGCCCTTTGTAATTTTCTGTGTCTGGATTGTAAAATTTCTCATTAGTGTTCCATCCACCTATAAAAT
>Ga0102944_1000397_pt1 | contig 34414 bp, 24 predicted proteins | sample SalPonD_shore_MG_FD_78172 | JGI IMG/M metagenome (GOLD analysis project Ga0102944, IMG submission 78172) | Salt pond soil microbial communities from South San Francisco under conditions of wetland restoration - Salt Pond MetaG... | ecosystem: Environmental > Aquatic > Marine > Intertidal zone >... | reverse complement strand
GGTGGTCACCGATATTCCCGGCACGACCAGGGATACGGTGCATTCCGATTTCACCTATTTCCAGCAGAAATATCGTCTGCTGGACACCGCCGGACTGCGAAAGCGATCCAAAATTAAGGAGGAGATCGAATACTACAGTCTGGTGAGGACCTATCAGGCTGTCGAATCCTGCTCGGTCGCCATCGTTCTGGTGGATGCCGCTGAAGGTTTTTCAAGGCAGGATGCGGGAATCATCCGGTTTGTGCTTGATGAGAAGAAAGCATTGGTTATTGCTCTAAATAAATGGGATCTGGTTGAAAAAGATACGTTTACTGCCCGGAATGTCCAGAATGAGATCATCTACCGATTTCCCGAGTTGCAGTATTACCCGTTTTGTTTTCTCTCTGTCACCAGGCGACAGCGGCTGTATAAACCGATCAAGCTGGCAGCAGAGGTTTTTGAGGATTGGAATAAGACCATCCCGACGCACGAATTGAATGAGTATTTTCAGCCAATTCTCGAACAATCGCCACCACCGCGGGTGAAGGGGAAATTTATCCGGATTAAATATGTGACCCAGGTGAAAAGCGCACCCCCCGTATTTGTGTATTTCGCGAATGAGCCGAAACTTATCCCGGAAAACTACCGCCGCTTTCTCCAAAATAAAATTCGTGAGCAGTGGGATTTTACGGGAGTCCCCCTCACGGTATTTTTCCGCCAAAAGTAAGGAGAATCCGGTATTTGACGATACTACTAACAAAAATAGGTTCATACACTCATGCATGGCTGTTAAGCAGGGACCGCACCTAATTACAGAGGCTCACTTGTGAAATTACATATATCTTTATTAAGTCTGGTACTGGTTTGGAGTATCACTACGGATATCATTGGAGGGGAAGCGTCGGATAAAATGAAATGCGGGTTTGGTATCCAGGTGCAGCCTGCTCCGGCTCAGGTGGAGAAGAGGGTATTTGCAGAAGCAGATCGCCCGGACCGGCAGCACCGGTATTTAGTGGAAGATCCTCCCTTCCTTCTGCACTATGATAGTGAGTCCATCCATGCTATTGATATGACCATTGATAATGCCACCGGCCTGCCCGTGTGGATAGTGGAAACGGAAGCCGCGCTGAAGCATGCCTGGCACCTGCTGGTGGATTCTCTGCAATTTGATCCCCCTCCCATGGACAAGGTCGCCTATGCCAAGGATCCTGACGGGGGTGCCTATGATATCTACTTCAGAAATTTCAATTTCTATGGATTCACCCATCCGGAAGATTCCGTGACGAGTACGGAGCGGCCCTATGATTTTACGGGTTACATGGAAGTGGAAAATGATTTCCAGGGATTTCCTACGGAAGGCATTGAGGGGCTTCGGGTCACAATTGCACATGAGTTGTTCCATCTGTTCCACCTGGGCTATGCCTGGAAGGTGCGGGATTTGAGAGTGCAGGATTTATGGTGGTACGAAATCTCCAGCAGCTGGTTTGAAGACGTAGCCTATCCCTCAGTGAATGACTATGTCGCCTATGTAAGTCACTACTTCCAGGATCCACGGCCATTACATGCCAGCGGTGCAGACAGACTGGATGGTTACCGGGTTGCCCATTATGGGTCTATTCTCTCGGATTATGATTATCCGCCTCTCTGGGAAAAAATTTGGTCTGAATTCACAAACAAAGGAGCTTACGAGGCGCTTGATCTCAGTTTACGGACGCTCCTGGGGAGCTCATTTACCTATTCTCTGCGGAAGTTTGCGGGGTGGAACTTTTTCACCGGAGATCATGCGGTACAGGGATTCGGATATCCGGATGCCGTACTCTTTCCAACTATCAGCACGGATAATGCCATTGTGATTCCCGATAGTCTCCCGTTCTCATACCAGGTTAGTCCAAAGGATATCCGCTATTATCAGCTGGAACGAACCATGAGTAGTATGCCCTACTTTTCACTGCTGCAACTGGGCAGACCGGATCCGAATTATATCGGAGGAGTGCTGGGTCTGGACGATCAAGCCCCGGAGCTGCACTATATGGAATCCAACAGAAGCCTGGATGTCAGGCTGGAACGTTCGGGCTATAACGGGCTGATAGCAGCTGTAAACAGCGGCACTGATTCCAGCACGTTCACCCTGAAAAATAGCGATGAGTTATTGCGCCCTTATCCGAACCCGCTGGTGTTGCACCAAAATCAGAGCAACATTCATTTGTACACACTGATCAACGAAACGACTTCGCTCGAAGCGGAAATCTATAATTTGAACGCCCAGCGCGTTTATCGATATACCTTTCCTGGCGGAGAATATCCGGCGGGAACCCATTCGCTCACATTGCCCCTGCAGGATCAATTGATATCCTCGCTGAGCAACGGAGTTTACATTGTTCGCCTCAAAGGGAAGGATGTTCGGCAAACGGCCAAGATCACTATTCTGCGGTAATGGATGTCTATAAGACGGTCCGGAATTCTGCGCAGGCAGAATTGAAAGTAAAGGGGTCGAAGTTCATCGGGCAGATCTTTCCCGTAAACTCCCGGTCGGCAGCAGACCAGAAAATCTCTGAAATAAAAGTGGAATTCTACGACGCCGCACATAATTGCTCTGCGTACCGAATAGGGACAGGGAAGGACACCCTGTACTATTACGATGACGACGGTGAACCGTCCGGAACGGCCGGGAAACCGATTTTTCAGACACTGGTGGGTGAAGAACTCACCTATACGCTGCTGGTGGTTACCAGGTATTTCGGCGGCACCAAACTTGGCACCGGAGGGCTGGTCCGGGCCTACAGTGAGACTGCTAAACTGGCCATCGGGCAGGCAAACATCGTAGAGAAAGTAAAAACGGATATCCTGCAGCTGCAGACAATTTACGAAGATATCAGCCAGGTTATGAGAGTGATTGAGCGTCTCCACGGCCAAATTGTCCATCAGGATTACGGAGAAGAGGTCCGGCTGGATGTGGCGGTGAGGCGCTCGATCTCAGATCAATTCCGTCAGGAATTACGGGATGCTACGGCTGGCCGGATTCGGTTTGTCTCCTCCCCATAATTCATGTATTTTTTCGTCAGTCCGAAAGTTCGTCAGGATAGAGATTGAAACTTTGACCGGTACCGCAAGGAGTGTAAATCCGGGCAATATTCCATGAGAAGAGGTTGCATATAATAATGACTGCGGCGACAAAACAGGTTTCAGGAAAAATAATCGAGTATCTGAACGAGGAATTATCATACCCGTCCGCCCACATGGAGGGGGCTCTGAAGCTGTTGATCAATGGGGCCACACTTCCGTTTGTTGCCCGCTACCGGAAGGAAGCCACCGGTGGCCTGGATGAAACAGAACTCAAAGAGGTCCTTCATCGATATCAATATTTCGAAGACCTGGAGGATCGAAAAAGTACCGTTCTCAATACCATTGAAAAGCAGGGGAAACTGACTGACGAATTGCGGGATGAGATCGAGGCATGCAAAGAAAAAAACCGGCTGGAAGATCTCTATGCGCCCTATAAACCGAAACGCCGCACCCGGGCACAGAAGGCACGGGAGAAGGGATTAGAGCCGCTGGCAGACCGCATCTGGCTTCAACCGGAGAATGCGCCAGATTTGCATGAACTGGCGGAGGAGTTGCTCCCGGAGGAAGTCGAAACAGTGGAGGAAGCACTGGAGGGCGCACACGATATCCTGGCGGAGCGGATTGCAGATAATCCTGACATCCGCCAATGGTTGCGCACCCGGATGTATAAACACGGAATGTTGACAGCACGGGCGAAAAAGGACTGGCAGGATCAGCCCTCGAAATTTGAGATGTATTACGATTACCAGGAGCCGGTCAAATCTCTCCCCGGCCATCGGTTTCTGGCCATACGCCGGGGGGCGGGTGAAGATGTGCTGAACTACGGGATTGACGTGGAGACCGAGCCGGTGTTCAATTTCATTGCACAAAGAATTATTACGACAGAAAGTCCGTACAGAGATTTTCTGGATGAGGTCATTCAGGATGCGTTTCATCGGTTGCTCTCGGTATCGATCGCCGGCGGCATTCTGGCAGAACTCCGGGAGAAGGCAGAGGAGGAAGCGATCCAGGTATTTGCCCAGAATGTCGCGGATGTACTCATGGCGCCAGGGGCGGGTCCGAAACGAATCCTGGCGATTGATCCGGGTTTTCGTACCGGATGCAAAACCGCCGTCATTGACGAAACCGGCAAATTTCTCGCCAGCGCCACGATCTATCCTCATCCTCCGCAGATCTCCCGGGAAGATGCGGAGAAAGTGGTGGAGGATCTTCTCCGGAAATACGACATCGATCTTGTTGCTGTGGGGAACGGAACGGCGGGCAGAGAAACATTGGGGTTTGTGACTGAACTGATGAGGCAAAATAATCGTTCGGCGACACCTGTATTAGTTAACGAATCAGGGGCATCGGTGTACTCGGCGTCGGATCTGGCGGCGGAGGAATTCCCGGACCTGGACGTCACAGTCCGGGGCGCCATTTCCATCGGCCGCCGGCTGCAGGATCCACTGTCGGAACTGGTGAAAATTGATCCGAAAAGTATCGGCGTCGGGCAGTATCAGCACGACGTCAATCAAACCAGACTGAAGGGGGAACTGGATACGGTGGTCTCCAGCTGTGTGAATGCGGTAGGGGTTGATATCAACACCGCGTCCAGAGAATTATTGCAGTATGTTTCCGGATTGAATGCCGGAACTGCCGAGGCGATTGTTGACCATCGTGAGTCAACCGGGCCGTTCCGGGACCGCCAGGAGATTCAGGAAGTACCCGGAATCGGCGAGGTGACGTTCGAGCAGTGCGCCGGTTTTCTTAAGATCCCCGGTGGCAGAAACCCACTGGATAATAGCAATGTCCATCCTGAATCGTATTATATTGTGGAGGAAATGATCCGGCAGACAAATCAAAGCCTGCAGGAGGTGATCGGGAAAGGCATTGAAGTCGATCCCGGGCAATTTGCGGATGACCGGGTCGGTCTCCCCACCATCCGTGACATTTTAGCGGAACTGAAGCGGCCCGGCCGGGATCCCAGAGATGAATTCAAGATGGCATCCTTTAAGGAAGGTGTGGAGGAGATTGAAGATCTCCGCGAAGGGATGATACTTGAGGGGACGGTCACGAATATTACTCACTTCGGAGTTTTCGTAGATATCGGAGTGCACCAGGACGGTCTGGTTCATATCTCTGAAATTGCGGATAAGTATGTCAAAGATCCGCATGATGAGGTTCGGGTGGGCGAAATCGTGAAGGTAAAAGTTCTCAGTATTGATGTGGAGCGAAAACGGATTGGGCTTTCAATGAAGCAGGTCTCTCATTGATAATAAATGTAAAATATCTCATTTTATATAGGTTTGGAGAGCAACATAAATTTGATCACAACGGAGAGATGGCATGGAATCAACAATAGCAACCTCTGAGATTGTGGAATTGAGTATTAATACCATCCGCACGTTAGCGATGGATGCGGTACAGAAGGCGAACTCCGGGCATCCGGGGATGCCGATGGGAATGGCGCCGGAAGCGTATGTGCTCTGGGCAAAGATTATGAATTACGATCCCGATGATCCGCTGTGGCCGGATCGCGACCGGTTTGTGTTGTCCGCAGGACATGGCTCCATGCTCCTGTACAGCATGCTGCACCTCACGGGATATGACCTGCCCCTGGAACAACTCAAGAATTTTCGACAGCTGGGGAGCCATACGGCGGGCCATCCGGAATACCGGGATGCTCCCGGAATCGAAACGACCACCGGTCCTCTGGGGCAGGGCTTCTCAAACGGAGTAGGGATGGCGCTCGCTGCCAAGCATCTGGGCGCGGTGTTCAACAAAGAGGGCTATCCGATTATCGATCATTATGTCTATGCGATCTGCAGTGACGGAGACTTGATGGAAGGCATTGGCGCTGAATCGGCGTCGTTGGCCGGACATCTGGGCCTGGATAATCTTATTTATGTCTACGATGACAATCATATCAGCATCGAGGGGAATACGAGTCTGGCTTTCAGCGAAGATGTCCCGAAAAGATTTGAGGCGTATGACTGGCATGTGCAGATTGTGGAAGATGCCAACGATGTGGAAGCGTTTGAGCATGCGATAAGAGAAGCCCAATCGGTTGCCGGGAAACCTCATCTCATTGTGACTCGCTCCCACATTGCGTACGGCAGCCCGAACAAGCAGGATACGGCCGGCGCGCACGGAGCGCCGTTGGGGGATGAAGAGGTGCAGTTGACCAAGGAAAATCTCGGATGGGATCCGGATCGGCGGTTCTACATCCCGGAGGAAGTGGCAGAACATTTCCGGGCAATGGTGAGCGAACGCAAACAACGGTACCAGGAATGGACGGAGATGTTTACCGAGTATAAAAAGGAGTATCCGGACCTGGGGGCAGAGTTTGAACGGCGGATGGCGGGACAGCTCCCCGATGGCTGGGACAAGGATTTGCCTTCCTTCCAGCCGGAAGATGGGAAAATTGCCACTCGGAAGGCTTCCGGAGCGGTTATCCAGCCGTTAGCCGGAGCAGTGCCGGAACTTATCGGAGGCTCCGCCGATCTCGCTCCATCAACCAAAACGCTCATCGATGAGTCCGGTGATTTCGCCAGAGATGCCTTTCACAATCGAAACTTACGGTTTGGTGTTCGAGAACACGCCATGGGTGGAATCGTAAACGGAATGTCACTCTATCGCGGGGTACGGCCGTACGGCGCCACTTTTCTGATTTTTTCAGATTACATGCGACCCAGCATCCGACTGGGTGCGATGATGCAGCTTCCGAATATCTATGTGTACACTCACGACTCCATCGGTTTGGGAGAGGACGGCCCAACCCATCAACCTATTGAACACCTCTCCTCACTCCGGGCGATCCCCAATCTTCTGGTGTTGCGCCCCGCCGACGCGAATGAGGTAACCGAATGCTGGAACATCGCTATCCGACAAACCGACCGGCCGGCTGCGCTGATCCTGACGCGGCAGGGTCTTCCCGTGCTGGATCGATCACAAGTAGCCCCTGCTTCCGGGGTAACAAAGGGCGGATATGTGATCAAGGATGCCGAGGACACCCCTGAGGTTATTTTAATTGCCACCGGATCGGAAGTATCACTGGCCCTTGACTCTGCGCAGACGCTGAGGGAGGAGGGAGTGCAGGCCCGGGTCGTGAACATGTGCTCCTGGGAACTCTTCGAGGAGCAGGATGCGGAGTATCGCGAATCGGTGTTGCCTCCCCACATCACGAAGCGTGTGGTGATTGAGGCCGGCCGCCATACAGGGTGGGAACGTTATGGCGGTCCCGAAGGCGTGTATATTACCATGGAAACCTTTGGGAAATCAGCGCCCGGAGGAGAAGTGTTCAAGGATTTCGGGTTTTCTGTCGATAATGTAGTTGACAAAGCAAAGTCGCTGCTATCATAAGCGAAATCTGTATGTGAATACACCGGTCACAATACATAAAAGTTCGTTGTGAGTGGTGTTCTGTAGTTTGAAGATTAGGGGATGGGATAGCAGAGTCCATCTATGGTATCCTGAGCCCGGTGTACACCTATGAATCAATTACACACAGACCGATACTGGTTAAGCAACTCGGGCTTTTCTCCGGCGCCGCCCCTGCGTGGGACGGCCCGTGCGGATGTGGCGGTCATTGGAGGCGGAATTACCGGATTATCGGCCGCTTATCACTTAAAGCAAGCCGATCCGGCCCTTAATGTCATCCTTGTGGAAGAAGAGTCCGTCGGGAGTGGTGCCAGCGGTCGAAATGCCGGCTTCGTGCGCCGTTCATTCGGACTGAATTTGCGGTATTCAGTGTTTCGATTTGGTAAAACCCGGGCGCGAATCGCCTGGGATTTTATGGATAGTGCGGTCAATTATCTTGCCGACTTTATTAAACAAAATGCCCTCAACTGCGATTTTCGGCAACACGACTTTCTCAGATTCGCCACGAACCGGAACTACCTTGACAGATTACAAAGCGAAATGGAACTGGCCCAGCAATTGGGCATCACCGGGAGACAATGGCTCTCATACAGCCAGTTGCAACAGGCCTTCGGTTCGCCGGCGATGCTGGGTGGCTTTATGGAATCCGGGGTCGGGATGATCCAGCCGGTAAAGTTTCTCCGTGATCTCCGGGACCGCGTAATCGATAAGGGCGTCCGGATCTACGAACATACACCGGCAACCCATGTGTACGATACCACGCCAGTTCGCATTGAAACACCGGAAGGAGAACTTCTTTCCGGAAAGGTGGTTTTTGCAACCAATGGGTATTCACACGGATTCTCCCAATTACGAAGATTACAGATCCCGGCATACAATTATGCCATTCTCACCCGGCCGCTCACGGACGAGGAACTGGAAGGAATGGGATGGGAGTATTGCTTGGGGATGAAAGATGTGCGTAATTTTCCATTCTATCTGCGTCTAACCCCGGAACACCGGTTGCTGGTTGGGGGAGGGAATATCGAATTCATTTCCAATCAGACCAAGCCTTTTCGCCGGAGTAATCGATTTCTGCAGGACCTGATACAATTCCTCGGCGAGCTGTTTCCCCAGGTGAAATACATCGATATTGAAAACAAGTGGAAGGGGATGATCTCGATCCCACTGGATATGATGCCGGTGATCGGCCACCTGCGTGATCAGCGCTTGCTCTATAGTTTGGGATATGTCGGGCATGGGATTCCCCTGGCGCTAACGAGCGGACGGATTCTGACCGATCTTGTCCTGGAGCGTCAATCGGAGTTCACGGATCTCTTCTTTGTCAATCGCTATCCGGTACCCTGGCCCATCGAACCACTTCGATTTGGCATCAGTAAAGCCATCCGGGGATACATGCAGCTGCAGGATCAATTGTTAGGAAAGACCGGTTCCTAACTTACGGCGTCTGACTTCTTGCTTTGAATATCCGGAGACGTTTCCGATTGGACCGCGGTGAACTGTAATGATCCCATTACATACCAGAGAATCCAGAGTACCAGGAAATATCCGATGAGGATCCCGAGTGTTATCCAGTAACCCGTCAGTGAGTTGCCGAACACGTTCATCGGAAGGTTCAGCACGATGAGGAGGGGGAACCCGAACACCAGCGCCACTCCGCTTCCGTAAACTAAATCTTCGGCCACCGGAGTATCAAATTCGGGATCCGTCACCCGTACCAGGACCAGTCCCGAATTAATGGTGCCCGTCATTTCACCGAAGATGCCGATGAACCGTTCGAAATGATAGTTATCGAAAGCCCGGTACTGCAGCCATCGGGCAAGGAGATATGTCACTAATCCACCCACTCCGCACATAAGAAGAAGGGGCAGCCAGTAGGCACCCACGATGATCACCGATATAGCCCCGATGGCGCTCACCACCAGATAATCGACGAACACACCGGCAGATCGAGTCATCAATCCCCGGTCGATTACGTAACTCTTCCCGGCGGTATCCAGCACCTTGCGGACCGCAATGGAAATAAGATTTGCCAGAACAAAATGAAATGACCACAGGGTTCCGACAAATGCCCGCAGTCCGGCCGATTCCATCAAGTGAGCCAGCGAAGCGACGACGATATAGGTGATGAAATACAGTAATCCAATCAGGGCGAGTTGAAACGCATACGGTTCGATAGCTTCGGTGGAAAGGGTGAGTCTGCCGGCGATAGGTGGTTCTTTTTCTTTCACCACGCCAATCCGCATATCTCTGGTGATACCTTCCAATCCTTCGATAAGAGTCGTTTCTCGCCGACGTATGCCCCGCTGAATCAGTCCGATACCCGCAAAATATGCAATGAGATAGCCCACCGCGGCGAACGTGAGTCCGACTTCCCCTCCACCTTCGAAGCCGAAACTCTCCCAGTTATGCCCCATGGTATACGCAACTCCCGGCCCCATTCCGTATCCCAGCGGGAGCAGCAGCCCCATCCCGGCGAATAAGTCAGGCATGACCGTATAGATGAGGATCAGCGCGATGATTAAACCCACTGCTCCCTGGATGAGGTAGTGGGAGAGAAATGCAAAACCGGTGCTGATGGGTCCTCTGCCCCAGTCGGTTTTCTCCTCCCGGAGTCCGATTGCAATGAACGTGAGGGCCAGGAGGTGATACACGTAAATGCCGAGTCGATCCGTCGTAACATTTGTAATACCCAGCAGTTGCGGACCGAGTATGAGCGCGAGAAATCCTCCGATGATATTGTTCGGAATGAGAAAGTGTTGAAAAAATTTTACATAACGACGAAGAATAGTGCCAAGGATAAGAAAGCTGCTGAGCAGCGTAAAATCGATCACCACATATTTCAGATTGACGGTGAGATCCCAGGGATTCAAGAAGTGCTCCTCTCCAGCTGCAGCAGCATATTCAACAACTTAAAGGCACCATGACCGGCTGACAAATCTTCGAAACCCCCGGAAAAACGGGAGTTCCGTTTCAAGTGGTGCTTGTGTAATTGTGTTCGCCTTGAAGATGTATTAGTAGTAACCGATTGTTCATTGCAATTTGATTCTTGGGTTTCAGGGCAAATCGGCGGACTGCTGCCGGCAAATTATTCGGGTTCACCCACGGAACTTTCCAGCAGACCGAGCCCGTCAACCTCAAGCGCTACGGTATCACCCGGTTGAAGCCAGACATCTCTGCCCAGTCCGAGGATGCTTCCGGATTCGATGCACCCGGCGCTGATAATATCGCCGGGATACAGCGTGCAATTCCGGCTGGCATCTGAGAGCAACTCCGAAAACGAGTACGAATACCCGGAACTGTTCCCTTCGGTATACAGCTCGGAGTTAATGGTTGCGGTCATGCGCAGGTCGTATTTGTCTTGCATCCGATTGGAATCAAGTTCATCGATGCTCACCAGACAGGGACCAAGGGACGTTCCGAAGTCATGGCTTTTCGGGGGATACAGCATGTGCTTCCCGATTGGGTGATCGATATTTCTTGAGATCCAGTTATTCATAGTTGAAAATCCGGCAAGGTATCTTCTCGCATCCTCAGTTCTGATATTTCTCCCCTTCCGTCCGACTACCATCGCCAAATGTAACTCGTAGTCGAGTTGGGTTGTATTCCGTGGTAATCGGAGATCCGAACCGGGAGGCAGAATCGATTGATGATTCCCGAAGTAGAAGACAGGTCTTTCGAGCGTATCCGGTAAAATATCCTGGCCGTAAAATTTTGCCGCCGTCTGAAGATACGTTTTGGATCCGAAATAAATTCGCAGGGATCGAGGCTCAGGCACGGGAGGCAGAAGATTGACTTGCCCCTCCGGAAAGAACAGCTCCGGGCGCCGATTAGGGTCTACGTCGGACAACATATCGGTGACAATGCGGTGGTTATCATCAAAGTGCCGGAGAAAATCGGCCATCGTATTTGACATCCCCGTTCTGCCGAATGACCGGTATGCTCCTGGAATGTCACAGATCCGTCCCTGGGAGATGATACCGATGGACTGCAACCCGTCTCGTTCATAAGAGATGTATTTCATGGATCTCCCTCGCTATTCTGATGCATACCCCGGATTGACTATTTGAGCTGGTACACATAGGTTATATTATCAGAAACTTAATGGTGGATTATGTATTTGTAAAATATAAAATACGATGATTCTTTTCGACATGCTATGAAAAATAGCGGAGTTCTATGAACTCCCGGCATCTGAAAAACGGTTATCGCCGGGGGACGATATATGGGTTGAAAGGCATGCAAATTCCACTCGATTGTAACTCCCATTGCCGCTGGATACTAGTTTTGGAATACAGGTATCATTGTTTGCTCATCACTCAAAATTTAATTACATTTATAGTTATGTATAATATGAAAATTGTTTAAAATGTCAATAATTATTGCGAAAAAAAGCAAAAATACCCTTAATTTATAAGAATTTTAAATAAAATAGGAATAATTCAAAATAATGAGGCGTGATATATCATGAGTGCAGACAGGACATTCGATGGCCAATATGATGACGTAGAGATGCGGGAATGGTTGGACTCACTCGACTGGGTTTTCGAGAGTGAGGGGGCCGGCAGAGTCCAGGAGATTTTAAAAGTACTCGAGTCCCGGGCCTATGAAGAAGGTGTGCGGCTCCCGTTTACCGCGAATACTCCATATATCAATTCCATTCCGGTGAGTGATGAACCCCACTTCCCGGGCAGCAGAGAAATCGAACGGCGCATAAAAAGTCTGGTTCGCTGGAATGCCATGGCAATGGTGGTCCGGGCTAACAAAGAAGAATCCGGTATTGGCGGACATATTTCTACATACGCCTCTGCTGCCACACTTTATGAGGTCGGGTTTAATCACTTTTTCCGGACCACCGAGAGCGGTTATGGCGGCGATCAGGTCTACTTCCAGGGCCATGCTTCTCCGGGGATGTATGCACGCGCATTTATCGAAGGCCGGTTGAGCGAGACCCAACTACGAAACTTCCGGCGCGAATTGCAGGACGGCGACGGGCTCTCCTCGTATCCGCACCCCTGGCTTATGTCTGAATTCTGGCAGTATCCTACCGTCTCCATGGGGTTGGGTCCCATCCAGTCAATCTATCATGCGCGCTTTATCCGTTACCTGGAGGATCGCGGGTTGAAGGAACCGGATGGTCACAAGGTGTGGGCGTTCCTTGGAGACGGTGAAGTGGATGAGCCGGAAACCCTCGGTGCAATATCTCTGGCAGCAAGGGAAGAATTGGATAACCTTATATTCGTCATCAATTGCAACTTGCAGCGATTAGATGGTCCGGTTCGGGGAAACGGGAAAATTATTCAGGAACTGGAGGCGAATTTCCGCGGAGTCGGTTGGAACGTGATTAAGGTCGTCTGGGGCAGCGAATGGGATCCGCTCCTGGAGAAAGATAAAGAAGGCCGGTTAGTGCAGCGTATGATGGAGATTGTGGATGGCGAATCGCAGAAGTACAGTGTAGAATCCGGGAGCTATATCCGTGAAAATTTCTTCGGCAAAGATGCGCGCCTGCTGGAGCTGGCAGACGATATGAGCGACGAAGAGCTGGAAAAAATGAAACGGGGCGGTCACGATCCGGAAAAAGTATACGCAGCCTATAAGGCGGCGGTGGAGCATACCGGATCCCCGACCGTCATTCTGGCGAAAACGGTGAAAGGGTACGGACTCGGTGAGAGTGGAGAAGGTAAGAACATCACCCATCAGCAGAAAAAGTTGAACGAACAGGAGATGCGGGAGTTTCGCAGCCGGTTTGCTATTCCCCTCTCCGATGAAGATGTTTCGGAAATGCCATTCTATAAACCGGATAAAGACACACCCGAAATGCAATACCTCCATGAGCGGCGGAAAAAACTGGGGGGCTATCTCCCCAAACGAAATACCAAAGCGCCTGAACCGCTGCCCGCCCCCTCGGACGATCTGTTCGAGGAGTTCTACGAGGGCACGGAAGACCGGGACGTCGCTACGACCATGGCATATGTCCGAATTCTCTCCAAACTTCTGCGGGACAAGGAAATTGGAAAGTATGTGGTACCAATCGTCCCTGATGAAGCGCGAACGTTCGGGATGGAAGCGTTGTTTCGTCAGGTAGGTATTTACTCGCACACCGGACAGCTCTACGAGCCGGTGGATGCGGATACACTTCTCTATTACAAAGAAGCCAAGGACGGGCAGATCCTGGAAGAAGGCATCACGGAATCGGGCTCCATGTCATCCTTCATTGCTGCCGGCACGGCATACAGTGTACACGGCATTAACATGATCCCATTCTTCACCTACTATTCCATGTTCGGTTTCCAGCGCATTGGTGATCTCATCTGGGCAGCAGGCGACTCACAGGCCCGGGGATTTATGGTCGGCGGGACTGCCGGTCGTACCACGCTGGCCGGAGAAGGTCTCCAGCATCAGGATGGGCACTCCCTTTTGCTTGCCTACACACATCCGACGGTGCGAGCGTATGATCCGGCGTTCGCTTATGAGATAGCGGTAATCATCCAGGAAGGGATCCGCCGGATGTACGAAGAAGGGGAAAGCCTGATTTACTACCTCACGGTCGAGAACGAACCATACCAGATGCCTCCGATGCCCGACGGCTGCAAGGAAGGGATTTTGAAGGGGCTGTATAAGTTCAAAGCCTCCCGGAACGATGATGCGGACGCTCGGGTACAGCTGCTGGGAAGCGGAGCGATTCTGAATGAAACATTAAAGGCAAAGAACATCCTGGAAGGCGAGTATAATATCAGTGCTGATGTCTGGAGTGTGACAAGTTACAAAGAGCTGCATACCGACGCCCTCGATACGGAACGCTGGAATATGTTCCACCCCGAAGAAGATCCCAGGGTTCCGTACATTACGGAAACATTGCAGAGTGAGACCGGATCGGTCTTCGTGGCGGCATCTGATTACATGAAAGCCCTGCCGGAATCTGTGGCTTCCTGGATACCCGGGCGATTGGTTGCGCTCGGCACCGACGGGTTCGGCCGAAGTGAGAGCCGGGCAGATCTCAGAGATTTTTTCGAGGTTGACGCCAAGCATATCATATTAGCGGCGTTATATGGATTGTCACGGGAAGGAGAAGTGGAGCCGAAACTGGTACAGCAGGCTATCCGGGATTTGAAGATCAATCCGGAAAAAGCAAATCCAAGGATTACATAGTGAAAGGATGTGAGCATGGCAACAGAATTCAGGCTCCCTGAACTTGGCGAAAACGTTGAGTCGGGGGATATAGTCGATATTTTGGTGTCAGAAGGCGACATCATTGAGAAGGATCAAAACATATTAGAGATAGAGACCGACAAAGCGGTGATCGAAGTCCCGGCCACCATGAGCGGGAAGATCGAACAGATTCATGTCAGCGAAGGAGATTCCGTGGAAGTCGGGCAGTTGATCTTTACCATCGATGAAGAAGGCGAAGCGGAAGAGCAGGCAGCACCGGAAGAAGGGACAGAAGAGCCGGCGGTAGAAGAGGAAGTATCTGCCGAAGCGGAGGAGAAGGAGCCGGAGCCCTCGATACCGGAACCGGTCGCCGCAACCGAAGAAAAGGCCGCTCCGACAGTCGAACCGGAAGCACCCGGCAAACCCGCGGAACTGCCCACTTTTGAGCATCCGAAGCCCAGTAAGTTGGTCCCGGCTGCTCCGGGTATTCGTCGGTTGGCCCGGGAAATTGGGGTGAATATCACCGAAGTGCCCGGAACCGGCCCCAGGGGAAGGATATCCTCGGAAGATGTGAAAAAGTATTCCAAACAGCTCCATCGCGAACGACGGGCTGCGGCCGGGGCACCTGTTGCCACCGAACCATTACCGGACTTCTCGAAATGGGGCGAAGTGAATACCGAACCGATGAGCAATGTTCGGCGGAAAACCGCGGAACATATGATGAGCTCCTGGGCTCCGGTACCCCACGTCACCCAGTATGATAAGGCTGACATCACCGAATTGGAACAGACACGGAAAAAGTGGTCCGGCAAAGCAGAAGCAGCAGGGGGGAAACTGACTATCACTTCTATTTTAGTAAAAGTGGTCGCGGCGGCATTGAAGGTGTTCCCGAAGTTCAATACCAGCATCGACATGGAAAATAAGCAGGTGATCTATAAAAAATATGTCAACATTGGTATCGCTGTGGATACGGACCGGGGGTTATTAGTACCGGTCATTCGGGACGTCAATACAAAGAATATCCTGGAGCTTTCGGCGGAGGTACAGGAAAAAGCGGAATTGGCCCGAAACCGAAAACTGGGAATGGAAGATCTGCAAGGCGGATGTTTCAGCATCACCAACCTGGGCGGTATCGGTGGCACGAATTTTTCTCCGATTGTGAACAGTCCCGAGGTGGCCATTCTGGGAGTGGCGCGTGCCGCCATGGAACCGGTCTTTCATGACGGCGAATTTAAGCCGAAGCTCATGCTTCCGCTGGCTCTTTCCTATGACCATCGCATTATCGATGGTGCAGACGCCGCCCGATTCCTGCAATGGATCTGCAATGCCCTCGAGGATCCGATAATGCTGGCGCTGGAAGGGTGATTCGAGTGAGACGTATTCTCATACTAAACACTCCCTGCGGTAGGAAGCTTCCCTTTGAACGGAGCGGGCTGAGACACAAAACAATGATGAATTCAGGTGACGGGAGCGGTTATGGCGAATAACAAAACGCAGGTTGCAGTCCTCGGAGGCGGACCCGGTGGTTACGGGGCAGCATTTCGTGCGGCGGATTTGGGGCTGGAAGTCGCGCTCATCGACCCGGCAGTGAATCCGGGGGGAGTGTGCCTCTACAGGGGATGTATTCCATCGAAAGCTTTGTTGCATGTATCAAAGCTGATATCGGAGGCGAGGGAGGCCAGCGAATGGGGTATCACCTTTAAGGAGCCGGAGATCGATCTGGAGCAACTGCGTTCATGGAAAGAGAGCGTGGTGGACAAATTAACCGGTGGATTAGGCCAGATCTCCGGTCGGCGGAATATCACTTATATTCAGGGACGGGGAGAGTTGGTGGACAACAGGAATTTACAGATCAGTACAGAGAACGGAACCGACAACCTTGAGTTCGAACATGCGATACTGGCTGCCGGCTCCCAACCCTTTATTCTTCCGGATCTGGCGCTGGACAGCGAACGGGTGATGGATTCCACAGATGCCCTGGAATTGCCGGATATCCCGGAGAAGTTACTGGTCATCGGCGGCGGATATATCGGTCTGGAACTCGGCCAGGTCTACTACACCCTGGGATCAGAAGTCTCAGTGGTCGAGATGATGCCGAATCTGTTGCCCGGAGCCGATCAGGATCTGGTCAGAATTCTCACCAAGCAGATCCAATCCCAATTCCGGGACGTCATGCTGGAATCGAAAGTTGTGGAGCTGAAGGAACAGAAGAATGGTATAAAGGTCACCATCGAAGAGAAAGGTGGAGAGCAATTTAACAAGATCTATGATAAAGTACTGGTGTCGATCGGAAGAAAGCCGGTCACCGAGGGATTGGGGTTGGAAAATACCCACATCCGAACCAACGAGAACGGCTTTATCCAGGTCAACCTGCAGCGCCAGACCACCGAACCGTCCATCTATGCGGTTGGTGATATTGCCGGTGAGCCGATGCTCGCTCACAAAGCGACCCATGAGGGCATTGTCGCTGCCGAGACCATTGCCGGTGAGAAAGTGGCCTTTGAACCGTATGCCATTCCGGCGGTAGTGTTCACCGATCCGGAGGTTGCCTGGTGTGGACTCACCGAAACCAGGGCGAAAGAGGAGGATATTGAGTACGAGGTGGCAAAATTTCCGTGGGGCGCCTCCGGACGGGCCACAACAATCGGACGGAATGACGGCGTAACCAAATTAGTCATTGATCCTGAATCCGACCGGGTGCTCGGAGTGGGCATCGTGGGAGTCGATGCAGGCGAACTGATTGCCGAGGGCGTGCTGGCAATTGAAATGGCGGCCACTGCGGAAGACCTTGCCCTCACCATCCATCAGCATCCCACCCTTTCCGAAACGATTATGGAAGCCGCGGAAGTGTATTACGGGCAGGCAATCGACCTGTACCGGCCGAAGAAGTAACTCGAATCGCACTGCATTCCGGCATCGGGTCATTACTCTCTGCTTGAAACATGCTGGCTGAACAAATATATTCTGTGATTGTATAAAATTGATATATTGACATAGGAGTTCTTTGACAATTGGGCTGTGCTAGACGGGGAGGTAGCGGTGCCCTGTACCTGCAACCCGCTAGAGCAGGGTCGATTAACCGGATGAGGATTGATGACCTGACTATTTTAAAGTAAGCGGTATTGAAATTGGAGTCCTGCGCAATAGGAAATTACTGAATCCCGTCAGGCCCGGAAGGGAGCAGCGGTAGGTAACGTACTATGTGCCGCAGGGCCACTCCGGTGGAGCTGGCTGCTCTAGAATATTCAGCCACCATCGGTTCGAAGCCGGGTGCACAGCCCATCTTTTCCTACAAGACGGGAGCGCTGACAAACAATGATGGTCTATCAGGTCCTTTCAATCAAATGGCGCCCACAGCAATTCGAAGATGTTATCGGGCAGCAGCACGTAGCAATGACACTCCAAAACTCTATTAAACAGGAGCGATTGGCGCACGCTTATCTGTTCACCGGTCCGCGTGGAGTCGGGAAAACCACCACTGCTCGCATTCTTGCAAAATACCTGAATTGTAAGAATCCCAGAGATTTGAACCCGTGCAACGAATGCAAGAATTGCCAGGAAATTACCGCCGGACGCAGCTTTGATGTGCTGGAAATCGACGGCGCCTCCAACAACGGTGTGGAAAATATCCGGGATCTCCGGGAGGCGGTGAAATATCCTCCCTCGGATGGTGACTACAAAATCTACATCATCGATGAAGTGCATATGCTCTCGAACAGCGCGTTTAACGCCTTGCTCAAGACACTGGAGGAACCACCACCCCATGTGAAGTTCATCTTTGCGACGACGGAGCCGGAGAAGGTGCTTCCCACTATTGTTTCCAGGACACAGCGTTTTGATTTCAAGCGGATTCCGCTGCCGAAAATCCGTGATCTGCTCCGGGAAATTTGTACGGCAGAAGACATCGAAATCAGCACGGGGGCCCTCACGCTGATTGCACGCAAAGCCGATGGCAGCATGCGGGATGCGGAAAGTCTCCTGGATCAGGTGATTTCATTCTCTGGACAGACCATCGATGACGAGAGCGTGGCGATGATTTTGGGCATAGTCGACTATGATCTCTATCTCCGGTTGAGTGACATCTTGCAGCAGCACGATGTGCAGGGAGTATTGGATCTCCTGGCGGAAATCATCGAATCCGGGTATGATTTGGGCGAGTTTCTGAACGGACTGGCTGATTTCTGGCGAAACCTGCTGATCATAAATTCAATGGATACCAGCGACGAAGGTCTGCTTGACGTCCCCGAGAGTTTCCGGGAGGAATTTACGTCAGCAGCGGCAACGTATGATGAACGCGATTTGCTCAGGTTACTTAACTTGACGCTTGCCGAGCAGCAGCAGTTCAGGAATGTGCGGAATCAGCGCATTTATCTCGAAAACTTCCTGCTGAAACTGGTGCACTTCGATGAGTCGGCCCAGCTGGATGAGTTGCTGCAAAACCTGCAAAGTGGCGGGATGGTCTCCCAGAGTGCCAATCCTGATTCGCCTTCCAGGGGAGCGCGCTCATCGCAATCTCCCGCCGAAAAAAAACCACGCAGAAATATCGGCCAAAAAAAAACTCGGTTTAAGTCAGCCGATACTGCGGAAACCCGGCGGTCATCACCGGAATCCAAAACCACAGATCCCGGGGAGCAACAAGAGGAAAGCACATCACACGAACAGGGGGAACCACAGCAACCGGATCTACAGACATTTCAAGCGAAATGGGAACCATTCACTGAATTTGTGAAGGAGGAAAAGGGCTTACTTGGCCAGTTTCTCAATGAGTGTGAACCGGTCAAAGTGCAGGGCAAAGTGCTGGAAGTTTTATTTGATAATGCGTTTGCATTTCATATGAAAAATGTTGAACAGAAGTCTGCTGAGTTAGAAAGACTCATCCGGCAATTTTTTCAGGTGCCGGTCCGGTTGAAATGCCGCGCAGGTGATACCGGCCGAACAGATGAGAACGAAGCACATGATATCATTGATGATCCGATAACACAGGCCATCATTAAAAATTTCGACGGTGAAATCATTCAATAAATGGGAGGAGATGATAGTTATGGTGAAAGGTGGCATGGGCAATCTGATGAAACAGGCGCAGAAGGTACAGCAGAAAATTGCGGAAGCGCAGGAACAGTTGGGCGAAGTCAAGGTGGAAGGTACGGCAGGCGGCGGGATGGTTATGGCCACGGCGAACGGGAAACAGGAAATTCTGGCAGTGAGAATTGAACCGGAAGTGCTGGAAGATGATCCGGAGATTCTGGAGGATCTGATCGTTGCCGCTGTCAATCAGGCGCTCACCAAGGCCAGCGAAGCGGCCCAGGAAAAAATGAATGAAGCAACCGGGGGACTGCTCGGTAATTTGCCCCAGGGTTTGAACTTCCCGGGAATGTAAAATGATGCAGGGAATTCCGGATACACTACAGCATCTCATTGAGGAGTTAACCAGATTTCCGGGTATTGGGCAAAAAACGGCCCAGCGTCTGGCCTTTCATATTCTCCGAATTGAGCGCGATGAAGCTCTATCGCTGGCTCAGGCCATCATAAATGCCAAAGAGAAAATTACACATTGCAGCCGGTGCTATAATATATCTGAAGAGGATCCCTGCCACATCTGTGCGAATCCTAAACGCGATCAGTCTATCCTTTGTGTGGTGGAAGATGCCATGGATGTTATAGCACTCGAGAAAACAAGTGAATACCATGGATTGTACCATGTGCTGGGAGGACTGCTTTCCCCCCTGGATGGCGTCGGACCGGATGATCTGAATATTGACGGACTCCCCCAGAGACTGGAACATGTCGAGGAGGTCATTCTGGCGATCAATCCCAGTGTGGAAGGTGAAACCACCACCCATTATCTCACCAAGCTGCTGAAGGCGGAGAATGTCAGGGTCTCCCGGCTTGCAAGAGGCATACCTGTGGGCAGTGATATGGAATATATTGATGAAGCCACCCTGTCACGGGCGCTGGAAGGCAGAGTGAACGTGTAATGGATAAAGGTGCCACACTCAAAAGAAAGTGGATCGAGCAACTGCCCAACCAGCTAACCATACTTCGGATTATTCTAACCCCGGTGTTTCTTCTCTGCCTGTTTTCCGAGGGATTTGTCCCCAAAGTACTGGCCGCAGCAATTTTCCTGGTTGCGTCTGCAACGGATGCATACGACGGCTATATCGCCCGGAAATATCAGGTGGTGTCAAGCTGGGGTAAATTCCTGGATCCGCTTGCTGACAAAATCCTGGTACTTTCAGCGTTTGCCGGTATTTGGTATATGGGATTGTTTCCACTCTGGATGCTCCTCCTTATCGTCCTGAGAGACGTGTCCATCACCGGTTTGCGAATGTTTATGCGATCCAGACAAACCTCTCTGGAAACCAGTTACTTTGCCAAATCAAAAACCGCAGTGCAAATGGTGGCAATCTATCTGATTCTGACATTTTTTATCGTTCGAGAGTGGAGTGTCTTTTCCGGCGTGCATGGGCAATTGCTCTCGATCGAAGCGCATGGCGGGATCTGGATTCTCATCTTATTGGTGACCCTCCTGACTGTCGCCTCCGGATTGCATTATTTTTATGTAAACAGGTCAACGATTCGCCGGTTATTACTTTCTGATTCATAGATGAGCGAAACCTCCCTGAGAAATACCAAGACACGTTTTCAGTTACTTCTGGCGACAGTTGGCGGCATCGGATTCATACCACATGCGCCGGGAACAATCGGAAGCGCGGTTGCCCTCGTCATTCTCTGGTTTGTAGCCACTTTGCCCCTTCTGGTTGAAGTAGTGCTGTTTCTCGGACTATTTTTTCTGGGAGTGTGGGCGAGCGGATCGGTCGAAGATGATTCGGTTGATCGGGATCCGGGGTACATTATCATTGATGAATTCATGGGGATGTGGATGGCTGTGTTCTTCATCCCAACCTCCACGGCGGGTTTCTTGTTCGCCTTTCTTTTCTTTCGTATATTTGACATAGTAAAACCGGCACCAATTGATCGACTTCAGCAGCTGAAGGGAGGTTGGGGAATCATGCTGGACGATATACTGGCCGGTCTCTTCGCAGGGATTATCGTACTCATCGGGACCTTCATACTATGAAAATAGCCTTACTCACCATCGGCGATGAACTGCTGTCGGGGGTTACGGTCAACACGAATGCTGCCTGGCTGGGGAATCAATTGATGGAACACGGATTCCCGGTCGATGAGTGTGTGACGGTGGGAGACGAGACATCCCGGATACGCAGATCACTAAAGTATCTCTGGGAATCGCACGAGTTAGTAATTGTCACCGGCGGACTGGGTCCGACCCGGGATGATGTGACCCCCCGGGCGGTTGCGGAATTTTTTCACAGCAAACTGGTTTTTCACGAGCCCACGTTCGACAGTCTGAAACAGAGGCTCACCAGCAGAGGAATTGAAATAACCGAACAGCATAAACAGCAATCGATGGTACCGGAAAAAGCAGAAATACTGGCGAACGATTCAGGCACGGCGCCGGTCCTTCATTTCAGGCAAGACGGCAGAGAACTGTTTTGTCTGCCGGGAGTGCCGTACGAAATGAAGCATCTTGTTCAGAGCTTGATTCTCCCGATGTTGGAGCAGAAACAGGCCGTAAAGTATGTCACCCGATTAATCAGGACAGCCGGTGTTCCGGAATCCACCCTCTTCCATCAGGTCGAAGATATCATTCACCACCTTCCTGACGGAACGGTCGCCTTTCTTCCTCATATTTATGGCGTGGATATCCGGCTCATTTTGGATGAGTCCGCTGCACAGAAGTACCAGCTCCCGGCTGTTGTCAAAGATATCAGGGAGCGGTTGGGGAGTGTGGTCTATACCGACCGGGAGGAGACCCTCCCGGCTGTGGTGGGGAATTTACTCCGGGAGCGGGAGTTGACGCTCGCCACGGTCGAATCGTGTACTGGCGGCCTATTGGCAGATGAAATCACTAATATACCGGGCAGCTCGGATTATTTTCTGGAAGGTGTGGTTACCTACAGTAATCCATCAAAAATACAGCGCCTGGGTGTTCCGGAGGAACTCCTTCGCGAACATGGGGCGGTGAGCGAACAAGTGGCGCGGGCGATGACAGAGGGTATTCGGCGATCGAGCGGTGCGGACACGGCACTCGCCACCACAGGGATCGCCGGACCGACCGGCGGAACCTCCACAAAACCGGTGGGCCTGGTGTTTATCGGATATGCAATCGGGGAGACTGTGAACGTCCGTCGATTTGAATTCGGCGGAGATCGGGAACTGAATAAAGCGCGTGCCGTTTACGCCGCCCTGAATTTGTTGCGATTAGAACTAAAAAACACTGATTAACGAGTATCTATGATACGAATATTTTTTGCGGTACCGATTCCCGGGAAGATCAAAGCAACTCTTGCCGGATTCCAGGAAAAAATGCAGAAGTTATCCGGCCCCGTGAAATGGGTGAGGCCAGAGGGGATGCACCTGACGTTGAAGTTTATCGGAGAGGTGGAACCGGATCGGGCAGAACAGTTGTGGACTGCCCTGGACGAACTGAAGTTCCCGGAGCCTTTTGAGGCGAAGCTGGATCAGCCAGGCGTGTTTCCGAATCCGCGCCGACCCCGGGTACTCTGGATTGGGTTGAAGAATACCGGGGATCTCTCTGCTGTGGCGTCACGAATTGATGAGCGTCTGCAGCAGGAGGGGGTAGAACCGGAATCACGAACATTTCATCCCCATCTGACACTGGGCCGTGTGAAAGGCAAGGGAATGCCACGACAGGCCATAGAGGATTTTCTGAACCTCGAGGTTCCCGCCCAGTCGATGCAGATGGATTCGGTGGTCTGTTACAAGAGTGAACTGCAGCCGACTGGGGCAGTCTATACCGCTCTGCATACAATAGATTTTGCGAGGTAAAATCAGAGAGAAAGGATAAGCAAACATATGGCAACGGATACCAATAAAGAAAAACAAAAAGCTGTTGAACTTGCTGTTTCACAAATCGACAAGCAATTCGGCAAAGGATCGATTATGCGCCTGGGAGAGGAGGGGGCGCAGGTCAGCATCCCCGCGATATCGACCGGATGTCTGTCCCTGAATGCTGGGCTGGGAGTGGGAGGATTACCCCGGGGCCGGATTTCCGAAATTTATGGACCGGAAGCTTCCGGTAAAACCACCCTGGCGCTTCATGTGGTCGCAGAGGCCCAGAAAACCGGGGGTTATGCAGCCTTCATCGATGCCGAACATGCGCTGGATCCCATCTATGCGAAGAAGTTGGGCGTCGATATCAATAACCTGCTGGTATCTCAGCCTGACAATGGTGAACAGGCGCTGGAAATTACGGAAACACTGGTGCGGTCGGGTGCCATTGACGTGGTGGTGATTGATTCGGTGGCCGCACTGGTCCCCAGGGCAGAGCTGGAAGGGGAGATGGGTGATGCCCATGTGGGCCTCCAGGCTCGTTTGATGTCTCAGGCGCTGCGCAAGCTGGCCGGGAGCGTGAATAAATCCCATACCTCGGTGGTGTTTATCAACCAGGTGCGCGAGAAAATCGGGGTGATGTTCGGCAACCCGGAGACCACCTCCGGAGGACGAGCGCTGAAGTTTTATACAACCGTACGCATCGATATTCGACGGATTGGATCGATTAAAGAAGGACAGGATGTGGTTGGAAACAGGACCCGGGCCAAGATTGTGAAAAACAAGGTTGCCTCTCCGTTTAAGGAAGTGGAATTCGATATCATGTACGGGGAAGGTATTTCCTATGAGGGCGATTTACTGGATCTGGCAGTTGATGCCGATATCGTAGACAAGGCCGGTTCCTGGTACTCCTACGGCGAAGAACGATTAGGGCAGGGCCGGGAAAATTCCAAGCAGTTCCTCAAAGAAAATCCGGATATATGCGAAGAAATTGAAAAAGAGGTGAAAGCATCGCTGGGAATGATTGAGGAAGAAGAGGAAGAGCAGGCGGAGCCCGCGGAGACTGATTCCGAATAATCCTTTTTTTCGCCGAATGAGAGGAGCAGATACTTCAATTGCACGAAAAAGAATGTATGTACCAGTCCTGGATTTCGAGAGGAAAATCACCGGTCAGATGCCCTGACTGATCCGGTCAGGTACACTCAGGTCCTGCGAGTGTTTGAAAAACAGGAAGTAGATACCCAATGTCTCGCCCGATTGACATTTATTATACATATATCGCATATGCCTCAATTTTCTTGTCATGCAGGAGAAAATTTTTCATCATTTCTTCGCGTCCTTTGCGGCCTTTACGTTTTTCGGCACCATGAAAATCACCAAAATAGAGCAGCAGCAGAAAAATAAGCAACGATACTCCGTCTATCTTGATGGAGAATTTGCATTCGGAATCCATCAATCTATCCTGTTGAAAGCCGGTCTCCATACCGGTGAGGAACTCACCCCCGACAACATTGCTGATTTTGAAAAACAGGATGCGCTGTTTCGGGCCAAAGATGCCTCATTTCGTCTGTTGAAATATCGACAACGGAGCGAGGCGGAACTCCGGAAACGGTTGTTGCAGAAAAGCTTCGACGAAGAGATCGTGGAGGCCATCATTACGGAATTGACACAGAAAGACTATCTGAACGATGAGGAATTTGCGCGGCTGTACTCCGAGGACCTGTTGACAAGAAAGCATATCGGCCCATTGCGGATGCGAGCCGAGCTATCAAAAAAACAGGTCCCGGAGGAGATCATCGAGCGGACCATCCAGACCATGTATCAGAAATACGACGAATATGATTTAGCCAGAAAAGCCGCTGAGAAGAAACTCCGAACGCTCACCCGGGTGGATAATGAAACCGCGCACCGGCGCGTGACGAACTATCTCGTCCGGCGTGGCTTTGACTGGGATATCATCGCCGAAGTCGTCGATATCGATCCCACCGAGTAACCATCGTATTCAGGATGCAATGTTGAAATCACTGGAGGAGCCACATATTTACACAACTTGTCCCGATACATCGGGCGATTCTCACGGATGACTCCACGTGATAATATACACATTCTATCCCGTGTGGAGGACTTTTTGTACCTATTCAATTTTCTCAGATACACAACTGCACTAACCATCAGTTTTTAAGTGATCTGTCCCGATCTGTGGTTTAAAAAGTTGTTTCATATATTCATATTGAAAATTGTCTTAAAGAAAGATAAGTTTTTGCAACTTGTGTAAAAAACGAAGGAAGGATACCGAGCGTGGAGCGATTATATATAATTCTTGGTTTGATAATCACGTTTGGGGCGCAGCTGGTATTTGGCCAGGTGCAACCCCCTGAGATCGGAGGAATCCCGGAGGAGCAGGGGTTTTCGATGAGCGGCGGAATCGGGGCGGTCGGGATCAGCGGCCAACTGTATAATTCCATCACTTTGCGCCCGGAATTGAGTGCCGGAAAATTCGGCATCGGTTTGGATTTACCATTGTATTTTAATGCAAACGGCGAGCTTCGCACTGAAGAGTGGAATGACCCGGGCGATATCCTCGATAAGATATACTATATACGATATGGTTTGCCGGATGACAGCCTGTATGTGAGAGCAGGCGCACTTTCCAGTGTCACCCTGGGTTACGGACTGATAGTGCGGGATTATACGAATACCATCGATTATCCGAGTATCCGTCGGGTTGGTGGTCGCTTTCGAATTATGAAAGGCCCGATTGGGCTGGAAGGATTTGTCGCCAATTTCAAGGAGCTTAACGGGCCCGGTTTGGTGGGTGGCCGGCTGACATACAGCGGACTCGGGCCGTTGGTTATCGGTGCCACGGTTGCTAGTGACGTCAATCCCTATCTGGGCCTGCCCGATGAAGATAATGACGGGTACCCGGATCGGGTAGACGACTTTCCCAGAGATAAAGAAGCCGCGGTGGACTCCGACGGTGACGGTATCCCGGACGGCACCGACCTGGATCGGGACGGAGACGGCTGGGCGGATAATCCTGATGCCAGCACCAGATTAGGCGTGATTGAAGGCGCTTTGCCTTTCGAGCTCGATCCGGATGGCGCCCAGGTGAAATCCGAACCATTTAATGTGAAAAACGCCGATGCACCTTCCATCACTGAAGTGGGCCTGGACATCGGGATGCCGATTCCGTTTCTGACCACCGAGTATACGCAATTATTTCTCTATGCCCAATCAGCGATGATGCTGAACGAACAGAGCGCTGTGGCAGCGGTAGATACCAACGGCTGGGGGATCGGCGCACCCGGAATCAGTTTTGACACCCGGTTCCCGTTTAACGTTGGTATGAATATCGGCTTCGAATATCGCGTTTTCAGCAAATATTTTGTGGGCGAATTTTTTGACAGAGCATACGATATCGAACGAGTGAGTTACCGGCGTATTCCGGAGTCAGATTCGCTGCAGGTCATAACCAAAGCGGGCAAACTACTGCCCAATATCACCGGCCGGCTCAAAGGCTACTATGGCAGTCTCTCCTTCAACTTCTTCAACTGGATCACACTGCGGTCGGTCTACCAGGATTACAAGGGTCGGGTACGAGATCGCTCGTTCTACGCTGACGCACAACTCAATACGCAAATTATTCCAAAGATTTCTTCAGCCTATGCCTATTATCGAAAATCCCATATCAGAGGCGATAACCTGTTTTCGGTAAAGGATGAATCAACTATCTGGGGATACCGGATCGGCTATCAGGTAGGTGAAAACGTTCAGCTGCTCCTCGGATATCGGGAAACCTACCTGGACAGAAACGGGAACGGCGCCATTGACAATGGGAACGAAACTATTCGGACCACCAGCGTGGAAACCGCCTTCAATTTTTAACGTACAATGGCTGAAATGGTGGAAAATGAAGAGTAATTAAGGAAGGTTCGACTCAGGTTTTATGATGAAATCATCGGAAATTCGACAGTCATTCATTGACTTTTTTACAGAGCGCGGACATAAGTTTGTCCGCAGCAGCCCGGTGGTCCCGATCGGGGATCCAACGCTTCTGTTCATTAACGCGGGTATGAATCAGTTCAAAGGGATATTTTTAGACCTGGAAGATCCGCCGGAGCCTCCCCGGGTCGCAAACAGCCAGAAGTGTATCCGGGTGAGCGGGAAGCATAATGATCTCGAGGAAGTCGGCAAAGACACCTATCATCACACTTTTTTCGAAATGTTGGGTAACTGGTCGTTCGGAGATTATTACAAGGCGGGGGCGATTGAATACGCCTGGAAACTGCTGACCGATGTCTGGGAACTCCCGAAGGAGCAGTTATACGCCACCGTCCATTACACAGATGAGGAGGCCGAACATCTCTGGCCGGAAGTGACCGATATCTCCGCCGGGAGAGTGCTGCAGTTCGGTGATAAAGATAACTTCTGGGAGATGGGTGAGACCGGCCCCTGCGGACCGTGCTCCGAAATCCATATCGATCGGGGACCGGAGTACTGTGACAAGCAGGAGGTGGAAGACCACACGTGTGCAGTCAATGGCGGCTGCGCCCGGTTTATCGAAATATGGAATCTGGTGTTTATCCAGTTTAACCGGGATGAGCAGGGCGAACTGCATGAACTGCCCAACAAGCATGTTGATACCGGCGCGGGATTCGAGCGCATTGTCGCACTGTTGCAGGACAAGCGATCCAATTATGATACCGATTTATTTATGCCGATTATCCGGCATATAGCGGAACTCAGCGGTGTACAATATGCCAAAGATGGCAGGGGCACACCCCATCGGGTGATCGCCGATCACGTGCGGGCGCTGACGTTTGCCATCGCCGATGGAGCGCTTCCGTCCAATGAGGGACGCGGCTATGTCTTGCGTCGTATTTTGCGGCGGGCTGCCAGATTCGGGCGGCAGCTGGAGATGAAAGAGCCATGTATTTATCTGCTGGTCGATACGGTGGCGGATAAAATGGAAGATGCTTTCCCGGAAGTTCGGGAAAAACAAACCCATGTGGAGAAGGTGATACGGGCCGAGGAGGAGTCATTCAACGAAACCCTGGATCGCGGCCTGGAAATTTTTGCATCTATGGTGGAACAGATGGAGGATCGCGGCGAAACTATTCTTCCCGGCAAAGATGCATTTCAGCTCTACGACACCTATGGCTTCCCGGTGGATTTAACCCGGCTGATGTTAGAAGAACGCGGCTACGATATCGATATGACCGGTTTCAATGAGCGCATGGAAGCCCAGCGTGAGCGAGCCCGAAAGGCAGGTAAATTTGACGGTTCAGCCGAAGAATCCGGCGAGTGGATCGAGGTCACCCAGGGGGAGCATTCCGCGTTCGTCGGGTATACTGAAGATGCGGTCACAACCAGCATCCGGAAATATCGACACAGGAATGACACCATGGAACTCGTACTGGCGAAAACACCGTTCTATGCAGAATCCGGCGGGCAGGTCGGTGATACCGGCTCTATTACAGGCGAGGGTTTTACTTTCCGGGTGACGGATACCCAGAAGGGCCCGGACGGGGAAACTATACTCCACATCGGATCCATGGCGGAAGGCGACTCGCTCGACACTCCGGAAGTTCGGGCGGACATCGATGTGGAGCGTCGCCGGAGAACCATGCGGAACCATACCGCCACCCATTTACTGCACCGGGCTCTGAAGAGTGTAACGGGAGAGCACGTCAATCAGGCCGGATCGCTGGTGCACCCCGATTATCTCCGTTTTGATTTCACGCACTACGAAAAATTAACGCCGGCCCAGATCCGGGAGATCGAGCATCTGGTGAATTCGAAGATCCTGAATAACATTGACCTGGACGCGCATGTCACCTCTTTTGACGAGGCCAAAGAAGAAGGCGCAGTAGCATTGTTTGGTGAAAAATACGGTGAACACGTCCGGGTGGTGGAAGTGGAAGGTTATTCCAAGGAGCTGTGTGGTGGTACTCACGTGAATCGAACCGGGGATATCGGGATGTTCAAAATCATTTCCGAATCTTCCATCTCCTCGGGGATTCGCCGGATTGTCGCTATCACCGGCGATGCGGTGGAAGAGCAGCTGCGCAAGCAGGATGAAATTCTGGAAGAAGCGCGCCGGTTGCTCAACTGCGCTCCGGATGAGCTGCCCGGTCGCATTGCTTCTTTGCAGAAATCCACGAAAGACATGGAAAAAGAGCTGGCAAGCCTCCGGGAAAGCCAGCGCGCCGAGAATGTGGATGATATTCTTGCGGAAGCCTTCCGGGTGGATGGGTATGAGGTTGTCGCAAAAAAATTGCAGGTCCAGGACAGGGAGGGACTCGAGAATTACGGAGATCTACTCCGAAATAAATTGCAATCCTCCAATCACGGCGGCATTGGTGTACTTGGCGCCATTGTGGATGGCAAGCCAAGGGTTGTCTGCGTGGTCACGGACAATCTCATTCAAAAAGGTGTGCAAGCCGGGGCCATCGTCAGTAAAATCGGGAAGGCCCTTGGCGGCGGAGGCGGCGGGCGATCACACCAGGCCACTGCCGGGGGCAAGGACTCCGGCAAACTGGATCAGGTCCTGCAAAGCATCCGGGAGTACTTGCCTGAGATAGAGCAGTAAAACCACAAACAAACTCGATACAAATCTCTGGGAAATTAGCATGCAAACACCGTTATTGAACGAAAGCAGCGTACCAGGAAAAATGGGATGCCAGCTGCCGGAGTATGACGTACCGGAGCAGGAACTCTCCGATTTAATTCCGGAAGAGTTCTTACGAGAATCCCCGCCAAACCTGCCTGAACTGAGCGAACCGGAAATCGTCCGGCATTTTGTGAATCTGTCCGCGAAGAATCATCATGTGGATAAAAACCTCTATCCTCTGGGAAGCTGTACCATGAAGTATAATCCCAAGGTGAATGATGCGATTGCCGGCTTTCCGGGATTTGCGGAACTGCACCCGGAACAGCCCGCAAACACGGTGCAGGGCGCCCTGCAGCTCTATTATGAACTGGAACAGATGCTGTGCGCAATCACCGGGATGGATAAGTTCACCCTCCAGCCGGCTGCGGGGTCACACGGCGAGCTCACCGGCGTGATGATCATGCGAAAATATCATCAAAAGCAGGGGAACGCCAACCGGCGATATATCATTATTCCGGATTCCGCCCACGGAACCAATCCGGCCAGCGTGGCCATGGGCGGCTTCGAAACACTGGAAGTCCAGTCCAGTGACCGGGGGATTGTCGACCTGGAGGACCTGAAATCTCTGGTCACAGAGGAAGTGGCCGGCATGATGCTGACAAATCCCAACACCCTGGGATTGTTCGAGGAGGACATCTCCGAAATCACCGAACTCTTCCACAGCGTGGATGCACTCATGTACATGGACGGCGCGAACATGAACGCGCTGTTGGGTATCGCCCGCCCGGCGGAAATGGGTTTCGATATCACGCACCTGAATTTGCATAAGACCTTTTCCACACCACACGGTGGTGGCGGACCGGGGTCCGGTCCTATCGGCGTCACCAAACGGCTGGAACCCTTCCTGCCCGTGCCTCTCATTCAGTATAATGCCCAGAGCGACCAGTATGAATTCGACTGGGAACGGCCGGATTCCATTGGAAAAATCCATGCGTTCTACGGCAATTTCGGGATGATGGTACGGGCGTATACCTACATCAGAATGCTCGGTGCGGAAGGATTGAAATCGCTGGCCGAAAATGCCATTATCAATGCCAATTATCTGCGGGAAAATCTGCGGGATATTTTCGAGTTGCCCCACGATCAGCGATGCATGCACGAATTCGTGTTGTCCGGATCCAGGCAGAAAGCGAACGGCGTACCGACGCTGGAGATTGCCAAACGACTGCTGGATTTCGATTTCCATGCTCCCACAATCTACTTCCCATTGATTGTGAGAGAGGCGCTGATGATCGAACCCACCGAGTCGGAATCCCGGGCAACGCTGGACCGATTCATCGAGGTGATGCATCAGATTAATACGGAAATCGATGAGAATCCCGACCTGGTGAAGGAAGCCCCGCATACCACGCCGGTCACACGGATTGACGAAGTGAAAGCCAACCGCGAATTAAACCTCCGCTGGGACGAGATTTCGGAGAGGAAGTAACCTGTCCGATTCAGACCCACCTGAATTACCTATAAATGTTTCCAGACTCGTCCAGAGATCATACCACTCTGTACCGGTTTATTCACAACGTATTGTCTCCAGCCGATCAGTGCGAAGGGTCCTCTCTGTGAACACCGGATAATTTCAAAAAAATCTGCTGATCTGTACGCTATGAATTATTTAGTACTTGCAACTGAGGAGCGGATCATTCAAATTCAATGAGAACTGACTGGTCAGTTCTGAAAGGTGTCCAGTGGAGATTATACGCAATTTCGTTCACCGCTTCCCGAAGTCCATCGTAATCATCACGCCTGCCATAACCGGGTTCCTGGGATTTCACGCCTTTGATATCACCATCAACACCGATTTGAAGCACATGTTTCCCGAAGACGATCCGGCGGTGGAAACATTTGACAGAATCAGCGAAAAGTACGGGGGAGCGGAATATATCGTTTTCGTGCTGGGTGATGACAATATGCTCGATGTCCGATCCCTCAGGCTGATTGATTCCCTGACGACGGCACTTGAGAAAATTGCAGGTGTTACAAAAGTCCGGAGTATCACCAACATCGAGGAAATACGTGGGGAAGGATTCACCATTGAAGTCGGCCGGTTGGTGCCCGAACTCCCGAATACGGAGGAGGAAGCACAGGCAGTGCGGCAGAAAATTCAAAGCAGCTCCCGATACATCGGTACTATGATTTCCGATGATTTCCGCTATGCGAACATTCTCGTTCAATTGGGTCCCCAGGCAGATCAGAAACATGTGGTAGGTGAACTCGAGCGGATTCGGTCTGAGACAATTATTCCCGGGGAGAGCTACTTAACCGGCAGCCCGGTGCTTACCGAAGAAATTGCTGAAAGCATGAAAGGGGATATTGTACGGCTGTTACCCTTTGTTACCCTGGTGGTGATGGCGATTTTATTCTGGGGGTTTCGGAGTAAGCGGGGGGTCGGGCTTCCCATTATCATTGTTTTTATCAGTCTGATTTGTACCATCGGATTTTCCGCCTGGCTGGACCAGCCGCTTTCTATAGTAAGTACAGCATTGCCGGTGCTGCTGGTGAGCGTCGGCAGCGCGTATGCGATTCATCTGCTGGCACGGTTTTACGAAGATCAGTACCATGGATTGGACAAGAAACAGGCGGTTTCCGAAAGCATCTTGAATGTCGGGATCGCCATTGTGATGGCAGGGTTCACGACGATCGCGGGGTTCTCATCCCTGGGGTTCTCCCAGCTGCCAATTATCAAAGATTTTGGTCTGCTGACGGCTTCCGGGATCCTGATCGCTCTGATTGTCTCTGTTACCTTCCTCCCGGCAGCGCTGCTCCTTCTGAAAGCTCCGGATCAGTTCAAAGCGGCAGAGGAGCGGCGATGGCTCGATTTTTTCTTTGATACGATTACTGCGATTGTGAAGAAGTATCATCTGGCGGTTATTATTGTGACAGGGGTAGTAATCGGGCTGTCTCTATGGGTGATTCCCGACATTCAACCGGAAACAAACTACATCACCTTTTTCCCCCGTAACAGTAATGTGCGCCAGGCGCATAACCTGGTGAACGAAGAGTTCGGGGGCGCCAGTTCGCTGGAAATCGTTATTGATACCGGCGAGACCAACGGTATCGAGGATCCGCAATTTCTGCAAACCGTGCAGCATTTGCAGGAAGATCTCGCTACAATTGAGTTGCTGTCGCATCCATTGTCAGTGGTGGATCTCCTGCAGGAAGAAAACAAAGCCTTACACGGTGATGACCCGCAGTATGATCGACTGCCGGAGTCCGGAATTGCCCAATACCTCCTGCTGCTGGAATCTGATGACGACCCCATTTTGGACGATTTTATTGATTTTGAGCATCGCGAACTGAGAATCCGGGTGATGAATGCCAGTACGGAGAGCCGGGTCACGAAACAGATAGTTCACGACGTGAATCAACTGGTGGCAAAATATTTCGGCAATACAGAGAATAATATTACGATCACGGGTGTGCCGGTTCTGGGCGAAAAATTGATGGATATGATTTTGGCCAGTCAGATTCGCAGTCTCATTTCCGCTGTGTTGTTCGCCTTCGTGATTACAAGTGTACTGCTGCGATCCCTGCGACGGGGTCTGTTCTGTAGTATTCCCATCGCGGTGACAGTCCTGGCGAACTTTGGCATCATGGGGTGGAGCGCTGTACCGCTGGATGTGGCCACCAGTATGATCGCCAGTGTTGCCGTCGGCATCGGAATCGATTACAGCATTCATTTCTACACACGTTATCAGGAAGAGTTCGGGAAGAATGGTGATATCAGATACGCGCTCGAGCGGGCAATTCACACAGTAGGGCGGGCGAATTATTTTAATGCGTTTGCAGTCATCGCTGGTTTTCTGGTTCTCCTGTTCTCCACGTTCCCGCCGTTACGAATGTTCGGGTTGCTCTCGTCCATCACTATGTTCGTTGCTTTTCTGGGAGCGATGCTGCTTTTGCCTTCGCTGGTGCTCGTCTCGTATAAGTTCCGTCAGCGTGGTTTCGTTGATAAATCAAATTGAAACTGAGGGAGTACGGTTATGATGAAGAAAATACTGCGTAACGCTCTGATGGTCGGATGCGTCTGCCTGGTGTTTGCGGGAGGCGCTCTGTCGCAGGATCTGACTGCTCAACAGGTGCTGGAGAAGGTAGCGGATGCCATCGAAGCGCAGACTGCGGAGATTCACCTGCAGATGGAGATTTACAATGCTGCAGGCAGCAAGCGGGAGCGGTCTCTGGTGGCCTATGCCCGAGAAGCGGGTGATCTGTCGCAATCGTTCATTCGGTTCACCGGACCTCCCGATATCGAAGGGACCTCCTTTCTCTCTCTGGAACAGCAGAATGGTGATGAGGAAATGTACCTGTTTTTGCCAGTCGTGG
>Ga0102944_1000395_pt1 | contig 34514 bp, 31 predicted proteins | sample SalPonD_shore_MG_FD_78172 | JGI IMG/M metagenome (GOLD analysis project Ga0102944, IMG submission 78172) | Salt pond soil microbial communities from South San Francisco under conditions of wetland restoration - Salt Pond MetaG... | ecosystem: Environmental > Aquatic > Marine > Intertidal zone >... | reverse complement strand
TGCAGAGCAACAGGCAGAACTACTCGCCCTTTTAGACAGTGCCTTGGAGAAATCAGAAGATCCAACACAAATACAACAATCAGGCTATGGGATACAACTGGTAGATGTAGCTTTGGCCTTTGGATTATTGTCATTTGCCATTCAATATTATCAAAAATATCTTGAATACATCGATCTATCCAATCAAGACAAGAAGAATCAAAACGATATTAAACAGGTCCCTCTCCCTCTTCTCTACCGAAAGGGTATCCTTCTTCTGTTAATATACAGGGATCATGAAGCTATCGAGTTAATAGATATTACTCAATCATACATAGATCAGATTGATCCTGATGAATCAGAGCTTAACGATACTATTTTGGAGTATTGTATAACCTTTCAAGTATTTTGTGAAGAAATTCTCAACACCAATCCACCAGATCGCCTGTCTTATGTGATGGCGTCTATATTCAAAGCAGTCAGGATGGTAAGACCTGATGAAGAATTAGTCAAAATAACATTAGAACCAAGTTCAATTACTAAACCTGCTGAATCCACAGAATAATCATTTATTTATGCCTTATTCTTTACATAACAATCCTCTCATCATCCGATACTTGTTTTTATCTTCATTATAGCCGATATATAATGCAATCACATTATCTTGAATCTGACTCGGGTAGATTTCATTATCAAACTCCTGAAACTAACTTCCATAATTTACCTGTTGCCATTTTTATCCATGGGGCTAGCAAAAAAAGTCAGCATACGAAGTTTTGGGCACCTCTTATAGATATTATCTCTAGCCATACCTATCCCGTTCTAACTGATCGATACGGTCATGGTAAATCTACCGGACCTGATGATCTCGAATCCAATACTGCAGCAATTACTAAGATTATTTCCACAGTTCTTGCGGATCAGAAACAGGATCAGGCGATTGTGATTGGACGCAGTGCTGGTGCGTATTTTGCCGCCCAACAAGCAATTGATCATCCCAAGATGGTCAATGCTCTCGGTCTAATTGCTCCAGCTGGATTATCTTCCTATCTATCTGAGCTTGTGAAATTACATCTTAATCTCAGTATTTTGTGGGATATTGATGATCCTGTTATCTCCTTCTCCAATTATTCCAAAGTTCAGTCATCAGGACTTGATCATCGACTTTTTACTATTGGTACATTTGAATTTTCCAGCAAATGGGTTGATCATGACCAGATCAAGAAATCTCATGCTCCCGAACTTGCAGCACCGTCCCTGTTCGAGAACTTCTTAGTTTCCTTAGTTGATTAATTATCTCAACTGCTTTTCTATTGATCGCAATTACTAATAGGTGATTATCTATCTGTTTATCATCTTGTGTACTTCATTAGTCCAATCGGTAATTTGGATGTTGTGTCAAATTTGACAGCAGGAGGTTAACTGGAATAATTGTTCTATGAGTTATATCATATCGCCCAATATCACTGTATCTTATGATTCTAAAATTCCATTTAAATTTATTTCATTCTTTGTTTAAGACTTTATGTTAAATACTTCTTGCAAGGATTATCTGCTGATAGATCTTCAATAATCTCTTTGACTTGGAGTAAGATAATTGGAAAACTCAAACCAGAGATTACTCTTGCTTGGTTATATCCCGTTTTTAATTCTCGAAAGAGATCCAATAGTGGTTGATCATCATCAAATAATTCAGGATACCAATCAAGTGAATATTTTCCAAGTATTTGAGGATATGACATCAAGTACTCTCCTAGTGTCTCTCGATCTTCTGATAATTCCATCGCTGTTTTTCTAAGTTCATAATTCTTCAATTCTTATATGATCTGAGTCTGTTCAATAGTATCCAGTTCACCTAAAATCCGCTTATATCCTTCTATCACATATTATCTTTTGTAATTTAGGAAGATAGGAAATCCATCGTCATCATATCTTCTTCGAACCAGTTTTGTTATAATTTTTTCATAGACGTAAAATGGCAAAAAAAAAAAACTCCCATTATCCCAAACGGGAGTACGAAGAGTAATACTACAATATTTACAAATGTTCAACCATCTTTCATGAGACTGTCCTCTCTGAATTGACGGATGAGATTCCAATAAATAATTGGTATTGCAATAACAACTTCAGCAAAATATGCGAAAATGAAGATTAAAGATATCAGAATAATGATGAGTAAAACTATCAGTTGAAGTGGAATCGATATTAAATTATATCGTAAATCTCCGTAGGTGTTTCAATGTTGCAATCATATATCTACTTTCGGATCTCCTCAAATATTTCTATTACATGTCATTTGTAAACCATTTCCTTTGGATTTCAGAACTATGTTATAAGTGGAAGGAATATATTGTTATACAATACATTCCATAATGATAATAGATATAAGATTGCAAGACTACTATAACTAATTACAAATGTCAGGATACTCAACGATTATAGATCGGATAACATCCAAGATAGATAGTCCACCTGGGGTTCAAAATCCAATTGAATTTCATTATGCATTTATCAAGCAGATGACCAACAAACAGTATCAAGTTGAATACCCCACTGAAAAAACAGTTGATGATTATATTGAATCCCTTCTCTCCACGGTCTCAGATGCACTAACTACTGAGTGTGAGTCCATTCAAAACTCGATGATCCACCACAAATTATTAGATCTGTTGAAGTATAATCTTACACTTAAAATTTTGATCACCAAAGTTGATCCCAATTATCAATATATTAATCCTGATTTTGATCAGATTCTCTCATCCATCCAATCCAATGTAGAAATCAAAGAATCTGTACTTCAAGATACGATCAATGGATACTTGTTTAACTTCCTCGATCAGGAAGATACTGTCATCTTCAAATCATAGATATTTGAGTTTCAGAACTTCTTCTTAGAAATAATCATCCAAGCTCTGATTCAAATCAGTATCTGGTAGGCTTTTACAGTTTGTTATCTTGTGATCAGAATTTGTTGTGATTGTAATTGCTTGAAGACGTAAATATTTGTATGCTCCCATGAAGCCTGCACCTATCACAAATGAGACCCAGAGAATGAGTCGGTCATAGGTTAGGAATAATCCAAATATTTCAGATATTCCGATAATTCCTGCTGATATAACTATGAACTGGAGGAGAGGATAATCTGGTACAAGTATCAGAAAAAACATGGATTCAAACAGAATGAACCAAAATTCAGGGAGAAATTGCAGTCGAAGCGTAACATAAGTAAGAATGGTAAAGATAAACCATTTGAAAAACAGACTAAACCGGGTATCACTTAATTTCTGTATTGATTGTACATTTACCTCAATATAAGACCCACAGAGGTTACAACGAACCTCGGTATTCTCCTCATACTGTTTCAATATAACTTTATTTTGAGTACTTACTGCATCATATATTTCACATCTAATATCGAAAAATATCTGTTGTTCTACGACACTTCTCGATGCTGGAGACTCTTCGGAAGTAGAAGATTGTATTTCATCAGACACCAACTGAGGCGACGTTGGACTTCTATAAAACAGTTATTCCATAAGGATAATTTGATGTATTTTTAATTGATTTGGGTATTAGATTTTTACTGTTATTTGGGTAGTTTTGTGAGTATCTACTTTATTCTTCGATTTCGTCTTCTGCTTCGAGTACACGGTTCATAATAACGTCCAAATTGACTGCCTTACCGTTATCTGATTTGGCTGGGTCAATATTGTCATCACCATAGGTAAACTGAACAATCTCATTTGCAGCATTCCTCACGGTCTCATCGTATTGTGCAGACAGATCTTGCATTGCATTGACTAATCTGCGCTGCATGTATCCCGAAGAGGAAGTACGCACTGCGGTATCAACCAGACCTTCTCGTCCACCACACGCATGGAAGAAGAATTCAGTGGGTGTCAGACCAGATCGGAAAGAGGCATCGACAAATCCCTTTGCCGGCGCTGACAGATCTCCCTGTTTGAAATGGGGTAGTGTGCGTTCTTGGTATCCTCGTTTGATCCGATCACCACGAACTGATTGTTGTCCAACATTAGCACTCATTTGTCCAAGATTCATCATGTTACCTCTTGCACCTGTTTTTGCCATGATTACTGCTTCATTTTCCAAACCAATGTGCTCAGCTGCAATGTCAGCTGCTTCATTTCTTGCTGCAGACAATACATTCTGGACATGCATTTCCAAAGTCTCCTCAAGGGTCTGTCCTGGAGATCGCTGCATACTACCATCTCGGTACTGTGAGATTAGTTTGTTGACCTCATCTTTCTTGCCATCAAGCATGGCACGGATGTCATCTCGACCGGCACCGCTGACATCGACATCATCCAGTCCCATAGAGAAACCGTATCGAGTGATATAAGCAGAAAGCATTTTTGTTACCCCATCGAGAAATCGTCGGGTGGCTGCAGATCCGAATTCTTTGAGTATTCGGTGAAGTACGGAATTTGCCACTTCTGCACCAAAACCAGTTTTATCAATTACACCTTTACGGAGTACCCCGTCTTTGATCTGAACGAATCCTTCATGGGGGCAAGTGTTAACTGTACAAACGTCAGGTGTTGTACAGAGACGATTACGCATCACATAATTTAGCCCATCGGGAATAAGTGTTGAGAATAATGACTTTCCACTCCACATGGGGTTGCCTTCCATATCAGAAGCATCAGGTTCAGGAAGATAATCTACTCCTGCAGCAGTAACCAGCTCTGTCGCTATCTGTTTTGGTAGTTTTGTCTTATTCTGTGTAAGAAGATAGGCACCGGTAATAAAATCCTGAATTGCCCCAATGATTGGTCCACCATACCGTGGGGTGGATATCTGCTCGGAGACCAGCATTAGTATCCTTGCTTCGGCACGTGATTCCTCACTTTGTGGGACATGCAGATTCATCTCATCACCATCAAAATCTGCATTGTAGGGACGACAGACACAGAGGTTGAGTCTGAATGTCTTTCCAGGCATTACCCGTACCTCATGAGCCATAATACTCATACGATGTAGTGATGGTTGTCGATTGAAAAGAACGACATCACCATCACGGAGATGCCTTTCAATCGTAAATCCTGGTCGTAGTGAATCGGAGATGACCGAAGGGTCTCGGACAAATCGGAGATCAACACGTCGGCCATCATCACGGATAATATAGTTAACACCAGGATGACCTTTGGGTCCCCGCATAACGAGCTCTTTCATTTCCTCTATATTCCACTCCGTCACTCGTTCGGGAACGGTAAGGATCTCGGCAATCTCTCTGGGGACACCGACCTCGTTGATGGATAGCAATGGATCAGGACTGATAACGGTTCTGGCACTGAAATCGACACGTTTACCGGAAAGATTAGATCGGAAACGCCCTTCTTTTCCTTTAAGTCGTTGTGAGAGTGTCCGAAGTGCTCTTCCACTACGATGGCGTGCTGGAGGAATACCCGAGGTCTCGTTATCGAAGAATGTTGTAATATGGTATTGCAGTAATTCCCAAAGATCTTCTACAATCAGCTGTGGTGCACCGCTCTCTCGGTTGTCTTGAAGTCGTTGATTAATTCGGATAATATCTACGAGTTTATGGGTTAGATCATCTTCCGATCGGATACCTGAGTCAAGAGTAATGCTGGGTCTTACCGCAACTGGTGGTACTGCCAGTACCTCAATCACCATGTATTCGGGTTTGGCACTTTCCACATCAATCCCCAGAAGAAGTGCATGATCCGCAGGAATTGCTTTCAGTCGGTTTTGTATGTCCAATGCGGTGAGACGATCAGATACCTTCTGATCATCAGCAGTTACATATTCTTCATGGTAAGAAGTTGGTTTTTCCAATCTGATCTTATGCTGAAAAGCGTCACAGTGGAAACAACCACCTTCTGATACATCTTTGGGATTGATGAGAGCATCACGATTGCGTTTGGCTTCTTTCCAAATACTATCCACCAGAGTAAGATCAATCACTCCTTGGATCTTTTTAGTCTCCTTGAGCATATCAGCATACTCGATAATCTTCTCCGGTTCTATCATAATTCTAGAACAGTTACGGCAGATTACTTGTAGGATCTTGTAGATCACCTTATTGAACCCAACATGAATGACTGGTCGTTGTAACTCAATATGACCAAAATGTCCGGGACACTGACCAAGCGTGTTGTTACAGGTAGCACAACGCTGACTCGGATCAATTGTTCCGAGGGCATTATCCATCAATCCTGATGGAATTGGTGTTCCATCCTCATCGAAGGTGTCTGGGGTCAGAATTCTTTGTACAGACATTCTCCGTACCTCATCAGGTGAGAGAAGTCCGAGTCGAATACGTTTGATTCGTTTGGGTAATTGGGAGGTTGACATATAATATTTCCTCGAAGAATACTAGTATTGACTAACCGACTGAAGATTAGACAAACTAGATGGTAAAACAATGCTATTAAAAATTTTATGTAGTAACCGCAGGAGTCATCAAAACCGCTGAATCCAATCTGTAATACTAGCTCCAAATAGCAGTATTTATCATATCATCCTATCGATTCCCTTTTTAGCTCCATATCGGACTGATCATAATGGGTGTTGAGGTTCGCTCACATAAAGGTCCAGAGAAGCCGTTGATGGATTTTCCTGTGGTCAAAGTTAAAATAGAAGAGCTGACGCCGCATGAGCAGACGATTCCCACGGAATTGGACTGGTTCATTGAAAGTGTACGTGATAGTGACGTATTGATCTGGCCGATGATCATTGGTGATGAGCATTATATTATACTTGACGGTCATCATCGTGCTGAAGGTCTTCGACGTTTAAATTACAAGGAGGCACCAGCAATTCTGATTGATTACAGTGATGATGATCTGGTCAAATTGGATACGTGGTATCCTTTAGTAAATTTTCCCGTTGATGAAGTAATTGATCACCTACAGAAGTTAGATCTTGATATTGAAGAAATAGATCCAACTAAATTCAGTAGAGCCGCATTGAATGATCGAGAGATTACCGCATTTGTTGGTAATTCTACTAAATTATACCAGGTTATAGGTGATCGAGAGACCATCTTTCGTGAATTGAGAGATAATTGGTTGGCCAATATCACCTATTATGATGATGCTGATATGTGTTTTGAGAAATCTAACCCATCACACACTGCATTGGTTTCCTGGGCATATACCAAGGAAGAGATCATCGAGCAAGTCAATAATGGTGTGGTTCATCTGCCCAAGACCACGAGACACACCCTGAAATACCGGGTACCCAAATGCAATTTTCCACTTTCTGAACTGGAGCGAAATGAGTAGAACTCATTTGATAATTTAAGCATATTCTATGGTATTACGGGTATGTACAGGATATTAGCCAATTGCAGATATATCAATATCCTAGGATTTAATTATATCTCAGCAGGTGTCACATACGATCTATATTGAAAATTTATTCTTCTCTGAGGATTTGTATTTTATTCTTTATTCTCCTCATTCCCATGCCCCCGGCATTCGCGGCAGATCAGTCGGACACTGTTAAGACGCTTACCCAGAACCCAGATACCGCACATGCCCGGACGGATTTTAACCTGTTAACTTACGATCGTAGCCAAGCCTTTCAGGGATTGACTGCTTTCGTCCTTTGGGAACGAGATAATATCAACTTAAATTGGGTAAGATCAATTGTAGTGGTTATGGACATGGAGGGTAATTTTGTTAATACCCTTGTTAATAATGATGGGTTTAATCGGATTTATGAGACACAAATGTTTAATTCTACGACGGTAATGTATCTGACTGCATCAGATCATATTCCGTATTTATGGAATTTCCGAACGGATACGGTCAAAGCATTGAATTTTCCTTCAGGATTTCATGATTTTGAGTACAATCCCTTCACTGATACCTTTCTTGTCAAACGATTCGCTATTCAAGGTCAGTATGATGGACTTGAAATCCAGTATCATGATCTCTATGAATATGATCGTAGTGGTAATGTACTCTGGTACTGGAATAGCAGTAAGTATTTCCCATTCAATCCTGATCTGTGGACTGGCGAGACCTTCGAGGGTCAGATCGAGTATATGCACGCGAATTCAATTTTTTGGGAGGTAGAAACTGGTAAGATATTCTACAACTCAAAAAATTTTGACACTTTCTACCAGATTGACAAATCAACTGGTAAAGTTGATTGGGGATTAGGAAGATTGGGTAATTTTACGCTGTTGGATGAAACCGGAAAAGTAGTTGATAGTCTCTGGTACCATGCCCACTCAGTTGAGAAAATAGCCCCTGATCGATTTATTCTCTACGATAATGATGATATGAACCTGACTAGAAGTGATCCCACGGCTGATGGTATTTCCAAAATGGTCGAAATCAAAATAAATCTCGATAATATGACGGCTCAACGAGTTTGGAGTTACTCCAGTCCTGCCGACCATTACAGTCCAGTTTGGGGAGATGCTAATCGCCTACCCAATGGTAATTCGCTGGCTACCTTTGCCTACTTTACGCATGATTCCTATCTCACTGAGGTTAATCCTGCTGGTGATGTGGTATGGGAGGTCGCCTTCAATCGGACAGATACTAGATCTTGGAGTATTTTTCGGTTAGAGCGGTTCATAGAAAAACCCTTGGTAGAACCCTCCAGCCGCTATACTCGGGATGGTATTCCCATTATGGATCTCTCAGTTTGGAATACGTATCGAACCCGTTTTCATGCTGATGCAAGGATTATTATTAAGCAGGATGGTCAGGTATTGCTCAATGAAGCCTTTCGCTTCAATCCCAACTGGGAGACCACTAGATTGATCTATGAATTACCAACCTTACATCGAGGTCAGGTAGAGATCACAGTAATCAATCAAAATAGTATCAAGAAGACGATCGATTATCAATTTGGGGAGGTCAACTCATCAGAGCAAGCGACTAATCCCTACTACATTGGACTATTACCAATCATAGGTATTCCAATTTTGCTTCGTCGAAAACGAAGGAACCAATGATGGATTGTGATCTTATGAAATTAAAATTACCATTCAACACCCTCGTTGTCCTTCTCCTTCTTGTGGCAAGCAATCCAATTACTTCCATGCAGTATACAACTCCGCCGGCCGAAATAACGGTGTCAGATTCAGTCGCTCCACCGTTGAATCCTCAACCCCATCAACCGCAGATCCCGTCATCTCAATTAGATAATCATTTAATTCTCAACGGCTCAAGTTTAGCTAATGGGCTGATTTATTATGTGATCGGTGGTCTAAATTCGGCTAAGATGCTGATAGAAAATACTGATAGTGGTGTGAAATATGAATTACATTTAGGTTCTATGCGATTTGGTGAAGTCAAATTACTCAATCAAACTTCTGTAATAATTTTACTTTCCAATGCCTCGATCTGTCTCTGGAATTACATTGACGATATTGTCAAAATCCTTCCATTTCAATCTCATCATGATATTATCTATAATCCCAAGACGAATTCTTATCTGACTCTGGAAACTGAATTTGTGATGAAAGGTTTCAAACAGTATGCATATGATACGATTATAGAGTACAGTCCTGAAGGTGAAATTCTTTGGATGTTCAATCTGTCACAAGTGGTTTCACCTAATCTTTGGAATGGTGATTATATTTATGGGCAATATGAAGATATTACACATGTTAACTCGCTTGATTGGAACCAGACATCAGGTAAGATCTGGGTGAATTTACGTAATACAGATCAAATATATCAGCTTGACTACTCCAGTCGGTCAGTAGATTGGGTACTCGGTCAAAATGGTGATTTTATTCTTTATGATCAACAAGGTGCAATGGTGAAGAGCCTTTTCCATCAACCTCATGATTTGCGACATCACAATCAATCTACTATCACGCTATTTGATAATCAGTATCGTGATCCTGATTCAGGTAAACTCCATTCTCGTCTTCTAGTGATCAAATTGAATACTGACCAAAAGATGGCAAGAATATCTTATCAGTGGATTGCACCAAGAGAATTTTACTCCTCGATTTGGGGTGGGTTGAATACCCTTCCAAATGGGAATTTACTCGGTACCTTTGGATTTAGTAATCATCCTGCAATAATTGAGGTGAATCCACGAACAGGTCAATATTGGGTCTATGATCTCCCTAATAATGTCTACAAAGTGACTTTTAGATCTATCAAACCGCATCTTGCTGTTCCAACTAGTTCTCATCTATTAACTCATCAACCGGGGTCGATTACCTTTTCTGCTTGGAGTTCTGCCGACTGGTCGTATGATAAGAATGCCACCGTTGATCTCTTACTTAATGGGACTTTGATCTCACAATTGCAGGTTACATTGAGGTGGCACTGGCAACGATCTCATATTCAAGTTCCTCTACCTGAACTTGCTAGAGGGAATTATAATCTGACGATAATTTTATCAGAATCTGGATTTGGCAAAATATCTGCTGAAACCTTAGTTCTCACTCGTGATTATTTTTTAACTGTTCCCAATACCATAAGTATTGAGGATGGTCTGCCTATTCCTTTAGATTTCAAAGGTCAGTTTAACTATGATGTCAACCTTACCCTCGAAGTAGGAAACTATACGATTCTGTTCAAGCAGTGGCAAGGGAACATGATACTGCTCAATGATAGTATTCTGCTTCCAGGTTCTTATCAACTTGGTTTTCAATTACGCAATGCAACAGATCTATTGGATCAGGAGGTAATTCCTACTACTGTCTACCCTGCCCAAGCTCCTCAATTTTTGATACAACATACTCCACTTGAATTCCACTGGGGAGATCCTATTCGGGTTGATTTGGTAGTCAATGAGACTTCTTCCTATTCGGTTGATGTAACTGCTGCTGGGGTTACATGGAGACATCAACAGATTATCAATAGTTCTTCAACAATCACATTTGTCTTACCCACGTTGTATGAAGGACGTCATCAATTTGACGTGAAATTGACTGATACCCTCGGATTGCAGAATCATTCAAAATTAATTATCTCTATTATCCCACCAGTAAAACCAATAGTTGTCTCTGAGAATTTGGCCAAACTTGACTGGGGAAAGGTTGACAACCTTGTTTGGGAAATCCATGGTGGCTCCCACTTCAGGCTCTACCGTAATGATTCCCTCATGACAGAAGGTCAAGTGAGTAGTACTCAACTCAAGCTTCCTATTTATTGGAGAGCTGATAATTGGCAATTAAATACTTACCATATTCGATTGGAGGTTGCAAATTCCAACACTACCGTGGATTTTGAAGAATATCTCAAGATTAAGGTTCGGAAGGCTAATCCATATGCTAGCTCAATATTGTCTGATGAGACCAGTTGGACTTCGAAACCAGTCTTCAGTTTGGGTCCTCGTGATGGTAATACTGCGGAGGTAAGTTACGGGTATGAAAATGGAGCATTGGCTCTTGATATGGCTGCTACAGTACTCAATCAAAATGGTAGTGATTTGACCGTTTTTGCAACAGGCGGTACCTATCGAGTCTTTGCTAAATCTGGATTAGGCGAGACTTATGTTGAACTGGGACGGGGACGAGGTGTCTCCGAGTTTGATCTTGGATCACTTTCCTCCTGTCGGTATATCAAAATTACCTACCTTACTGGTGTTCCGATTGAGGTGGATGCAATCCAAGCTAAACAGATCCAATCAGATCGTTCATCCGATCAACTCGATCTTGATCTAAGAGATCGAACAGTTTTTGGAACTCAAGGAAGTGTGCTATTATCCTGGAATATCACCTACGATCTGGGAATCAACTACCAGGTTGAAATCAATGATCACAAGCTAGTAGATCATATTTGGCAGGGTACTCCTATCCATGTCCTGATTAATCTGACCCGAGGGACTGATTCATATCAGGTAAAATTACTGGTAACCGATATACTGGGACAACAATTCAGTGGATCTGTAGTTATCTCTATTAGTCGAAATATCGTCCCAGTGGTTATTGGTATTGTCTCAGTACTTGCAGTTCTAGTGGTATTTAGAAAACGGATTATTTGGCTAATAAAACGATAAATATATTATTTATTCGGAACAAAGGTGTTACTGCCACAGTTTGGACAACCTCGACTGAAACTCTGTCGACAGTAATAATTTCCACATTTTCCACATTTTCCATCACTCAGCTTACTAGTACGTCCCGCAGCTTTACAATGAGCACATTTGGGTGTAGTATTTTTCTGCAAGCTGAGGTAGAAGGTCACTCCAATAAAACCTACAACAACAGCTCCTGCTGTCCATTGGATGATTTTCCAAAGAGTAGTTCCAAATCCTCCAGCATTAGCTGCACCACTACAATCTCTGATAGTTTGAAGTACGTTATCAACGTATACTTCAAAAATTAACGTCTCCCCTGCGAGTTCTCCTGAACTGTATCCTTTGTTTGGTGGAACTTCAAATGTCTTCTTCTCTCCAATCTTCATCCCAAGAACATTCTCATAAAATCCATCAATCAATTTATCCTTATTCATGGTAAATTTATCAGTGATCTCAGGCTGAAAGACTGAACCGTCACTTTTTTTCGTACCATATATGGTTAATTGGGCTACATCTCCATCCTGGATCCCATCACATGATGTATAGGCATGGGATACTAATGGAGTACTCATTACAAAAAACGGAATGATTATTATTGTGATAATCAAACTGAATTTAATGCGAGAGGAAATTCTCATACTATCACATCATCTCATTTTTTTCTAGTTTAAATACGTCATGAAAGTTTAATTCTGACTTGACAAAGACAGATTTCAATGCAGAGTTTGAAACTTAATTCTATACCTCTCTCTGCTACTCTCTCCCGATTTTCTATATATTTTCAACTAATCTAGATGTTGATTGATAACGAATCGTATATAAATTCTGCTCTCTTGAGTATATCTGTGAAGGAAGTCCTGAATTTTATTCGAGGTAAACTTGATACAACTGGTCTGAAATTTCATTATCTCAGGATCGGTAAAGCAAGCCCCCTTCTTGATCAGTTACGAGAAGCTAGCAAAGGGCTAGAGATCACTTGGGAACAGTATGAGGCTGAGTCCTTCGCCGAATTCCATTTCTCTGAAAGTTATGCTGATTTCGATGGAGCACTCATCAATTTGGGGATCTCTGATGAGAACGCCGGTGAATTCAGGCAACAATTTTGGCAGGATTTCATCTGGAAAACCAAGGACATGCCTTTACTACTGGCAATAGTCTATCCCGATACTACTACCTTTGGTTCATTATCCAAAGGAGAATTAATGGAGGCACTATCACTGATCCGTCTGACAGATCGACCCTTCGAACTTTTTGAGAATCGTGATGATGTGGATCAGCAGATTATTGAGTGGTTAAGTTCACTGTCCTCAATTGTCCATCGAATTGAACGAGAACCCGAAATCAGTGAAGAGAATTAATCTATACTTGAGAATCAGTGAAAAAATTGAACCACTGGCAGTATTGCGAACCTAAAGTAAGCATTAAATTGTTCTGTTACTGACTTCAGGTAAGGGCAATAATAATGAACACAATTGAAGATCTCATTAATGAAAATTATACCGGTGTCAGTGTTAGGTCCATCGCAACTGATCCTGAATTCAGACGAAAGGTATTATCCGATAAAACGGTTCGAGGTAATACTGAAGTAAAGAAATTAGTACTGGATAAGCTGGCTGTTGGAGGAAAGGTTTTGATTACAGGACCAACAGGTGAGGCAAAGACCTTATTTGCCCAAATCCTTCTTAACCATATAATCACGGAGATCAATTCTCGGAAGTATCACATTGCAGGCTGCCCATTTTTTGAAGATGCGGGTTATATTATTCATATCATCAAAAATTACAAGCAGAATGTATTCAACTCTATTGAGGTTCTACAAAGTCTCTGTCCTTTCTGTCGAGAAACCATTGAACAATCACTCTCTGAAGATGGAGAGGAGATCAAACTGGATAATACCCAGCAGATGGTAAAATTGACCAAGGCAACAGAGAAATTGGCCAAAATCCCCGTAGAGAAAACAATCGTACGAAAAACACAATTGGATCCTCGGAATGATCCCGAAAGTCTTTACATGCTCTTAGCAGGAGTTGAGAATTTAGAACAACTGCTTGGAGGAGAGAATAAGGAAACATTTGCTGCGACCTCACATAAAGTCGGTGCCTTGTCACAAGGTTTCATGGTGGTCAATGAGATTCAACGGCTGCACCTCTCTCTTCTTGAATCTCTGATGGGTTTTCTCGAAGATCCTCAGGGTATCAAATATAATCTAGCTGGAGAGACGGTTTATGTTGACGGTGCAATCATATTCACCTCAAACTCCCCGTTGACCGTATTTGGTGAGGAAAGTCAGCCTATCATCAATCGTGTTCCTGAAGTATTATGGCCAGCCCGTGATGTCTCAAATCGTGTAGATATTATCGGTGATATGTTCGCCGATCATATCGTGAGTTCAAAGGTCAATATCACCTCTAATCCTACTTTGATCAAGATGTTTGAGATGACCGGTTCTGACAACAAGGATTTTGTCTCACGGTTAGCACTGGAGTTTATCTCCCATGTATCAAATGAGTCTATTCCTAAATCCCTAAAGGTCAGTACTGCAAGATCTGAGAATCGTGTGGCTCGGTCTGATTTCTATTCGGGACTGGATGAAATCCATAATCCTCAACGCAGTCCTCATATCGATCTGCGTACGCTGAACAATGCAATTGGTGAGATTGTCATCCGATCAGAAGAATCAGAGGAGTATGATGGTATTATCGTCACCCTTGATACGGTCAAGGAGAGTTTAGAAATTTATGATATTTCACCAACACTCATCAATAATGGATTACAAGCAGTGAAACTCCGCCTCCGTAATGCCATTCGTGAGGGAGAGACTGCAGTCAGTGTTGATGACGTTAGTGAAGAACTTGATAAACTCACCAGTATCACCGAATCTGATCTGAGAAAGGTCATTTATGAATTCGAGGGACTGGATGAGAAAGATGAGGATATAGCTGAATATATCTTCACCCAGCTCAAACCCAGTTATGAGGCCCTGTTACAGGTCTCCTATCTCTAGGATGGATAGCTGATGTCAGATAAAATTCACTGGCTCACTCGAGCTCATTACCCTGATCCCCTGGTTGACTACTCCTCGACAGATTTTATTATCGAATTTCAGGAGGCAGCTGCAGTTCTGCAACAGTGGAGAAATCCCCATCTGGGTCGAAGTTCTAGGGAGGGTACGATTATGTCAATGGCATCAACCGCTCGTGCTGCATATGATATGATCCAACAGAAATTATTAACAACCAGTTTGGATGCTGATGAGGAGAAAGAACTGATCGAGAAGGTCAAAGTTTACAAATTTATGCTAGATCGCACTCTTCCTGAAGCTTTAAAATTAGTCAATTTGGACCAATTACTGACGCAGGAGGACATAGAAGAATTCATCCGCAAACATCTGGAACTAATGGGTGAAGAGTATGGTCAACAACTGTCCGTTGCTGAGGCAATGATGAATCAGTTGGAATCCATTACTGATATTGAAATCACCGATGAATTCGGTCGTAAACGTAGGATTTCTAGAAATGATGTCCTCGATGTCATTGGTAGTGTACTCGGTAATATGCTGGTCAGACAGGTCTCCATGTGGCCGGTCGATGATATAATATCACGACCACGTGGTCGTTTACATCTCAAGAAAACCTATCGATCTGCGATCATGCGAGAGGGAAGAGTACCTCCTGTCAATATTCGTACTGAAGATATCAAAGTTGTTGACAAGGATCGTTTGTCGTTGATTTATTTCATCGTTGATCTCTCTCAGAGTATGAGTAAAATAGTCTTCAAGGATGGTCTGACCCGACTTGATGGTGCATTACTGACCTCTTTGGGACTGTACTACTATTTCAAACTGGTAAATCGACGAAAACGTCGGGAATTTGATAGCTTCAACATGCATATCATACCCGTTACAAAGTCCCCCTATGTTATCTCAGATGATGCTAAGTTTGAGGATTTCCTGCTTGGTGCAGAAGCTAAGGGTAAAACCCGATTGGTTCATGCCACCTATGCAGCAATCCGGCATGTCCATGAACATTATCAAAATGTCAACTACGACGTTCAATTGGTCTACCTAACTGATGGTCGACCGAATGTTCCTTTTGAGGGACCACTACCTGGATCCAATATTGATAGTGGAATGGAGTCTTATTTTAGAACTGCTAATACCAAGACTCCGAAAGAGGCTCAACGTTGTATGGTGCAATTATCTAAGACGTTTAATTATCTCAATCGAGTTCGGGATCGCAACTGGAATATCAGTTATTTCCTGATGGCTGGTCAACGATTCAAGTCATCAACGCTCTGGGAAGATACTAAACATATGTTGGCTGGGGTGACAAATCCCGTACTGATTGATCCCACTGAGGTTGACTCTTTGGGTAGACGTATTATACAGGAGACGATGGTAAGTGAAGATTGATGAACAATTTCTCGAAGCACATGATAATGCTGTAGCACGGGTGGAAGACCTGCTCGGTCGAGCCCCCGAAGATTACAAAGTACTGATGTTTGTCGATCCCACACTTTTCGATTCTGTATTAATTCAGACTGAACGTGCGGGTACACCAAAAGCCGTTATCTCATCGAATGATCTCTATATTCTACAGCAGATGAAGGAAGAGGGATTTGTTCCTCGTGGCAAAGATCTATTCTTCGGATCTAGATCCCCCCGATTTTTTTATCCTCAGGAAATTCTTGATCATCCCGGTGGTCAGAAAATCGTTGAGGCTAAACTCATTCACTCACTCAGTAGAGCTGTACTGGTAGAGGATACGATCTCCCGATTTCCTGATACTCTGAAAAAACTGTATCGGCATGATGCAGTCATTTATGACCTGTTTGCCAATAATGTCTACGAGTTTGTCATGGAACGTGGTGCTCAGTGGGTCTGGCAGTATTTTCAGGACTTCACCGCTGTCATCCGGTTGTTAAGTTTGTATGATCTGGATGATTTTTATGTACCACCAAACACAATCCGATCAGCATCAATTTTCTATAATTACCTGCTTGAAATCAAGGAAATAATCAAAAAACGGTCCGAACAGGTATTATCTTCCCCCTTATATGATCTCGTCCTTCATGGTTATGGTGATTTGGTCTTGAACCAGCATCTGCAGGATTTTGATGATGATGTTCGGGATGCTATGATCCCTCATCTGAAAGCCAATCTAGGTCAACCCCTTGGTGTAATTGGAAACAGGTTTCTGAGTCATCATGGAGAGTCTTTCGAGGAGATTACTGAAGAAGCTCTAAAACTTCGGAATGATCAGGAGCTGACAGGAATCTGGACACGAGGCGAGACGAAAGATCATATGGAGGAACTCCGTGAGGAATTGATGAACAAATCTATGGTCTGGCATTCTGCACAGGATAGTTACTGGTCAGATCTGTGGCCAATGCGAGGGAGTCAATTTGATAGTACCCGGAAATATGTGGGCAAAATCCAACGACGTGGATACAAATCATTTGCTGAATTACAGGAAGATTCTCCTCTGGTTACCTCGCATGGCAGGATCCAATTAAAAGACCGTGAGGTTGCAGTACTGGGTATTCAGGAAGATACAGTTGGACAAGAACAGCTGATTATCCTGAGAAACCATCTGCAGGCGAGGAAAGATACATTCTCTACTCCATTACCAGGTCTGCCTGATACGATCGTCTTTAAAAAATTCTCCGGAATGCATGTCGCATCCTATCTAGGTATTGTTGATAAAAAACGTACACGGTCTTATCCTCGTAGTCCTTACGACCTACCTGTTGTCGTCCGAGCACTTCAGGTAACCAGTGACAAAGATGCCTATCAGAGTAGTGAACGAGATGATGAGGGTAAGATTGATGAGGCTAATTACGAGGAACTACACAGTCTTACCGAACCGCAATACCGTGCAATCCGGTATCTGATCCGACAGAGGGATGTATCACAATGAATATCTTAGAACGACTACTTTGGAGATGGCAAGGCAGGAGGAAACTAAATTCAGATCGTCCTGCTCTGCGTTATACCGCAATCAGAAAACTTGGGGAGCTGGCTAATCCGAGTGATTTCATACTACTACTTCCGTATCTGGGAGATCCTAGTCAGACTATTCGTAATGCTACTGCACTCACTCTACGTGAGATTATTTACCAAGTGGAGGATCCAGCAGAACTTGAGGAGATTGAGAATAGTCTCGTTAATCGATTGAACGGTCAGATCTCTCTTTCTGAGAAATTATCCATTATCGAGGTGATGCGTGCTCTGAGCCTGCGAACGAGAGAGAAGATCCTCGGGAATTTGGTTCGTGAGTCACAAAATGACCTGCAATATGCTGTAATCCAGTCATTAGAGGATACGACGAATCTTGATTTGCTGGATGATGTTTTACAAGCTGCAGAAACTCAAGATTTGGTACTACGGCATACCGCACTGAAAACTTGGTATGAAGGTGTGGGTAATCAGACTCTCAAATCAGTTCAGGATTATATCACTCCACGATTGCACTATCTCATCCGTGCTGCCTATGAACTGCAAACTGATGGAGAATTTCTACGCAAGGCATTGTCTTATAGTAATAAGAAAGATCTACCCCATCCCAAAGCCTATCCCGATTTTATGATCCGATACATTACCGAGTTATTGGGAACTTGGGATTATGATCCAGAGGCATATCGGTCATTACATGCAATCATGGTACCTTCCTATTTCACTTTTGAAGATTCAACCGGAAATGATGAGAGACCATATATCGTATTATAACTACAATCCCAATTTCTAAAACAACTCTGCAAATAACTTCTAATCTCGATGATCTGTAACTAACGGGTTGTCCAATTTCCACGATCCGACGTATCCTGCAAGATCGCCAGTTGGTATTTGGTAAAGGCTATACTTTCAGATCAGGATAGAGGGGATAGGCATTGCAGATCTGATTGACACTCTGTTTCACCTCTTCAAGGATCGCAGAATTATCATGATTTTTCAGTGTTTTGACAATCAATTCTCCAATTTCAGTCATCTCTGTTGTACCAAGACCACGGGTTGTCAAGGCTGGTGTTCCTATTCTGATACCAGACGGGTCGAATGGAGAGCGGGTGTCAAATGGTATCATATTTTTATTGGTAAAGATTCCCACTTCATCTAGTACTTGCTCTGCCCTCTTGCCACCAATACCATAATGAGAGATATCCATTAATACCAGATGATTATCTGTACCATCAGTAGAAAGATCAGCTCCGTGTTCCATCAAACTCGATGCAAGTGCGGTAGCATTTTCCTTGATTTCCCTAGCATACTGTTTGAAATCGGGTTTCAATGCCTCTTTGAAAGCTACTGCTTTGGCAGCGATAACATGATCAAGAGGTCCTCCCTGCATTCCAGGAAAAACTGCAGAATTAATCTTCTTGGCGTAATCTTCATTATTTGTCATAATGATGGCACCTCGTGGACCTCGAAGTGTTTTATGGGTGGTAGTGGTAACTACATCGGAATGAGGGAAAGGACTGGGATGTTCTCCACCAGCAACTAATCCCGCGATATGTGCAATATCCGAGAGCAGATAAGCACCGACCTCATCAGCAATCTCTCTGAATGCCTTGAAATCAAGTTCTCGCGGATAGGCTGAGAACCCAGCCACAATCATCTTGGGTTCAACCTCAAGAGCTTTTTTTCTGACCAAATCCATATCCAATCGATGAGTTTCTTTATCTACGGAATAATGAGTAAAATCATAGAATTTTCCACTGAAATTTACATGGTGACCGTGTGTGAGATGACCCCCATGATCCAGTGACATTGCGAGAATTGGATCTCCCAGTTCGAGCATGGCAAAATATGCCTCCATATTTGCTGAAGAACCACTATGTGACTGGACATTAACAAAATTCACATCAAATAATTCACGGGCACGGTCGATTGCGAGACTTTCCGCTACATCAACAAACTCATTGCCAGAGTAGTATCTCTTCTTGGGATAGCCTTCGCTGTATTTATTGGTGAGTACAGAACCGGTTACCTGCATCACTGCTCTGCTGGTATAGTTCTCGGATGCGATCATCTCCAACCCGTTTCTGCCTCGCTGGAGTTCCTTGTTTAACACATTGTAGATGTCTGGATCCACATCTTTGACATGATCCATTAATTCTGTCATATATCCTACTCAACTACTCATGAATTTAAACGACTTGACGGTATAGAGTTCTAATGACGATTTTCAAGAGCTAGAGATAGAAGCTTCTTATAGTCATATTCAGTAAGAAATAGAATGCTGGATATTTCCTAGATCATCGGTTCTTTATGCGAAAATCTATATGGATACTGGAATATTATTTTTGTTACCTATGTGGGGGTAACATATTCTGAAACTTTATATTCAAGGAATACGTATAGTATATATGAACCAAAATTATTCCGGTGGTGAAATCATTAGTCCTACTGATGAACCAATTCCACTACCGAGTATTCCCACAGCTTCATTCTTTGGTGCACTAGTTGATGGAACTTCGTATCAATCCATCCTCTACTTACTACTCCTCTTCCCGGTATCGATTGGGATCTTTGTCTGGTCGGTAACCGGACTATCACTTTCAATCGGACTGGCAGTAACTATATTCGGCCTTCCTGTGGCCTATGTTTTCATGCTCAGTCTAGCGCGGTTGAATTATTTTCAGGCAGGTATGGGTGAGGCCATTCTCGGTACACCCACTCCCAAAGATACGTTCAGAATGCCACAAGGGGGATTTTTTGAGCGATTACTCGCACTGGTCAGTAATCGTCATGTGATAAGTGGATTGATTGTCTCCATCCTGCTATTTCCCTTCGGAATATTTGCATTTGTGATGGTAGTGGTCCTCTTGAGTGTGTCACTTGCATTCATGGCAACGGTAACCTATCCCCTGTTTGATAATATCTATGATTTTCCTGAGATGTCTCCCGCATTCCTCAATGATCTGCCACTGGGTCTGATCATTGCCGGTTTCGTTATCATCGGATTTCTCCTCTTTGTCCTCTCTCTCCATCTGTTCAGATTTATGGCATATGGACATCAACGAGTTATTCATCAACTTCTCAGGTAATTGTTCATCTAAAATTACGATCTCATATGGTCTGAAAAACGTTGTTTATATTATGAACATCACCCTTATACCTGATTACCCTGTATCTAGATCACTCATTACAAAACAATTGAGATGCTAGTTCCTCATTTGCTGGATCGCTAGCCATCACATTCAGGAACTCAGCTCCCAAGTTCTCAATTGACAAGCAAACTAACGATGAAGTTAAAAATTACAACCTTCCCAAATAGTATGGTTCTATCTTCCCTTAAGAGATAGATGTCAGGTACCATCGAGGGGGTCGCCCAGCCTGGCCAACGGTGCTGCGTTCAGGTCGCAGTCTTTTAGAAGTTCGTGGGTTCGAATCCCACCCCCCTCATTATATATTTTCTAAGTATTTCTTTTTCCTTCATATTTCAAAAATTCGAATAGGATCATGATTTTTTCATTTAACACGTAATTACCTACATAAAGGTGCGATGAATTAGCGGTTGTATGACTATCACATTACATATTGCCACGAAGAAAGGAGCGTTTCAACTCCGTTCTGAGGATCGAGAGAACTGGGAATTATCTGAACCGATGTTATTTGGAAATATTATCTATCACATGGTTCCTGATTATCGTGATCCTACTACTATCCTGATTGCTACACGAACCGGTCATTTAGGTCCCACTATCTTTCGCTCAGAGGATGGAGGTGCTACGTGGACTGAAGCTGAACAGCCTCCTAGATTTCCTGAGAAGTATGATCGGTCAATTGATTTTATTTTCTGGCTAACAGCTGGTCATTCTTCAAAGCCCGGTGTCTGGTATGCGGGAACCTCCCCTCAGGGATTATTTGTGACCGAGGATAATGGTCGGACCTGGGAATCGTTTGAATCTTTCAATGATAATGATTTCATCAAAAGCATTGTGGAAGGTAATATGGGAACTCCAATTGGACCATTGACCCATTCTATCAATATTGATCCACAGAATGCTGATCATCTTGTCCTCGCCCTGAGTTCTGGTGGTTCATTTCAATCATATGACTATGGGAAGACCTGGTCAGCATTCAATCAGAATGTTCGGGCAGATTTTATGCCTGATCCCTATCCCGAAACCGGACACTGTGTACACAACATGCAGCTTCATCCCACTAATCCTAACATTATCTACCAGCAGAATCATTGTGGAGTCTACCGAATTGATCAACAAAATGATGATGAATGGACCCGTATCGGAGATAACCTTCCCGATGAAATTGGTGATATTGGTTTTGCCCTGATTGTCCATCCCACCGATCAAGAACGGGTGTGGGTTATTCCGATGGATGGTTCTGATGTTTGGCCTCGGACCAGTGTCGATGGCAAACCTGCGGTATATGCTACGACCGATGGTGGTCAATCCTGGAGTCGTCAAGACACTGGTCTACCTGATCGTGGCTGGTTCACCGTACTCAGACAGGCAAGTGCTCATGACAATCAGGAACAACTGGGTCTGTATTTTGGTAATCGACAGGGTGAGATCTGGGCATCAATTGATGAGGGTGAGTCCTGGAAATGTATCCAACGGTACCTTCCCGATGTCTATAGTGTTGAAGTCTCGGTGGAACCATGAGATTTCGTGTGGCCTCGATACTCTCGCAATACGTCGGTGATCGGAAAATCATCGAGATTGAACAGGTTTCTACGCTAAAAGAAGCGATAGCAGAACTGGAACATCAATATCCTGGAATTAAATTCCGGTTTATTGATGAATTAGGTCGTATTAGACCGCATATGAATATATTTGTCAATAAAGAACTGATACGATCCCTCGATACTCCCCTCAATCATGAGGATGAGGTATTCATTGTACAATCCATTAGTGGAGGTTAATTATCGAACTATCTGTTCTTTAATCAGCTGAATTCTGTTTAAACCTCCAAGACTGACATCTCCGTTGTGTATCCATACCAAGTATGTGTCTTGCCATTCATAATCATCTAATATTATCGAAAAAATTGAGAATATAATTGGTAGGTTGTCTAAATTCATATTTCTCATTTTCATCCCAATTATTGTGTTATAATATCTAGTTGCATATTAATAGTAAGTTGTAAATCGATCCAAAATCGATACGTTTTATTAGGTAATGTTCCAGTTTCGAGTATGCGATTTATTCGTATACTTCTCCTTACAACCCTCATACTATTGTTTGTAAATTCAAGTTTAGCTACAATCCACCTACCCCCAAAGATCCATGACAAACCTGCGGATTTGACGTACAAAGTTGATACTACGGGACATTCATTATCATGGACTGCAGAAGCTAATGAGTTAAATGATGAACCTGCCTCCTATACCGTATTTCGGAATGGAACAGCCCTCTCAGAATATACCAACCAACCGTGGTCAGATAATGTGGCTATAGTTGTAAATGTCGATGGTTTAGCAATTGGGGTATATCAATATCAGATTGAAATTCGAGATACTGGATATCCGGATAATGCAGATGCTTCAGTAGATAACGTCATTGTCAAGGTGGTAGAAACCCTACCTGATACGACAACCACCTCTACTACGTCGTCGATACCTAACAGTCCTACGACTGATCAAACAGATACCAACCAGGCTGCATTTCCTGTAGTTGAGATATTTCTTGTGCTCTTGTTACCTGTTGTGATGATCCGTTTAAGAAATCGTGATTACTAGTATACTTCTAGCAATAGATCCCGATTTGCACTAATTCCACTGATTATCAAATTCCTGTGTCCAAATCTAAACTCTGATTTCCGTTAAATTATCAATCCTATTTACTTAATCTGCTGTTCAATCGATCGAAAATACACCAAGTAATCCATAATCTTTTCCCTGATTTCTGGGATTCGGTAACGTAACTCGGTCATATCAGTAGTGTATTCTTTTAATTGCTCTTTCAGCTCAGTAATTCGGCGTTGGTGCTGTTGTGCCGTCCTCCAGTACTTTGTATGAGTTTTCTGCAGGTGTTGTGCTGCAGAGAAATTTTGCTTGGAGAGGTTCTTACGTTTGTGAGTAATCTTTGCAAGATTTAACTTTTCATCAGCCAATTCCTGATGAAGTCTACTTACTGTGGCAGAGAGATCATTGTACTCGGCAAGCAGGTAGACCAATGTGGATTTGAGCCGCTCAAATCTGGCTCGTTTGATTTGTAGCTGTTGCTCAGTCTTTGGTTCCTGTAACGATTGAACGAGAGACATTGTTCAAGTCTACCATCGATCGCTTCTGCATATAAAGTCGAGGTGGAGAGTCGACCGAAAGTATTCGTTCCAACCTCTGCTAGGTTTCGGTCTAGATCTTAAGTTGCAATCCTAACTCAGATGCAATGAGAACGTACAAAAGCTAGTAATACAGGGATCATATGGATGAGTGATACATCAGCTGCGGATTCGCAGACCCCTGAGCTCGATTTTTTCGAGATTGTTGAATTGTTTCCCTACTACATCATTTTCCCACTTCTCATCCTATCGGGTTTCAGTCGGGTCTTCTCCTATTTGATCCAACGACAGGTGAAGGGTATGGTAGATGGTTTTATACCATTGTATGCTCTTGAAGGTATCAAATTAACTCTCACAGTTGCGTTGGTTGATATGGTAATCATCGTTGTGATCTATCTACTCTTTGCTTTTGTGCTGTATATCTTTCTCGATTTGCAATTCAAATCCACGACATTTGGTTATGCTCTCAAATTTCTGACCTTAGTTGTCAGTTTCCAGTTTGTCGGGGCATTTATCGGAGGTCTACTCAGTCTCCTCTTTGGCGTGATTTTTTTCTATAATCTGTTCTCGATGCTTTCATTTGTTGGTTCTGTGGTATTGATCCATTATGGGATGACTCAGAAGACTGATCTGAAGTGGTGGAAAAATCTTCTGCTTTTTGCGGTGATATTTTTCATCTCAATCCTGCCACTGTGGTTGATTGTCCAGCTTGTACGTCTACTTATCTGATAAGCTCTACTTTTTTGTTAGACATGGCCTAGCAATCAAACAAGAATTTGCCTCAGGTTTGCAGGTTTCTGTTACCGATTTACCGATGTACCAATAATTTATTCTCCATCTACAACGTCCATTACATGTCTGAATTGATTTACTGCCTCTTGGATGATTTTGGTGACCTGAGCTGCAGAACTGTGATAATCAAAATACGGCGCCTCGGCGAAATTCAGGCGGAATTTTTCTCCCTTGTTGGTTTCCAATTCTACAATGGGAAGAGCGTGTGATGAACTCATATTCGTCATCTCCATTCGATTTATCTCATCATGACTGATATACTGATACCCGTACTTGGCATATATCTCAGGATCATAACTCAATCCTACTTTCATAAATGGAGATACGACCAGACCATGATCGTAAAATTCCAGGTACTCGTATTCTATCGCATATTCCTTCAGGGTCTTTATCTCCATAGCAGTTGTATCCATCTTCCAGAGTAGTACTGCAAGTATGACGAAAATGATCAGGAGATTTATCAGAAATCGCAATCCCGGATACAAGAGAATTATCCCAATTATCGCTGCAGAAAGTACAATCAGCAGGATAATGACCATCTGAAATATACGATGTGTTGATTCCAGATTTGCTATCTTGTCAGAGGTGGGATATCGCTTATAGTACCGTCGATTCAATGTTCCTGCATTCTCTGGTACTTCCAGGTAGTAAGGTTCCTCTTCTAATTCCATAATGGATACATATCTCTTTGAATAACTGACGTTAATTATCTGTCTGCCCTGTACTGATTGTTTTCACGATTATTAACTGTAATTCTCCTCTTATCTTCGATACCGTCAAATATGTTTTACTTCTGATCATTGTAGAATTATTTCCCTGATTTCTTTAATTTCTTTGATTGATTGATTGAACTGGATCGTGTTTGTTTCAATCGAAAATACTGCTGTCGCTCAATCATCACCTGTACCTGAAGTAACTCATAATTTGGTGGTATCTCAACATTGACGAGTTCTGCTGCCTCCTGGATCAGCTCATTGAATTTTTTCAGCTGTTGCTGATCCTGAGGTGGAGATAGGATCAGAGTATCCAATGCTTGCTCCACCGAATCCACCTTTGATCTAGATTGTTGTAGATAGATATTATCGTCAAATTCAATTTCCTCCTGAATTTCCTTGACACGATATACTTTCACCCGATCTGAATTATATGAGGACTGGATCAATCCTGCCTTCTCCAGTATTTTGAGGTGATGATACAGGTTCATCCTATTCTCATTGAGGATCTCTGCCAGCTCAGGTGTGGTTTTCTGCCCCTGTTTGATCAATTCAAACAATGAGATACGTAAGGGATCAGACAGTGCACGAAGAGGATCAGTCTTCACGTTGACCACGATCTTTCTTCAGATGACGTTTCTTCTGCGAGATAATTGATCGAGTGATAAATTCTGCAGAGGTATTTGCAGATTGTACCGTACCAAAATCTAGCCCTTCGGCATCTGCCTCCATAAATAACTTGTTGGTACTAGCCGACCCTCCCTTGCTCATAGCATAGTTTGATGATGCCGTACTCTGCACCTTATCCCTGGTCTCGGTACGTTGGAGATAGAAATGACTGATCATATGATAGACAATTCCCTTCCCATATTTAAATTTGATAACTACCGGTTCCTGGCCATACTTCTCTCCTAATTCCTTTGATCTGATCATCACCTCAACCTTATCACTGAGGATCTCAATCGGATAGGATGAACCTTCCAGCCACCAAACGGGATCTGCCTTCTCATCAAGAAATCCTTTGATCACCGGATCCTCTCTATTGATCACCTCGATCCGTACCACCTCATCCTGTGTGGGTTGTTCATTGTATCTGACCATATCGGGAAACGCCACCTCCAACACATGTTTGAGTGCCCAGTCGGTGGTAATCAACTGACCGCCAGCATGAACAAAAGTTGCCAGTTTTCTCGCTGCTTCTGCTGGAAACGAGGTTCCGCAATTGACAAATACCGTCTGGTCTGGACGTAGTTCAACAGCTGAAACCTGATCTGGATTGAGCCGTTGAAATGGAATATTTGTCAGACTCAGTACCTGATGGATATGATCATATGTTCCATTGATAACCAGTACGTCCTCCGCTGTTGAGGTATCCAGTAGTTCTAGATCCTCTTTACTCTCCTTAGAGATTCGGTCACGAATCAGAGATGATGACAACTTGTAAGCCTTGGCCATGATCTCCTCTCCCACATTTTCTGTGCTGTTTGTTGTTTGTTCCTGTTTCATATCTTTCACATCATTTAATGATTCTTTATTTCTCAAACAAATACTTAAGAAATAAACAAATCTTTAATGTGGCTTATAGTATAAAAATATTTCATAATCATGAATTACTAATTGAGAAAGATAACGTATACTAAACCGAAAATCTAGAAATCAATTGGTTAAGCGTTTTTTGAGTCATATATTTGAGTTTTAGAGGTAATTGAATAGGCTGATAAACTTTTCAAAGCAAAAATTGCTAAATAATACACCAAAACTAGTTATTGCTTCTAATTCAATTCAAATTGGTATAGAATCATTTAATTATACTGAGGATTTGAATCATATACTGTGAGCAGTTCTTTGGAATTGTCCACTGTTTATAATGGACCCGTGGTCTAGCCCGGCCATGACGCCTCCTTGACGTGAATTTTGCTGGATTTGCAGAATTCTCAGCCTGGAGGAGATCCCCAGTTCAAATCTGGGCGGGTCCACCATTTTTATATACTTACAGGACTTATGTTCGTATTTTTACTACAAATTTGTCTCGAGGTATTTTAATTTTCGTAAAAAATGACACCAAATTCTTTATATTATTAAACAACACAAGCTATATCGATTAATCTGTACAAAATACCTACCTCAATTCGAGAAGTGATCTTTTCTGATCTGATCCCATTCCTCAAAGAGGTCGGGTAGTTTATTCTCGAAGAATCTGTACATCGCAAGCATCTCTTCCAGTGTTTTTGTCCGATCAGGGTATTCATCCTCTGCTTTATTGCCAATAAGGGAAAGTGCCTCATCGATAGCCTGGGTAAATCCAGAAAGTGCAGTGATCTTGGTATGCAGTGATTTTTTCCAGAAATCATTCTCTATCCGATAGTAATCTGCTCGTTCTGTTGGAATTGAGAACCTCTCGATAAAACCAATCTGAGTCAATAAGGCTAAACCAGTGGATATTGACGCTTTGCTCATCGAGGTTTTTTCTACTAATTCATTCATATTCATATACGGTGGGTCGTTGATCATCAATGATCCGATAATCCGTCCTGGTGTTCTACCAATTCCCATCTCATCGAATTGTATCCCAATTCGTTCAATAAACCGTTCTTCATCGGTTGGTTGATCTCCCATATTAATCCCTCATACTCCCATCCTATTGGTTTATGCCACTAGGTCAAGGAGTAATATTTAGTTTGTTCAGTATATACTAAACATTCCGAACTATTTTAATAGTTCTCTAGACAGTATTATCTATTGTAGGTGTTGATACATGGCTCAAACAAAGAATCAGACCGATATTCCTGTAATTGATATCTCGAATACGACCAAAATCTATCCCGATGGTACAGTTGGTATTCAGGATCTATCATTGCAGATTAATCATAATGAAATTTATGGATTTTTAGGACAGAATGGTGCAGGAAAGACCACGATGATCCGTGCTATTCTGAATATCCTGATTCCACAACAGGGTGAGATCAGAGTTAATGGTGAACTAATATCGCGAGATAATCCAAGTATACGAGAACAGATTGGCTATCTTCCTGGAGAATTGAATATCCCTCCTGATTATACCGTGGAGGATTTTCTAATCTACATGGCTACTTTGAAACGACGTCCTTCTGATCGGATGGAGGAGATTGCAACCCGGTTTGATCTGCCGCTGGATAAGAAGGTCAATGCCTTGAGTAAAGGGAACAAGCAGAAAATGGGAATAGTGCTCGCATTTATGCATGATCCTGAAATTTACATCCTTGATGAGCCCAGTAGTGGTCTTGATCCACTCTGGCAACAGGAACTCTATGATCTGATTCTCGAGGAAAAACAACGTGGTAAAACAGTCTTCTTCTCCTCGCATAATCTTGATGAGGTGCAGAAAATCTGTGATCGGGTGGCAATTATCCGGGAAGGAAAATTGGTCACAGTTGAGGTGGTAGATGATCTTGCCGAGAAGATCACCCGAAAGTTAACAGTCATGATAGATAATCTTCAGGAGTCAGAAATTGATGATATACGAGCTCATACCAATCTTGATAGTTACAATCTGAAATCAGGTGAATTGAGTATTATCATCAGAAATCCTCAGGAGGTATCTACTGCATTATCCTACTTCAATCAATTCAATTCCAGGTTAAAGGATCTGATTTTTCCACCTGCATCACTTGAGGTTTTCTTCCTCGAAAAATACCGGGAGTAGAATATTATGGCTTTTCTTACACGCTTGAAATATCATACGCTCCGCTATCGTGGGGAGATCTCCTATGGTTCATGGATTATCGGTATTTTGATGCTCTTAGTGGTTATTGCTTTTCCTAAGGATAACAGTGTCATTGTGGAGTATGTGGGAATATTATCGGAAGTCGGTTTAGATCAGCTACTTGCTAACATCGATGTGAATGCTCCTGCTTGGTTATTTTGGGTCTCATTGATGACGAGTGCTTATCTCTATATCGTCTCAGCAATTATCGCTGTCCGTATTGGATCGAAACTTTTCCCAACTGAATCATCGAGTGCCCTGGAATTGATTGCCAGTTCTCCGGAGAAGAGTAGAAGATTCTACCTTGAGAATATTCTTGCTGCCGTAATTGCATTAATCCTGGTATTACTACCGAGTTTTCTAATCCTAGCAGGTTATTCCTTGACCCAGAATGCAGCAGATATTCTTCCCCGGCTGGCAGCGTTATTTACACTGTCTCTGACAGTAGCTATCTTTTTCGTGGCATTTAGCTCGCTATTCAGTGTCTTTCGATTCTCTCAGAGTACTGGTTCCAAGATAGGATATATCTATCTGTTTCTTGGTTTTATGATTGATCTTGGTGCTGGGGCATCTCCAGAATATGCTGATCTTGCCAACATCTCGGTCAATTCCTATGTGGCTCCAAGTGCAGGACTGCTTACTGGTGATCATCATTGGATGGAGATGGTCGTGGTTCTGCTAATCGCCATGTTATTCTTTGCAATTTCATATCTCAGGATTGCCTCTCCTGATTATGTGGAAAAGATAACAACTGATAAATCTCGATTTTCCCTAGGTTTTGTACCACAATTCTCACCTCGACGTAGATTGGCTTCTCACTATCCACTACTTTTTGATCAATTACGTACTGATCGATCCTATATGATTATCTGGACGGCTGTTGTAGATATTGCCATGTTCTATGTCGTTACTTTGTATAATTTTGCATTGAAAGATGATCCAGCTGTACTGGCATCATTGACTGCTAATTTCGGCAGTATTCTTGACATCTTTACCTTTGGTTACGATGTACCTGCCACCTACACTGGCTTTCTAAGTTTTGAGGTGTTTGGGCTAGCGTGGCTGTATTTTGGAGTGTTTGTTTTGATCCCCGCAATTAATATTGCCAATCGTGATCAGAGCAAGGACCGTCAGGATATGATCTGGTCGAATTCAATTAGCCCAGAACAAGTTATCATTCAACGTACCCTGAGTATTTTGATCTATTTCACAGTTCTCTTTTGGCTGTCATTTCTGGTAGTATTAGGATCATCGCAATTATATGGACTCCCTCTTGATTCACGCGTACTGTTATCACTTTTCATCATTGGGCAGATTCACTACACCGCTATAACCTTCCTCTTGATTGGAATTACCCTGTTCTTTCCCATTCGAGATGGGAAGAAATGGGCTCTGCGATTCTATTTGGTGTCAATTCTCATTATGGTTGTTAGTTTTCTGATTTCCTCGGTTGATTTCCTGAAGTATTTTTCTGTGATTTACTCTTACAATACCGTGGGTATTGTCCTTGAGAAGACTGATCTGCAATTACAGTATCTCTACGCTGGTATACTTCTGGTTGGATCAGTGATCCTCTATATCATTGGTCTCAAGTACAGATATCGCCACCAAGATCTCATCGCATAATCTATCTTGAATCAATGCCATTTATTCAATCAATTACTTTGGGCTCAGCAATCTCATTATAATCTATTAAAAAATGAAATCAATGGATGATATTGGTTAATCCGGATCTTATTCTGCAATCGCTGTTACTTCAAGTAATTCCTCAGGTTTCTCCCTATCTGGAACCGGATTGTGCAATGTTTTGGCAAGATCTAACCTGGAGGATTTGGATTCTCTGAATGAATTTCCAATCTGTACGATAAACCATTCTGCACCATATTTGAATCCACGTTTTTCCCAAGCATTGAGAAAGAGCAACCAGAAGGTTGCAACAGTAAGCACAAACAGGATGATCCCAATGGGATTGGTAAAGAATTCATCAAATGAAGTGTTGGGATTATCAAAAAGCCGATGGAATATCGAGGAGAAAAAGCCATTGACAATTGATTCGGTCAGATAGATTGAAAGTGAAACCAATCCAAATCTCCTCACAAATACGGTTTTCTTGGCCATACTAACCCGTCCATGATAATCCTTGAACTCAAACCAACCAAGTAGAATCAAGATGGAGAGTAACATCATTGACATATTGAAGGTAAACAGGGTATAGGGAATGACTTTGTATTCCAGAATCGAGATGATCGGTTTGTGGTGAATAAATAGATCAGTTGCAATGGAAACCAGAAAGGCTATGAAAAACAACCCAGACCACCGTTTGATAAAGGATCTGATCTCAGGAACATCGGTCACGTAATCATCATTGTCTTCTGCACGGAAATTTTCAGCCAGAATAAAACCCAGGACCACTCCTATCAGGGTAAATCCTGCCAGAGGAAACATAGGTTGGAATGCACCAAAGAAGTAACTCATGAGTTTCGCCAGTGCCAATGCCCCGAATGAACCATTCTTCAGTAATTGAATGATAATACCATATCCCCAATTCCATACGGGAATGGAAACTGCCAACCAAACGATAGCTATTGCCAGAATCGTCTTATAATTCTTGTTATGGTCATGAGGGTCATTAATTTTCCATACCAGCCAAATGAAGAAAACCGAGACATAACCACTCAGGGCAATCATCCCAATAGCATCAGCAAAGAAGAAGAAAATCCAATCTGGTGGAAAATAAATAGAGAGCGTCTCAGCAGATCCAGTAATGATAGTGTGGATCTGATCCTGTTGCACAACACTAGGGTAGGGTGAATTCCTCCGATGTGCAGTCATGGTGACGTAGATGAAATGTCCGATTAGTACCATGGTTGAATTAAAGAGACGAACCTTAGCTGCTTTCCAAAAATCCTTACCCTTGACAATCACTTGGTCATGTAGGTTATAAGCTGAAGCTAGACCAGATACCAGGGCAAATAATCCAGCCCAAGTGGCGAAGATAACAAATGGTGCTAGAATAATCAACACCCACGGGGCGACGATATTTAGGGCAATTTCTGGATAATACCATACCCCATGAATCAGGACATGGATGATGATCAGTACCATCATCGCAATCCCTCGTAGAAAATCTAAAAAAAGTAATCGTTTAGCCATTGGTATTGAATTCTACAGGGTGTACTATATTAATTCGATAGGTTGAACGTCGATTAGTTGGTAAAAATAGGATATAGCTTGAGTATTGTTTCCAATGCTACTTCAGGCAACTACTTTATGTTTCGGATTCTAATTGAGATTCTATGAAAATTCGATCTGCAGTGAGTTTGGGAATAGCTTCTGCCAGTTTTTGTTCCAATTGATCAATATTATCTGCTACACCAAGATCACCGGATTTCTTTGCCTCCTGTGTGAAAACAAGATCCAGTGCAAGTAGCATATCCTCCGGTCCGAGTAGCATCGTCCTCATGGTCTTGATTCTGAGTACGTACTTATCAGCTTCAACAATCGCCCTGATCTGTTTCTGTATCCGAGTAGTGACTGCACGACCAACCAGATAGGATTTATTTTCATTTGCCAGTAGTAAACCACCAAGCATCAGGATTATACCAATCGCTAGACTGGTGAATCCATCGACAATCGCTTCGTTGGTAATGTAGGTGATAATTGACCCAATAAATGCGATAGTCAATCCTGTCAGAGCAAGACTATCCTCAACAAGTAGTGCCAAAAGTACCGGATCCTGCATCTCATTAACTGCTTGACGTAGACTATCGGTTTCGGCTTTCTTCTTGTATTTTGCTGCTTCCTGCATTGCGGTACGCAGGGCAAAACCTTCCAGTACCATTGCTGCAAGAAGTACCAGGATCTGCCAGATAAATAGATCATTGTTGAGGTGGTGTTCTTCAGGATGACGGATGATACTAATTCCTTCAAATAGTGCCAGCATTCCTGAAATCCCAAAAATTAGGACTGCAACTACGAATGCCCAGAAGAATTGTACCTTTTTGTATCCAAAGGGGTGTTCCAAATCTGGTTCTTGGTGACTTCTTCTAATTCCCACCGCAAGTAAGATCTGGTTGAAGGTATCTGCAAATGAATGATATGCTTCGCTGATCATAGCAGCTGATCCAGTAAGTAATCCAACGATGGTTTTTATCACACCGATGGAAAGATTCACTAATAATGCTGCTTTCAGAGATTCTCCAGCCATAACATGCACGTATTATTCTTGCGATAAATAGTTTGTCAACTCACTCTGAATTTGATCGGGTAATTCGGTATTTCTGTTGCCTGTAGTAGACAATTGCTTGTGAGGCAAGTAACGATCGGCTTCCCAGAGTCATGGTTTGATCTATCTTCAGTTTAGATTGATCCTCATCGGTCAGGTCTCGCTGTGCTCCGAGAACAATCGTTCCATTTGTTGATTGCAATGAATCCCCATCCTCTGCCAGTAAGATCAGTGGTCGATCCAATTGATCTACCAGATCATCAAGAATGCCAATTGTAAATAATCTCCCCCAATCTTCTTTGATCCGCGCAGCCAGTGATATTTCATCATCATCTGCTCGGACATAATCACTATCAATCGTCAACCAACCATGTGGTTCACTACCTTTGAGATAGCAGAAGATTTTCTCACCTTGATCACTTAGCAACTGTCGTCCTGCACTAAGAATACAGCGGATGACGACATCGTATCTCCCGTGACCTGGAAGATCTTTCAGATTATAATTTGGATTAGCTTTTGCACGTTGTGATATTAGTAGAAATTTCACCGGATAATCCCTCTTATCCTACTTTTCCACATTCTCTGAGACAATCTGATGTGGTTCGATAATCACACTATCACCAATGATTATGCCAGGTCGCAAGGATGAATGAACCCCGATATGACTATTTGGACCTATAACTGCTCCAAATTTATCCAGGGGAACAATGACCTCCTTGCCCTGGATACTGGTTGTGATCGGTGATGGTGGTGTATTGGTGTTGATGGTAATACTACCCGAATGCATTGTCGCTTTATCTGCCACAATACTGGCACCAACGTAGCTTAATC